>Ga0209284_10003638_pt1 | contig 18645 bp, 15 predicted proteins | sample FRY03_FD_187211 | JGI IMG/M metagenome (GOLD analysis project Ga0209284, IMG submission 187211) | Freshwater microbial communities from Lake Fryxell liftoff mats and glacier meltwater in Antarctica - FRY-03 (SPAdes) (version 2) | ecosystem: Environmental > Aquatic > Freshwater > Ice > Glacier... | reverse complement strand
GCGAATCCGGCCTCTGTGACCGGCCAGCCAGCGCTTTCCAATTGGTCAGTTGAAATACCCGCCGAAAGCATTGAGATGACCGACGCATTTGCCAACCGTTGGGACGACTGGTCTGTACGATGGACGGACTTTGCCCAGGGAGTGGGGCAGAACGCAGCGCAACTTCGTGATGCAGCAACCCAACAATGGCTGAAGATCGATCTCTCCCGCTATCTATGGATTGGGACGCCAAGCGAATAGGACGACAACGATGACGCCTGCCAAAACGACAAACCAGAAGAGCGCGGCCGATGGAAAATCCCCGGCTGCGTCGTCGATTGGAACGCCAACCGCTGACCCCCAGGCAAACCAAAACCCATCCGGTTTTTCGCTGGAAGGTTCGTGGCGTCTGCAAGTGGTCATCGCGGTGGTTGTGCTGCTGGCCGGTTTGCTTGTCCTCCGTCTGCTCGATATGCAGTTGCGCACCTGGAGCGAATACACACCCGGCGCTGGCGGCCTGGACGCCCGCTACACAGTAGACGATTCGACCCCGTGGGGGGTGATAGTGGATCGGGATGGCGTGCTCCTGGCGGGCGATCGTTTCACCTATCGAATCACGGCCACACCCAAACATATTCCCCAGGACGAATGGCAATCCCTCGCAGAGCGGTTGGCCCGCGTCGCGGGTATCCCTGCGGATCAGGCGTGGAATCGACTGGCCGACAACCCCGACGCCGCCTATGCCGTGCTGGCTACGAATCTCTCCTTTCATTTGGGGCGTGCGCTGATCGAGGAGAAGCAGCAGGAAATTGACAACGCCGACAGCAGCCAGGACTTGAGTCTGCTGCCGCTGGGCAATGTCTTTATCCACGCCCAGCCTCGCCGCTTCTACCCCCAGGCCAGTCTGGCCAGCCAGGTTTTGGGCTTTTTGAACGCGGAAAGGAAACCCGTACTCGGTTTGGAGCGTTACTACAACAGCTTCCTGCCCAGCAATGGGGTGGGCCTGCCCAAAGGAAGCATCTCGCCCCGCACAGTATTGAGCGAAAAACAGCGCAAATTCCTGCCGTCGGGCAACGAAAAGGGGCTGGTTCTGACCATCGACCGCACGATCCAGTGGATTGTGGAGGAGGAACTGGCGGAGGGTGTGCAATTCTATGGGGCCGAATCCGGTTCGGTAATTGTAATGGACCCCAAAACCGGGGCCATTCTGGCGATGGCAAACTACCCGACCTTCGACGCCAATCAGTACGAGAACGCCGATCCCGCATCCTTTACCAACACTACCATCAGCGCCCAATACGAACCCGGATCGATCTTCAAAGTCATTACGGTGGCGGCGGCTGTGGATGCTGGCGCGGTCGAGGCCAGCACAATCTTTACGGACACAGGGACGATTGTCATCGGCCAACGGACGATCCAGAACAGCGGGCGCAACGCGCTGGGCCTCCTGACGGTTGCCGATGCCCTGGCCCAATCCAATAATGTGGTGACGGTGCAGGTTGCTCAGGCATTGGGTGCGGAAAAATTTTATGAGTATGTGGCCCGCTTCGGCTTTGGCGCAGACACAAATGTCGACTTGGCGGGCGAAGTGCCCGGTCTGGTCAACTCGCCGGGGAGTCGGGTCTGGAGTCTCTCGGATTTGGGGACGAACAGCTTCGGCCAGGGCATCGCCGTCACACCGATTCAGATGGTCAGCGCAGTGGCCGCTATCGCCAACGATGGCAAGCTGATGCGCCCTTATGTGGTGGAAGCCCGTGTGCATGGGGATGCGGTGCTGCTCACCCAGCCCACCCTGGCCCAGCAGGTAATCAGCCCGGAGAGTGCGCAGGCAATGAGGGAAATGATGTTCCACGTGATTGAGACCGGCAACAAAGCGGCCCGGATTCCCGGCTACAGCGCGGCGGGCAAGAGCGGCACAGCCGACATTGCCACGACGGAGGGCTACGTCCTGGACCGTACAATCGCCAGTTTTGTGGGTTTTGCTCCGGTAGACGAGCCGCGTTTTGTGATGCTTGTAAAATTGGACAAACCCAACCCGGAAATCAGCCGTTGGGCGTCCCAATCCGCGGCTCCACTCTTCAGCCGGATCAGCAAACGGCTGCTGGATCATTTGAATGTGCCGCCGGACGATGTGCGTCTGGCGAAGAGTCAGTAAAATTGGGTGATTAATCACCCAATCACCCAATCACCCAATCACCCAATCACCCAATGGACAATTTACATGGCCGAACGACCCGTCGTCGAGACAGTCATCACCCATCACACCCTCTGGCAGGCGTTGACAGGCAGCGTGCCGCCCCTGGCCCTGCCCGCGAAATCGGTTTCCCCCGCGGTGTTGGACAGCCGGGATGCCCAGCCGGGCGCGCTCTTTGTCGCCTTTCCCGGCGAGCAGACCGACGGCCACCGCTACATTGGCCAGGCCCTGCGCAACGGCGCGGCTGTTGTCATCTGCGAGGAGCGGGGGCTGGACCACCTGAACGGACAGAGCGTGCAGATCATCCGCTGTGGGCCGGGCGGCTCGACTGATCTGCCTCCCCAGCACGGGGCATCTTCTCTGCCGCTGGTCTATGTGGTGGAGAGCAGCCTGAAGGCCATTCAGCGGCTGGGCGCGTTCCAGCGGCTGCACAGAACCCGCGCAGACCTGCGGGTGGTGGGTATTACCGGCAGTGTGGGCAAGACGAGCACCAAAGAGTTGACCGCGGCTGTGTTGGCCCAACACTACGCCACCCACAAGAATCCCGGCAACTTGAACAGTGAGCAGGGGCTACCCCTGGCGCTGCTGGGGCTGGGTGGTGACAAAGAGCGCTCGGTGCTGGAAATGGGCATGTACGACATCGGCGAAATCCGTCGTCTCTGTCAACTGGCCCGGCCCAGCGTCGGCGTTGTGACCAATGTGGGGCCAAGCCATTTGGAGCGGCTGGGGTCTATCGAACGGATTGCCCAGGCCAAGACCGAACTGGTGGAATCCCTGCCCAGCGCGGCAGATGGCGGGGTTGCCATCCTGAATTGGGACGACGAGCGGGTACGCCCCATGGCCCAGCGAACCAATGCCCGCATTTTCCGCTATGGCTTGACGCCCGAAGCCGAACTGTGGGCCGACGAAATTGAGAGCGCAGGGATGGAGGGCATCCGGTTTCGCTTCCACTACACAACGGAACGGGGCAAAAGCGAGACGCTCTATGTCAAAGTGCCGCTGTTGGGCCGCCACAGTGTACACACGGCTCTGCGGGCCGCGGCGGTAGGGCTGGTGGAGGGGCTGAATTGGCAGGAGATTGCTACGGGATTGCAGCGCAGCACCGGCCAACTGCGGCTGGTTCTGGTCAGCGGCATCAACGGCAGCACACTCATCGACGACACATACAACGCCAGCCCGTCCAGCACACTGGCGGCGCTCAATCTGTTGGAAGATTTGCACAATGACAATGGGGATGACAATGGGGATGACAACGGGGGTGACAACGGAACCCATAAACGGCAACGGCGGATGGCGGTGCTGGGCGATATGCGAGAGCTGGGCGACTTTACCGAAGAGGGCCACCAGCAAGTGGGCATCCGGGCCGCATCCACCACCGAAGTGCTGGTGACAGTCGGCGAACTGGGCCGACTGATCGGCAAGGAAGCATTGGCCGCTGGCTTTGCGGCCAGTAATCTGCATATGTTCGCCGACGCAACCGAGGCCATCCGGCAATTGCAGGCGTTGATCCAGCCCGGCGATCTGGTCCTGATCAAAGGCAGCCGGGCCGTGGGTATGGACCGGATCGTCACCGAAATCACCCGCCGCGCTGATGAAGGATAACCTGGCGAAGGATAATCTATGGATTTTGCACTGACGTTGGGCGCAATCAGCTTTTTTATTTCCGTTGTATGGGGCCGGCCTCTGATCAGCCTGCTGAAACGCTGGAAAATCGGCAAGCAGATTCGCATTGAAGGGCCAAACAGCCACCAGATCAAGACCGGCACGCCCACAATGGGCGGCGTGCTTTTTGTGCTGCCTGTGCTGCTGATTACCGGCGTGCTCAATCTGGTGGAGCTTCTCGGCCTTAGCTTCATCGGCCAGAGTACGTTGCTGCTTTTTTTCTGTGTGGCGACCCACGCGCTGCTGGGCGCGGTGGACGATTGGCAGGGCATCAAAGGCATCCGGGGTCGGGGCGAGGGGATGAGCGCCCGCACAAAGAGCCTATTCCAGTTTGTCTTTGCGGCCATCTTGACCGCCGTACTCTACTTTGGCCCGCCCGATCTGGATTATGTGGGCATTCCGGGCCGGCCTGAATTTTTCTCACTGGGCATCTTTTTCATCCCCATCGCCATTCTGGTAATTGTCGGCTTTAGCAATGCGGTCAACCTGACCGACGGCCTGGACAGCCTGGCGGGCAGCACCACCGCCGTCGCCTTTGCATCCTACGGTGTTATCGCCTACTTGCAGGGGCAGAGCTATCTGGCCGCCTTTTGTTTTACGATTGTGGGCGCGCTGTTGGCCTTTCTCTGGTTCAATGCCCATCCCGCCGAACTCATTATGGGGGATGCGGGCAGTCTGCCGCTGGGGGCAACCCTGGCCCTGGTAGCCCTGATGACCGGTCAATGGCTGCTGCTGCCGATTGTGGGCTTTGTCTTTGTGGCCGAAACGGCGTCGGTGATATTACAGGTGGCCTCGGCCAAATTCAGTCGCCGCTATCTGGGCCGGGACATTCGCATTTTCAAGATGGCACCCCTGCACCATCACTTTGAGTTGATTGGCTGGAGCGAAACCCAGGTCAAAGAACGCTTCTGGCTGGTCAGTGTGCTCTGTGGAATGCTGGGGATTGCCTTGGCACTCTTGTGAAATAGGGGGAAAATGGACGCTTTCACATTCGACTTCCGCAATCGCAATATCCTGATTTTGGGGCTGGCTCGCCAGGGGCTGGCCCTTTGCCACTATTTTGTGGGCGAAGGAGCCAACGTCACGGTCAGCGATGCCGCGACGCGCGAAAAACTGGGCGCTGAACTGGCCGCGCTGGACGGCCTGCCCGTCACCCTCGCATTGGGCGGCCACCCGGAATCCCTGCTGGATGGCTGCGATCTCCTCTGCCTGAGCGGGGGTGTGCCAGCCCAGTTGCCGATTGTCCAGGAAGCGATCCGCCGGGGCATTCGTCTGAGCAACGACAGCTTACTCACCCTTCAACTTGCCCCCTGCCCGGTCATCGCCATCACAGGCAGCAGCGGCAAAACCACAACCACCACACTGGTGGGCGAGATGCTGCGCCGCACTTTTGCGGGGACGGGTTGCACAGTCCATGTGGGCGGCAATATCGGCACACCCCTGCTGGATCGTCTGGCAGACGTGGGCGAGGACGACCTGATCGTTCTGGAACTGAGCAGCTTTCAACTGGAAATCTTCGATCCTGCGATTGCCCACGGATCGCTGGCCGAGATGGGGCCGGATGTGGCCGCGGTATTGAATATCACCCCTAACCATCTGGATCGCCACCCCTCCATGCGCGCCTACACCGACGCCAAGTTCAATCTTCTGCGCCATCTGAAGCCGTCGAGCCAGGTGGTGTTAAGCGGGGATGACGGCGTGACCCAACGGCTGGGAGAAGGCTGGGCAAGTGGGAAGGCGATTCCACTGGACTGGGGACTGGGCGATCTGCTGGACAATATACGTTCCCATCTGGCAATGCTGACCCAGCAGCCCCTCTTTTTCAGCCGTCAATGCAGCCAAACTTCCAACGCGTGGCTGGACGGGGAAGCGCTTGTTTACGCGGGCCAACCTTTTTGCAATCGGGGGGATGTGCGTCTGCGAGGGGATCACAACATCAGCAACATTCTGGCGGCTGCGGCCATCAGCGGCGCGGCCGGGGCCAGCCGGGAAGCGATGGGCGCAACCGCCACCAGCTTCATAGGCGTGCCCCACCGCTTGGAAGATATCTCCCGGACAGGTGGCGTCACGTGGATCAACGACAGCATCGCCACCGCGCCGGAGCGGGCCATTGCGGGGCTGCGGGTCTTTGCGCCGGGCGAACAGACACTTGTGTTGCTGGCTGGTGGCAAAGACAAGAATCTGCCCTGGGACGATTTCGCCGAGGAGACATTGCGCCGGGTCAATTTTTTGATCGGCTTTGGACAGGCCGGGCCGATGATTGTGCAAAAAGTGCGGGAGTGGGCCACTTTCCGCCGGGTCACAGCGCCGGAGTCGGCTATCGTCACCCGGCTGGATGAGGCCGTGCAGTTGGCGGGACAGATCGCCCAACCAGGCACTGTCGTGCTTCTCTCCCCCGGCGGCACAAGCTACGACGCCTATCGAAATTTTGAAGAACGGGGCGAACATTTTCGTCGTCTGGTCGCCCAAATGCAGATGGAAATGATCCGATGACAACCAGAGACCAAACTTTCGCCGCCCGGCCCAAAGTCAGCCAGTACGACTGGGGCCTGATCACAGTCGTTACAGCCCTGCTGCTCTTTGGCAGTGTGATGGTCTTCAGCGCCAGCTATCCCTGGGCGATGAGCTATCAGGCCACGCCCTTCTTCTACATCCTGCGCCATCTGCAATGGGTGGCGCTGGGGCTGGTCGCGCTGGTGGCGGCGGCCTCCATCCCATACACAGTTTGGGAGCGCTGGAGCATTCCCCTGCTGGCGGTGGGGCTGTTGGCGCTGATGGCGGTGATCTTTCTGGGCGACGACCGATTTGGGGCCAAGCGCACCCTCTTTGGCGGCAGTGTGCAACCCAGCGAACCGGTGAAGATTATTGTACTCATTTACATCAGCACCTGGCTTGCCAGCAAAGGCAGCCGCATCCGGGATATGAACTACGGCCTGATACCCTTTGGCATTTTGATGGGGATTGTGGCAGGCTTGATTGTGGCGCAACCGGACATCAGTACGACGATTCTGATTGTGACAACCGCGTCGATTATCTTCTTTCTGGCTGGCGCGGAAACCAGACAGATTCTCTTTGGCGGGGCCATTGCCATCGCCACCTTTTGGCTGGTCATCACCCGCAACGCCTATGCCCAGGAGCGGGTGGACGCGCTAATGCAGTCCATCCAAAACCCCTTGACCAGCACAGAACACCAGATCGCCCAGGCATCCGCGGCGCTGGTAACCGGCGGTCCGATCGGGGCAGGTTTGGGCAATAGTCTGGAAAAGTTCCCCGGCAATCTGCCCCTGAGCTGGTCGGACAATATCTTTGCCATTGTGGGCGAAGAGCTGGGATTGATCGGCACGCTGCTGGTTATTCTGCTCTTTGCCCTCTTCGCCTACCGGGGTCTGCGCATAGCTTCCCGCACGCCCGATATGTTTGGCTCTCTCCTGGCGGTCGGGATCACCTGCCTGATCACTCTACAGGCTCTGCTGCACATTGCAGTGGTGGTGGCCGTGGCCCCGCCCACAGGAATCACACTGCCCTTTATCAGCTTTGGCGGCAGCTCAATGATTACAATGCTGGGAGCTACAGGTATTTTACTGAGCATCAGCCGCTTTCAGGGCTGGCAGACCAGCCGCGGGCCGAGCAGAAAGATAACCAACAATGCGACTTTTGATCTCCGGTGGGGGAACCGGCGGCCACGTCTACCCGGCGCTGGCGGTTCTTCCCCATCTCGAAAAAGCAGTGCAGGCAAGGGCAAACGGCCAAGCAGAGCCAAAGCCCGCCCACAGCGCTGAATCGGCCATCCTGTGGGCGGGCAGCCCCAACGGTGTGGAACGTTCGCTGATTGAGGCCGAGGGGATTCCCTTTGCGCCTATCCAGACCGGCCAACTGCGGGGGATGAACCCATTGACTGCATTGGCAAATGCGGGCAAAATGGTGGTGGGCATTCGTCAGGCATTGGCGCTGTTGAACGATTTTCGCCCGGATGTCTGCTTTGTCACCGGCGGCTATGTCTGCACACCTGTGGCGATTGCCTGCCGTCTGCGCCGGATTCCCGTGCTGGTCTATCTGCCCGATATGACGCCGGGACTGGCGATTCGGATGCTCAGCACAATTGCCCAGCGGGTGGCGGTCAGCTTCCCCGAGACCGCCGCCTTCTTTGGGGAGAAGGCGGTCGTCACCGGCTATCCGGTGCGCCAGGCGCTGTTGGATGCAATCCACGACCGGCACGCTGCACGCCAACGATTGGGCCAGGCGCTACGTATTGAATGGGGGGAAAATAGGGAGAGGAGTAAAGGCGAGAATTTGCCCCTGCTCCTCGTCTTTGGCGGCAGCCAGGGATCGCGCAGCATCAACAAAGCCGTCTGGTCTGCCCTGCCCGCTCTGCTGCCCCTGGCCCACATTGTGCATGTGGTGGGCGTGCGGGATTGGCCGCTGTTGGCCGAGCATCAACCCGAATTGCCAGAAGCGCTTGCGCGGCGGTATCATCCAGTAGACTATTTGCACGACGAGATGGCCCTGGCCCTGGCCGCGTCTGATCTGGCTTTGGCCCGTGCGGGCGCCAGCACCCTGGCCGAGTTTCCCATTGCCAGCCTGCCCGCGCTGCTGGTCCCCCTGCCTATTTCCGGGGGACATCAATTTCCCAATGCGCAGAAGCTGGCGGATTCGGGCGGTGCGGTGATTGTGCGGGATGAAGAACTGTCAACGAAATTGCAGCCGATTTTGATCGATCTGTTGCAGGACGACACTCGCCGCGCTGAAATGGGGGCGGCCATTGCCACATTGGCCGCTCCCCAGGCGGGTATGAATATCGCCCAGGCACTTGTCGAACTGGGCACGACCGGACGGGCACTATCTGGAAATCCAGCCTATGCTTAACCAGCCAGAAAGCCTCATCTCTCTATTCATCTATTTTGTCTTCCTTGGGCTAATCGGCGCGCACCGGGGCTGGAAGAAGGAGATTTTCGTTTTCCTGGCGGCCTTCGGCAGCTATTTCGGCCTGCTCAAACTCCAAAGCCGATTGGCCTTCCTCATCAATACGGGTGGCAACTACGCCATTTCCGGTTTCCCGTCGGACAAGGATGGGTTGTTGTCCGTTTTCGAGGCGCCTCCGCTGATCAGCGAGGCCAATCGGGAAACGTTTATCTTTTTGGTCTGGGCGGTGATCCTGATTGCCCTCTATTTTGTGGGAGATCGCATCTTCAAAAAGGATGCGAGCAAGTCCAAGTCGTTGGGCTTTATGGCCGGCATTGCCAATGGCATTCTCTATTTAAGCCTGATCGCAACCCGGCTATTTCCTATCTTTGATTCAGAAACCGCGCTGGCCGATGCGCCGCCGGGTACTCAATTGCAGGAGATAGTGGCCCGCTTACAGCTCTTTTTGGATGTGCAGATGACCGTCTTTTTCGCCACGTTCAGCGCGGAAGAGCGGAGAATTTTTTTGATGTTCGCCCTTTTCGCTATCATCGGAATTGCCGCCTATAGCCTCTTTGGTGGGCGCAAATCCCAGGCCCAAAAGAAATAGACACCCAATGGGACTCATCGAAACCTATTTTGCCACCATAGCCGTTATCTTTGTCTTTATCGGCATTGCCCGGGGCTATGCCAAAGAGCTAAGCACGACCGTTATTATTCTGGTAGCTATCTTCTTGCTGGATGTGATCGACAGCAGACTGAACCCGTTGTTGCTTTCTGTGGTTCATACGGTCTTCCCCAATTTCGACACAGCTTCCCCGGCAGCCGATCTACTACTGTGCAGCCTCTACAGTCTGCTGTTTATCAGCGCTGTCTTTGCCAACTATTCAGGCAACTCGCTCAACTTGGGGGGCAAGCAGGCTGGGCCGCCGGTGGGGACATACATCAGCGGGTTGGTTGGGTTGATGAACGGCTATTTTTTTGCGGGAAGTCTCTGGTTCTATCAGGACCTCTACCACTATCCGCTGAAATTCTTTGGGCAAGGCATTCAACAGCCTCTCTCTCCCACTGCACTGGCAATAGTCGAACTGCTGCCCCAAAAACTGACCGCCAATGCGGGCTATCTGATGATTCCCATTGCCCTCATTCTGTTGTTGCGGGCCAGAGGATAGGTATCGGATCCAAATGACGGCTTCACATACTACACACAAATTGAGCTGGCAAAATCGCCTCAGCCAAGCCGACCCGACGCTGCGTGTCCATCTGCTGGGCATTGGCGGCGCGGGGCTGACGCCGATTGCGACTGTACTGCAAGAGAGCGGCGTGATTGTCAGCGGCAGCGACACCCAGGCCAGTGCGCGCACACAGGCACTGGCCGCGCAGGGGATTCGGGTCTATCCTTCCCAAGCAGGGGAAAACCTGACAGACCTGCCGCCCGACGAACGCCCGGATGTGGTACTGATCAGCAGCGCGGTCGGCGCGGACAACCCGGAACGCCAGGCGGCTGAGGCATTAGGACTTCCGGTGGTCAAGCGGCGGGATTTTCTGGCTGTGCTGCTGGCGGCGCGCACGGTTATTGCGGTGGCGGGCACCCACGGCAAGAGTACGACTACGGCAATGATTGTCCACACGCTACACGAAAATGGCATTGACGCAGGCTATATTATCGGCTCGGACCTGCCCGGTTATGGCAATGCCCACAACGGCAGCACCGAATGGTTTGTCATCGAAGCAGACGAATACGACCGAATGTTTCTGGGGTTGACACCCCAAGTGTCTGTCATCACCAATGTGGAGTGGGATCACCCGGACTGCTACCCCACCGAGGCCAGCTTTCAGCGCGCCTTTGCCCAATTCGTGGAGCAGACCCGACCCGACGGGATCGTCATCTCCTGCGGCGACGACGACGGCGCGGAAGAGTTGCGGACGTTAGCGCCCATCCAGGGCTGGTGGATCAGCTACGGAATGACCGCCGATGCCGAATTGCGGGCCGCTACGCCGGAAGTCGCCCCCAACGGCTGCTATCGGACAGAAATTCTCTGGTGGGGTGCGCCGCTGACGACCCTCTCTCTCTGCGTGCCGGGCATCCACAACGTGTGGAACGGGATGGCCGCCCTGGCCGCGGCCCGCTATTGTGGCGTATCCGCGGCGGATGCGGCTTCGGCGTTAAGCCGCTTTGCAGGCATTGCCCGGCGCTTCGAGTGGAAGGGTGAAGTCAACGGCGTGACAGTCATTGATGACTACGCGCATCACCCCACAGAAGTGTTGGCGACACTCTCGGCGGCCCGCGCCCGCTATGGGGATCAGCGAATCTGGGCCGTCTTCCAGCCCCACACTTTCAGCCGCACCCGCCAGATGCTACACGAAATGGCGACCAGTTTTGCCCACGCCGACCGGGTGATCGTCACGGACATCTACGCGGCCAGGGAGAAGGACGACGGCACGCTGAGCGCGGCCCAATTGGTAGCAGCCAGCGATCACCCGGCCATCCAGCATATCAGCGGACTCGAAGAAATTGCCGACTATCTGGCCGAAAGCGTGGCGTCAGGGGATGTGGTCATCACACTGGGCGCGGGGACCAGTTATCGGATTGGGGAGATGTTGCTGGAAAAGTTAGAAGCATGACGCCCCGTCCAACAGTTCTGATCGTCACAGGCGCGCCGGCCGCGGGCAAAACGACACTGAGCAGACGCCTGGCCCGCGAGTTGTCACTGCCGCTGGTGAGTAAAGACGACATCAAAGAGACACTCTTTGACACGCTGAACGGGTCGGACGATGAAGCGTGGGCCAAACAGTTGGGCATCGCCAGTTGGCATTTGCTCTACCAACACGCGGAAAATCTGGTGACGGCAGGCATTTCGTTGATCACCGAAAGCAACTTTGAGGCGCGTTTCGCCGACGAGCGCTGGCAGCAGTTACAGAAAAAGCACGGTTTTCGGATCATCCAACTGCTCTGCTGGGCAGATGACGAGATTGTCACCCAACGCTATTTGGCCCGCATTGCCGACGGCAGCCGCCACCCCGGCCACGTGGACCGCATTCAGGCCAGCACCGACCGATACGACGCGGCCGCCCTGCGCGAACGATTTACATTCCTTAATCTGCCCGGAGAACGACAGGCGGTTGACACAGGCCGACTGAACACAAACGAGTACGACGCACTGCTTTACTGGCTGCGAGAACGTTTGCAACCTTTTCCGTAATACAACTTTGCTACGCTATTTGGCGAACAGATGACTATCACAACCCTTGCCCCACAACTGCCCGCCAGCGTCGGCGTGGAATTGGAAACTGACAAGCCGCTGGCTGGGCTGACTTCCATCAAAATTGGCGGAACAGCCGACTATTTCGCTACTGTCACCCATCCCCACCAACTTCTGCGTCTGGTGCGCTGGGCGCGCAGTGTGGAGTTGCCCTACCTGATTCTGGGCGGGGGCAGCAATGTGCTGATCAGCGACGCGGGCGTGCGTGGGCTGGTGATTCACAACCGCTGCCGGGCGGTACGTATCGACCCGGCCCCCTACTGTGTCTTTCCGCTGGACGAACGCCCTTTTCTCTTTGCCGAGAGCGGCGCTTTGTTGGCCGGGGCCGCCCGCACGAGCATCAACGAAGGGCTGGCCGGGCTGGAATGGGCGGTCAGCGTGCCGGGGACTGTGGGCGGCGCGGTGATCAACAACGCGGGCGCGCACGGCGGCGAAGTAAAAGATACGCTCTGGGATGTGATGCTGCTGGACGAAGCCGATGAGGTGCAGATTGTGCGGGCTGGGGAACTGGGCTACCGCTACCGCCACAGCAACTTGAAGCGGGGCGAGAGCATCCGGGGCGGCTTTGGGCCGGTGGTGTTGAGTGCTAATTTCCGGCTTGCCCCCGGCGATGGGGAGCAGGTCCGGGCCACGGCCCAAGCTCATCTGGAGCATCGGCGACGCACCCAGCCCGTAGAGCCAAGTCTGGGCAGCACATTCACCAACCCACCCAATGACTATGCGGGGCGGCTGATCGACGCCGCGGGGCTGCGGGGTAAACGGCTGGGCGGTATTGAAATCAGCCGTACCCACGCCAACTTTCTGGTCAACCCGGCTGGGGTCGGGGGGGCCAAGGCCGCTGATGTGCTGGCGCTGATGGCGCTAATTCAAGAGACTGTCTGTCAGCGCTTCGGCGTTGCGTTGGAGCCGGAGATTCAGCGGGTGGGGGAGTGGGCGCAATGACCGAAATGAGAGTTGGCGTCCTGTTTGGCGGCAAGAGCGGCGAACACGAAGTCTCGCTGGCAAGCGCACGCACAGTCATCGCCGCGCTGGAAGAGGCGGGCTACGCGACCGTTCCCATCGGCATTTCGCCGGAGGGGCGTTGGCTAACCAGCGACGATCCCATGGCCCGGTTGACCAGCGGCGAAATCGGCGGCATCGGCGGCAATGGCAACAATTCGGGCGCAGGCTATGCGGATACTGGTGGTGCAGCCACAGCTTTTATGCCCATCGAAGATCGCCTGCCCGCGCTGGATGTGATCTTCCCCGTGCTGCACGGCCCTTTTGGCGAGGATGGCACTGTGCAGGGATTGCTGGAGATGGCCGGTCTGCCTTATGTGGGCGACGGGGTGTTAGCCAGCGCGACCGGCATGGACAAGATTACCAGCAAAATAATCTTTGGTGCGGCGGGGCTTCCCCAGGTGGCCTATCGGGCACTGACCCGCAGAGAATGGCAGATAAAACGCGCCGAATTGTTGGACAAAATCGAAGGGGCGTTCGCCTATCCGCTCTTCGTTAAACCGGCCAATCTGGGCAGCAGCGTCGGTGTGAGCAAAGTGCGCGATCGGGGCCAATTGTCCGCAGCAATTGATCTGGCCTGCACCTTTGACCGGCGGGTGTTGGTGGAAGCAGGCGTGGAGCAGGCGCGGGAGATTGAGGTCAGTGTGCTGGGCAACGACGAACCCCAGGCCAGCGTTCCCGGCGAGATTGTGCCAGGCAACGAATTTTACGACTACGACGCCAAGTATTCGGACGGGCGCAGCCAGTTGCTCATCCCGGCACAGCTAACTGCCGCACAGGTGGAGAGGGTCCGCTGTCTGGCGATTCGGGCCTTTCAGGCATTGGATTGCGCGGGGCTGGCCCGTGTGGACTTTTTGCTGGCCGAGGATGGCACGCTCTACCTGAACGAATTGAATACTATGCCCGGCTTCACCCGGCACAGTATGTATCCAAAATTATGGGAAGCCAGCGGAATGCCCCTGCCCGCGCTCGTGCGCCGACTGGTTGAGCTGGCACTGGAACGCCACGCGGATCGCCAGCGCAATCGCATCAGCCGAGTATAAGAGCGAACGTCAGCCAGAAAAATACGGGACGCAGATTTAACAGATTGAAACGAGGATTTACGCTGATTTTCCTGTATCAATCAGCGCGGATCAATTCAAATCAGCGAAATCTGCGTCCCTTTTTTATCAGAACGGATCGAGGATGAAATCCCCCACAGGTCGCCGCACATACGAGACCCGCTCGGCTGCGGCGGGCCAGGCTGCTGCCCAGCCCCAGGCCCGCAAACGTCGCCGCGCCCAGCGCACCCAACGGGTTGCCCAGCGCTGGAGCCGGATGGAGAGCGCGATGACCGGCTGGGTACGGTTGCCTGCGCTCCGTTGGGATGGACTGAATTTCCGTTTTCAGTTACCGGGTTTCAGTGGTTTTCGCCTTCCCAAACTCATCAGTCTGGCATTTCTGATTGGCGTGATCACCCTCTTTAGTTGGTTCTACGACGACGAAAGCTTCTTTGTCTATCAGGAAAATGTGGACTTTACCGGCACGAGCTTTTTGGAAGCCGGAGAACTCTACGCCCTGACCGATGTAGAGGCGTGGAGCATTCTCTGGCTGGAACCAGAACTGATCCGCCAGCAGGTGATGGCACATCCCTATGTGGCCGACGCGCAGGTCTCCATCCACTGGCCGGCACGGGTGCAGGTGGCCGTGGAAGAGGTGCTGCCCATCGGCATCTGGGCCACCGAAGGCGAGGAGTATTGGCTGTTGGCTGATGGGCGGGCACTGCCTGTACGCGACGCGGAGATCACACCCGTTCTGCGCCTGGTAGACCCCCAACGAGAAGCCCGCACACCGGGCCGAATCGATCGGATTTCCACAGGCCTGCTCGATACAGCCTTGCGCTTGCAACGGGAGTTTGGGCTGAACGAGTTCCGCTTCAACAGCAGCACAGGGCTAAATTTTGGTCTGCCCGAAACCAAAACGTGGGTCTATTGGGGCGATGGCAGCGGATTTGAGGCCAAGCAGGTAGTCCTGCACGCAGCCGAACCAGAGATTCAGGCCAATCGGAATGAGGCCCGCACGCTCAGTCTGATTGCGCCCAACCGACCCTATTTTCGGGAATATCCCACCCAGCGTTAATTGTACGTCGGATGGGTAATCCGACCGCAATAATCGATGCTGATACGGTCGGATTACCATCCGACGTACGGAGGAAGATACGTGCCCAAAGAAATCATTGCCGCCATTGATGTGGGAACCACCAAAATCTGTTGTCTGGTGGGAGCCGTCGTTCACGACAGCCTGGGAGAGTTGGGGCTGCGTCTATTGGGCAGCAGCGTCATACCCAGCCGGGGCATCCGCCGGGGCGTGGTGATGGATGTGCCAGAGGTGACGGCAGCCATCGGCCATGTGCTGGAAGGTGCGGAGAAAGCGGCTGGGCTGCGCATTACCAGCGCCTACGTGGGGATTGCGGGCAGCCACATTGCCACCACCAACAGCACAGGCATCAGCCCCATCGACAGCCGTCACGGCGTGACCGGCGCGGATATGCAGCGGGCGCTGGAAGCGGCCCAGGCGGTCCCCCTGCCCGCCAGCCGGGAGGTAATCCACGTGATTGCCCGGCGCTGGAAGGTAGACGATCACGAAGATATCCGCCAGCCCCTGGGCATGAGCGGCCACCGCCTGGAAGTGGACGCCCATATTGTATCGGGAACCACCGCGGCCATCAACAATCTGGCTCAATGTGTGTTGGAACACGGCATTGACATCGACGAACTGGTGCTGGAACCCTTAGCCAGCGGCGAAGCTGTGTTGACGCCGGAGGAGCGCCATATGGGGGTTGCCATGGCCGATTGGGGCGGTGGCACAACCGATCTGGCCTTCTTTCGTGGCAACGGGCTGTGGCATACGGAAGTTTTGGATGTGGGCGGCAACCATCTGACCAACGATGTGGCACTGGGATTACGTGCCCCCTTTGAAGTGGCCGAAGAGATGAAACTGCGCTACGGTCATTTGCAGCCGGAGCGGGTGGCCGAGGATGAGCAGGTCTGGGCCACTGTCTTTGGCGACCGACCAGAGCGGACTTTCAGCCGACGCTTTATCAGCCAGATTTTGCAGGCCAGGGCTGAAGAGATCAACGAAATCATCCAGGAACGGATAGAGACGAGCGGCTATGGACAGATGGTCCCCGCTGGGCTGGTGTTGACGGGTGGGTCCAGCCAGATTCCCGGCGCGGTGGAACTCAGCCGTCGTATGTTGGGGATGCCCATTCGCGTGGGTCGCCCCGGCGAACACGTCCCGATTCAACAATTGAGCCGGGAATTGCAGTCTCCTGCCTTTGCCACCAGCGTGGGCCTCCTACTCTGGGGGCTACACGAAGATTCACGGGCCATCCACTTTCCGATGAATTCGACAATCCGGGAGGAAAGCCCTGTGTTTGGTCGGTTACAGGGGTGGCTACGCTCACTTCTGCCCGGCTGAGCCAAAAGAGCCTCCAAGCCAAACGCCAAACAGAATGTTTGCAATCCGCCCTACTTTATAGTACGATTTTGCAGATTCGATGATCGATCAAGAGGGTTTCAATTGTTTGGCCTCGCCCCGCACGACTATCCGAAAACGGCTTACACAGCAACACTGACAGCGGTATTCGATTTGCAGCCACCCAAAACCGTTGCCTGCACGTTCCTAATCTGGCTGGTAGTTTCCTAGAGGAGTTTTGATGACACGCAAAAGCGGACATTCCCAGTTTGTGGATAGCTTTGCCCAGATCAAAGTGATCGGTGTAGGTGGTGCAGGCCAGAATGCAGTCAACCGGATGATTGAATCGGGCATCCAGGGCGTCGAATTCATCTCGGTGAATACGGATGCCCAGGCGCTTATGCTTTCCACCGCGCCCCAACGGCTGCGCATTGGCGATAAGCTGACCAAAGGATTGGGGTCTGGCGGCAATCCAGATGTTGGACTACGCGCAGCCGAAGAGAGCCGGGAAGAGATTGAGGCGATGCTGGAAGGCGCGGATATGATCTTTGTCACCGCGGGGATGGGGGGCGGCACAGGTTCGGGCGCATCGTCCGTCATCGCAGGGATTGCCAAAGAGATGGGCGCGCTGACAATCGGCGTTGTCACCAAGCCCTTTGGCTTCGAGGGAAACCAGCGCCGCCGGATCGCAGAAAGTTCAATGGCACTACTGCGAGAAAATGTAGATACACTGATTGCCATTCCCAACGACCGGCTGCTCCACATTCTGGACAAGAAAACGGGGATCGGCGAAGCTTTTTCCGTGGCCGACGATGTGTTGCGCCAGGGCATCCAGGGCATTAGCGAATTGATTACTATTCCCGGCTTGATCAATCTGGACTTTGCCGATGTGCGCTCGATTATGCAGGACGGCGGCGCGGCGTTGATGTCGATTGGCAAGGCCAGCGGAGAAAATCGGGCGCAGGAAGCCGCGCAGAAAGCCATCCACAGCGCACTGTTGGATGTGTCGATTGAGGGCGCGCAGGGCATTCTCTTCAATGTGAAGGGGGGCCGGGACCTCAGCCTCTTTGAAGTCAACGAGGCCGCCGAACTGATCCGGGCCAACGCCCACCCCGAAGCCAATATTATCTTTGGCGCTGTGATAGACAACGAAATGAAAGACGAAATTCACATTACTGTGATTGCGACGGGTTTTGATAAGAACCCACCCAAGGAAATACCGGCCAGCTATGCCCGTCCGGCTACGCGCAATACCACTGCCCCCCAGCCTTCCACGCAAGCACCACCAGTCACGCCGACCCCGCCCCAACGGCCCGAAGAGCCGGTTGATTTCTCGGTACGCACGTTCAACCGGGATGATCTGGACATACCGGCCTTTTTGCGCCGCCCCAGAGCCAGCAACGGACAGTAAAAGAGAGTAATCGGAGACCAGCGCTCGGCGGGATTGCACGAATGTCCTTGATTGCTGGTCTCCGATATTTTTCCTCCTCACAGACAACTCCGCTCGGATCACGAAATAAATCAGAGTATCATTAAATTTTTGCAGATCAGGCAAATTTGGCCGTAGTCATGGCATTTTGAACTTGCCAGCCGCTAGTAGCTATGGTATACTCCTGTACTGCCTGCATACTGTATGTCGTGCAAGCACTATTGTTCGACACAATATGCGGTAGATACTTGCTTGTTTCTCTCTTTGCGCTGGCCCTCTTTCTCGGCCATCAATAGCAGCTTGGATGCATTGGTACTCCTATGAACTGTCCTCACTGTGGGCATGAAAATCACAAAGTAATCGACACTCGCGACACAGGCGAGGCGATCCGCCGCCGCCGGGAATGCCAGAGTTGCAACCAGCGCTTTACGTCCTACGAGCACGTGGCCCCCAGCTTGCTGGTGATCAAAGGGGATGGACGACGGGAGCCGTTTGATCGACAAAAATTATTGGTGGGTCTGCGAATCGCTACGGCCAAACGCCCAATCAGCAGCGAAATTGTGGAAGAGATCGCCCGCTTTGTCGAAGACAGCGTCTCTGGAATGGGGAAGGCCGAAGTCAGCAGTGAAATCATCGGCAATCTGGTGTTGGATCAGTTGGCCCAGGTGGACCAGGTGGCCTATATCCGCTTCGCCAGCGTCTATCTGGAATTGACCGACGCGATTGAAGTGCGCTCCGAGCTTGACCGGCTGATTGGCAGGCAG
>Ga0209284_10003637_pt1 | contig 18647 bp, 15 predicted proteins | sample FRY03_FD_187211 | JGI IMG/M metagenome (GOLD analysis project Ga0209284, IMG submission 187211) | Freshwater microbial communities from Lake Fryxell liftoff mats and glacier meltwater in Antarctica - FRY-03 (SPAdes) (version 2) | ecosystem: Environmental > Aquatic > Freshwater > Ice > Glacier... | reverse complement strand
ACGAGACGGTCCGCGGGGTCGGGTGGGACGTACTCCGGCCGGATGCCCGCGACTTTGACCCGAAACACCGACGCTGACCCGACCCAGCCGACTCGCTCCGCCAACGTCGAGGCGGGCATCGTTGGTGTCGACGCCAACAACACGCGAACTTGCGGCGCGAACGCATCAAAACTCGGAGGCAATCCCAACCGATATCGGCGCAGATTCTGGCAAGAAACCAAAACAGAACCACCAGTGGGTTGCAAAACGAACTAAACCAAGAGCGATTCAGTCACTCTGGATTGAGGGTCCCAGTTTCGTTCCAACGGCTACCGGCGAGCGTTGGGCAGGTCCACAGTTGCTGAATTCTCGCAGATTCTGGCAAATGAGCAAGGTCATGCGGCTTAAACCAAAACTGTAACCGAAACCTGCACTCGTCCACTAAACCAAGCATTAAGTCTCGGGGACCTCAAAGCTCATTCCAACTCCTTCCTGATGCATCAGTTAAACACGGAGACAGGCGTTGGAATCGATTTCTCTCAATCACAACGCTCTGCCACGGATGCTCGGCCACGACGAGAGCTCAATATTCGGGCCGGTAACTCCAGGCATTTTCGCCAGATTCGCCGCAGTCTGGGCCACCGCGAAAGCAGGCCAATGGAAACCAACTCTTCGAGGATGCCGTCGGAACGTGCGGGAAAGAATTTAGTGAAGTCGCTCTGGAAAAGCGCAATTAACTCGGAGTACGTTCTGCTTCCCATTCCGGTGGATGTGTTCAGGCAGTCTAAAATCCTATCAACGGGCAACGTTTTCTCTGCGTTGATATTCAGGCTTGTCATAGCATCAACGGCAACATCTGGGAATCCGAATGTTATAAGACCGAACAAATATTTTCGCACGAGTGGCTCATTGCGCAGAAGTGCATTTTGAAAATCTTCCGATACCCAAGGGTCTCTGAAGTAAACCGCTTCGCCCCATTGGACCGTGCCAGATTCGGTTTGGGCAGCAATCTTGTATAGGAACCTTGATGGAAGAGCTGACCTACTGTATGAATGCGGCTCGAGTTGGTAAAGGACAAAACCATTTTCCCGCAGTAGGAGATCGATGTTTGAGAAGTTGTTAGAGTCAGCATCTTTCGGATTGCCGTGAAACTGGCACTCGATTTGAATTCCGAAAAGGTCTGGCGATTGAAGAAGCCTTGAGCTACCCCTCAGGACTCCGAGGTCAAAGCCATCGGTGTCCACCTTGAGAAAATTTGGAAAAATTCGCGCTCTATCAAGAAAATACGAGTCAAGCTGGATTTCTCTGTCTGACAAGACGACAGGTTTGCCAGCATTGAATATCTCTTGAGTGTAACTGCGGGACTTTGAGGCCATCGCTGTCATCGCATAATGGGCGGACGTCCGATGGAACAGAGTACTCTGGACTTCGTCTCTGGGAGTAGCTTGCGGCCCCACGACCCAGGCCGCTTCATAATGCTCTGAGTTGTAGGAAAGTGAGCGGAGGCGTTCAATCTCTGAAACTAAAGGATCGAAACCGTATTTTGTAATCGTTCGACCATTCACATCCCACCGTTGATCGAAGCCGCCGGAAACACCCACATCAGCTAATACAAACTCGGAAAGTTCAGCGTCGCTGTACAAGAGCTCGCGGGCAGCATCATTGGTGTTCACATCCTCATTGTAACGCTGAGGAATGGGGGAAAAATGTTCAGCTCTTCGTGGTGAAGAAGTTTTGGGAACGGCGGGCAAGAGGGGTCGAAACATGGGAGTGGCTTGAGTTGTCGGCAAACATCGCGGAAGAGAGCCGGTCAGGCAGAGCGAAATATTTGCCAGGGATTGGGAGACAAAGTGACTAGGATTGTAAGACTGTGATCTCGATAATTGTCTATGGGCGAAATGACAGCTATGGATACAACCTCCACAAACGTGCGGCTTTGAGCCTTAACAATTTTGGTCACATCTTGGGTCGTGACGATGAAATAATTTTTGTAGACTATAACACTCCTTCCGGTTTCCCAACCTTTCCCGAGGCAATCGCCGACACGCTGACACCGCGGGCCAAGCGACTTCTGCGTGTTCTTCGTGTTAGCTCAGAGCAACACTCATCTTTGGCCCCGAAAACCCACCTCAAGACGCTGGAGCCGCTGGCGCGAAACGTCGGCCTCAGGCGTTCGAATTCCAACAATAAATGGGTGCTGTCAACGAACACTGACATGCTTTTTGTCCCTCGGAACAACACGTCTCTATCAGACACGGTCGCTCGGCTTGATGACGGTCATTTCGGCCTACCACGATTCGAGGTTCCGGAAGGGTTATGGGAGGGGCTTAATCGCTCAGATCCGGAGGAAGGCATCCACACCTTGGACCGTTGGGCATCTCAGTTTCACCTCCAACTGGTAGCTGAGTCTTGGTTGCCCCATCGTTTTGACGCCCCGGGCGATTTCCAACTGCTTCTCCGAAAAGATTTGGTTGCGATTCATGGATTTAACCAGCAAATGGTGCTTGGGTGGCACGTTGATTCGAATATCTCGAAAAGGGTAACTGTTATCCGGGGTGAGGCCCAAGATTTCAGCCCTTATTTGCAAGGCTTCCACTGTGACCATACTCGCCAAGAAACTCCGATGCACAAGTCGGGAGCTGTACAAAATAGCACCTTCCGATTTATAGATTCAGTAACTAGTTCCGTCGTAAAAGGCCAAGAGGACTGGGGGCTGAAGGGCGTTGATGTAGAAGAAATCCGCCTTGACCGGTCCTTTAGTAACCGACTCGTGGAGGTCTTGCATGAAACGATTCAGCCTCAGAAGAGCACCCCGCCGACCCGTCGCTACAACGCCTCTGGTTACGATGTGGACCCGCCGCATGACTCAACCGTAGTTACCTTCCTTTTGGACCTCGTAGCGAGCCACGGGCCTCGCCCTCGAATACTGTGGCTTGGCCCTCGCAGTGAAATTTTGAACCTTTTTCTTGAAGGTATTAAGAAGCTATCGGAGCGGGTGGACTTTCACGGTGCGTTCCCGGAGCGTTTGATCTACACAAGAGCGGAGTTACGGCGCGTTCCCGAGCGCTATGGATTTGACTTCGTAGTGTTCGACCTACGGGCGTTTTGGGCGGGTGTCCCCGATATTCAAGGTCGCCGCCATACAGAGCTTCTTTCTCTGATTCGACGATGGTGGTCTGGAAAATTTCTAAAGAACTCAATATCGGCAGAACCCCAGCTCATCGCAATAGACGCAATAAATACAAGTGTCGAGACTGAGTTCAATCTTTGGGTGAGTTGCGGCCGGACGCCCTACAGCATCGGTATAAGCCATGGTGTTCTCAGGGAGAGAAGGGGCAATATTTCTCTTTGGCAGGTATTTGGCAAACGGTATCTGTCGGGATTGCGAAGACTTATTATTGGCGATGAGAATGTTGCGTCCTGGGTTTCAAAAAGATTTGGCTTCCGGACGATGACTGTCGCGCTGCGAAGGGGGTACTTCGAGGAGGGATGAGCAGCGAAATTGTGACCGTTGAGTTTCGCGTATCCGGTCCGGGGGGTCTGCGACCCTTAAACTGCGCCGTGTCCTCGCTGTTCCTGGCTGAATTAACATTGACACATGATGGACGCGGAAGAAGTGGAAAGTCGGACGCCGAACGAAGCGACCTCTACACACGGAAAATACTAGGAACTAAAGCCCGGACGAATAATAGAGAATGGTGGCGTTAGCAATGAGGCGAACCTTCGGATTAGGAAGTTTATTGAGAAATTTTCGATCTAAAATAAAAACTAGCCCGCTGGAGCTTCCCCACCTAGAAACAATTGTGCCAGGGCAATTGCCGATAAAACTTTCGGCGTATTACCCTGACTTCATCCAGTATTACCCAACTTGTGAGTTACAAACAAAAAAATACTTTGTTGATAATGTCGGCACGGATTGGGTGTGCCTTGACGGGGGAGCAAACGTCGGTTACCACTCCATTTTGCTTGGACGGTTAGCTAGTGAGGGAAAGGTGTTCGCCTTTGAGCCAACTTCCACGCTTTCAATGCTAATCGAAAACCTGAACTTGAACGGCACAACCAACGTGGTGCCCGTGGGGAAGGGTTTATCGAACTTCATCGGGAAAAAAAAAGACAAAATTTATCGCATCTGGGGCCGCCCGCCCGAAGAATCTGTGGTGGATTTCACTACTATTGACCAGTTTGTCGAAGAGAATGGGCTGGAAAGAGTTGACCTCATTAAAATCGACGTGGATGGTTATGACCTTGAGGCGTTAGAAGGAGCTGTAGACACCCTCGCGCGTTTTTCTCCAATCGTTTGTGTCGAGTTGAACCATGCGTTAGCGACAAGAGGGAGAGGAGTTTCAGAAGCTTTGGCATGGATGCTTGACCAAAAATATGACGAGGCGTTGGTCCTTGATGGCGATAACTTTGTCTTTTCAAAAAACTGGCAATTGGGAGAACCATGGCCCGATTACCTGGAAACTAGATTCGATCGCCGAAATACTCTGGCGGCGCTTGACGCGCGTGCTGTGGGCCCTGAGCTCACCGAATTTAAACCTCGATGGGTCCTTCAGAATGAAGCAGAGGAATATGACGCTAACCGCTTCGTTATAGAAGGTTCGGCTTGGAATTATGCGGTTTGTGCAGATACCCCAGGAATATTTGACGTCGATAGTGCCCTTGCTTTGGTAGTGACTGTTCACTCAGGAGAAATCGGGATTTTTCTTTCGAATTCAAAGGGCAGTGAACTTTTAACGCCGGAGCGTCTTGTTGGAAAGATTAACGACCAGGAAGTAGTGTTTCCACTTGTTGATTTAAAAGTCAGTCAGATAATTATAAGAAAGACCACTGCGGTCAAAACAGAATTTTCAATCTCGTACTCGGGCATTCGGGGGTTTGAGTTTTTCGATTCTGCTCCTGTTTCTCTGGGTAGTTTTGACCGAGAGGCGCTCGGGTCAGTCTTGGGATGTCCCCCCGGTCGCGGTTGGGACGCGGTGCCGCTGGATTTTGTTTCTTCAGTGAGAATCGACGAGCTCCCCTCTCTTTTCTATAGCCAGGCTGTTCCCCCAAAAAGAAATTATCTCCGCGACCCAATATTTTTTCGGATGGAAAGAGAGGACGCTCCAATTCTCACCTGGCTGTACCAGGAGATCCGCCCTGAAAGGCATCTTGAGTTTGGTACCTGGGAAGGTTTCGGGACCACGCTTTGCTTAAAGGCTTGTTTAGCCGACGTCTGGACGGTAAATTTGCCCCGTGGCGAGGATGTCCGCGGCCTTAGCGCCTATCCCGAAAGCCGTGAACCGGCTCACCCCAAAAATCCAGGTGCGGAATTAGGACGGTCCGATCGTGGATCAATGGTCGGTTGGATGTATCGCGCAGAAGATTTCGAAACGAGGGTCCACCAAATCTTGAAAGACTCCCGGCAGCTGGTGCCCGAAGATTTTCCCGCTGAAGGGTTTCAGACGATCTTAATCGATGGGTCGCACAAACGGGCGGATGTGCTCGCTGATATCAAAACAGCCGTTTCAAATGCCTCCCGCTCGGGGGTAATTATTCTGCATGATTTTCATTTGGATTCCAACGTGGTGAGGACTAATGAGGCCTGTAGAGGTGTAGTTGCTGCTGTGGCCGATGCGGTGAATATATTTGGCGGTGAGTGGAGCCTCTACTGGGTCGAGGAGACGATGCTTCTCTTGGCGATTTCCCGTTACTTTACTGGCAACAAAACCTGAGCTTAGCGAGGGGCAACAAACGACCAGCCCAAGGTGGTGAACCGTCCTGGGTTTGATGGAGGCTCTGTTTTTTCATCTCGGCCTAATCTTTCGGCCGGGTGGGACTGGTGCAGACTGGACCCGGAGGGCACTCTGTATTCGGCGCCACACACCACGTGAGCATCCGCCGACAGCGACATGTTAATTGTGGATCGCAGCAGTGAACGCAATAGATCAGGGGAGGCGTCCCCCGCGGCTTGGGTTAACAGCTCATTAGGTTGGACAACATGAAGCGCGGCCATCGTGATTGTTAACGCCGACCGAAAATAGGGCCAGTAACTAGATTACTTTACGGGGCATTACTGTTAGCGACTTTAGCGACTTTAGCGACTGGAAGATAAGTGACATCTATGAAATCGAACTCGAGCGCGCGCGAAACGAAATATGGATGAGAATCGAGGCCACTCACTGGGTCCTTCAAAGATTTTCTCCCAGACCTAAGCGAGCGCTATTGACCATGCCAGATTAAAGTCCATTCGAGACAACAATGCCTCGGCAGAGAAACCACGTCATCTCTTAGACTCGGCTTGAGCCAAAATCCACTCGTAGGTTTTTGCAAGGCCTTCAAATAGCGGGGTTCTTGGCGCCCAGCCGAGCTTCTCTGTGATGAGTGCGTTGTCACTGTTCCTGCCTCGCACGCCTCGGGGTGCGTCAAGGACATAGTGTCGCCGGAGCTTGATGTTCGCGATTTCCTCAAGCATGGTGACCATCTGATTGATCGAGACCATTTCATCGGACCCAATGTTCATTGGACCTGCAAAGTCAGATTCCATAAACAACTCCGTCCCATAGATGGCGTCATCAATGTAGGTGAACGAACGGGTTTGTTCACCGTCACCCCAAATCTCTATCTGATGGTCTCCGGAAAGCTTGGCTGTTGCCACCTTCCGGGCGAGTGCTGCAGGGGCTTTTTCCCTTCCTCCATCCCACGTGCCGTGAGGACCATAAACGTTGTGGTATCTGGCTACCCGACCCAAAATCCCGAAGTCTTCGTCAAAATGACGAACCATTCTTTCGGAAAACAGCTTCTCCCAACCGTATCCATCCTCAGGCATTGCGGGGTAGGCATCGCTTTCTTGAAGCCCTGCAATCTCATTCGAGATTTGCTTATCTGCAGCGTAAACGCATGCTGAAGAGGCAAAGAAAAACTTCTCGACACCAAATTCTTTGCTTGCTTCAAGGAGATGGGTGTTGATCAGGACCGTCAGCATACACAACGCCTTGTTGGCCTCGATAAATCCCATGCCGCCCATATCAGCGGCGAGGTTGAATACCTTCTCTCGACCTTCCACAGCGGTGTAACAATCGTCCTTCAGTCGAAGATCAAGGGTCATGTTGTTGACCTCCGGGAACGACTGGTACCACTGGCTAGAGGGCTTATTGTCTACCGCTCGAATGTCTTTATATCCCTGGCCCACGAGGCTTCGAACCAACCACCCACCGATGAACCCCCCTGCCCCGGCCACAAGGACAGGCGCGCTTACGTCTTTGATTCTCGTCACTTGCTAATCCTTCTCTCTGCGCAGGCCAGGGGATCCAGGCCGAACGATGGTGGCCTCGAGGTCTTGGTTGACTCCGAAGAGGTCGATGACGGTCTTCGGTAAATGTTCTCGGGGAATCAAGCGGGACAACTTTTCCTTCGAACCAGCGACGAGCACCCGGGCATGAGCAATCTCTGTGGTGTCTTTCGCGAGGGTGATGCCCTCCAAGTTAGATCCGTGGGTCGCTTGCCTGACGAGTTCGTCCAGCCCAAAGACGTTTCGACCTTCAGCGATTAGCTGCCGAGCAATTTCCATCGCTTGGCTTGCCTCCAGCAAGGGAGTGCCGCCTTTGTACGCAAGGCCCACAATTGCTACCGAGTCCCCTCGAGAAGAGTGTTGCAGAACCAGTTTCACAACCCGCTCTATTTGCCTGTCGTTAATTAGGTCCGTTGCCACGGCGATTTCTGCATTCACGCCGCGTGAAAGAGCCGCGACAGCCAACGCTTTGTTGTCCCGAGGGAAGCATGGCCCTCCATAGCCCAGACCGGCAGTTAGGTAGCTTCGACCAATTCGCGCATCTGACCCTACGGCCGCGGTCACATCGTCGATGCTCGCCCCAGGAAGTTGGTCACATATTTCACTGAGCATGTTGGCATAAGAAATCTTTGTGGTGACAAACGTATTAATCGCAATTTTGGCTAGTTCTGCGCTGGCCAGCGACATCCTGCGGAACTCGGGCTTATTTTGAACGACGCTGCGGGAAACCTCCTCGACAAAATCTCCAGCTGATGGGTCCGATTCACCAATCAGAACGAGGTCGGGGTGCTTCATGTCATTAATGACTGAACCTAGCGCAATGAACTCCGGTGAATAGGCGAGGCTGAGTGTGCTTCCTACAGTGACGCCGGAGGCCACCTCGAGCTCACCGATGAACACTTCGTTGCATGACCCAGGCATTACTGTAGAAGATATTACGATCGTAAAATTCCTCGGATGAAGCGCTAAATGCTTTCCGATGTCTCGCAGGGCAGAAATCACGAAAGTGTTATCAAAAGCGCCGTCCGGACCGCTAGGGGTGGGAACGATAATAAAAGCCCCGGAGGTTCCCCTCAACGCGTCTTCACTGCGAAGGTAGGCCGAAACTTTGTCCTTCGTTGAGGCCATCAGGTCCGCGAGACCCGGTTCGAAAATAAGCGGTTCTCCTTGGTTCAGAGATTCCACTGCCAGCGGAGAAGGATCATATCCGCGTATTTGGTGCCCGGCCTCGCCCAGCACAACGGCAAGAGTTGCGCCAAGCTTACCCAAGCCAAAGACAGCCAGGGTTTTTACCGAAATATTTTTTTGCACTTCACCCCTAATTTTGTTTCACCGACGTTCTCATGGTATCGGCCACTATCCGAAAAATCTTTGGGAAACGTCGCGTACAGGTCCGACTTCTCTGACTCTTCCCCTTTCGAGCCAAATAGCCGTGGAACACATTGCTTCGACCAACTCTCTAGAGTGGGAGGCGAGGACAAGAATTTCACCCTTCTCAACCACTTCTCGAAGCCTGTTTTCCGCCCGCTTCCGAAACCCCTCGTCGCCCACACTCAACCACTCGTCCATGAGGATAATTTCTGGCTGAAGGACTGTTGCAGAGGCAAATGCCAATCGCATTTGCATTCCAGAAGAATAGGTGCGAAGCGGCATCTCGAAAAAATCACCTAGCTCCGTAAACTCGCGGACTTCGTCTACTATCCCGCCTTGCAGTGCTCTTGGGACCCCAAGTAAGGATAGGCGTAACTTGGTATTTTCCCGGCCGGTGGCCTCAGGATTGAAACCAATCGAGATATCGATCAAGGAGCCAACGGTTCCTTCGATGGACGCCGTTCCGGACGAGGGGATGTAAACCCGATTGAGGACTCGTAACAGAGTCGTTTTACCCGAACCGTTCAGGCCTAATACGGCTAGCCGATCGCCCGGGGAAAGTCTCATAGAGACAGACTGGAGAGCGTGGATAAGGGGGGGGCCTTCTCTTGGTCTGTTAAGCGCGCCACCCAGGACGGAGGGCAGTAACCGATTTCGCAGGGACCGACTATTGGTCCCTAAGAGTGGAAACTCGACTGAAACGTTATCGAGAGATATGCCTGTCATCTGTGCCTCACACCCAATACGCCAATCGGGACTTCCATTTTTTGCTGACAATTCGAGCAATGAGCACTCCCAGCAACGCCATTACGCTGGCAACTACCCAGCTGGTCGGGGCGGGCGTTTGGCCGAGCAATGGACCCCGCACGATTTCCATCAGATGGAAGAAGGGGTTGAAGTTTAAGACAACATTTCTGAATTCAGGCGGAACTGCGCTCGGCTGCCACAGAACAGGGGTGAGGTAAAAGGATATGGTGATGAGAGATTGCACGATTTGAGCCACATCGCGATACCTTGCGGTCATAAATCCAAGTATTAGGGCAACCCACGAGAGGTTGACGGCCACCAGAAGGAGCCCCGGGATTGCTAAAAAAATCGTCCAGCGGGGTTCGCTCCAAAACAGAACGAAGACAATCGGAATTATCATGAAATTGTGACCAAAAACTAAAGCGTTCTTCCACACGACTCGCAAAGTTAGGGCGGAATAGGGCAACTGGATTTGCTTCATCAATCGCTCCGACTGAATGAATGCCTGGGTTGATTCGGTTGCGGTGAGCTGTATCGCATTCCACAAAATTAGACTGATTGCCAGAAACGGCAAGTACTCCGGTAAGTTGATACCAAAGACGAGCGAGAAAACTAAACCTATCGTGGCAACTTGGATTCCCAAGCCAATGGTGATCCACATGGGACCAATGAGTGTGCGCCGATACGTTTCCTTGATGTCCTCAGATCCAAGAAGAACGGCTAAGCGTAAAATTTCTCGCACAACATCATTCTACGCGTCGGCCGACTCGTGCCGAGGGCCAGAAATTTTGGGGGGCATGTACCCGGCAATCGTCCGCAAAAAGAGGGGTGCTATCCAGCCTCTGGGGTCAAAAAAGATTCGCAACACTGGGGCCAGTCTGAATCATTCGTGGACGAACAAAAATGGGAGTTCGGTTTCATTTCAAACATCGGCCATCCAAAAACCTGAAACAGTGTGGGTGCCATCGGAGAGTTGCCTAGGGCACGCAGCATGTGCCGCACAATTACCCACCCTAAAGAGATGGGCTCCTGGAAAATCGCGACGGGCGTATTGTGAGAAATCCGAACGGCGGATTTGGATAAATACGTCATTACCGGGTGACTTGCTGATTCACCATGCTGGTCGTAGAAACTTACTGGAAACCAAAAAATTCGCGGCGGTCCATATTTTCGTCCAAGACGCAATCCAGCCTTATAGTCGTGCGAAATCTTCCAGGTTTGAGAAAAAACATCGACTCTGCGCAACGCTTGCACCCGGCACACCATTGAAGGATGGGGGAGCCCAATCGAACCCCTTCCCAGCATTCTTTGGGTTTTCGCCGGGTGTGTGCTTAGTCGGAGAAAGTGGGATTGCGCGGAATCAGTCACTACTGTTCTGCCTAAACCCCAGATGAACGGTCCGTTAAAGGTTTCTGCCTTTTCTATTGCTTCCAGAATTAGTTGGACGCTTGATGAGCCGGCAAACCGGTCTGTGGCGTTTAGAAATAGCACCAGGTCTGAGTCGTGGAGTCTCGCAAGGCCACTTTGCATCGCGTGATAGGTTCCAAACGGTTGTTCCCAGAAGTATTCCGCTCCGGCACGACTTGCTATCTCTTGCATCCGTAACTGGGTTTGCGACTGCGAACCGTCGATAACGATATGTCGGGAGGGACGCATGCTTTGGGCTGCAACACTGCGACAGGTGCGCTCCAAATCAGAAGGGTTGTTCATGCATATGGTTACCACCGCCAGGTTAATCCGTCGGCGCAACGGTTCCTGGCTGGCGGCTTGAGCGGTGTAACGCAACGTAAGGTCCTTGCTGCTTCGTGAGAATTTGCGGCGGCATGAAAGCCCACATTCCATTCCAATGTCGAAGAATCTCTATCCGAGCTACTTCGAACCTAGTCGATTTACCGGGAGGGACGCCGGCTCGAAAGCTGGTTCGAGAGATGAGACATTGTTCACGATAATCTAATGAGTTCGACGACTCAGTCGCAGAGGGAAAGATAGGTCTTTGTCAGCGGACAGCGCGCGGGAAATTAGATTTGTGATTATTGGTCCAGCCCACCCATACGGCGGAGGGGTAGCGCAGCACACTGCCCGTCTCGCATCGGAGCTTGCGAAGGTGCCGATGGTGAGGGTCAGCATAGAATCATGGAAAGCTCAGTATCCCCGGTGGATTCATCGATTTCAGGCACACGCCAGTTCTGAAATGGCGGAGATTCCCTTCACGGGAGCAATTTTTCGACAGCTAGAGTGGTTCTCACCACTCAGCTGGCTGGCAGTCGGATTGAGAATCAGAAGGGCTGAACTTGTGCTTTTTTCGGTTGTCAGCCCCTTCCAGGTTGTCCCCTACTCGGTGATGAGAATTCTGCTGTCAAAGAGAACTCGGAAGATAGGCCTTATCCACAACGTGTTGCCGCACGAGCGGACGCGGCTGGATCGACTACTGATGCGGCTATTTGCCCGTGTGATCGATGGCGCCCTAGTCCACGACCGAGAATCCGCTCGAACGCTGCTCAGCCTTAGCAGGAGGCCTCTAGCAATCGTTACGGCAGCATTGCCAAGCCCCTGGGACCGGGAAACGCCAAAGAATAGGCGCTTCGAAGAGGACACGGCGCTGAATCGGGGGAACTTAAAGTTGCTTTTTTTTGGCAATGTCCGTCCCTATAAAGGCCTTGACATTCTCATCGAGGCACTAGGACATTGCCCAGACACAGAGTTGTTAGTAGCAGGTAAAATTTGGGGGGATAAGGGGGATTTTGAGGGTCAAATCGAGAAAAACAATCTCACCAGCCGTGTCACGTTCGTCGATAAGTACATTCCCGTAAGGGAGTTTGAAGAACTGTTTCGGGGCTCAGACATTCTGGTGATGCCCTATCGGAGTGGGACGGGATCTATTGTCCCGCGCTTAGCAATGTCCTTCGGCTTGCCGGTTATCGCCAGTGATGTTGGATCAATATCAGAATCGATTGTTGACGGTGCCAACGGCATTGTTCTCGCCGAGATCACTCCAGAACGTCTTGCCAGCGCAGTGTGTGCGCTAAATCAAGATAGAAAATTACTCAATACAATGAAGCGAGAAGCATCAGCGACAGAGAATCCCCACGGTTGGAAAAACTATGTCGCAGCGTGCATTGGACTATTGGGAAAAAACGAAATGGATGCAGCCGACGCGGTCGCAAAAGGTTTCGCAGACTTCCTCGGTCAGGACCTCGGCGCTTCGAAGAGGTTCTCGACGAAATGACCGTAGTGAAGTTCAGCGGACGTGAAAAGGGTGGCAGTTGGTTCGTGTGACTCCCACAATAGTTATTCCTGCCTACAATGAGGGCACCAATCTCTCCCAGTTCGTGCCTGAACTTATGTCCAGGCTGGATTGTTGGTCGAGACTTTCCGTGATCATCGTCGATGATGGTTCAACCGACACCACGGGGGAAGTCTTGCGGGAGCTGTCGGCAAGATATAAGAATCTCCACACCATCTGTCTGCAGGCCAACAAAGGCAAAGCGGCCGCGCTGCGAGTGGGGTTTGAGGCCGCAATCGAACGCCAGGCCGACGTGGTCTGCATGATCGATGCTGATGGCCAAGACAACCCTTATTTTCTCAATCTGATGATTCAACGGGTTCTGACGGGGACTGGTCTGGTGACGGGGCGCCGAGTGAATCGCGCCGAAAAATTGCCGAAACGGCTTGCATCGAAGATGTTCAATGTTCTCGTGCGGTTGATGACTTCGACTCCCGGGAAGGACCACAATTCTGGAATGAAGGCAATGTCGGCGGACGTAGCTGCATTCCTGATTCCCTTTCTAGAGGGGGACAGGCACCGCTACATCTCGGTTTTCGCGCACTGGGGCGGATTCGCCTTGGCCGAACGTTCCGTGATTAATCGTCCCCGGATTTCTGGAAGGACGAAGTATTCAAGTTCCAGGATTATTGTCGGTACCGTCGACTTACTGACCCTGAGTCGATTCTTCAAGACTCGACGGCTCACACATGAATAGTGAAAAGCGGAACCGACTGGTTACTGCAGCCAGCTTGATGGCCGCAGGAGCTCTGGCCGGCGGCCTTGTGGGGTTCTCAAATGTCTCCTTTGAAACCGTCATCTACAGTTGGCAAGAAACGGAAGCACAACTCTTTTTTTCAAGCGAATCCGGTAGTTTCGCGGACGACGTCCCCCTTTCGGAGTTTGTCGATATGGGCTCTAATCGGGTTTCGTTTGCGCTGAAGGAGGACCACCAGAGGGAATCTTTTGTTCAGCGCTTAGACCCATGTGAATGTCCGTGGGGAATTGCTGTTGGACGAGTTGGTTTGGCCTCTCCTTTCTCCTATCAGGAGATTGAGCCTGACTATTGGATTACTGGAGGGAGCACCGAGTCGCTGGTTTTCGATCGAAATATGCAGCTTCTTCAACTTCGTGTGCCCGAGACAGACCCCCAGTTGCTTTTCTATCTCGATGTGCAAAGTTTTATTGAGCAGTCCACACTTTACGGAGCTATTGCCGGAGGAATTGCTGGGTTGTTTATCTTTGGCCTCGGATTACAGGTTTTTTTGGCTGTGCGACGGCGCAGGGGCGTCCCTCCCGGTGATGCGATGCCCCTCCCCGGGAGGGGTCCCCCAACGCGTGCTCGCCTGCTGGTTGTCTGGGTGACCGGCCTTTTGATTGTTTTGGGCGTCGGACAAATGGTCTGGGGTGCGTATAGCACCGGCATCACGATCGACGAGGGTTATCACGTCGGTCACTTGCAAAATTTTCTTGACGGTGCTGACTACTCGACTGCCAGCTATGGCCCCGTTGCCTCTCTCGTGGGGCACGCTCTCAATGTCGGGCTTGGACTCGAGAGTTGGGGTGCGGTCTCGAGCGAGCCTGCAGCTTTTGCGGGACGCCATCTCGCGATTGCGCTGCTCGGAATCCTTGCAATTGGCGCCGTAGGGCTCACAGTCGGTGTGACGCTCCGGTCGGTCTCGTGGGGAATGGTGGGGGCGGCGATACTGGCAACTTTGCCACTCTGGGTGGGCCACTCTATGTTCAATTTGAAGGACGTGCCAGCCGGAGCCGGATATGCGCTTTTTATTGCGGGACTTGCATGGCTTCTGGTTTCCCCATCCGCACTCTGGCTTCGACTCTCCCTCGGCGGCATCCTTGTCGGCGTGGGAATTGCGGTGGGTGTGGGAACGCGACCTGGTTTATGGCCCCTTTTTCTCGCAACAGGGGTCGCCCTGCTAGCCGCCGTCGTGCTTAAGAGAACTCTCGCAAGAACCTTTGGGTCGGCGGCAAAACGAAAACAATTACTCGTAGTGCTCGCTTCAATTGTGGGGGCCGGGCTGCTGGGCGCAGGGGCTTTGTTCTTTACTGAAGCAGGTCGCTCGCTTGTCGATGCCGTGTCTTTGAGTCTTGATTACCCATGGTCTAAATCTCGTCGGTACGACGGAGTACGCGTTTACAATCGTCCTGAGGCTTTGTTGGTTTTCCGAATACTGCTCTCTCAAATCCCTGCATTTGTTGCATTTCTCTTCGCAGTGGGCACGGTCACGGGCATTGCGGTTCTCTGGATGGATGTGAAAAAAGGTGTTCGCTTGAGTGGCGTTGGACAGATTTTTCCTTTGGCAGCTCTGCAGGTTTTTACCCCTTTTGTGGTTTTGGCGGTCTTCAATCCGGTTCTTTATGACGGAATCCGGCAGATACTTTTTGTGCTTCCAGGGGTGGCGATAATTTCTGCTTTTGGTCTCTGGGGACTTTATCGCGGCTCTGTCTGGCTTTTTGGCTTCCGGCAGCAGGGAGCGATTGCTGCAGGGGTCGCCTCTGCCTTGCTTTTTTCTATTGTCATGGTAGATCAGGTGAGGCTTTTCCCCTATAACTATGTCTACGTGAACGCAGTGGCTCAAGAAAATGGAGCAAGTGGAGCATGGGAGTCGGACTACTGGGATTCCAGCATGAGAGAGGCTATCCGAGGAACCGTGGCAGTGGGAGATCCCATCACCTGTGGTTTCACCCATCAAGCCATGGTCAACATCAGTGCTATTCGACCACCTTGCATCACAATATCCCCTTACCTGCCGTATCTTGCGCCGTCCGACGAGTCTAATCTTGGCGATCGAGAGTTTTGGACAATACGGTCAGAGCGGAACCTCTTGCAATACGGACCACCACCATCAAATTGCTTCCCGGAGTCTGCGGTGACACGACAACTGAGATCCGAAACCCTGGTCCTGAGCAGGCTGTATCGATGCGTTGACTACTAGTCCACGACCCTGAACGGGCAAGATTTTTTCAATATCGTTATGAGTATCAAGGAGTGTTGCCACAGCCACACCTTGGGAAACGCGGCATAGCCCGGCCGATTGCACCACCCTGCTTAGGCGGAGGATGCTCACGGGTTTCGAGGGTTCAAATCCCACCGGTACCGCCACCGGTACCGCCGGCTCAGCCACTTTTTAGCGGTTTCACGGGCTCAGTGGTTAAGGCGAAAGACCTGATGTTCCTGCAACTTCGTTTGCCGGATGTACAGATTTATTGCCCCTAACGCCGAGAGGCCAACCGCCTCATTGAACTCCATTGCCACTGACACTAAGTGCACTTGCGTGGCCGACATTTTCCCTGAGTCAACGGGGGCAAAGGTCAGGAAAAGGCCGATGCACTTTGCCTGTGTCCTAGTAGTTTTCTCCTCGTGCAACCTGAGCAGGTGAAAGCCAGGCGATACACGCATAGTGGGGAAAGTATTGCGTGTGCAGAAGGTCAAAAATACCGCCAGCGACGGTGTCGCTGAGGACACATTCGACCTTGACGTTGCCGCCCTGGAGGTCACCCTCTCGTTGTCCCCTCACACCTGCGCCATGGGCGAGGGTGACGGTATAACCCTTGATTCCTGCAGCCGTGAGGTCACTAAGGAGGCGGGACTCCAAGGCACTCTCGACAACAATGGTGAGCAACTTTTTGTCGACTAGTTCCATGACAGGACTCCTTCGAGGCTTTGGGCGAGCCAGAAATAAACGGGGATTCCCACGATGAGGTTGAAAGGAAACGTGATCCCCAGGCTTGCGGTGAGGTAAATCCCAGGGCTCGCCTCGGGCAAAGCCAGGCGCACTGCGGTCGGTGCTGCGATGTAGGAAGCGGAGGCGCTCAGCACTCCCAGAAGCGCTGCCCCGCCAACAGATAACCCTGCGAGGAGCCCCGCCGCCACTCCCGTGGCTCCCGCCATAAGAGGGAAGGTGATGCCGAAGACGACCACGCCGGCACCAGCCTTTTTGATGTCTTGGAATCTCCGGCCCGCCACAATCCCGAGTTCTAAAAGAAAGAGTGTCAGCACACCGGTGAAAAGCCCTCCGAAGAAAGGCTCAATGCTCGCAAAGCCCGCGCTCCCCGTAATCGCGCCGAGGAGAAGTCCTCCGACAAGCAACACAATGGATCGCCCGGAGAGAACCTCTCGCAATGATTCCCCCCACGCAATCGAGCGCTCTCTGCCTCGCGAAGCCAAGAGCAAACCGACAATAATGCCGGGGATTTCGAGCACTGCAAGAAGTGTGACGAGGAAGCCTTCGACAAATTGGCCCGATGATTCGAGAAAGACGAGTGCGGCAGTAAAGGTCACCAGAGAAGTGGAACCGTAGTGGGCCGCGAGGGCTCCGCGGTTAATCGTGTTGAGCTTGGTGATTGCCCCCGAGTAGTAAAAAGCTCCCACGGGAATGACCAACCCCAGGGCAAGCGTGACGAGGAGGGGTAACCAAATGTCGGCGAGCTCTGAATTGCTCAGAGCAACGCCTCCCTTGATACCGATGCCCAGGAGCAAATAAATCGAGATTGCCTGGTAGAAAGCTTCAGGCAGGCGCAAATCACTCTTGATTCCCACCGCAATGATGCCGAGGACAAAGGCCAATACCGGCGGAGAAAAGAGGTTGGTGGCCGCGAGACTAAAGACGTCGAGGCTCACCATTTTCCGCCAATCTGAGCCACAAGGCCCGGTCCAAGAAGACGATGAGAGGTGTGGCCGTGTTGCTCAGCCACGAGCTCTCAGCCAGCCATTACGGCTATGACCTACATTAGAGCCAACAGGTGAGGATTGTTGCAAAAAGCGAGAAATCCAGACGCCATCGTTCCATACCCCGGAATGCCGTGACACCCAGAGCCGGTTAAATGTGGCTCGTCCAAGGTTCATAACGTGAGGGAGAAGATGGAATGACTTTTCGTATTCGGGAATACCACTCAGCGGACACTGATGCGATTTTGGAACTGTGGAACACCGCTAAAGCTACAGGCTACGAAGCGGTCTACGGGCTCGCGGAAGTCTTAGCGTCGTGTCAAAAAGATCATGCGGTTGTCGCAATATCTGAGGGTCGCGTAGTGGGCGCCGCGGTGGCTCGCGCCGCACACGAGCAGGGCTGGATTGTGTTCTTTTCCACGTTTCAGGAATACCGGCGCCAGGGAATCGGCAGTTCCCTTCTCGCGGCGTTGGAATCCAGGATGGCTCCACTGGGCTTGAGCAAGCTGTCCATTCTGGTTCCCGACAGCCAGGATGATTCAGGGGTGCTGGATCGGGCCGGATTCGTGGACAAGAACCACTTGAGCTATTTTGAGCGCGAAATTCCGGTGAGCGAAAAAGAAAGAGCGGTTCTCCGCGAGCTCGGGGGACGACTGCTACCCAGCGACCTGTGGCAAACCGTTGCGGGGATGCAAGGGGAGAAGGAACTGCTCGAGCGCCGGCTGGTTCTCCCGCTGTCGGATCCTCTCCTGGCAGAAAAATTTGGTGTGGAGCCACCGAGATCCATCGTGCTGTTTGGCCCTCCTGGAACGGGTAAAACCACCTTTGCGAAGGCGGTGGCCTCGCGTTTGCACTGGCCGTTTGTTGAAGTGTTCCCGGCGAGGCTAGCGGGAGACGCTAAGGGTCTGGCGGGGGCTCTACGGGATACCTTTACCAAGATTTCTGAGCTAGACAACGTGGTGGTCTTCATCGACGAGGTGGAGGAAATCGCCGCCCAGCGAGGGGGCGAGCCGCCCGCGCCATTGCAGGGCGTCACGAATGAACTTTTGAAACTGATCCCCATGTTTCGCGAACGCCCTGGACGCCTCCTCATTGTGGCCACCAACTTCATCCGGGCGCTTGATGACGCTTTTCTTCGCCATGGTCGATTCGATTACGTCATCCCCATTGGTTTGCCCGATGAGCAGGCCCGGGACTCTATTTGGCGCCGGTATGTTCCCGCCGCGACGTGTGAAGTCGTGGACATTCCAGAAATGGTCCAGAGAACCGACGGTTTCTCGCCCGCCGACATTGAGTTTGCAGCTCGGAAAGCGTCGCAGAGGGCGCTC
>Ga0209284_10003636_pt1 | contig 18653 bp, 18 predicted proteins | sample FRY03_FD_187211 | JGI IMG/M metagenome (GOLD analysis project Ga0209284, IMG submission 187211) | Freshwater microbial communities from Lake Fryxell liftoff mats and glacier meltwater in Antarctica - FRY-03 (SPAdes) (version 2) | ecosystem: Environmental > Aquatic > Freshwater > Ice > Glacier... | reverse complement strand
TATCAACGCGATTGCATCATCATCGGCAGTTCTTGCTTCTTTGACTAAGGCCGAACGAAGCACTTGTTCAATGTGTTCTATACCGACTGGCTTTAGTGCAAAGACCGATGACCGACTGCGAAGTGCGGGATTAACTGAAAAGGCAGGGTTCTCAGTTGTTGCTCCGACCAAAGTAAGGATCCCACTTTCAACTGCATGAAGCAATGCATCTTGTTGAGTTGTCGAGAAGCGATGAATTTCATCGACGAACACAACAGTTCCTATCTGATCCATCGTGAGTCGTCGCTTGGCAAGTTCAATAACTTCTCGAATATCTTTGACCCCAGAAGACACAGCAGATAGACGAACGAAATTCTTTTTGGTCGCTGAGGCAATAAGTTCGGCAAGAGTGGTTTTCCCCGTTCCAGGAGGACCCCACAATATGATTGAAGACAATCTGTCGGCCTCAATTAACTTGCGCAGCGCGCCACCGTGACCAACAAGATGAGACTGCCCAACTACTTCTTCTAATGAAGTTGGTCGCATCCGCGCAGCCAGCGGAGCACGTGCAGCAATACACTCCTGCATCGAGTCGGTAAACAGGTCCGGCTCCTCCATAACAATTATGCAGATGCGGGAGGCGGAAGAAGTCGGAGACCTAATTCTAAAAGGTGTGATGGATCAACTGGAGTCGGAGCATTCGTCATTGGATCAGAACCACTCTGAGTCTTTGGAAAAGCAATGACTTCGCGAATATTTTCTTCACCAGCGAGGATTGCCACGAGACGATCAATTCCGAATGCAAAACCGCCATGAGGCGGAGCACCGTACTTAAATGGTTCAAGGAAAAAGCCAAAGCGCTTGTCTGCTTCTTCATCTGTTATGCCGAGCTGATTAAAAACTCGGCGTTGCAGTTCGGGCTCATGGATACGAATTGATCCAGACCCGAGTTCCCATCCGTTGAGCACAAGGTCATACGCAAGCGCACGGACCTTGAGTGGATCGGTATCGAGAAGATGAAGGTCATCTGGGTGTGGGGCACAAAACGGATGATGTCCTGAGCGAAGTTTACCGGTGACGGGATCAGAGCCAATAAAAAGCGGAAATTCTGTTACCCAGACATACCGATATGGGCCTTCAAAAACAGGAGGGCGTCCGATGTCATTGCGCAACTGTCCGAGCACTTCGACAGTGGTTTCCCACTGATCCGCAACGAGTAGCAATAAGTCGCCCTCGACGGCCTGCGTGGCCAACAACAATGAACTCTGTTCTTCGGATGACAAAAATTTAGCCACAGGAGAATCAAATGCACCAGAAGCGCCAATCTTGATCCAAACAAGACCTTTAGCTCCTATTTTTTTAGCGCGATCTGTGAGTGCGTCAAGTTTATTGCGACCAAAGCCAGCAGCTTCTGGATACGTAGCGGCATCGACTAGTAAACCTTTAATACTGTGCGCACCCGCAAAAGCCTTGAATCCAGTTGATGCAAATAACGAGGTTAATTCAATGAGTTCCATACCGAATCGCAGGTCTGGCTTATCAACTCCAAAGCGTTCCATCGCATCACGCCATGTCATTCTTTGAATCTCAGGCGGATCCTCACCAGTAACAGCATGCGCCGCAGCAATCACCACTCGACCAATATTTTCCAAGACATCTTCTTGTGAAACAAAAGACATCTCGGCATCCAACTGCATGAATTCATATTGACGATCAGCACGTAGATCTTCATCTCGCAAACAACGAGCAATCTGGTAGTAACGATCAATGCCAGCAACCATCAACAGTTGTTTCCACAACTGAGGTGACTGAGGCAATGCAAAAAACGAACCGGGATTCTTACGCGATGGAACCAAAAATTCACGGGCTCCTTCTGGTGTGGAAGGCATCAGGAGCGGAGTCTCCACTTCCACAAAACCATTAGATTCCATCTCTTTTCGGATAGCGCTATTAACTTGAGCACGCACTCGAAGATTTCGCTGCATTCGTTCGCGTCGAATGTCGAGATACCGAAATTTAAGTCGAACTAACTCATCAACATCATCTGCTCTGGCGTCTATAGGGAAAGGTGGTGGCTCTGCTGCGTTCATGACCTCAACAACACAGTCGCCCACTTCTACATGACCAGTCGACAAACCCGTATTAATAGTGCCATCGGGGCGAGCACGCACAACACCCGTAATCCTCAGGACATATTCACTACGAACGTCAACGCCGTTATCGACCACACACTGAATCACGCCTGAATGATCCCGAAGATCAACAAAAGCGAGATGCTCACCATGTTCCCTCCGTTTAGCAACCCAACCGCACACCGAGACAGTCTGTCCAATGTGATCAGCTGTCAGAACTCCGCACATATGGGTTCTCATTGATGTGGATGTCATGGGGTGTTCCTTCGTCGGGGGCCGAGGTGTGTGGACAAGAACGTGAGCAGATCAGGTATCGCTACTGTAAATTGTTCTGAACTACCAAGGTTACGAACTGTGTACACCGATTGCTCTATCTCATTACTGCCAATAATGACCGCAAATGCTGCACCGCTGCGATCAGCACTTTTCATTTGAGCCTTCATACTCCGATTGTCGTATGCACGATCTGATGAAAAACCAGCATCCCGCAGTGACGTATTGACCAAAAGTGCATGAGTTCCGTCAACTGTGTCAATCACAAAGACATCAATCTTTGGTGACCCAAATGGAAAACAACCTTCTACGTCACATGCAATCAATGTGCGGTCAACACCAATGGCGAATCCAATTCCTGGAGTTGGTGGTCCACCGAGATCTTCGACGAGACCGTCATAACGACCACCACCACCTACAGCATTTTGCGCTGAATCAAGTGCTCGCGAAATATATTCAAACGTTGTTCGTCGGTAATAATCAAGACCTCGTACCAACTTTTCATTGAGAACATACGGCACTCCAACAAGATCAAGGCCCTGACATACCGCTGTAAAATGTTCCGCAGCGCTTTGGCTCCAAAAACTGCTGATGATCGGCGCGCCACTAATAATAACTTGGTCTTGTTCTCGTTTGGAATCAAGGACGCGTAATGGATTTTTAAGCAAAGTGGACTGAGCCTCGGGGCTCAACTGGTCTATGCAATTATTGAAATAGATACGCAATGCTTCAACATAGTTTTCTCGATCACCAGCATCTCCAAGTGAGTTAATAACAAGTTCAACATCTTTAAGTCCGAGCAAGGTATAGAACTTCCAGCCCAAAGCGATGACCTCAACGTCAAGCATTGGATCATCAACGCCAAGAACTTCTATCCCGACTTGATCAAATTGTCGAAACCGCCCCGCCTGAGGTCGTTCATATCTAAAATTAGACCCCGAGTACCAGACCTTCCATGGTGGCGTTGGTCGGTGCTCTGCAAAAGCCCGACAGACACTTGCTGTTTGCTCGGGACGTAACGCGATGTGTCGACCACCTTTGTCAAAGAAGTCATACATTTCTTTGGTAACTACATCGGTGGCATCTCCGAGGCGCTGAAACACCCCAAGATCCTCAAACATCGGCGTAACAATGCACTCATATCCTGCTGATTCAACATGTTCTGCAAACACTCGAGAGAACTCACGCGATCTCGCGGCGTGGGGTGGCAGGATGTCACGGGTCCCTGGACTGGTTTGGAATGTCGGCACGACCAATAAGGTTAGTCGCCAGAAGAGCTAGGCACGATGCGATATGCGTCGTACACGGCGTCAATTGACTTTATGACCCGCAGAACTGCCTCGAGATGATTCGGGTCAGCCAGTTCGAACTCAAAACGCATTTTGGCCACTCGGTCTGAGCCCGTGTGCGTGTTGCAGGACACGATATTGACATATTGCTCAGACAACGCATTTGCCACATCTCTTAACAAGCGACTTCGATCAAGAGCCACTACTTCCACACCAGCAGTAAACAATGTGCCAGGCGTCGTCCTCGACCATTCCACATCAATCATTCGAGTCGGTTCATCTTCTACGAGCGATACAGCGTTAGCGCAGTCGGTTCGATGAACGCTGACTCCTCGACCTTTGGTGACAAACCCAAGAATGTCACCCCCTGGAACAGGTGTACAGCAACGCGAAAGACGCACCAAAACATCTTCGAGTCCATCTACATGTATTCCTGTGGAGCCACGTCGGTCATCTCCAGGACGATCCACCCTCATCGGAAGTGCAAGTTGTTCATCACTCCCTTCACGACGCATCGCACGTCCGATTCTTTGAGCAAAACCTCGCGCAGACACGTGATGCTCGCCAATAGCTGCGAACAGCTCTTCCACATCTTCCATGTTGAGCGCCAGCATCTCTTGCAAGAAGGCGTCGGACGTCCAGATTCGCTGCACGGGAAGCCCTTCTCTTCGCAATTCCGCAGTGAGTTCATCACGACCTGTGTCGACCATATCTTCGCGCTGTTCACGCGTGAACCAATTTTTTATTTTGTTACGAGCGCGAGAGGATTGGACAAAACCCAACCAATCACGAGAGGGTCCTGCATCTTGAACCTTTGAAGTGAAGATCTCACAAGAATCTCCAGACACCAACGTGGAATCAAGCGACACCAAACGACCATTTACCCTTGCACCAATGCATGAGTGTCCAACTTCTGTGTGGACAGCATAAGCGAAATCAACCGGTGTGGAGTTAATTGGAAGAGTGATTACGCGGCCTTTTGGTGTGAAAACAAAAACTTCCTCTTGCTCCAGATCGCTTTTCAGATCTGCCATGAATTCGTTTGGATCGCTGAGATCTGATTGCCAATCAACGATCCTGTTTAGCCAATCAACATCACTTGAATCACCATCTTCTTTGTAGGAAAAATGAGCAGCCACTCCCCATTCCGCGCGCTCATGCATCTCTTTTGTACGAATTTGTACTTCTAATGGCTTTCCCCCTGGCCCAATAACCGTGGTATGGAGAGACTGGTACAAGTTGAACTTCGGCATAGCGATGTAATCCTTGAAGCGACCAACAACAGGGCGCCACTTACCGTGAATACAACCGAGCGCCCCATAACAATCTCGAACATTATCGACAATGATTCGTATTGCAACTAAATCAAAAATATCATCAAAGTCGTTATCCTTCCGCACCATTTTTTCATAAATGCTCCACAGATGCTTTCCACGCCCAGTGACATTTCCGACAATATTTACTTCACGCAAACGCGATTGCACTTCGGCAATTGACTTTGCCAAATAAATATCGCGTTCGGGCGTACGTGTCGCCACAAGATTGTCGAGTTCAGCAAATCTTTTTGGATACAAAGCGGCAAACGCCAAGTCTTCTAACTGTTGTTTCATCTCTTGCATTCCGAGACGATGTGCAAGTGGGGCGTAAATATCGAGAGTCTCTTGAGCAACTCGCTGTTGTTTGTCTAGCGGCACACCAGCGAGGGTTCTCATATTGTGGAGACGATCAGCAAGTTTGATGATAAGCACTCTCATATCTCGTGCCATCGCAACGAGCATCTTGCGCATCGTTGCAGCTTGTTGCGCCTCGCGGGAATCGAACTGAAGTCGTTCCAATTTGGTCACACCATCGACCAACATGGTGACCTCATCACCAAACTCGCGTTGTACATCTTCGAGCGTGATCTCCGTATCTTCCACCGCATCATGCAAAAGTGCCGCAGCCACTGAAATATCGTCGAGACCGATATCAGCCACAATGCGAGCAACAGCCATCGGGTGATTTATGTAGGCCTCACCAGAGGATCTCATCTGGCTGATATGAGCTACCCGCGCAAGTTCATACGCCTTGTTGATAACTGCCACCGAACCCTTTGGATGACGCTTGCGAAAAGAACTAAGAAGCGGAGCCAATTCTTCAATTGGGGCACTATGGTGCCGACGCCACGGGAGAACGCGGTCGACGGTGGCCATGGCCCTAGGTTAGCGACGAGTTTTCTTGCGAGGGCGCGGTGGGTGACTCAAAAGAGCTTCGATAGGGATAGACACAGGCTCAGCACCCTCCAAAGCGTCAGCCAATCTGGCAGCCGCCCGACGTCCAATAGGAGTGCCAGTCTTCATTAAGTGAGACATATCGGCTCCGAGCGACAAATGCCCGCGCATTGACACAAACTCTGTGGTGCGTTCTTTGAGAACCCCGAGCAATGGTGCCGCAATGTAAATCGAGGAATAGGTACCAGCGCTAAGACCAATCAACAACGCCAGTGCAAACTCCTCAAGAGCCACTGCACCAAGCACCCAAGCACCCAGTACGAGAATACTGATCACCGGCAGCAATGCAGCAATGCTCGTGTTTAAAGAACGCATCAACACTTGGTTCATAGAAATATTAACAATGTCGCCGTACGAGACTTTACTCCCACTAAACCGCGCGTTGTTGTCATGAACCTTGTCAAATACAACGATCGTGTCGTACAGCGAGAAACCCATAATGGTGAGAAACGCGACAACAGTTGCCGGTGTCACTTCGAGTTGCAGGAATGAATACACACCAACACTGATACCGAGATCATGAATCAACGCAGCAAGTGCTGATAGCGCCATTCGCCATTCAAAACGCCAGGCAATAAAAAGAGCGATAACTCCCAAAAACACAAACAGAGCTTGAATTGCTTGGATGGTGATACTGCGACCCCATGATGAACTCACAGACGACACACTGATTTCATCGATGGTCACTTTGGAAGCTTCCGACAAAGCTGCCTGCACCTTTTTTTGAACGTCGGATGTTTGTACACCCATTTGGATGCGCACACGTTTATTGTCCCCAGAACTCAGCATTTGAATTTTGATGTCAGATTCCGTCATGCCAGCGTCACGGATCACTTTGGCAGCCGAATCAACTGTCAGGGTTCCTGATACAGGAGCCTCAAAAGCCAACCCGCCTTTAAAATCCATTCCCAGTTTGAGACCCTGAAAAAACAGCGAAATAACTGCCACCACGAGGACAATCCCAGACGCTAAAAAACTAACGCGACGACGACCGAAAAAATTAATTCGTGTTTCTCCGCGATACAGACGACCAAAACCACTCAACATTATGCTGCTACCTCTTGCGTTGTTTTTCTTGCTACTCCGAGCACTCGTCCGCGGTTAAACAAACGAGTACGTGCCAGAAGAAGTACTGCTGGTCGAGTGAATAAATAGGAAATAACGATATCTATAATTGTGGATAGTCCAAGGAAGAATGCAAATCCGCGCACAGCACCAACGGTGAGCCACCACAGGATGACAGCACCAATAAGCGATACCGTGTTCGCAACTAAAATTGTTTTCCAAGCATTTTCAAAACCACGTGCAGCCGAGTTACGTAGAGTGCGGCCAGCCTGAACATCGTCCTTCAGTTTTTCAAAAAACACAACGTAAGAGTCCACGGTGACACCGATGGACACGATGATTCCAGCGGCCCCCGAAATCGTAAGCGCGAGCCCATTGGTTTTTGACAACCACGAGATAATGCTCCACATCAAGAGACCTGACAGACCGAGACCTGCAACAACAACCAGTGCGAGCAAGCGGTAGTACAAAAGCAAGAACAACAACACCAATAGAACTCCGATGCCGCCCGAGATAAAAGCCGCCCGAAGGGAGTCTTTACCCAAAGAAGCAGACACCGTTTGGACAGTCGGAGCATCAAACTTTACGGGCACGGCACCGAACTGCAGCACCCTAGCTAAATCTTCTGCCTCACTCTTGGTAAAACTTCCGCTGATCTGCACGCTTCCATTATCAAATGTGGGCGTTTGAACTGTTGGTGCAGAAATAACTTCATCATCGAGAACAATCGCAATTGCCTTAGAAGGGCATTCAGCACCACCATTGAAACATTTCGTTGCTAGAGCATTCCATTGAGCCTCGCCCTCTGCTCCTTTTTTTAGATTCGCAACAACAACCCAGTTGCCAGCATCTATTTGAGCCGAAGAGTCGCTGTTAAATACTTCCCCTGTTGCTTCAACAGGTCCGAGTAGATAAATGAGACCATCTTTTCTTCCAGGAAGCACAGTTTGTCCAGGAGCTAATTCGGTTGTTGGATCAACCGTACTTGGTGATGGAACCGACGTTGACGTGTCTGCTGCTGCACGTCGTGTACTACCAATTCCGCCAGTCGGTGAAGCAAGAGTCGATGATGAAGCAACAGATGTTGGCGAACCAGCAACTGTTGTAGTACTGCCCCCAACCCCAGGTGTGGCAGATGTACTTTCTGGGTTCTGAGCCACATTGATGACAGGGCGCAGCTCAACTGATCCAGTACGACCAACAAGTTCTAGGGCTCGTTGCTGATCTTTAACACCTGGCAAGTTCACCACAACCGTATTGCCTTGACGAATAATTTCAGGTTCCGAAACGCCAATCGAGTCAACACGCTGGCGAATAATGTCCACAGCTACGGTTAACGCAGCATCAGTAAAGTCGCCAACTGGAGTCAATGTGACGGATGCGCCACCTTGGAGGTCGAGCCCAAGAGCAGGACGATTACCGCTTGCCTGATTTGCAACGAACATTGACAAGGTAACAACGATTGTCATAACCAACGTAAAAATGAGCCGACGATTCATCAGGCCTATTTCTCATTTGGTGAAGCATCGACCACTGGGGCCTTGCTGGCAACAGCTGAACGCTTAACCCTAATTTCAACTCGCTCTTTGTCGTGTCCGTCTGCAATATCAATCCACATCAAATCATTTTCAATCGCCGTAATGAATCCATAAATACCAGAAGTCAAGATGATTTCATCATCCACTGCAAGGTCTGACTGCAGAGATCGGGCTTCTTTAAGGCGACGACGTTGAGGTCGCAAGAGCAAAAAATACATTGCTCCAAAGATGGCCCCAAAAAAAACCAATGTGAACAACGGATTTCCGCTGTTGTTGTGGGAGGTGGCAATAAGAGAAGCAATCACGGTTTCTGATCCTAGCCAGAGGAAGCCCAAAGTCTAAAATAGACCTAGTCCCACACCTGTAAAATCTGCTCACGAAACGAAGATAAGCGCCCCTGTTCGATAGCCAAACGGGTATCTGCCATAAATTGGAGCGTCCAAGCCACATTATGAATTGACATCAATCTGGCCGCAGACGGCTCTCCCACCTGCAGAAGGTGACGCAAATAGCCCTTCGAATGGGTGGCACAGACCCAACATGAACATGCAGGATCAATAGGTTCATCGTCATGAATGAACTTGGCATTCTTCATATGCACCTTGCCCACCGATGTCAGAGCGGTTCCATGGCGACCAAGCCGGGTCTGTAACACACAGTCAAATTGATCGACCCCAAGTGATACAGCCTCAATGATCGAAGCGGGATCGCCCACCCCCATGAGATACCGAGGCTGATTTTGGGGAAGGTGTTCAATGCAGGCCCCGAGTGCATCAACCATTTCCTGGCGGCTTTCACCAACAGAAAGTCCGCCGATGCCATATCCATCAAAACCAACCGACACCGTTCTTTGTGCACTTTCGCTGCGCAACGCTAGATCAGTACCGCCCTGCACAATTCCGAATAACGATTGATCGGTTCTTTGATGAGTGTCGCGTGCCCTTATTGCCCAACTATGCGTGCGCTCAAGCGCAATTCGCACAGTATCTGTTGTTGCTGGCAAGGATGTGCACACGTCTAGCACCATCTGAATATCTGCACCCAATGACTCTTGCGTGGCAACTGCGATCTCCGGAGTGAAGCGATGCATTGACCCGTCGTAGGTTGACTTAAACGTGACCCCATCATCGTCAACTTTCGGATTAAGAGAAAACACCTGGAATCCACCGGAATCTGTCAGCGTGAGCCCTTTCCAGCCTGTGAAAGCACCAAGACCTCCAAAATGTTCCACCACCTGCGCACCAGGGCGCAACATGAGATGGAATGTATTTCCAAGAACGATCCGTGCACCTAAATCCTCGTAGTCACGAGCACTCAAATACTTCACCGCACCACGAGTACCAACCGGCATATAGCAAGGTGTTTCGTACGAACCTCGATGAGTGGTTGCCGTGGCAGCTCGCGCAGCGCCGTCTCGTGCAACGATGTCTAGTTTTACTTCAAACATGCTCTTTATTTTCCGTCTTGCCGAGTAAGCAACATTGCATCACCAAACGATAGAAAACGATATTTCTCGGTTATTGCTATCTGATAAATCTCACGCCAACGTGGACCAACGAACGCCTCCACCATTAACAGTAGAGATGTCCGTGGCATGTGGAAGTTGGTGAGCATCATGTCAACTATCTCCCATTTATACCCCGGTGTAATGAACAGGTCGGTGCGACCAGATAATTCTCCGCGCTTCAAAGCAGATTCAAGAGCCCTCGTTGCGGTGGTGCCTATTGCGATGACTCTGTTCGCTGAACGACAGGCGTCGAGAACGGTCTGCTCGACGTTGTAAAACTCGCTATGAATGATGTGTTCAAGCGGATTTTCTACAGAGATTGGTTTGAATGTGTCCAGCCCAACCACGAGCTCGACTCGCTCAATCGAGGCACCTTTTTCACGCACAGCGGCCATCAGTTCTGGCGTAAAATGTAAACCGGCAGTCGGAGCTGCAGCACTAGCGGCTCGACGCGAGTAGACAGTTTGGTAACGCTCTCCATCTGTCAGAGAACTGTGAATGTATGGAGGCAACGGCATTATGCCTATGCGGTTGATGAGACCAACTGGATCATCATCGAGTATTTCGACCACGAAAGTATCCCCTGCTGCAGTTCGTGGGCCGATAGCTAAAACTCGCTTTCCAAAAAATTCAAGTACCTCGCCATCTTTTAATTTTCGCGCCGGGCGCACTAGCGCCTCCCATAAGCGTCCATCTTCTGTTCTGCGTTCCAACAAAAGAACTTCAGCCGAACCGCCCGTGCGACGCTGCAACGAAAGGCGTGCTGGTAATACGCGCGTGTCATTAACCACAATGACATCACCTGGTTCGATAAAGTCCGCTAACTCTTTGACAATGCGATGCTCGACTCCTGCTACACCAGCAACAAGAAGCCGTGCCGCGTCGCGCGGTTCAATCGGCTTTTGGGCTATCAGAGCCTCTGGCAAGTCGTAATCAATGTCAGAGATATGCACGCCGAAAGGCTACGGGTTTGACAGATGTTTTCGGGCTGCATCCATCGCAATACGACCCCGCGGGGTGCGAGCTATGAGCCCTTGCTGAATAAGGAAGGGCTCATAGACATCTTCTATGGTTTCTGGTTGCTCACCAACAGCAATAGCAAGCGTTGTCAGCCCAACAGGGCCGCCTTCGAATTGTTCGCACAGACTTTTCAGAATTGCTCGGTCGACTTTATCGAGACCAAGTTGGTCGACACCAAAAATACGGAGGGCTTCTAGAGCCGTATCAACATCTATGTGACCATCTCCTCGTACTTCAGCAAAATCTCGTACACGGCGTAACAACCGATTGGCGATACGCGGTGTACCACGACTGCGCCGAGCAATATGGACTGCTGCATCCTGGGTCAAAGGCACGTCAAGAATTTTTGCAGTACGAATAATGATGGCGTGCAGTTCATCGGCATCGTAATAGTCGAGTCGAGCCACTAACCCGAATCGGTCTCGTAGAGGGCCAGTGATCATTCCTGTGCGCGTTGTTGCACCAATCAAAGTAAAAGGAGGAAGGGTAAGTCGTATTGATGATGCCGAGGGCCCTTTGCCTACAACGATGTCAATTTGAAAATCTTCCATGGCTGGATAGAGGATTTCTTCAACAGAACGAGAAAGCCGATGAATCTCATCAATAAACAACACATCACCTTCACCAAGTTTCGTGAGTATCGCTGCTAGGTCGCCTGCTCGCTCGAGTGCTGGGCCACTCGTGACATGTAACGCCACGCCCATCTCAGCAGCAACAATGCCAGCCATCGTTGTTTTACCAAGACCGGGCGGGCCTGCAAGCAAAATATGATCAGCCGGCTGGCCTCGTTGCTGGGCAGCACTAAGAACAATGTCGAGATGTTCTTTCAGTTCACGTTGGCCTACAAATTCATCGAGATGGCGGGGGCGCAAACCCATTTCTTCTGACACTTCTTGTTCAGCAGCGATACGAGGTTCTGTGAATTCTTCACGCACGACGAGCCCCTAACAGTGCTAGCGCATCTCTTAACATTGATGCAGAGTCAGAAGCTGTATCTAGTTGACGCATCGTGTCTCTTACTTCTTCTGCTCCATAACCAAGAGCAGTCAGCGCTTCTCGCACATCAGCAGCAGCAGATTGCACCGTGTCTGACGGATTGACACTATTGAGATCGTCAAGATGTAATCGTGATTTCAATTCGATCATGAGTCGCTCAGCTGTTTTTTTACCGACACCAGGAACAATCGTAAGTGCTGCCGTATCAGCCGAAGCCACAATTGTGACCAACGCCGAAGGTGTGTACGAGGACAAAATTGCCAGAGCCATGGATGGGCCAATTCCGTGTGTCGCAATTAAAATATTAAATGTGTCACGTTCGATACGAGAAACGAATCCAAATAATGTTTGAGAATCTTGCCTGATGTGATGATGCACGTGCAAAAACACAGAAACAGTCGGCTCGAGTTCTCCGAAAGTGGAAGAAGTGACCGAGCATAGATAGCCAACTCCCGCTACATCAATGAGAACGATTCCAGGAATAAATCGCTCGACCACGACACCTCGAAGACTCCCGATCATGAGCGGCCCAACCGACCAGTGATCGCTGCAGTTTTAGCGGCGATAAAGGGAGCCATGGCGCAGTGACACAATGCAATAGCTGCCGCGTCGGCTGCGTCGGCAGGCTGTGGAATTGCTGCGAGGTTAAGTCGTTGTTTTACCATGAGGCCGATCTGTTCTTTAGTGGCGCTTCCCCACCCCGCCACAGCATTTTTTACCTGTGACGGGCTGTACTGAGCAACGACACATCCAGCACGCGATGCCAAGGCCAACACAATGCCGCATGCTTGGCCAACGCCCATGGCCGTACGAACATTGTTCTGAAAAAATACTTGTTCAACAGCTACTGCGTCGGGTGAAAACTCATGCAGCAGGGCTTCTATTTCGCGATGAATTTCAGCCAGGCGTTCTGGTAATTCAGCAGAGACGGGGGTACGAAGCACCCCGATTGATACAACGGTGATGTCTTGGGCAGACACCATTGATAGAACTGCATATCCACACCTGGTGAGGCCAGGGTCGATCCCAAGGACAATCTGAGGGAATCGATCTTTCTGCTGGGCGAACATAGGTTCGTATGTTACCCCAGTGAAGTCGGCTGCGGGGGGAATATCAGTGGGCCGCTGTGACTGCAGCAATTAACTCATCAACTGAACGGAATGTGAGGCCAGCTATAGCTCTGTGGGCATAGCGAATAACGCCATCACGATCGATCACAAACACACTCCTACGTGCAAATCCGAGCGGTCCAACTGTCCCGTATGCATCTGCAACTGCCTTGTCTGTATCAGCCAACAATGGGAAACCGAATCCAAATTTAGTAGAAAATTTCTCATGGCTCGACACGTCTTGGGCTGAGATCGCAAGCACCTGCGCCCCTACGTCTGAAAAAAAAGTCAGCTCATTGTTATACGAGTTGAGTTGCTTAGTGCACACTGGCGTGTCGTCTCCTGGATAAAACACCAGCACAACTGGTTGACCACGAAACGATGACAATGAATAAGACATCCCGCCCGTACCGGGCAACGTGAAATCTGGGGCTTTGTCGCCAATACCAATTGCCACTATCCAACCTCTTCCATGAGTGATTCGTCTATATCAAAATTTGCGTACACATCTTGCACATCGTCGTTGTCTTCCAACATGTCAATAATACGCAGGATAGAGCGAGCATCATCTACATCTGTGACTTCAATAGTTGTCGATGACACCATAGTGCTTTCTGCATTATAGACTATCAAACCGGCCTTTTCCACTGCATCTTTGACCTCAAAGACAACAGATGGATCCGTCAGAACTTTCCATGAATCTCCGTCCCGCTCGACATCATCTGCTCCAGCTTCTAGTGCAACAGTCATAACCACATCTTCTAGAGCTGTCCCGTCAATCAAGATGACTCCCTTACGAGAAAATTGCCAGCCAACAGCACCAGGCTCTGCGAGTGATCCGCCAAATTTTGAAAATGCAGTACGAACGTCTGAGGCTGTTCGATTCTTGTTGTCGGTCAAGACGTCAACAAGCAAAGCAACTCCACCAGGGGCATAACCTTCGTAAGTCATAGATTCATAATTGGCTCCGCCAGTCTCGCCAGCGCCCCGTTTGATGGCTCGATCAATTGCATCCTTTGGCATCTGGCTAGATTTTGCTTTTTGAACAATGGTTCGAAGAGATGCATTTGATTCCATATCTGCACCACCCATACGTGACGAAACTTCTATTTGTCGTGCCAATTTAGCAAACAATTTTCCGCGCGCTTTATCAATTGCACCCTTTTTGTGTTTGATAGTTGCCCATTTGGAATGTCCTGACATTTCTACATCCTCTCAGTAGTTGACAGTGTTGAAACAAAATATTGGTGAAGACGGGCATCGCCGGCAAGTTCAGGGTGAAATGAACCTGCCATCACGGAGCCTTGACGAACCAACACTGGTTCGTCTCCCAAAAACCCGAGAACTTCCACGTCTGGCCCGACTCGCTCGATTCGGGGAGCGCGAATAAAGACACCGTGGAATACTCCAATTGGGGTTTGAATATCAGATTCGAACGAATCCACTTGGCGTCCAAAGGCATTGCGTCGTACGGATATATCAAGAGCCTCAAAACTACGTTGATCGCTACGACCATCGAGAATCTGTTGAGCTAAAAGAATCATTCCGGCACAGGTCCCAAATACACCAAAACCTTCGCGTAGTCGCGCCGCAATCGGTGAAAACAGACCAGAAGATTCTAATAGTTGAGACATTGTGCTCGACTCTCCACCGGGCATCAGCAAAGCATCAACTGATTCCAATTGCTGCGGAGTTCGCACTTCAATTGATGAGACATCAATTGAATCTAAACACTCACGATGTGCAGAGAATGCTCCTTGTAATGCAAGAACACCAATACGCAGGTTCACCGGGAGGCCTCGCATTCACGACGGTGCCTTACCAACCGCGATTGGCGAAACGTTGCGTTTCGTTGATTTCGTCCATACCAATACCAGTCATTGGCGCTCCAAGGCCACGACTCACTCGAGCAAGAACATCTGCGTCACGAAAATGTGTAGTTGCTTCAACGATCGCTTTTGCGCGAGGTGCTGGGTCGTCGCTCTTAAAAATTCCTGAACCCACGAAAACTGATTCTGCTCCTAATTGCATCGCTAAAGCCGCATCAGCTGGAGTGGCAATCCCTCCTGCACAAAAATAGGCACTTGGAGTCGACCCGTCTCGGCTATTTCTTGCACGAGAGACAACGGGGCTTGCAATTTTTTGGCCCAGTCGAATAGTTCAGCGGAATCAGCTTGAGTAATTCGACGTATATCGCCAAAAATTGAACGCAAGTGGCGCACCGCCTCGACAACATTTCCAGTTCCGGCTTCACCTTTAGAACGAATCAAGCAGGCACCCTCTGACACACGGCGCAATGCTTCTCCTAAATTAGTGGCACCACAAACGAAAGGAACAGTAAATGCAAATTTGTCAATGTGATGTGTTTCATCAGCAGGTGTGAGCACTTCTGATTCATCGATGAAATCAACTCCCAATGCCTGCAGGATCTGAGCCTCCACAAAGTGTCCGATTCTGACTTTGGCCATCACTGGGATATGAACGGTTGCTTGAATGCTTTCAATCATCTGCGGATCGCTCATTCTGGCCACGCCACCATCACGGCGAATATCGGCAGGAACTCGCTCTAACGCCATGACAGCACACGCGCCAGCATCTTCTGCAATTCTGGCTTGTTCAGCATTGACGACATCCATGATGACGCCGCCTTTTAGCATTTCTGCAAGACCACGCTTCACACGCTGTGTTCCGACCAAAGACGATCCGTTACTAGAACTCATATCACCAAAGCGTACAGACAGACAAGGCTCACGCCCCTATTGTTTATACCACCCAATAGTTACGGATTAGGCCAAGCAATGGTGTCAGGGTTGACTCCAGTGGCAATTGACACCATTGAATTCTTCCAACCAAGCTCCACCCATGTGCGTCCTGGTGTCAGGCGAACAACGGCACCATTGGCGTCTAAAAGGGTGAATGGCACCTTACGGTTTCCGCGTAGCCACGTAACCGGGATTGAACCACCATCGGTCAGAACAAATCCTGTTCCTTTACCGGTGGTTAGCGCATGAGGACTCTTACGATCAGCTTTGCTCTTCACATAGGTGACGTACAGCACCACCACATTGGCAGGATTTATTTGAGTTTTATCGGACATGTGAGGCTCATTCACATACTTCTTGTATCCAAGCTTCTTTTCCGTGAATCGTAAATACGAACCGGAAGCTGCGTCCCATTTCCACAGAATCTTTACGCCATACATAGACAACTTTGCCCCGTCACCAGAAATTAATGTTGAAGCTTTGGCATCACTGACACCACGATATATGAATTGTGGTTGTGGCGCAGTAGCACCAGTTGGGGCAAGAGTCCACAAGTCGGTTGTTTTTGAATACAGGTTGTACGGCGCCTTGGAATTAGTTGAACGGTAATAACCACCCTTGCCACGCGAGGCAGAGTGACCAATATTAACTAAGTCGCTGGCGTTAACTGCTTTGGTCACGCGCGCATTACCACCGCTCCATGCAAAGAGCGGTTTGTTAAAAGAACTAAGAAAGTCGATGTCTTGTGTACGACCGCTACGAATAGGGCCAACTGGATCGCTGCCTTGACTGTGAAATACGGCGGCAAATCGTGTCAGACCTTCCACGTTTTCTTCAAACACAATGTCAGCTTTGTTCAAGCCAGTTTGTGGACGTGTAGCTGGATGGTTGTCGATCTTGACAACGAGGGCCATCCGCGTAGCAGCGGCTTGATCGGTGATGGGGGTGCCCAATAATGGATAGACAGGAACATCTGAAATGGTTGATGTGGTAACGCTCGAGTCCGAAGATGCAGATGGATCAGTTGAACTACCACCACCGCCACAGGCGGCAAGAATGCTGAGTGCTGCAATTCCAGCCATAACGCGAATGCGACGATTATTTTTTGTCAACATGTCAGATCTCCTTCAGAGCAAGAAGTCGCTCAGTAATTGACGGATGTGTAACGCCAATGTTAGACCGCTCATTGCCTAGTTGTGAGTCATTCGAATTTTCTTGAACAGGTGTAAACCAGAGCGATGACGTTAATTTTTTATTATCTGAGATAGCAAAATTGCTATTTTTGCTTAGTTTTTGCAAGGCAGACACAAGCGCAGGTGGATATCGGGTGATCTGACATGTTGCTATATCGGCAATCAAAATTGCCTGCTGTGACATATATCTCTGCGAAATCCATCGCCCAATAGCCTCCAGTCCAATGCGTGACAAAACTGATGTAAGTGACAATAGAAACGTTCGTGTCGCGATGTCCGTATTTCGCAGGCGCGTCATCAAGTGAGCAACGACTGCTTCAGTTTCAACTCGATCCATAAGTTCACCAAGTCCAGTCGACACAACCAAACAACTATTTCCCTTTAGTGATGACGTTGCCATCGCTATCGGAAATGCAGAGTCAACAACATACAGTTGCGGCTTTTGCACTCCCACAACGACACTGAGACCATCAACGATGTTGAAAAACCGAGCCTGCGCTACTTCGTCAGCGTCCCGAGCGCCAACGAGTTCGAGAATGACGCTCACACCATTACGTCGTGCCAAAAATACTGGAACTGCACCGATGATTAATCCAATGACAAGTAAAGCAACGAATTGCTCAACTAAAAATCCAACGACTCCAAGAACAAGACCGGGGATGATAACCAGAACTGCCGACACTGCCATAGTGATTTTGATTCTTGGCTCTGCTTGGTCTAACTCTGGTGACCACATTTGCTTATTCATTCTTTAGTTTCTCTCTATCGTTCAATCTGTACACGGAGATCATCATCGCGATCCATCAAGATGTGACCGTCGCAGGAAACGTTCTTCGAATCGCTTGAGTATACGGGGTACAGCAATGGTGGTGATGTTCGTTGTTTCCATTTGCAGTGCACGAAGATATATCTCAATGTAATGATCAGCCAGTACATCCATAGAAAATGTCTGTGCATGCTCAAGACCAGCGGTCTTCATGTGAGACGCCAATCGAGGATCACCTATCACGCGAGCAATCGCACTGGCTAATGCTGAGCTGTTATTGGGCTCAACGAGCAATGCTGTCTCCCCATGAGTTGCCACATTCTTGTAGCCATCAATATTGCTCGCAACAACTGGAGTTCCAGCCGCCATAGATTCAAGCAGGACTACACCGAATGATTCTCCGCGTAACGACGGGGCGCAAAATACTGCGGCGCGACGAAGACGATTCACTTTTTCGGCATCAGAGATTCGTCCCAACCATTCAATTCTTTCATCGGATGCAAAACGTGCTTTGAGTTCTTGTGTTTGCGGGCCATCAGAAGCAATCCACAAGCGCACATCCGCAGGCAGTTGCGTCATTGCTTCAAGCAAAACACTGAGCCCTTTGCGCGGCTCATGACGACCGATGAAAAAAATGGCCTGCTCTCTTTGAGGGTTGTCCGTTCCGTTATACAGATTTAATTCAATACCATTATACAAAACCTCATACTCACCGCCGATATATCGGTGAGCCAATTCGACAGCATCCTTTGAT
>Ga0209284_10003634_pt1 | contig 18661 bp, 12 predicted proteins | sample FRY03_FD_187211 | JGI IMG/M metagenome (GOLD analysis project Ga0209284, IMG submission 187211) | Freshwater microbial communities from Lake Fryxell liftoff mats and glacier meltwater in Antarctica - FRY-03 (SPAdes) (version 2) | ecosystem: Environmental > Aquatic > Freshwater > Ice > Glacier... | reverse complement strand
TCTGTTTTATATTTTTAGTGCTGGTGTTACCAGTGCTAAAAATGGATTGTTTTATTCAATTGTTAATGTTAGATACAATAATGGGCAAGGTAGAGTTATTCAAAAAAATGTGCAACTAAGAAACGATACTATTACTGACGGCATAACCGCTGTTCGACATGGTAACGGACGAGATTGGTGGGTTTTAGCAAGAAGTTGGAAAAGTGTACCTACAAATGATATTACGGCATACTTGATCAGTCCTTCAGGGGTAACTTCAAATCCTACTCAGTATATTGGAGCAATTAAGGCACTCCAAAGTTTTTATAGATTAAAATTTAATTTAGACGGAGACCACTTATACAATGTTTCTTCAAATGGGATAATTGAAAGGTATGATTTTGATCGATGCTCCGGTATTTTAACGAATAAGCAAGTTTACTCACTAACAAGCTCTGGCTACGGTGGGCTTTGGGGTTTTGAAGTATCGCCCGATGAAAGTAAGTTATATGTTACATCAATTTATAATGGAATCGGAGGTAATACAGGGTATTTATTTCAATTTGATTTAAATAGCTCAAATTTTATTGCGAGTGCAGAGACATTACAAACATTTATTGATCCTGATACTCCTGGGCTTTTAGAATTAGGTCCTGATGGTAAAATTTATTTAAGTACGACTTGGGCTGGTCCCGATGGCTGTTACGATTATTTATATTGTGCCTCAACGGTCAATGTTACAAATTCTAATTTATCGGTCATTAATTCACCAGACAGTGCATTCCCAGCTTGTAATTTCTCCTTATTTAGTTTTTATTTAGGAGGACATAAGGCATATTGGGGTCTCCCCAACAACCACAACTACGAACTAGGCGCTTGGGTAGGAAGTCCGTGTGACACATTAACTGTTGGCATTGAAAACTTATTTCCGAAAAACAAAGAGTTAAAACTATACTATGATAAAACCTGGCAAACCGTTTTTATTAACGCAGAAGAACTCCAAGGCAGAAATGCAACATTGGAATTTTATGATATCAATGGGAGATTAATTCAAAGAGTTATAGGCAATACAGATGGTGGGTATTTTTCGAATAGTAGTTTGTTTTCTTCGCAGGCCGATGGAGTTTATATTGTGAGATTACAAACAGACAAAGAAGTTTTAACCGGAAAATTTGTGAAATGGTAGGTGAGCTACAAGCCTCAAGTAGCTTCAAGCTTGAACTAAAAAAGCTTGTAGCTTCAAACCTATAGGCTATCGGACCTTCACTCTTGAAGCTAAAAAAAGCTTGCGGCTTGTAGCTTGAGCCTTAAAATAGCTTGTAGCTAAAATAGCTTGTAGCTAAAATAGCTTGCGGCTTGCGGCTTGCGGCTCCAAAATAGCTTGCAGCTTGAGGCTTAAAATAGCTTGAGGCTAAAAAAGCTTGCGGCTTGAGGCTTGTAGCTTCAAAATAGCTTGAGGCTTTTTTTCATTTAGAGTTTCAGATATTTAAATAAGATAGTCGTTTGTAAACGTATATAAATGTTTATTCAACGGCTATTCGTTTTTTGATTTGGAGATTTGCAAAAAAAAGAAAATGAAAAATTTTAAAAATTTAGCTGTTTGGAATCATGGGATGGATTTGGTGGAAGCAATTTATAAACTCAGTCTTAATATTCCGAAAGAAGAAAAATATTCATTGTGTGATCAGATGAGAAGATCATCAATTTCGATTCCTTCAAATATTTCAGAAGGAAGTTCGCGAAATTCAGAAAAAGACAAAGCTGTATTTCTAGATATCGCTTTGGGTTCTTCTTTTGAATTAGAAACTCAAATATTAATCTGCCAACGCCTAGGTTATTTGAATGAAAAAGATTCTGAAAAACTAATTGATTCTGTTACACAATTACAAAGGATGTTGAGTGGATTTATGGCGAAACTGAGAACTGTTTAAAAAGCTACAAGCCTTCTTAAGCTTCAAGCTGCAAGCCTCAAGCTACAAGCCTTCTTAAGCTTCAAGCTGCAAGCCTCAAGCTACAAGCGGCCTCAAGTTTGAAGCTAAAAAGAGCTTGAGGCTTTCAGCTTGAAGCTCCAATATATTTTGAAGCCATAAGTTATAGTAACCACCATTTAGTTTAAAGCAATAAAAATATTTTGTCATGAAAACAAACCGAGTGCGCCATTTTTTTTATACGTATTTTACTTACACAAGAGGAGAGAAGAATGCAGCGTTGGTGCTGTGTAGTATTCTTTTTGTTTTGCAAATAGTTTTGTGGTATAAACATTATTATTTGAAACCGCAGGAATATATTTTATCGCAGGCTGAGCAAATTGCCGCAGATGGAATTTCGAAGCCGAAGTATGAGAAGAAAAATTTTTCTTCATCGTCAAAAATAAATTCGGAAATTGTTTTGTCGATGTTTGATCCGAATACTACGGATTCCTCGGGATACGTGGCATTGGGAATGAGCCCAAGGCAAGCAAGTTCATTGTTGAAGTACCGCGATCGCATCGGCGGATTTAAAAACAAAGAAGAAGTACGGGCGGTTCGGGTGTTGAATGCCGCTTTGTTCGAGCGTTGGGAACCTTTTATCGCGCTATCGCATCTACCGGAAAAGAAAGCCGCAAATAATTTTATCAAAAAGGAAAAAAAGCAAAACTGGATTTTAGTCGACCTGAATTCGGCGGATACAAGCGAACTGAAGGACCTCCCATTTATTGGATCGGGCAGGGCGAAATCGATTGTGAATTACCGCGAGCGCTTGGGCGGTTTTTACAGCATTGAACAACTGAAAGAGCTGCGATCGATTCCCGATTCGGTGTATGCGATAATTTATCCGAAAGTGAAGTTGGGTTCTGGTCCCTATAAAAAACTTAATATCAACAGCCTAAGTGCCGATAGTTTACGGCATCCGTACATCAATAAACAATTGGCTCGACTTATTGTTGCGTATAGAGAGCAACACGGACTCTTCAAAAGTTCATCAGATCTGAGGAATTTACCCTTGGTGGATGAGGAAATCCTCCGTAAACTTGCAGCCTATTTAATATTAAACTAATTCATCCTATGGATTTTAATACGAATGAAAATCAAAAGTTAATTATTCAGACCATCCGCGATTTTGCCGATAAGAATATTCGTCCCTCTTTAATGGAATGGGATGAATCGCAATATTTCCCGATTGAAGTTTTTAAGAAGTTGGGAGACTTGGGATTGATGGGTGTGTTGGTTCCTGAAAAATACAATGGCGCAGGATTAACATATTTCGAATACGTCACTGCGATTCAGGAATTGTCTCGTGTATGCGGATCGGTGGGACTGTCGATGGCGGCGCATAATTCTTTGTGCACCGGACATATCATGGCTTTCGGAAACGATGAGCAGAAGGAAAAATATCTTCCCAAATTAGCAACGGCAGAGTGGATTGGTGCGTGGGGTTTGACAGAGGCGAATACAGGTTCGGATGCACTACGCATGCGTGTAGTCGCGAAGCAGGATGGTGATTTTTGGATCATCAACGGTGCCAAGAATTGGATCACGCATGGTATCAGTGGAGATGTGGCGGTAGTGTTAGCCCGTACCGGCGAAGAATTGGATTCGCATGGCATCACTGCATTTGTAATCGATCGTGGTACTCCCGGATTCAAAGCAGGGAAGAAAGAAAATAAATTGGGCATGCGTGCTTCGGAAACTGCAGAAATGATTTTCGAAGATTGCAGAGTGCATAAGAGTCAGATTTTAGGAAAGGTGGGAGATGGATTTATTCAAGCGATGAAAGTTTTGGACGGCGGAAGAATTTCCATTGCTGCACTTTCATTGGGAATTGCAAAAGGAGCCTTCGATGCATCAGTAAAATATTCGCAGGAGCGCGAGCAATTTGGTCAGCCTATTTCTAATTTCCAAGCGATCTCATTTAAGCTAGCTGATATGGCCACGCAAATTGAAGCCGCCGAATTATTGACAATGCAAGCTGCTGATTTGAAAAATCGCGGAGAGAAAGTAACACGTCAAAGTGCATTCGCGAAATATTATGCATCGGAAGTTGCTGTGCGTTGCTCGACCGAAGCGGTACAAATTTTTGGTGGCTACGGTTATACCAAAGATTTTCCGGTAGAGAAATTTTACAGAGATTCAAAACTTTGTACCATCGGCGAAGGAACGAGTGAAATTCAAAAGCTGGTAATTGCAAGGGACATCCTAAAAGGTTGATGTATTTTTAACACTAGAGACACTAGAGGTCACAAGAGTGCACTAGAGGAAGATTTTAGATGTTATTATACTAAAGGCACTAGAGGTCACAAGAGTGCACTAGAGCAAGATTTATAGATGTTATTATACTAAAGGCACTAGAGGTCACAAGAGTGCACTAGAGCAAGATTTATAGATGTTATTATATTAAAGGCACTAGAGGTCACAAGAGTGCACTAGAGCAAGATTTATAGATGTTATTATATTAAAGGCACTAGAGATCTCAAGCGTGCACTACAGGTAAGTGAATAGTTGAAAATGATTGAGTATTGCAGAATAAAAATATTTTTTTAAAAAATTATTGAAATGATCAAATCAAAGTATGCAGTGAATGCTATTGCATTTGCAACTATTGGATGTGCTATAGAAGTACACTCCTATTTAGGACCTGGATTACTTGAAAGTGTTTACCATTCTTGTTTAATTGAAGAATTGAAAATTAGAGGATATGCGATGCAGTCTAAATTGCTGGTTCCAATTTTTTATAAAGGGACTCAAATTGAAAGTCCATTAATATTAGATCTTTTAATTGAAGAATCACTTGTCGTTGAATTAAAATCAGTAGAACAAATTCATCCAGTACATAAAGCACAATTACTTTCTTATTTGCGCCTTGCTCAAAAACCTAAAGGACTATTAATTAACTTCAATGTAGAAAAATTAGTTTCTGGAGTTACACATATTGTTTCCGAGTCCTTCGCAACTTTGGATGCATAATTTTGTTTCTTTTAAATTTTATATCTGCAATATTTCTATAAAATAAGAATGAAATATTAATAATAGTTTGTTCTATGCTCCTTAGTTTCTTTATTGTTCTTTAGTGACCTCTTGTGCCTCTAGTGTTAAAAAAGACTAAGTATTCTTTATTGAACTCTAGTGTTCTTTAGTGACCTCTAGTGCCTCTAGTGTTAAAAAAGCCTAAGTATTCTTTATTGAACGCTAGTGTTCTTTAGTGACCTCTTGTGCCTCTTGTGCCTCTAGTGTTAAAAAAGCCTAAGTATTCTTTATTGAACGCTAGTGTTCTTTAGTGACCTCTTGTGCCTCTTATGCCTCTAGTGTTAAAAAAGCCTAAGTATTCTTTATTGAACGCTAGTGTTCTTTAGTGACCTCTTGTGCCTCTTATGCCTCTAGTGTTAAAAAAGCCTAAGTATTCTTTATTGAACTCTAGTGTTCTTTAGTGACCTCTTGTGCCTCTAGTGTTAAAAAAAGCCCTTTAGAAGGACGAACTATTTATTCTTTTTTAACTAAAAAGAATAAGTAACGCCTGCCATGCCAAGGAATCGATAACTCGGGTACTCATACCATCTAAAATACCTCGAGAAGCCAAGATTATTTACAGATACGAATGCAGATAATACTTTGCTATAACGATAGTCGATTCCTACGTTGGCATCGAACCAGCCCTTGATGTTGACGAAATTTGAAGATACCTGAGAGCTGTCGGAAGTATAATTGTTGCCGGTGATGTCGCTGTTGTAGAATACATCGGCTTTGATGAAAATCTTTTCAGCGATGGCATATTGACCGCTCATGCCGAATCGAAATGCTGGAATGTATAATTGCTCCTTTAGTTTGTCCGTGTTGTATTTTTTGTAATCAACATTGAAAGCAATATTTATTTTCTCCGATTGCTTGTATTCCAAGGATCCTTTCAAATTTAAGAGCGTTGCTTTATCGTAAAGGACACCAAACGTTGTTGGAATTTCAAAGTTCGCATAAAAGAATGCTTGATCCTTTAAGCGGGTCCAAGTGGCGGAACCTACAAACATTAAATCGTGCTCGAGTTTGATGGAGGTTCCAGCAGTGATGCCAAGTTTTTCGTTGGTGTTGTTCAATAAAACGCGGCTTCCGAAGAAAGGATTCTCTCTGCTGAAATTACGCAAATCGTTGCGGTGTAAATCGCCGCTTACTACTGCGAATACTTTAACGGCATCGTCAATGACCTGATAGCTGGCACTCAAGTATGGGTACAAACGATAATTACTTTCATTTTTAGAATTCTCATATGGCACATCTCCGCCGGAGTTAGTTCGCGATTCGAGTGCTAAATTTCCGCCCACTTCAATGGAGTACAATTCATCGAGGATTAAAAAGCGCGGTTGAAATCGAATGATGCTTCTGTTGATGGAATATTCGGCTTGTTTTATTTTTCCGAATTCTCCCGACATCTGCAAATTGAAAGTTGCATTGTTTAACAATTTACCAATGCCCAATTCTATTTTTGCATTGTTCTCATTGCTGCTTTTGTTGTCTTCGAAATTGTAAAATCCTACACCTGCATTGTACTTCCATTTGTCTTTGTCGAGATGGGTAGAAGCCAATTTTACATTGCCATCAAAATCACTCATGCTATGTTTCGTTTCCGACTTCGAAAATAATTCTGGCGGCGATTTGTATCCGTAAAAGTGAACTACATCTCTGTTGTAGGTCAGGTCCGCGCCCAATTTGAAATTCTCAAAATAACGCGTTCCAAATACATTGAAATTGTTATTGCTGTTGCCTGGGAAACCATAATCTTTAATTTTCCCGCTCGTCGATAAATGTTTGTAACGAACTCCGGCATCGAAATTCTTAGAGCGCAAACTGTTGAATGAAACATCGAGCATGGGCATATTCTCCAGTCCATATCCTGCTTTTATAAATCCATGATACAACTTTTTGATGGCATCATCTTTTATACGCACCGGTTTAATGGGCGATGTGTTGTAATTGGAATTGATGGGCTGAGCCTCTACTTTGTAATCGGGAAGCTTTGCTTTTTTAAAAGTGCTGGTATCGTTGTCGGGAAGGATGTTGATTTTAAAAGCGTCGTTCAATACAGGTTGGTATTCTTTCACGACATTGATATCTTCATTTCCGAGATTACTTGTTTTTCCACCGCCGGTTTGCGCAAAAGAAAAGGCAGGACATAATACAAGCAAGATTATATATTTATTGATCTTCATCTTTTAGTTTCCTTTTAGCAAATTATTTTTCTTTGTTTAAATCGGTTTCCGGATCGGGCTGAGGAGCCGGTGCTTTGTTCTCGTTCATTTCTGTCAATACTAAATCATCCAACTTTGCTTGAGCAATCGCCTTGATATCTTCCGGATCACTCGGATCTTTTTCAAAATTATCGAGTAAGCTTTGTAAAGTTGCTTTCGCTTCGAAGTTGTCTTTTAGTGCCACGTGATTATCGGAAAGTAGAATAAAGCTTTTTGCAATCCAGTAATCGTAGGAGGGAACCGAATTCGCTACGTCATAACATTTCGCTTGTGATGCTTTGAAGTTGCCCATCTTAAAATCGATAAGCGCTAAAGAATATTTTGCTTCTGCACCGGCATCGCTGGATTGATTAGAAATGCTAGTAAATTCTTTTTTCGCCATCACGTAGTCGTCCAGTTTCATCGCAGAGCGACCAGTGATCAAGTGAGCTTCAGCAATTAGTTCATTCGATACTTTTTCTCCGTTGATTAATTTGTTGGCATATGCGATGGCCTGATTGTAATTCGCAATTTGATAACTCGACCGCATGATTCCGGTAGCAGCATAAATTAAGTTATCACGCTGGTCAGCGATTTGCTCCAGCTTTGCATACTGCTCGATTGCTTTTTTATACTCTTTAGTATTGAAATTGATGTTTCCTGCTTTCAACAGTGATTTTTCGGAATAAATATTTTTCGATTCCCCGGAGATGGATTCATAGCCAATCAATGCTGCTGTGAAATTTTTATTTCGGTAATCGCATTCTGCTTTGTAGAAAGTAGCGTTTAGACGATAAGCTCCATTAGGAAACTGTTGTAAGTATTTATCGAAATCTTTGGAGGCTTCTTCAAAATTACTTTTCAAGTAACGCTGCTCGGCGGCCTCATAGGTGATGGAATCCTGTGCGCCAATACTTACGCTTGCATTTGGAATGTTTTTTACAAAAGCAAAATAATCGTCTGGTCTTCCATTGCCCACATAAATATTTTTTACACTGGTTAAGGCTTCCGTAGCTTCCGGAGTTCCCGGATAAGTGCTGATTACCTTTTTCAAATTCTCCAATGCTTTATCGTCTTCCTTGTCGTTGTAATAAATCAATCCGATGTTCAACTGCGCTTTCTTGGCGTACTGTGATCCCGGGAAATCTTTTAGGAGTAAAGTGAAATTGCTTCTTGCTGCTTCCCCATCTCCCTTTTGCATGAAGGCTTTTCCTTTTTCATAAATCGCATCTGCCTTATAACGGGAACGCGGATACGAACTTAATAATGTCGATAAGGATTGCGCTTTTGCATCCATATTACCTTGTAAACCTTGTATCACCCCTTTCTGGAACAATGCATAGTCAGAAGAACTTGCTTTGTTTTGAATCGCTTCATTGTAATACGTTAATGCATTGTCGAAATCGCGCAAGGCATAATGACAATCACCGCAACGCAAGAGCGCATCGTCGTAAATGCTTGTTTCAGCAGTGTTCTTCTTCGCTAAATATTTTCTAAACCATGATTGCGATTCGGAATAATTATTTAGTTTGAAGTAACAATAGCCCAAATTGTAATTCGCCAAGTTGTACATCGATGTGTTTACAGAGCCTACATTAAAAATATAGGTACGATATTGTTTGATGGCTAAATCGTATTTTTCTTGTTTAAACAAAATTTCCGCTTTCCAATAAATCGCCCTTGCTCTAACATCCGGATCGATGTCGTTAATGATTGCTTTTTCGAAAAGGTTAATGGCTTTGTCATTCTCTCCATCATTGTACAGTTCGAGTCCACGGAAGTAGGCTACCTTTTGATAAGCACCTTTCGTTCGCGTTGTCTTGGTTTTGATATTGTCCAATGCTATAAGCGCATCTTTATAATTTCTGGTATTCAAATAAAGCTCGGCTAACAATTCATTCGATTCATCGGCATACGCTGAGTTCGGATATTTTTCGATGAAGTCACGAAAGGCATTTAGTCCGCCCGGTAAATTCAACTCATAAGAAAGTTTGGCGTAATTGAAGAGCGCCGATTCCTGAATCTTTTTATTGTGCGGAAGCTTCGCAGCAAATTCAAAAGCATTACGTGCAGAAGTTTTATTATTCGTTTTCAAATAACAAGCTGCTAAGTGATACCATGCATTTTGCTCCAATGAATCTTGCAGACCCACAACCTTCTCGAAATTCGAAATGGCGCCCGTATAATCTTCAGTTTTGAACTGACAATAAGCCATGGTGTAACGATCGTCGCGACTGAGTACCGGAGTGGCCTGACTATACCCGGTCAGATACACCAGTGCATTTTTATAATCGCCTTTTCGGAAATGAGATTCGGCAACGATGCGCATGATCTCTGCATTGTTTGCCGGACTCTTGGTTTCTAAAATGGGAACAGCATAAGAAATCACTTCTGAATATTTTCCCTGATCAAAATACATTTGAGTGATGTAGTAAGGAACCAATGGACCGAAAGTAGCGGAGGAATCCAGCTTTGAGAAATATTCCATCGCTGTTTTGTAATTATTATTCGAATAAGCAATATGTCCATAATAATACTGCGCCGCCGTTTGGTACTTCGATTTCACATTCAAAATTTCATGAAATTTACGCGCTGCCTGATCATTGTCGTTTTTGTTAAAATAACAATAACCGATTTTGAAATAATATTCGGGAACCTCTTCACCACTTAAATAATAGATATCCGCTTTTTCAAATGCAGGTAAAGCCTTAATGTATTTTTTAGTTCTGTAATAGTGACGACCCAAATAAAACCAAGCACGAGGAGCCTTTGTACTCTCCGGATATTTATCGGTAAAAGCGGTAAGCAGTTGTTCTGCGTCGGGATGAAACAACTCGTAAGCACATACTGCTACATAATAAGAAGCATTGATTTTATTGTGTGCAGTGCCTTTTTCTTCCTTTAAATACTCTGAGAATTCCTCTTTTGAAGCACTATACTTCTCCTTTTGGAATAATTCCCAGGCATTTTTATAGAGCCGATCTTCTTCTTGAAATATTTCGGTGAGTTGAGCAATGGAGTTGTGAGATAAAAACAAACAACAGATTATCAGTAGTTTACGCATGTTTTTTATTCTTTCTTTGCAAGAAGCCTATTCTTTCAAAATTACATCTAAGGAACGCCCTAATTCCCGCGATTCGTATCTCATCGTGTTTAATTATTAACAGGTGGTATTGAATTAATACTTTATAGATAATTGATAATCTTTATCTCTTTAATGCAATTTTAACTGTTGCCATTTCGTTCAAGAGAGTTGATGTGCTGATTGAATTATATATTGATGTAAGGTGGAGATGAAAAAAATACATTTATAAATTAAACTATTTATAAATTGAGACCTCCTAGGGCCACAAAAAAGAAAAGATATGAAAACAAAATTGATTTTAAAATCAGGAACTGCACTTGTATCCATTGCTTTATTGATGTTTGCATCATGCAAAAAAGATAAAGCAGAAGAAGATCGTGACGGAACATCAGCGGTCGAATATGCGATGGCGGATGCAGCCTTTGGTGATGTAGCAAGTATTTCTGATGAAGCCTATGATGGATCATTGGAATCGTATCGTGTAATAGGCGGCGGAGCTGAAAAAGTAATGACAACTTGTGCGACCATCAGTTTTGATACAACGGTAACACCAAAAACTTTAACCGTAGATTTCGGTACCAGCGATTGTTTATGTAATGATGGTAATTATCGTAGAGGTAAAATCATTGTTTCCTGGAATTTGCCTTATCGTGATTCAGGATCTTCGCATTCGATTACATTCGATAATTATTTTGTGAATTACAATCAGCTGTTGGGAACAAAAACTGTTGTGAATAACGGAAGAAATTCTGCAGGCAAATTAAGTTACACGGTAACCGTAAATGGTTCTATTGTTTGGGATCCACAATATTTTGGCGGTGGTGGTACCAGCACGTATACTTCAACACGTACTCGAGTATGGACAACAGGAGAAGGAACTGCAACATGGTTAGATGATGTTTATCACATTAGTGGTAGTGCAAGCGGAACTACGCGTGCTGGTTCTTCTTACACGATGTTAGTAACAACTCCTTTGAAAAAGGAAATTGGATTTAAACATTTAACCGGGGGAATCCTTGAGTTTACACCTGCCGGTAAATATACGCGTACAATTGATTATGGATATGTGAACGGTTTAAGAGATGCCTTGGCAAAAGTGACGATCAACGCATATGTGTTTACGATTCAATTGAAGTAAAATATTTAAATACAAAATGCCAAACGCCGGCTTTTAAGTCGGCGTTTTTTTGTTGAAATATATAGGCAATACTTAATAAAGAATCTAATTCAAATTTTTACAAATCAATGAAATTGCAGATCGATTATTGATGACGGAAGCAACATAGAAGCAAATAAGGTGCACGGTGAAAGTAGGTGCACGGTGCAAGTAGGGGCGCATCGCGAGTAGGAGCGCATCGCAAGTAGGAGCGCATCGCAAGTAGGGGCGCATCGCGATGCGCCCCTACTTGCATTCAACCCTATAAACATAGATTTTGAATATGTGATTCCGACGTTAATGATAAACAAATTTGACTTTGTGAACTTCACACCTAAAAACTATTGATTGTTACAAGAATTAATGCCTTAAAATTTTTTCGTGCGGCTTCATATTTTATCGTATCAAAGTTATTCTTCCTCTACGATTGTATTTCTTGCGGTTGGAATCGCGGATGATGGCTTCGTAAACGTATAGCTCTTGCTGGCATTCTTCACCGGTATTTAAGAATTTTCCATTCCAGCTTTCGTGAACATCACTGCTTTCATATACAACTTGTCCTTTGCGATTGTATACTTTAATATTAAACTCGGTAACGCCTTCAGAAAAAATCGAGAGGTTGTCGTTGAGTTGATCTTTGTTGGGTGTAAACGCATTTGGAATATAAAGTGCAAAGTTGGGAACTACTTCAACTTGCAATTGATAGGTGTCCCGGCATCCTCCTGAATTGAAAGTGTACAGGGTCACAATATAAATTCCGGTATCTTGATAAATATGATTGGTGCTGCATGCACTGTCGCCAGTGCCATCTCCAAAATCAAAATAACATCCGCTATTTGGGAAGATGGAATTGAAATTGAAAACAGGATTGATGGTCGTAGCAATTAATGGCTGTGCGATAAACTGTGCTTCAGGAACTGCAAAAACTGCAATTCCACCGGCCAAGGTGTCTGTGGTAGAACAGGTATCAGCACTTGTTAAAGTCAATGTTGGAATAAAATTTCCTTGGTTAGGATAGGTATGTACGGGATTATTAAGGAAGGAAACAATACCATCTCCAAAATTCCAGAGATAAGTAGGATTCGGAATTGCAGGACTTAAATCCTGGAAAATTACTTCGAGTGCTGCGCATCCGGTATTTTGATTCACGCTAAAGTTTGCAACAGGATTTGGTTTTACCACTACGTTAGCAATGTATTGATCGGGTGGACAACCGGGAGTTTGCGTTTGCAAAATAATAGACTTTGGTCCGCTGGATGCGAAATTGTAATCAATAACGGATGGTGCAACAATCGTATCTACACCAATGATCCATGTTAATGTTGCACCGGGAACGACTCCAAAGAGTGGAGCGAAATCAAATGCATTGTTGGTTTGACATTGTGGATTCGGTGGAATAAATAACGCACGTTGCACAGCTTGTACGGTTAAAAGCATCGTATCTTTTAAATCACAATAGCCAAGCGAAGTAGTCACGATAAATCTTACGGTAGAATCAGCAGTGCCGATGATCGGAATCGTTGCTTGCGGATTTGAAACTGTTGATGAACTTAAGAAGCCCGGATTGGTCCAATTGTAAATATACCCTGCAGTTGTTGCTACACCAATTCCAATCGCTTGATTAGAACAGGTGGAGAGATTACTTCCTGCATTCGAAACCGGATAACTTCCTACAATGATGGTATCACGAATGGTATCGGAATTACAAACATTGTCATTCGTTACTAACGTTACCGGATATACGCCATTCGCAGGAAAGCTAACATAATAAGGTCCCCAAGGATTGGTGCCGGGATTTAATATAGTGCCGCCCAATTGCCAGGTGAAATTATTTCCGGCTGTAGGCATTAAACCTGTGTAGGTGAAAATTGCCGAATCGTTTCCGCAGATGGTCGTATCGTTCAATGAAAAATTCGCAATTGGCTTTGCTCTCACAACAATGGCTACGGAATCTTTGTTCGACACACATCCTTCCGGAGTGCTTGCTGTTGCAGTCATGAAGGTTGTTCCTGCAGTGTTCCAACTAAATGTCCCTGTACTACCATCTACAGGAGAACCGCTGATGAAAGTCGCAGCGCCATAATTCCAGGAGTAAATAGAACCTGAGGGAGCGCCGCTAGCTAAAGGAGTAAATGTTAAAGTTTCGCCCTGACAAAGTGGAGTACCTACATTGATTGCAATGCTGGGAGTTTCAAAAATTTTGATGGAATCCAAATACGGAAATCCTAAACATCCATTTTCAAGAATTGCTAAATCCAGATAATAAGTTCCGACTGTATTCCAAAGCACATTGAATTGCTGATTGGTAACGTTGCTCGTTGTTCCGCCTCCATACGTCCATGCGTAAGTTGCAGTTGTTGCAGCAGAGCCGGTGTAATTTACAGTAACATCGGTTCCTGAGCATCCAGAATCAGGCATGCTGAAAGTTGATGTTGGCAAATCGAAAATATAAATAGTGTCTTTTGCTGTATCGGATGCACAACCGTTTTCAGTAATTTGTAATCCAACAATAATATTTCCACTCAGGTTCCAATAAGCACTGGCTTGTCCAAAGCCACTTACAAAAACACTGCTGTTGTTCGGGAAAATCCAGTCGTAAAAAATATTGGGATTGCTGCTATTTGCCGTGAAATCCGAAGTTACTGCATTGGTTCCATCAAAACAAAGCGAGTCATCACTAGTCGTAAAACTTACTAACGGCTTCGGCTTAACGTAAATTTGGCGGCTGAAGGAATGCGAACAGCTGGTCAGCTCCGTCAGCGTTAGTGTAGCTAAATATGTTCCGGGAGCATAGGCGTGATTGGGGAGATTGAAACTTGCACCCACGCCACTGATAGGAGGATTTCCATCTCCAAAATCAAATGACCAAATGGTAGAAGGGTTGTATTCGCTGTTATCTGAGAAAATTGCGGTGAAAGGTTCACAAGCAATTAAACTATTGACATTAAAATCAGCAGTAGGCATAAGTCGTACGCCGTAGCCCCAGTTAAAATCAAAGCCCGATCCACTCTGCGTGGTATCATCGATCATTAAAGCATAAGAATTCCCGCTCACAATATTTATCGGAGGACAATAAGGACTGCTAAAACAATCAATCACCGATGATGACATCCCGAAAGGAAGCAATGGATCATACACCGTATTACATGCAAGTTCAAATCCCGGACAACCTGCAGTGACATCATACAAGGCCCAACGAAATCCACCAATATTAGTAGGGAATGCAGTGAATTCAAGCGGTCCTGAAAATCCGGAAGTAAACTTATACCAGAAGGGACGAACAGGCGGAGAATTGAAACAAGAAGGAGTGACAGAAATACCGGGTTGCGCCGAGCCAGGACTGCTAAAGTCATACGTATTACAAAGTGAAGTTGCACTGTTGCAATCGATGCCCGGATTTATAAATCCATTCGTGCTGCTGATACAAACTAAAAATTCACCATCCGTCTCCAATGAAGTCACATAAAACCAAATTTGCGTTCCGGCGAAAGAAGTAAAAGCGATCGACGCAGGATCAAAATTTGTAAGTGCAGTATTGCAAACATTCGTGCTCCCACCACCTGCGCAATTTCCATTGATAACAGTCACAGAAACTTTTTGCGCCGGATTACTTCCGAGTGGTGTTACACTGATTGTATTTACTGTACCATTCACCACATAGGAATACCAAACTTCATTTCCGCCCGCAGGTAATGGAGTCGTAGCACCTGCATCACATGCATTCGAAAGTCCATCTCCTGTAGCCATGATATTGCTATCGTTGATACAAGTATTTCCGGTTTGATCGAGATAAATAAATGCAGCGCCTGTGCAATTGTCATTCGCAGGAATTTGTGCATTACTTTGAAAAAAGCTGAGCAAGAAGATTGAAAATGCCAAGTATCGAAACATTCGGATATGGGAACTACGATTGGATTTGAATAGCATTGATTTAAATACGAAGGAATTACATCCTGATTTTCGGTGATAAATTATTCGTCTTCATTTTGACTTTTCGAAGCCTAGGAAGAACTATTTTTGTAAGAACAAAACTACCCAATTTATGAATACCATTCAAGATTATATTAGTCAAAACAAGGATAGATTTATCTCTGAATTGTTGGATTTATTGAGAATTCCTTCTGTAAGTGCCGATTCGAAGTACAAGGCAGATGTGGTTCGGGCAGCCGAATTCGTGAAATCTTCATTGGAAAAAGCCGGTGCCGACCTTGTCGAAATTTGCACTACGCCCGGACATCCTATCGTTTACGGTGAAAAAATGATCGATCCGAAACTACCAACGGTCTTGGTTTATGGGCATTACGATGTGCAGCCTCCTGATCCCATGGATCTTTGGGATTCGCCGCCTTTTGAGCCGGTCATCAAGAATGAAAAAATTTATGCCCGTGGTGCTTGCGACGATAAGGGCCAGGTCTTTATGCACATTAAAGCTTTTGAGTTGATGATGAAGACAAATTCCTTGCCTTGCAATGTTCGTTTTATGATTGAAGGTGAAGAAGAAGTAGGTTCAACGAATTTGGGAAATTGGATACGTGAAAACAAAAATCGTTTGAAAGGAGATGTGATTTTGATTTCAGATACTTCCATCATTGCGAATGATATTCCGAGTATTGATGTTGGTTTGCGCGGCTTGAGTTATGTGGAAGTAGCAGTAACCGGTCCGAACCGCGATTTGCATTCGGGAGTTTACGGTGGCGCAGTGGCCAATCCGATTCAAATTTTATGTGAGATGATTGCAAAGATGAAAGATGAAAACAATCACATTACTATTCCCGGTTTTTATGGAGATGTAATTGATTTGAGTAAAGCGGAGCGCGATGAATTGAACAAAGCGCCTTTTGATATTGAAGAATATAAAACGGATTTGAAAATCGATGCTGTATACGGTGAGAAAGGATATACCGTGTTGGAACAAACCGGTGTGCGACCTACTTTTGAATTGAATGGAATTTGGGGTGGATACATTGGTGAAGGTGCAAAAACTGTATTGCCATCTAAAGCTTTTGCAAAAATTTCAATGCGTCTCGTGCCAAATCAGAGTTCAGATAAAATCACAAAATTATTTTCTGATTATTTCGTAAGCATCGCTCCTCCGGGAGTAAAAGTTGTAGTGACACCTCATCACGGTGGAGAGCCTGTGGTAACACCAACCGATTCAGTGGCATACAAAGCAGCGAGCAGAGCCATGGAAGAAACATTCGGGAAAAAACCAATTCCTACACGTGGCGGCGGAAGTATTCCAATTGTTGCCTTATTTGAAAAGGAGTTGGGATTGAAAAGTGTGTTGATGGGATTTGGTCTCGATAGCGATTTAATTCATAGTCCGAATGAACATTTCGGAATCTTTAATTTCACAAAAGGAATTGAAACGATTCCCTTGTTCTTCAAATATTATGTAGAGATGAATAAATAATTATTCGTTTGAAATTTTATAAAGGCATTCTGAAACGGATGCCTTTTTTGATTTCTGTAGAATTTTATTGTTGACGTTTTACTGTATTTTTTTCACGCAAAGCAGCAAAGACTGCTAAGGCTATTCGTTAACTAGAAAAACAAGCAAAAAATTAAATGCAATGTTGTGCCGATCGATTTTTTTTACAAATCACCATTATTGCAATAAATATCATTTTGTCAGCAATATGACTTTGCGAACTTTGTTTCTTTATTCCTTTGCAGGAAACGGCGTCTTTAATTTGAAGATTTTTTTTGTTTGGGAAGGTTTATTGCTGTTTCGAGAGAATATTTTTAATGGATTGCCTTTCCTTTATTCAAAATTCATACTTTAGCTTGGCATGTTAAAAAGAGTTCCCCTTGAAATGATTTTTTGGATGGCTGCGCTGATTTATTTAGCGGGGATAGATCCGGGTGCGGAGCACATGAGTGTTTGTATGTTGAAGTTTTTGGGCGTTTCCTGGTGTCCGGGTTGTGGGATAGGGCACTCGATATCCTATTTGCTACATGGAGAGATTGTTCAATCATTTCAAGCACATTGGCTGGGTGTATTTGCTTTTTTTATACTTTTAAATCGGATTATTCAATTGTTAAAACTAGAATTCAAAAACATAAAATTTGCATTAAAATAATTAATCATGGATAAAAATTTATTGCTTTCATTGCCTGGAATTGAATCTGAAGAAATGATTTTTATTCAAGAGGCCATTAAGGATTTAAGCGAAGATTCGCAAAGAAACTTTCTTTTGTTGTATCAGGGAAGAAGAAAGGATCCGCAAACAGTATTAATTTGTTGTATACTTGGCTTCGTTGGAGTGGCCGGGGTGCAGCGATTTATTTTGGGGCAAATCGGAATGGGCATTTTGTATTTCTTTACCGCAGGACTCTGTTTTGTGGGAACGATCATCGATTTGATTAATTATAGAAAAATGGCTCTCGAGTTTAATCAGAGTCAGGTGGTTGAATGTAAGTTAATCGCGTCAACTTTGAGTTAAGCCTATATTTAATTCACAATTTTTAATTGTCCTCGTGTATAAGTTTTCGAATGCTTTTTGCGTTTATAAAAGGCTTTCGTTAAATTTGAATGATGAATTATCTTAAGACACTCTGTCTTTCTCTCTTAATATTGCTTTCAATCAGTTCTTGTAAAAAGACTGAATTGGAAACTATTAATGGGAATCAAGCACCGCCGGATACTAGTATTGAGTCGGTGTTGTATGAAGATTTTGTTAACAAAACCTATATTTTAGTGTTGGGTCGTGAGCCGAGTGCCCTTGAATTTCAAAATGGTGTCGACAGCTTAAAAGCACATTTGCTCGATGAAGCAAGTCGCTACAGTTTCCTGAATACTGTTTTTTCACTCAGCGATTATAAATGGCGTCAGGTCGAGAAGTGGAGAATTGAACTTTTGTCAGTGGTAGATTCTAATGATGTAGCCACTCAAATTGCTATTTTCGATTTCATTCTTGCCGATTCCACGTTTCAAGCCTTTTGGCCGCAATTGATTTATGAAAATCAACGTTTGGATTCCTTGTATACTGCTTCTTATGATTATGTGACAGGAGCAATTTCAATTCGTAAAATGCAAGAACGCATGATCAACAATTTTTTCTACGATCAAATCAATATGGGTCCGGATAATTTTGTGATTGCTACTTTTCCGCATTTCTTAGATCGGAATCCGACCGCTATGGAGCAGAGCAGTAGCGTGAGTATGATCAATGGGAACAATGCAGTTTTGTTCCTCACTGCCGGAGCTTCTAAAGATGATTTTCTCTCAATCTTTTTTAGTTCTGATGAT
>Ga0209284_10003631_pt1 | contig 18682 bp, 24 predicted proteins | sample FRY03_FD_187211 | JGI IMG/M metagenome (GOLD analysis project Ga0209284, IMG submission 187211) | Freshwater microbial communities from Lake Fryxell liftoff mats and glacier meltwater in Antarctica - FRY-03 (SPAdes) (version 2) | ecosystem: Environmental > Aquatic > Freshwater > Ice > Glacier... | reverse complement strand
AATCAGCTTGTTGGTTCTGGGGTGCAAACAAACTAAACGACATTGCTGATACAGATGATGTTACTAAGATGACTAAAAAGATCAACGGTGGTAATATTGGTCTTGCTGATCGTCAGACACGTTATGCTAAAGCTATGCAAGTGTTTGGTAATCCTGTTAGTGTTGCAGAAGCAAATGACGACGGTGACAACGACATGGACGTAAGTGACATTGGTACATTGCGCAAAGGTTCTAAAGGCGACGGCGTTAAGATGATGCAGGATGCATTGGGCATTAATGATGACGGTGCATTTGGTCCTGGCACGGAACGTGCGCTAAAAGCGTGGCAAACTAAGAATGGCTTAACTGCTGATGGTATTGCAGGACCTAAAACTCTAGAAAAGTTGTTGGGTTAATATGGGCATTACCGCATTGATTAGAATAGCTGCTATCCTAGCAATAGTTTTAATTGTCGCGTCTGGCTTATGGTATGTTACCGGCCTACGTGCAGACATTGCAGTAAGCAAAGAAAATGCAAAAAAGCTGCAGGATGCGGTGGATCTACAACACATGGTGATTGCACAGATAAAAGCAGATCAAGAACAGATTCAACAACTTAATGCAGAGCTAGCAAGCACAGTAAGAGCACAACGGCAAGATATGCAGGCACTGAGCGATAGGTTCAGTACCAGTGCGAACGGCAGCAAACGAAATATTGGTGAGTTGGCTGTGGCAAAACCAGCTAGTGTCGAACGAGCAATAAACAAAGGAACTGTTAATGCACTGCGTTGTGTAGAAATAGCCAGCGGTGCCACTTTAACAGAAGCAGAACAAAATGCAACTAAATCAAATGAAATCAACAAAGAATGTCCAGCGTTGGCTAATCCTCGCTACAAGCCTGTTATTGTCAACTAGTCTGACTGGATGCGCTAGTTGGAATATTTTTGGTAACAGGGTTAAACCTGTGGAAGTAATAGCAAAGCCAATTGAAAAAACCCCACTGCGTATTGCTGATCCTGACCCATTGTCATTAAAATCAACTGAGTGGACAGTTATCACCAAGGACAATGCAGAGGAAGTGTTTGCTAAACTAGAAGCAAACAAAGACAATGTGGTGTTATTTGGGTTGACCAGCGATGGGTATCAACAACTAAGCATGACTATTGCAGAGATGCGTTTGTTTATTGCTACTCAACGCCAGATTATAATCAAGTACAAAGAGTACTACGAACCAATCAAAAAAACTGAATAACCTCAGTTGACAGCATGACATTTTTGTTGTACAATACAGCACGTGAAAAATTATTACCATATTCTAGGGCTAGACAAGTTAGCCGATGCTGATCAAATCAAACATGCGTTTCGTCGTCTGGCCAGTCAGCACCACCCTGACAAAGGTGGCAACACTGAAAAATTTCAAGAAGTACAGGAAGCCTATGCTGTACTAAGCAACGCCAACAAACGAGCCGAATACGACAATCCTAAGCCACAGTTTTCTGGATTCCCCGGCGCAGGCGGTGCTCACTTCAACATGAATGACATCTTTGGACAGATGTTTGGGCAACAGCAACAACAGCCACGACGAAATCATGTGCGCATGACTGTTTGGGTAAGTTTCAAAGAAGTATTACAAGGCGGTAGTCGTACAGTTAATGTAGGTACTAGCACAGGTTCTAGTACTGTGCAGATTGAAATCCCTCAGGCCATTGAAGACGGTGACAATGTGCAGTATGGCGGTGTGGCACCAGGTGGCGTGGACTTAGTTGTGCAGTTCCGGATACATCTTGACCCTAAATGGCGCCGTGACGGTTTGAACATACATTATGATCACCATGTTTCTATCTGGGATATGATACTGGGCGCAGAAGTTGAAGTACAACACTTGCTGGGACACTACTTGGTAGTCAAAGTACCGCCTGAAACTCAACCAGGTACTGTGATGCGTTTGCATGGACACGGTATTGCAGATCGTCAAGGCAAAAAAGGCAATCTAATGATTCGCATGCATGCACAAATACCCAAAAATATTGCTTCCGAAATTGTAGCAGCAATACAACAATATCGAACATGATGTGTTCAGATTATTTGCAATAGATGTTCTTTTGCGCTATAATATAAAAAACAACCAAAGAATCAAATGACCCCTACTCCTGAAATCGAACATATTGTAGACCAAGCTGTGAAAATTGCACAGCAAAAAAAGCACGAGTATGTGACTACCGAGCACTTGCTGTTGAGCATGATCCGCTTTGTTCCATTCCGAAAAACTGTTGATAGTTTTGGTGTGGAAGTTAATCAGCTGGATGTAGAGCTAGAAGCCTATATTGACTCAATGATCAGTTTGGTTAACGATGACGCAGATGTAGATGCTCCTAAAAAGACTCAAGCTCTTGAGCGTATTTTTAATCGTGCCAATGTGCAGGTGATGTTCACTGGTCGGCGTGTGCTCAGTGTGATTGATCTGTATCTTAGTATCATGAGCGAAGGCAACAGTCATGCACAATACTTTATGTTAAAGTACGGCATGAAGAAAGCTGAGTTTGTGGAGTTCTGGCAAAAGAACTACAAGCACACAGATGCTAAGATGGACACTCACCATGCTGATGAAGTTTTAACTGAGTACTGCACCAGCCTTACTGCTCGAGCTCAAAAGAATCAACTAGAGCCTATGATTGGTCGTGAAAACGAAGTACAAGAAATGATCACTGTGCTGGCTCGTCGTTTCAAAGCCAATGTATTGATGGTAGGTGATCCTGGCGTAGGTAAAACACATATAGTAGACGGACTTGCACAAGAAATTATTGCAGATCGTGTGCCAGCATTTTTGAAAGGACATGAAGTATGGAGTCTTGAGATTAGTAGCTTGCTGGCAGGATCTAAGTATCGTGGAGAGTTTGAAGAGAAATTCAAAGCAGTAATTTCTGCACTAGAGTCCAAAAAGAACTGTATCTTGTTTATCGATGAAGCACACACCATGAAAGGTGCAGGTGCAGGATCAACATCTGGACTAGACTTTGCCAACATGCTGAAGCCAGCAATTACCAAAGGCAATCTTAAGATTGTGGCATCAACTACTTGGGAAGAATATTACGAAAGTTTTGAGAAAGATCGTGCACTCATGCGCAGGTTCTACAGGTTGTCAATTGACGAACCTGATACTGCCACTACTGAACAGATATTGATTGGGCTCAGTCCACGTCTGGAACAGTTCCACAATGTGCTGATTGACACAGAAGCAATGACCACTGCAGTGGAACTGGCCAATCGATACATTCATGATCGGAAGAATCCTGACAAGAGTATTGACATTATTGACGCTGCTTGTGCTCGCGAACGTGTGAAAGATGCTGGCAATGTAACTATTACACGAGACATGATTGAACAGCAAGTGGCCAAGATGACTGGTGTTCCCACAGACAAACTGCAAAACCAACGCAGTACTAAAATTATGGAACTAGAAAGCAATATCAAACAAAAGCTGTACGGTCAAGACTCTGCAGTGGATGCTGTGCTGGACCGTGTGTACATCAGTTTTGCAGGTATCAGCAATGAAAAACGACCCATGGCAAGTTTTTTGTTCTTGGGCCCGACTGGCACAGGTAAAACCGAACTGGCTCGACTGTTGAGTGCAAACTTGGATATGCATTTGTTGAAATACGACATGAGTGAGTTCCAAGAGCGACACAGTGTGAGTGGTTTGATTGGTGCTCCTCCAGGCTATGTAGGCTTCGAAGATGGCAATGCAGGTGGAGGCAAACTAATCTCAGACATCAGTAAAAATCCTTTTAGCATTATCTTGTTTGACGAAATTGAAAAAGCGCATCCTGATGTGACCAACATCTTGCTACAGATGTTAGATGAAGGTGTGTTGACTTCCAGCAATGGTAAAAAAGTCAACGTTAAGAACTGTATCATTATCTTAACCAGCAACTTGGGTGCTGCAGCAGGTGACAGCAACAACATTGGCTTTGGGTCACAGGAAAAAATTGGCGAAGACGACCGTGCAGTTAAAGAGTTCTTCAAGCCTGAAATGCGCAATCGTATTGATCAAATTGTAAAGTTTGTAAAACTAGACACATTAGCCATTAAGAAAGTTGTACTCAAGTTTACAGAGGAACTCAAAACTAGTTTAGCGAACAAAAACATTCGTTTAGTACTAACCGAAGCAGTAGTAGACATGCTGGCTGACAAAGGCTACGATCCCAAGATGGGCGCACGGCCACTGGGACGTAAAATTGATCAACTGTTGCGTGTGCCGTTAAGCAAACGTATCCTGTTTGATCGATTAAGCGATTGTGATATCACTGCTGGCATAGTAGACGAAGAAGTAGTGTTTGATGTAGTAGCACACGAAGTTCCTGTGGTTAGTCTTGACGGTATTATTCGTTTTCCTAATGCTTGATATAAAAACTCCCAGAATTGAACATCGATCGCAACTGTATCACGGCAAATACCAATACGTCATTGCCATGCAATACAATGGTGCTAGATATCTTAGGAGCCTAAACTATCAACATGTTGCCAACAAGTACCAACATTTTTGGGGTCTAGCTGACATGCCCTTGCATGAATTGTTAGACCTGGCCGATCAGATAACCCAGCTTGGGACAGAATTTAAACGAGTCTGCAGTTGGGCCTCTATGCATTTCTACAGCAACAATGCTGGCCTGTTTGATTGCTTGAATAAACTACCAGCAATAAAAGTAATAGATTATCGAACAGCAAAAGTAACGCTGGAAAAAGATAGGTTGTTACTTAAAAATCCTCGCTATAAATATCGCAGTTATCTTAGAGAGTTGCCAGTTGATGTCAAAAAAGCCCAAGAATTTTTACAATTTGTGACCTGCCGAGGTGACTATTTAAATCTTGATTCTGGGTCTATGTTTCGGTTAACTTTAGCTAAAACCTCTCTCTTAACTAGAGCCTCTCTCTATCCGTTTGCTAGGCACAGTTACATACAGCACAACAGTCTTATGGATCTTACTATGATTGAAATGGTAATGCCTGGGCTAATTCGCAAGACCTTGACTGTTGAAGCTAAATAGTACACTATGGCAACCATTCACGAAGAAGTAATCATTATCAAAATCTCCCACTTGATCAAAGACGGTACAGAACCTGCTCCCAGGGCTACCCCAGATGTAGTCGCAGCTCTTGTGTCCGTTGCTGAAGAACTGCTGGGCGGCGGTGTAGTAATTGAGGCGGAGCAGGCCTAATGGCTACCAAAACATTGCTGACTACAGTGGTAAACGGAGAACCGTCCGGCAACTACGACGGATCAAGTCAAGACTGGTTCAGCAATGCTGTCAATGCTGCTGGGTACTATCATGGTCGAAGCGGTGTACAAACCGTAGGATTTTCTGTAACAGGATTTACAGGTACAATCACAATTGAAGCCACACTAGATTCTGACCCTGACACTGCTGCGTGGTTTGATGCACTGGCATATGGCGATGCTAGCAGCGTGACTACACAAAATATTTCAGAATCAGTTGTGGGTAACTTTACTTGGCTACGAGCCAGAGTTCAAACATTTGATGCTGGTACTATAAATTTAGTAACTGCCACTTACTGATGAAAACAGTAACATTATCATTTGTAGCCAGTCCAACTGATATGGATAACCCACTGGGATTGTTAGTTAGTGTAAATCAAAAAGAGATTTTTGATACTGAACAATTAACAGCAGCCGAGCATGTTGTGTTAACAGTTGACGAAGCAGATGATGCTGAATATTGTGTACAAATTACGCTAAAAAACAAAACTGCAGATCATACCAAAATTAACAGTGATGGCAGTATTATGTCTGATTCAATGATCAACATCAGCAATGTTGAATTTAGTAACGTTAAGCTAGATCAACTGTTTTTTGAAAAATCTAAATACACTCATTCGTTCAATGGTAGTCAAGCAGAATCTGTTTACAACTTTTATGGTGACATGGGCTGCAATGGCACTGTGTCTTTTGAATTTACCACACCGTCGTATATCTGGATACTAGAAAACATGTAACAACTAAATACTACTATGACCACAGTAGTAATCATGCCAGGCGGCTTTCATCCATTTCACGCAGGGCATCTTGCCCTTTATCACAGTGCGCAACGAGCATTTCCCGACGCTGAAGTGTATGTGGCAGCTACCAACGACACTGCTGCAAGACCATTTCCATTTGTTGTAAAAGAAAAACTAGCCAAATTAGCTGGTGTTGAAGCTGGACATTTCGTGCAGGTTAAAAGCCCTTTCCGTGCTGAAGAAATTACTGCGCAGTTTGATCCACAGCGTGATCATTTGATTTTTGTACGGTCTGACAAGGATAAAAATCAGCCGCCCATGCCAGGAATTATTAAAAAAGACGGCAACCCTAGTTACTTGCAGCCGTTATTGGGTGCCAAGAAAATTGAGCCTTTTGCTAAACATGCTTACATGGCCTACTTGCCCACAGTGGAGTTTGGACCAGGACTGACCTCAGCTACACAAATACGCACTGCATGGCCTACTTTGAATAGCAAGCGTAAAACAGCATTGGTCATGAGTCTTTATCCGCGCACACACGGCAATGGAAAACTTGCACAGTCTGTGATCAAACTGTTGGATGCAGCTATTGGTACTCAAGACGTAGCAGAGACTATGTCTATATCCCACACTACCGCTAACACCTCCGGCGCTGGAGCAGGCATGAGTGCTAGTTATCAGCGCAGAGACAATCAACCTGTAGACGAAGACTATTTGAGCGAATACAGGTTGTAAATTTTTCCTGCATCAGTTATACTCAGTAAATAGATTAACTTTTACGGAGAACCTAAATGGCTGACGCCCAACCAACAACAACACCACCATCGGACCCTGCTGCTGCAACTCAGCAAAATATTCAAGTAGATATTGATTATTTGCGTACCACTCGAGTTCATATGTGCATGCCCTGCTACGGCGGTCAATTAACTGAATCTACGTTCATGAGCTATATCAAGTGGGCCAATATGGCACGCCAGTTGGGCATTGAGTGGACTGTAGAAACCATGACTAACGAGAGCCTGATCAGTCGTGCACGAAATACATTGACCGCTAAGTTCCTGGCCACAGAAGGTTCAACACACTTGATGTTTATTGATGCTGACATTGGCTGGGAGCCATGGCATCTGCTGGTCATCCTAAACGCACAAAAAGATGTTATTGGCGGCTTGTACCCAATGAAAAGCATGCCTATAAAATGGTGTGTTAACGGTTTGCCCGGTGTAGAAGAAGATCCTAATTCTAACTTGATCGAAGTTAGCAAAACAGGCACAGGTTTCATGTTGATCAAGCGTGAAGTGTTTGAGAAACTAAATGCACATCCTGCTACCAAACCATTTGCTAATGACATCGGACTTGATCCTTCACTGAATCAGTACATGAAAACCTACTTTGATACTGCTGTACGGGAAGGACGTTACTATTCAGAAGATTGGACATTCTGTGAAAATTGGCGTGACATTGGCGGTCAAGTATGGGTAGACAAGCGTGTGCTGCTGCGTCACACTGGTACCTATACGTTTGATGCTGCTACTCAGGACAAATTGTATCAGGACCTGCATGCAATGGTACTAGGCAAGCAATCGCCTACCCAGCCAATGGTTACTATTGAGCCAATAGCAGCTATTGAGCCAATGACTACTACTGAGTTGCATAATGTGGACCCTGCGGTATTAACTTCAGATCCAGCACCTGAAGTGATTGCAGAAAACTACAGCAAAGCGCCGGAATAACAAAAGCCCCGAAAGGGGCTTTTTTTGCGCATGCACTATCCGCTGACCATAATAAATACAATATGAACATCGAAGAACTAGATTCCTATAACCTCAAAGACGCAGTGAAATTTCACGACCGCCTTAACCCCCGTCTATGGGACAATGGTGAAAATTTACGTCCCAAAGTTCGCGACAAGTTATTGGAAATAGCAGCAGATTTTGAAGAATTTTTAGGACTGGACAGCATTGCAGTACAAGATATCACAATTTCAGGTTCAAATGCTGCATACAACTACACTGATCATTCTGACATTGATCTGCACTTGATTGTGGATATGCCCAATGGCGACTCAGCTGAAGTTTATCGGGAACTGTTCAATGCAAAGAAGTATCAGTACAACGATCAGCACAGCATTAGAATTGGTCAGTATGATGTAGAACTGTATGTTCAAGATGCAACTGAGAAGCATCACTCTCAAGGTATCTACAGTGTAAAAAACAACGACTGGATTTCTGTGCCACGTCGGCGCACTGCAGATGTTAATGATATTGATGTTCGTAGCAAGTACGAAGATCTAGGTGCACGTATTGAAAGCATACTGGACAGCAAGGATCACGAACAATTGGCTCGCATGATGAGCAAAATCAAAGACATGCGTGGCTCGGGACTGGAAAAAGAAGGCGAGTTTGGTGTAGACAACATTGTGTTCAAACTGCTGCGAAACAACGGTTTGATCAAACAGCTAGTAGATGCACGCAACGCTGCACGCGATCATGAACTCAGCTTGACTGAGCGTAACAAGAAAAAGAAACGTGTAAAGTACGGCTACAGCGGATACTGGACTCCAGGCTATGATCTAGGCGGAACTGAATTAGGCGGTGGTGGAGATGCTGGCGGTGGCGGAGAAAGCGTGAGTCCAAGTACTAAAATGTTTCTTGAACAAGACTCCCGATCTGTAGCTGATATAGTTAAAGACTTTGTGAGCTACTGTGCGCAAGAATTAAGCATTGAACAGCAGCCACAACTGCAACTGCGTCGTGATCCTGCATGGAGTCAGCGCAATCGTAGCTTTGGTCGCTTTGACCCTGAAACTAATCGCTTGGACGTGTGCATTGCTAATCGTCATGTGATGGATGTGTTGCGTACGATAGCTCATGAACTGGTGCACTATCATCAACAAGAACAACAGGATTTGCCGCACGGTGCTGGAGAAACTGGCAGCAAGTATGAAAACGAAGCCAATGCTCGTGCTGGCGAGATCATGCGCAATTACGGACAAGCACATCCGGAACTGTTTGATGCAGACGACGAAGTTGCTGAAGGCTGGAAACAAAAGCTAGGCAGTGCTGCTATGGCTGCAGCATGTGCAGTGGGCGCACCTGGTTGCAGTACCACTGGTGCTTTGCAAGGTGCACAGTTAATTGGGCGCATGGCACAGACCATGCAAGGCAAAGATATTAAAAATGTTGCCCGTGCTGAACTAGAACAAGAAATCAAAGACTATGCACAAGCACAACGCGGCGATGCTAATGCACAAAATCGCAGTCGTATGTATCAGTTGCAGAAAAAACAATCACAGCAGAACGAAAGTTCAGGTTACATTCCTACTGGAAAAGAAAAGAACGATCCGCGTTTTTCTATGGCACTGACCAAAGATGTCAGGCCTGGTGCTGTTGGCAAAAATGCCAACAAGCTGGGATTAAGAACAGGACCGCAAGGTGAACCCACACTGTTGGTTAATAACATACGCAATGCTTTGCGTGAGTTTAAGGAAGGAAAGCCAAGTAAATTTCCAGATTACTATACACAGGTAGGTCGTACACAAGTTAAAGAAAGCAAAGAAGAATTAGCTGAAGAAGATATATTTGAAATCAGCATGCGGCCCAGCATGTTGCGTCAAGCAGCATCCAACATCAACGCTCGAGCAGGCATGGAATTTGAAATGATTGTGCCCAATGCAAAAACCGATGAAGATGATTTTAGAGAACCAGACTACGATGAAGATCAACGTAGCCGTAGCTGGGGTACGATTGAAGAATTCTTTTTAGCTGGTGATGAATTGCTTAACGCCCGCAGTGATGTACAACGTGCGCTTGAAATACTACAGGAAGAATTCTTCGAATGGGCAGACAACGAAGCTCGGGAAAATTTCGACAATGAAGCTAGTGACGTAGTTACTCAATGGGTCAGAGATAATGTGTCAGATGAAGATATTTTAGACTACGGCAACTATGATGACGAGGATCGTGAAAAGTTTGCAGAAGATTCCGAATTCCGCGACAAAGTAATCGAGGATTACGTAGATAACGCTATCGAAAAACAAACCGGCGACTACGACAGCGCCAGAGAAGAATACATGGACGACATGCGCGGCGACTATGATGAGAGTGGCTGGTTACAACGCACCTATCCCTACATGAGCGATGTTGAAAGTGGGTTTGGCCTAAATTGGCCCTACTACTCATATGGTAATAATGGTGAGACTGATATTGACACAGTGGCTGCTGATTTTACACTTGCTATTGATAAACCAGTCAACGCTAGTAGCAGTTATCACAGTGCCGAGCGCAATGACACTGACTACATTGTGGAGCCTGACAGCAGCTTAGAAGCCGACGACGGCGATGCTGGCTTAGAATTTATCAGCCCACCAATGCCGGTAGATGAAATGTTCAGTGACATGGACAAGATTGTCAAGTGGGCCGTTCGTTATGGTTGTTATACAAACAATTCGACTGGTTTGCACATGAACATCAGCGTACCCGGCATGTCAACTGCCAAGTTGGATTTTGTTAAACTTGCGCTATTGATGGGCGACGAATATGTGTTAGAAAAATTTGGACGTGAAAGCAACACTTACGCCAAGAGCGCAATGAAGATTGTGCGTGATCGTGTTAGCACACGCCCAGAAGATGCCGAAGCAATGTTGGATCAGATGAAAGAACATTTAGGCGCTCTTGCTACTAAAATTATTCACTCAGGTGAAACCAGCAAGTACACCAGCATCAACACCAAGGACGGTTATGTTGAATTCCGTTCACCAGGCGGCGACTGGTTATCGTCTTACAACCAAGACAAAGGCAATATTGAAAATACAATGTTGCGTTTTGTTGTGGCATTGGATGCTGCGATGGATCCCGAAAAGTATCGTAAAGAATACTTAACAAAGTTATACAAGTTGCTGGCACCAAAAGGTGGGACAGATACACTGGCATACTTTGCCAAGTTTGCTGCCGGTGAGTTACCACGGAGTGCACTAAAGAGTTTCGTTAAACAGGCACAACTAGAACGCAGCATTAAAAAAGGTGTTGCACCTGCTGTATCAACAGTTAATGAACCACGCCCAGCAGGCAATACAGGTAGCATACAGTATGAAATGTTTAATAGAGATTCGGGCGAAATAATGCGTAGATATTGGGCAGCTAATGATGAAATGGCGTTAGACATGGGCAATAGATATCGTGAACAGGCAATGACAGAGCTTGTCTTAACACGTAGTAGTATTGGCTTGCGTGCTGTCCCAACTAATCAGCAATCAGCACCTGTGCCAGGAAGTACACTAGACCGTCAACAGCAACGTGACGCGCAAACACCGCAACAGACACCATCTGGTAGTGAGTTCTCTGGCACATGGGTAGTTAAAGATGCCAACGATAGAGAAATATATAGATTTAGTGGCGTAGGAAATCGACAAGATGATGCTAATCGTGTAGCAGCGGCATGGCTAAGACAGAATCCCGGCCAGGTGCAAACAGGTGTTACAGTAGTACCGGTGATGAGATGATATAAAAGAGCTGTTTGGTATAACAAAGATGGATTTAAGAAGATCGAAGTACTAGATGAATTTATATTACATACATCTCCAATACCACATTACGATTATGTTTATTCATATGTTGACATGAGAGTTCCCCATGAGCTAGCAGATGACCTTGCAAGAAGTAGTGAAAGCATTTTGATAGATCACCTTAAAGGCGAAGTAGGCGGACGCTGTGCCACATTGACTGCTAATGCAGTAACAATACAATATGTTATTGATGTGGTAGAAGGCAACGTTAAGCCATCAAAACTAGAATACGAAAAACGTATTAAATCAATGCATAAAATATTTGATGCTGGAGAACAGTTTGAATTAGAATGGTGGCCCGACATAACTGATGATGCATCTCCCGACAACGAATATTACGCAGAAGAATAGTACACTATGAACGACAGCGCTGAAGATCATGTTTGGCAAACTATTGACCCAGATCTAATCTGGGTAATGGACAAGTTAATTGTAAGTAGAAAATTAGGATATAACTGTGGCCCGGTTGGACTCAATGTTCCGCATCCGGGCTTTTATATTGTCCGTCCCTGTGTCAATATGCTAGGATTAGGATTAGGTGCAACAAAGAAGTGGCTTGAAAAAGACACTTGCAATTTGCCCTACGGTTACTTCTGGTGTGAGTGGTTTGAAGGTAGACATCTCAGCGTAGACTACTTCTACGGCAAGCAAGAATTATGTGTAGAAGGACAAAAGAGTGCTGATACATTTACTCATTGGGACCACTGGACTCGAACAGATGACGTTATTCCTTTTCCCAAGATGCTGCACTCTATATCTCACCCACACAAATGGATCAACTGTGAGTTCATAGGTGGCAAACTGATTGAAGTACATCTTAGACGTAACGAAGACTTCAACGAACACACTGAACATTTTATCCCAGTCTGGAAAGTGCAAGATACCACTCCGCCCGCGGGCTACACCTATCGCGACTATCCTGATGTACATGGAAGAATTGGTGCTTTTGTAAAATAAAACACATAAATATCAGTATGAAGACAACTGCACCGGGAACAAGACAATGACAATCCCAACTAACAAATTAGTCAAGATGCAAGAAGACCTGGCCAAGGACTTGGTTGAGTTTGAAAATTTAACGTACCTCAAGGGCAAGGATCTTAAGAATATAGAAGATGCATATGAGTCAGTATGGAATGTACTAAGCAATATCAACAAAGAGGACAAGACGTGATATCAACTAATTTTGTTAGCGAGTTGGAGCAAATTAAAAAACTTGCTGGAATAAACGAATTCAAAGGGTTGACTCCGTACGACGGCAGTAACATAAGTGTCACAGGCAATGAAAAGGGCAAACTGATGAAGAAACACAACATACAACCGGGAACAGACGCTTGGTTTAAGTTATGGTTCAGCAGGCCTTATTTGACTGGAGAACACCCAATATGAGAGCAACAGATTTAGTCAGTGAATACGCAGCCAGAGGCAAAGTGGGCACCAGCGGCCCTATTAGACTAGGCAACTTGTATAAGGATGACTGGCCAGTGGTCAAAACTCCCATCAGTCATTTATACGAAGTACGTATTGACAACAACAGCAAAAATTATCCAGAGTATTACTTTTACAACAAAGAAACAGGCGCATGTGTTGGCCAGTTTGCACTAGATACATTATCGGATGCCGCAGACCATGCTTCAGCTGTTGTCAAACCAGGCGTTATGATCGTTAACCCACACATTACACTAGCACCTGAAGTACAAGGCAAAGGTCTAGGCTTGCTGATCTATCGCACTTTCCTAGCAGACGGTAATAGAGTGTTTGCCACTTACGGCCACTCTACAGGCGCAGGCGCATTATGGAATAAGGTTGCCACAGGTGATATCATCAGCGTGTTGTACAGTGCTGATACAAAGAAGGTTGTTGACCCAACCAGTAAAGAAAGCCAATATGCTGTTCGTATCCTAGGACACAAGAATAAGTTTAGTTTAGAAGCAAAGTTGTCGGTACAACTAGCAAGCAAGCAAGGACAAAATGTTTGGGAGCAAGATGAGTTAGATGAAGGCTGGAAAGAGTGGTTAGCAGGCGGTGCATTGGCACTGGGTGCAATGGGCGCCCAAGCAGCTACTATTGTAAGTCAAGTTGTTAACCCAGGCGACACTGTGTATAGTATTGCCAGACAGAACAATGTCCCTGCGGCTGTACTTTACAAACTAAATGGGTTCAACAACAGCACAAAATTAACTCCGGGGCAGCAAATCAAAGTGCCTGATGTTTACACTAAAGATGCAACACCCACCGCAAAAGCACCAGTAGCTGCACCGGCAATTGCAAAAAAAGTACAAAGATCACACCCCAAGCTCGCGGCAAAAACACAACCCAATGCAGGCAAAGTAGCGCCTATTACTAATAATAGAGCAGAACAGTTACTAATGAATACTGCTAGACGTAGTGGTATTACCGGAACAGAATTGGCAGCCTTTATGGCACAGATGGCACACGAGTCGCATGACTTTAAAACTATGGTAGAGTACGGTGGCAGTTTAGACTTCCGAAAGTATGATCCTAAATATGCTCCTAAGAAAGCTAAGATATTGGGCAATACCAAAGCAGGTGATGGCGCAAGGTACAAAGGCAGAGGCTTTATACAAATCACAGGAAGATATAACTACGGTATTGCTAGCAAAGCCATTGGTATTGATTTGGTCAAGAATCCAAAGTTAGCAGAAAATCCAGCAATTGCGGCAAAAATTGCAGTATGGTACTGGAAACTTCGTGTACAACCAAATGTAACTAATTTCAATGACGTTGAAGCAGTTACTAAACCAATCAACCCAGGCATGCGTGGGTTAGAAGATCGTAAAGAAAACTTTGCTGATTACATAACTGCGATGTCCACAGTAGATAAAGCAGTATAAAGTTAAAGAACATAAATATTTGTATGAGAATAAATGACATCATTAATGAAGAAAAAACACGACTAGATCCCAAATGCTGGACTGGTAAAAAAATTGGTAACCCTAAAACCAAAGTCAAGGGCGGCGTTCGTGTCAACAACTGTGTGCCTGTTGAAGAACAAGAGACTGGCAACGTAGATAATGCCAATAGTCGACAATCACAATCACAAGCAGCAGATGCAGCACGCAACGCAGAAACTGTTAGAATGTCACAGCAAGATGCCGCAGCAGGTGGCATAGCAGAACAAACATACAATGATGAATGTCCACAGTGTCAACATGATCTAGCCGAAGCAACACAACGTTTGGATCCTAAATGCTGGACAGGGTATCGCAAAGACGGTACCAAAATGAAAGACGGTGTACGTGTAAACAATTGTGTCAAAGTAAGTGAAGACGAATACACTTACGAAGGCAAAATTAGCATGCTGTATGATGATGAACAGTTGGACGAAGCCGAATACCAAGGACGCAAAGTTTCACTAGGCAAGCCAATGCAAGGCGATGTTAAAAAGTTCAAAGTCTATGTAAAGAATGAAAAGGGTAACGTAGTCAAAGTTAACTTTGGTGATCCCAATATGCGTATTAAAAAATCAAACCCAGCACGTCGCAAGAGTTTCCGTGCAAGACACAATTGTGCAAATCCAGGTCCTCGTCACAAGGCAAGATATTGGAGTTGCCGTAAGTGGTAAAAATTAAAACGGTCACAGCAGATTAAACCAAAAGAAAACCCGGATTCCGGGCTTAGTCTGTTATATTATTATTTACTAAAAAATTCTTCTGTGATATCATCACCAATACTCATACAGATGGCAGCTAGATGGTGTGGGCCAAAGTTGCTGGCAGCTTTCAAGTAAGGATACGCTATCCATTCATTACAGAACCAATGAGTGCTGTTTTCCTTGCCAGGCAATATCGTTGCTAGTGCTCCGTGTAAGTCATACGGTAAGCCTTTAGTCCTAGCAAGAAATTCCACCGAGTCTTTCAACTTCCATTGTGGAACATTAGCAACAATCCAGTGAGCAGGATTTAGTGTTACTCGTTTATCACGTACACCTTTATCACGTAAACTGCTGCTAGCAATAGTAACCGAACCATCTTTGTGCTCAGCATGTATTGCTTCACAATGCGTTACATTGCTATACGGACCTTTCTGTCCCAACTTAGTAATCCAACACCCTGCTTGGACTAGTAAAGTATCCGATGAATGATCACCGATATAGAATGCTATTTTCATGCGAAGTACAACTTTCTTAATGCAGCATGTTCGGACTCTGCAACCGGAGTAGTTAATATACTAGTAATCACTTCATTGGTGACAGCGCCAACTACGCTTCCTGTATATGCTAGCGCTTCTGCAACATCAACACGTTTGAGGTCAACCCACTTGCGATCAAGGTCACCAATCCGGGTGGTACCGTCGTCAAAGTTGCGTCTTGATGTGAAAAAATCTTGCGTAAAAGCCATTTTTTTAATTGTCCTATTATGCTTGCAGTATATTTAGTTTAACCAAGCAGCTGGCATCCTGCTAAATAAAACATATGAAAGCTAAAGAAATCACTGGTGGAGCAAAACAATGGACTGCAAAGATCCGTATTGAAAACCCACGGTATGTTTCTTTGGTTGATGTAACAACATGGGCTCCCAACATAACAGTGGCCCGCAATATCTTTAAAGCCCAATACAATATCCAAGACTGGCACATAGGTTCTATCAAACAGGTTCAATAAACTGTAACTAAATACAAGCATGAAACAATTTGTTCGTGTGTTGTGTAATGTAGACTGTACGTGGTCAGGGGAACCACCTGTATACCGTGTATACGTTGATGATGAACTGTTTGCTGAACGCACTTGGGTCTGGACCGACCGATATCTTGAAGAGATGTTTCAAATTGAAGCCGAACCCGGTGAATACACTATAACTTACGAACTGGTCAATGCAGCCACAGCAACTTTGCATATCAATACCATGCGTGTTGACCACGGCTCAGGTCAAATCAAAGACAACGTGTTGAGGATTACCAAATGAGAGCACACGAATTCATCAAAGAAAATGCATCAGCAGGCGCAACAAGTTCCGGCTCTGTTGCCACTGTGGCTGCGCCAATGGGCATGCTTTCAAGAACAGGCGGCAGCTTGTTTACTAGTAAATACACAACGGATGCAACACCAAACACTCCGAGTTATATGAAAAAAGGAAAAAAACGTCGTGCTAACTGATCAATTAAAAACCTTGCTTGCAAGCCAATTTGCTTACTATTTAAAGGCTCACTACTTTCATTGGAACGTAGAAGGTTCTGACTTTGCACAACTACACAACTTTTTTGCTGAAATATACGAAGATGCATACAGCGCTGTGGATCCACTTGCTGAGTATATCCGTAGCATGGACGAATACGCACCGGGTAGTTTGAGCCGATTTGCTGAATTATCTATAATACCAGACCAAACAAAAGTACCACGTGCCAAACTGATGATCCAAGAATTGTTGGCAGACAGTCAAACACTGGTTGACTTATTGAACAGTTGCTTTGCCGACGCCGAAGCAGAAAACAAACAAGATATTGCCAACTTTATGGCTGAACGATTGAGTCAGCAAAACAAGTACGCTTGGCAATTGAGAAGTTTTTTAAAGGACGTTAGGGAATAACATGGACGAAATCTACACTATAATGCAACGCCTGGCGTTGATCGAAGGAAATCTTACTCCTGTTGATGTCAAGAAAGGCCTGAACACTCAACAAAAGTCTGTGCCGCAAATGCCGGCATTGTATAAAATGCCCAACCAAGGCCCTGTGCTCGGCGGCGACCTTGACAAAAAAACGCCTGGTTCCAAGTACATGGTTGGCTCTGATGAAAGTGCTGAACAACAAGAAGAGATGCTTGAAGAAGAAGTCACAAGCGAAGACCGATTGGACAAGGTTAAAAAATCCTTTGCCGAATATCTTGACAACATTGCCGACGAAAAGAAAGATACAGACTTGAAGGACAAAGTCAAAGGCGACACCGATATCAAAGAAAAGAACACCAAAGACGCCAGTATTATATCCAAGCAGATTACGGCTGTTGCTGAAAATCCCACAGAAGAAGATCCAGTTGTGCAAATGCCGACTGCTCCGGTTCAAGAACCAGTGTATAATGAGTCGGCACCTGTAAAAACAATTGCATTAGAAGACGGGCGTGCATGTGAAATTTACGGTGACGAGCGTCGTGGTTTTGAAATCCGTCACAACGGACGTTCAATGAAATCACGTTTTAAAAATTTAGACCAGGCACAAATGGCATTGGAAATGTATGTTGCCCGTCACAAGCAACAAGACGACACTGCTGATTATATTGAGGAAGCATAATGAATTTAAACGAGTTGTACAACGAAAATAAAAATCCATTCCAGGATGTGGTTGACAAAATTGCAGCAAAAGAAAAGCAAGCTGATGACGAACATGCCAACGGTCTGAAAGACATTGCTAATAAATTTCAAAGTGCTGAAAAGAAAAGCAGTGAAGAATTCAGTAAGAAACTGCGTGCAGACGAAGCAACAGATACACATTGCTCAGACAAATGCTGCGGCAGTGATGTAAAGGCCAAAGACTGCAACTGCCCACCAACATGTAAGCATTGTAACTGCAACGCAATTGTTGTTAAAGACATGCAGAAGGCTCGTGGTGTAACAGAGGGCTCTGCACAAAATACACCACAACAAGCAAAAGTCCGTGCAGCAATAGTAGCGGGTATGAAGTCATCTGATGAGTTTAATGCTGCGAAAGTAGCCGCAGCTGGCGTAGCAAGAGACAAAAGCGTAGCAATAAATGGCCCAGCCGGGCAGTATAAGTATATTCCACTACGTAGACAAGGCGGCTTTGCTTCAAATTCTATAGACAGTATTGACAGGATTGAACCAGACGGTACTGTTGTAATGAACTTAGTCGGTAATGCCACTCACCCTGATATTAGATGGATTAAAACATTATTGGCCCAGGGAGGAATTCCAGGCGCTGAGGTTGTTAATTATTATCCCAATATTACCGCTACTACTGAGGTTGTCAGACAAATAATTGGCAACGTTGGTGCTGGTTTAGGGCGTAACGAGTTCATGAACCAACTTCAGATCTTTTTAAATGTAAAGTATGATGGCCAACAAGTCAAGGGTGCTATGCGTAATGCTGACTTGCTATGGGCAAAATATACTGATCTAAAGCAAGGTGTGGCGGAGGGTGATCCAAGTGGGCTGA
>Ga0209284_10003626_pt1 | contig 18701 bp, 23 predicted proteins | sample FRY03_FD_187211 | JGI IMG/M metagenome (GOLD analysis project Ga0209284, IMG submission 187211) | Freshwater microbial communities from Lake Fryxell liftoff mats and glacier meltwater in Antarctica - FRY-03 (SPAdes) (version 2) | ecosystem: Environmental > Aquatic > Freshwater > Ice > Glacier... | reverse complement strand
CCTGGGCGTGCGCGAGATTCCGTCCAGCCGCATCGGCGAACTGGTGATGCGCGAACTCAAGAAACTCGACAAGGTGGCGTATGTGCGATTCGCCAGCGTCTACCGCAGCTTTGCCGACATCGACGACTTCAAGACACTGGTCGACGAAGTCCGGCGGTGAGGACGTTTGGCGTCATCGCCACATAGTCCCGGTGGCCGGTCAATCGACGGGCTGCGTCAAACAGTTTGAAGAGGTAGTCGCGCTTCACGGCAACACCACATGCCAGGGAGAGTTCTGGCTGACCATAAGACCCACCCAGCCAATCGTTTTATAGAACCATCTTGAATTCTGCTATCAGTCGGCGTATAAACACCTATCAACTTAAACACGAGTTATCCATGAATTCAGTCCGCTGGAACATCGCGGTGTCATCCAACACCGATCAGGCCGTTCGCATGTACCTCGCTGGCCAAGGCGGGGGGCGCAAAGGCGACTTGTCGCGCTTCATCGAGGAAGCGGTGCGCTCGCACATTTTGGAGCTGTCGGCAGAGCAGGCCAAGGCCGCCAACATCAACGTGAGTGAAGCTGATTTGACGGCCATCGTTGCCGAGTCGCTTCAATGGGCGCGAGCGCATTGATGCGCGTTGTTCTGGATACCAATGTTTTACTCAGCGCACTCATCTCCCCGTATGGCTCACCAGATGTGATCTACCGCGCCTGGCGCGCAGCGCGCTTCGAGGTGGTGACCTCCGTGACCCAGCTCGACGAACTGCGCCGAGCCAGCCGGTATCCGAAGTTTCAGGCAGTACTGCAGCCGCACCGCGTGGGCACGATGGTGAACAATTTGCAACGTGCCATCGTGCTTGAACACTTGCCCAGTGGCATTGAGGCCGACGACCCCCATGATGCCTTTCTACTTGAAATGGCGCCGGCCGGTGAAGCGCACTACCTCGTGACCGGTGATCACCGCGCCGGAATCTTGCGACTCGGCCATTTCGGCATCACCCGCATTCCGACACCGTCGGCCTTTTGCATCGAGGCGCTTTAGGCCCCCACAAGATATGGGCCTGACCCCAGCCCCCCCCGAACACAAACTCTTGGCCGGCGATCCAGTGAAATTCTTCTCGTACCGCTTTGGGGATGGAAATTCAGTAAGAGTACATACATACTGTGGGTTTTCCTGCTGCCGATATGGCCTTGATAACATATGGATCTAAAGCCATAATCAACTCATGAATTGGACTGTTTTATTGCACGATGACTTCGACGTTGAGTTCGCCGCGTTGAACGAGTCGTTGCAGGACGAACTTTTGGCTCATGCTAAATTGCTCGCAGAGTTTGGGCCAAATCTGGGGCGACCGACGGTAGACACCCTGAAGGGGTCTAGGCACGCCAACATGAAGGAGATGCGCTTTGGTTGGCAGGGACAAGTTTGGCGAGTGGCATGTGCTTTTGACCCACTCCGACAAGCGGTTCTGCTGGTCGCAGGCGACAAAGGCGGTTCCGATCAGCGGCGTTTTTACCGGCAACTCATCGCGTTGGCAGATGCCCGCTATGAACAGCACCTTCAAACCCTTGAAATAACGAACAGACAGGAGTCTAAAAATGGCAAGAAAACTCGATGACTTGATGGCTGCTCTGCCAGCCCAACGCAGGGAGCGTGTCGAGAAGCGCGCCATGGAACTGGCGACACTCAAGGACCTGCGCGTTGCTGCTGAGCAGACGCAGGAAAATTTGGCTGAGGCGCTCGGCGTGGGTCAGGACACCATTTCCAGACTGGAAAAGCGCAGCGACATGTTGTTGTCAACGTTGCGGCACTATGTAGAAAGCATGGGCGGCAAGTTGGAACTTGTGGCGCAGTTCCCCAATCGGCCTCCGGTGGTGATCGAGCACCTTGGCGTTGAGAAAGCACCTCGGCGGCGCGCTTCTGGGACACGTTCCGGTTCCAACGGCGCACCGGTGCTTGCTTGAGTGGGGATCTCCAGGGCTGCTCGGGGCCGTAGAGGCATTGCTGGCCATGCGCATTCTGTTACCTGACGGCCACAGTGAGCGCAGGCTTTGCGCAGCATCGTACGTCGACCGCTAGGCACGGGTTCGTAAAGCACTTGGCATGGTGGACGCCATGCTGCGCCCACCGATCGACTATGTCATACCCACGCCGATGGACAGGTGCGTTATTGTGCTTGTCGGATCACAACTGCTGCGCGATCGGTCTTCCGCCTTGACCGCCAAAATGACTTGAAATGGCACAGGCCGGTGAAGCGCACTACCTCGTGACCGGTGATCACCGCGCCGGAATCTTGCGACTCGGCCATTTTGGCAGCACCCGCATTCTGACACCGTCGGCCTTTTGCATCGAGGCGCTTTAGGCCCTCATGAGATATGGGCCTGACACCAGCCCCCCCCCGACGCATCGGGCTTCGGTGGGCGGCAGCGCGCTGGCGAGAGCAAAACCGGATGAACGGTGTCAGGCCTGCGTTTTCTGAACCCACACCACACCCGGCAAACCTTTGAAATGGGCATCACAGGTGAGCAGTTCGGCTCCTTGCTGCACGGCAGTGGCGTAGACGATGGCGTCTGCCGTGGCGAGCTTGTGTTGGCGGTGCAGGTCAGCGGCGAGCAACGCGGTGGCGGTGTCGAGCGGCGTCACCCGGCATTTCATGGTGTAGGCGATCACTTGATCGGCTTGCCCCTCGCCGAGTTCGCGCCACACCCACTTGGACAGTTCCAGTTGAACAAGCGTCGGGACAATACACAAAGCCTTTTCTGGGATCTCCTTGGCCAGCCGTTTGCCCAACGGCGAGGCCACCAACCACTCGATCCAGGCCGATGTATCGACAACCCTGAGTGGTGCGCTCATCAGACTCGATCTTTACGATCGCGGTAACCGGTGGTGCGGGCGCCTCGGGCGATGCCAGCCAAGTCTTTCAGCTCAGGCACAGGCATCACCAGCACGCCCTTGTCTTTCGGCACGAACACAAACTCTTGGCCCGCGATCCAGTGAAATTCTTCTCGTACCGCTTTGGGGATGGAAATTTGAAACTTGCTGGACAGGGTGGAGGTGTTGGACATTTCTGGCCCCAAGTGTATCGATGGAAATTCAGTAAGAGTACATCAGATGCCTAAGGTACGTCTCCGTCTAAATTTGCGCAAGGCCCAGCTTGCATCGGAAGGTCGGTTGGAGTCGGTCGACATGGCCACCGTGCGCCGGCGCAGTTCACGTCCGTGCTGGGTGCACAAGAAAAAGTCTGCGGCGCGGGGCTTCTTGACGACGGATTACGTTCGGGCTAATGGGAGCTAGCAGGTATGGGCCTGACCCTCAATGAAAATCAGTGAAGATCAGTATCTATTCACTTCGCCGGCTTCCTGCTAGCATGGGCGAATCTCCCTTCAAGAGGACAACCATGTCCAAGCGGAAGACGGATGTGATGGAGAACTTTGGTGAGCACCTGGTCATCGAGAAGCTCGATCCCAAAGCCAAGCGGCAGACCACCCAACTACTGGTACTTTCATCGAGCGAGACAAAGCTCAAGCAGCGCGTTAACGCGCAGGGAGCCTGACCATGACCACAGTGCAGATCACTTTGCCCGACGTGCTCGCCAGGGAAGCGGCCAGCGCCGGGCTGCTGGCACCTTCGATGCTCGAGCGTATCTTGCGCGAGCGGCTGCGCACTGACCGCATCGAGCGGATGAAGGCGGCGCGCACCACGTTGGCGGCCAAGCCGCTGGAGCCGATGACGCCCGAAGAGATCAGCGTCGAGATCGATACCTATCGTTCCGAGCAGCGGCGTGCGGCTGGTTCTTGACACGAATACGGCTCTCTCCGGGCTGCTGTGGGGCGGCACACCGGGGCGCTTGATCGATGCGGCCGAAGACCAGGTGCTTGCCGCTGCGCTGGCAGCGCAGGCCGATCTGATCGTCTCGGGTGATGCGCACTTGCTCGATCTGAAGAGCTTCAATGGCATCGAGATCGTCGCCACTTCCATCGCTGTCGAGCGCATCGGCCGCGACTGACCTTGTCCCCGAAAAACGTACCCCTTGCTGAGTGTTTCAATGCAAGCAAGGAGAACGGAAATGAGGAAGACAGTGCGGGTGCGCAGTACACGCTGGAGTTCAAGCAGGAAGCAGTCAGGTTGGTCCAGGGGGACAGAGTTCGGGGTCGGTATCTCGAGGTCGTCGCTCTGTGGCATGCCAGTCGGGGGCAGACACCGGTGCTCTGAGCATTGGCGTCGATCATTTGACCCATCAAGCAAGTTTTTCCACGCCAAACTGACCAATTTTGCCCCGTCGCCCCATTTGACGGCAAGTCTCAGGTAGAAGGTATGGGCCTGACCCTCAGACTCCACTATGCCAGGGAGAATTCTGCCGCATTGCCGTTCCCCAATCCAGCGCTTGGGAACCCATCGCCAGCGCCAGATCCTCAACGGGCAGATCGAGCAATTCGTCCCAGCGATCGGCATAGTCCACACTGCAAAGACGATCGCGGCGCCACCTTCCGTCCTCGGCCCGGGCACGCGCAACGAGCTCCGCGCGTTTCACGTCGAACAGACGATGGCTCGAATTACAGAGAAAGGGGCCAGGCTCCAGTGGCACAGTTGTCGGATCACAACTGCTGCGCGATCGGTCTTCCGCCTTGACCGCCCAAATGACAAGACGCCGCAAGGCGGGGTCTGTCGGTATCGCTGAGTGTTACCACAATTGTGGCAAAGTGATTTACCATTCGGTATATCAACGTTTTCACTAGGCCCGCTATGACTGCATCCATATCCATTCGCATTGATCAAACGCTCTACAACCAGGCACGTAACGAGGCTGTTGTCGAACATCGCTCGATTGCTGGCCAAGTCGAGTACTGGGCCAAAGTGGGTCGCAGTGCCTTGGACAATCCGGACTTGCCAATTGGCTTCATTGCTGAATCTCTGGCTTCGCTGGCAGAGGCCCGCGAAGATGCGAGTGCGTTTGTTCCTCGAACACGTCGGGCATGAGTTACACACTCAAGCAGACCCGTCGGTTTGCCAGGGCCTACAAAAAGCTGCACGACAACGTGGCCGCCGATGTCGATGCCGCCACAGATGTCGTTGCAAGCAATCCAGACATAGGTGAACGCAAAAAAGGTGATCTCGCCGATCTGCTGGTGTACAAGTTCCGCAGCCAGCGCCAGCTCTACTTGCTTGGCTACACCGTGGACGTTGACGTTCAACTGGTTTATCTCGAGGCCGTGGGGCCCATGAGAATTTCTACCGGAACCTTAAGCGGACGTAGTTCTGTCTGAGGGGCCTGACCCTAATCAATTGCAGGCAGTCGCAACGGCCTTTTGGATCCGGGCTCGGCCCGCACTGTTGATGATGATCTGGCGCGCCTCGCTGATCGCGCCGGTCACCGGGCACAGCGTGAAAGTGCCGGCCTGAAAGGCGCCCGAGATCAGTTTTGAATACCCGGTGGATCCGTACGAGACATAGTTGCTCACCGGGCCGTTGCCGGTCAGCCCCCAGCCGCTCGACAAGGCCTGCTGGCGCTCGATCACGGTTTCGCCCGGGTCCAGCGCGGCGTTGTTGTTGCGGTCGTGAAACACGATCCAGCCTTGCTGCCACCCTCCCGTGGTGTTGCAGGCGCTGCCGTCGGCCGACTTGCACATGACGACGCGGTCATTACGGGTGATTGCTGCGATACGGGTCAGCTGAAGGCTGGTGAACAAACCGGATGCCAGCGCAGACCCTCTCTGCGCATGGATCAGCGCGCTGAACGATGGTGCAGCAAGCCCCACTAGCAAACCGCCGATCGCCACGACCACCAGCGATTCGACCATCGACAGGCCAAGCTGGATTTTCCGCGTCGCCAGCAGGCCGAAAACTTGTGTGCTGGTGCGCGTCATGGCCACAAGGATGCGGCGCTGCGCCGATGAGATCAACGGCTACGACGGTCGCACATCCTCCCATTCGCGGACGAACCGTGCCAGAACGCCAAGCTCGGGCGACAAGCGGCGCGGCGTCGCCTAAACGACATCCCTCAACATGGATGCGCCGAGACGGCCACTTGCAGCGCCTGGAAAAGGCGTACCAGCACATCGTCGGGCAGCGGCGTTTCACCGTCGTAGATCAGGCCCACCAGGCGCGGCCGATCCGCATGCCCCATGAGCCGGCGCCAGCCATTGAACGCACGCAGCGCCAGGTCCGATGGGGTGCTGAACGGTCCGATCTGGTAGGCGTAGACCATATGGCGCTGGTCGCCGTTGCGGGTACTGGACCAGGTGGTTTGCCGCAGAGCGATACAGCCATCTGCGGCGCACAGCTCGCGCGTCTGTACCTGCTTTTCGCGCCATTGGCCAGGTTCTCCGGCCAGCAACACGGCACGCGGCAATTTGGCCGTCGCCGACCCGGCTTCGAACACCACGGCCTGGACTTCGCGGTCTCCCAAGCCGTAGGTGGCACGAATGGATCGCCCCTGATACAGCACATCAACCACCCAAGCGCTCGGCGCAGCGCCGGACTTCCAGTCAAGCAGGCTGGGCGGAAGAAAATCGGGAGCCGCACGGCAGGATGCCAGCGGCTGATCGGGACTGTCCATCCGCGCCAATGCGCTGACAACAAACAGCACGGCCAACCCGGCAAGCGCTGGCGCGAACCGGCGCGCCGTCCAAACGCGCCCGGTGTTTTGGCCAAGCACTTCTTTCGTCGGCGCAGGCCTTGCACCGGCGGCCATGCGGTAGAAGACCAGAAACAGCAGAACAATGCCCAGCACCAGGGCAAAGCTCTGCAACCGGGAATGGGCCGTCAGGTCCATGTGCGAGCCGCGAATCCAGTCGATCAGCACGATCGCATTCACGCGGACCACATTCGACACGATGGCCATGCCGGCGCCTGCCAGGGCCAGCGCGGCGGCCTTGACAAACGACGGGTACAACATCAAGCCCAGGCTGTAACCCAGAAACAGCCCCAGCGTGACAAAGGTCAGGCCGGCACATTCGTCGATGACGATGTAGGCGCCCTGCCCGATCCCGATCACATAGCCGTCCACGCGCGGCGACATGCCGGCCATGTCGGCAAACCAGACGATCGACTCCAGCGTGAGGCGGCGCAGCGGCTCTAGCAGAATATCGCCACTGGGTATCGCCAGGAACAGCAGCGCCAGGATAGCAAACAAGCGCCAGTAGACGCGCCAACCCAGCGCCGACATCGCCACCCCCTGCAGCGCCAGCACCAGCGCGAACTGCCGGCCGACGTCGACATTCATCAGTTCCGACACACCCCACAACGAGGCCGCCAGAAAGGTGACCAGCACACCGGCGAATCCGGGCCGAGGCGCGAGCGACTGCAGCAGCACCCGGTGATGCCAGCCCAGCAGGTAGAGCAGCGTCGGCACGACCAGCCAGCCATAACGATAAGAGTCGCTGACGCCCCAGGTCGTGACCAGGCCGCGCACGGTGGGCCACAACGCAAACATGGTCAGGGCGATACCCGCGGCGGCACCGAGCATGGCGGTGGTCCAGCCGTTGCCGATGCCGGCAACTGCGCCGGCATTCGCGTTGGTTGTCGCGCCGGTGTTCGCGCTGATCTTCAGTGCCATATGAGGGGGGTCCGTGATGCAAGGCACCAGGTGCCACCGCGCCGCGCTGTCACCGCGCGCAAGCCGGTCACCCGACAAGTGCGACAACGATCCACGCCACGATGAGCAAAATGCGTAGCATTCAATCCGAATTTCCTAAGGTCCAGCGAAGGGCCAAAAAAAACCTCCCGTCACTGCAAAGGGAGGTCTTATCAAGCGGCACTCTGCAGGTGCTACAAAAGGTCCGGCGCGATGGCAATCGCGATTGCGCCAGTCCGCATACCACAGATGATCGAGACCCGCGTGGCCGAAGACGGCGGCTTCATCCGTCGCCGTCGCCGATGCGGGGCTTATGACAAGCGCTTCACCACCTACGAACGGCCAGAGGTTAACTTTCCGACCATCGTCAAGAAGGATGATCGGCGCATCGAATTCGAGAAAGCCAAACTGCGGGCCTCGATGAGCCTGGCGTTGCGCAAGCGCCCGGTAAGCACCGAGCAGTTCGACGCCGCGATCGAGCGCATCGAGGAAAAACTGCTGACCCTGGGCGTGCGCGAGATTCCGTCCAGCCGCATCGGCGAACTGGTGATGCGCGAACTCAAGAAACTCGACAAGGTGGCGTATGTGCGATTCGCCAGCGTCTACCGCAGCTTTGCCGACATCGACGACCTCAAGACACTGGTCGACGAAGTCCGTCGCTGAACAAGCGCTTCTGCCTCGCGCAGTGGCTCAAGGACAGGTCCCGGCGCCGGCGCTCTGAATGCGCACCCGGCCGGTCACGGCCAATATCACCTGACGCGGCTGGATGCTGTTGCCACTCGTTGCGGTGCAAAGCGTGAAGGTACCGGCCTGCAATGCGCCGGACACCATGCGGGTCGCGCCCACCGCGTTGTATGACACATAACGCGCCACAGGTGTATTGCCGCGTATCGATACGCCGGCCGGTGCAGCGTCCTGGGTCGCAATCAAGCGCTCATCTGCATCGTGCACTGCGTTGTGGTTGTTGTCTTCGAACACGATCCAGCCCTGCTCCCAGTGGCCGGTGGCGACACAGCGACTGCCATCGGACGACTTGCAGACCACGGTGGTTCCACCGCGCTTGACCGCATCGTTGCGGGCAAGTTGCAATGCGACCAGCAGGCTGGATGCATAGGTGCTCAGCCTCTGGTTGCTGAGCATGGCCGCCATCGACGGAAGGGCCAGGGTCATCACCACGGCCACGATGGCCGTCACCATCAGCACTTCGGTCAGCGTGAAACCGCCGCACCGAGTCGGATTTCCGGGAACTCGCCGCAACAACCGGTGTACGCACAACATGGCGGCCATGGTGCCGCCGGTGCCCGGTCAGGTCATACCCCATCGAGTGGAAACGTTGGTCGCCGCGAATCCAGCCCGAGCAGACCCACTTGCAAGGCCTGACAACTACCGCGGTGGATGCTGACGCCGAGCCAACGATCATCAGGCCAATGACCCGCCCGCAAGCCGGCCGGCCACTGAGCCGCCGACTACCGGTTCCAGCAACTTGCGGCATCGCCGCTGGCCTGCCCTTTGACACCCAGGTTGTTCAGCGTCAGATTGCCGCACAGGCTATCGACCCAACCACTGGGTGTTGCGGTCAATGTGAAGGACTGATCGGCAGGGGCAGACAGCGTGATGTCGTATTTCTTGGCACCTTCTTTGGGCGCCACCTGCAACGGCGTCGGCAAAGCAGGCGCAACACCGGCTGTGTCGCGGTATTTGAAGTTGACCGAACGAAACCGCTCCATGAACTGCGCCGCATCGAGCAAGGCCACCTTCGCGCCCGAACGATAGCCCCGCTGGATGTAGCTGGTGTAGGCGGGAATCGCCACCGCGGCCAAGATGCCGATGATCGCCACGACAATCATCAACTCGATCAGGGTGAAGCCTGCGACTTTGCGGGACTGGTAGTTCAATTTGACTTCTCCGGAACGGGACATGTTGCTTGCGGGTCGCAAAGCTTACTTCAGTTGGCGCCAGACCTGGCGCGGTATAGCGCCACTGGGGGTTCCGCTGGTCAACTGGATATTCAAAACCCGGGTGGTACCCGTGACTCCGTTGATCTTGACGTCCTGCCTTCCACTCGCATCTGCTTTAAAAGTAGTGGAGACAATGTTGCCATTGAAGATGGTCTGGCTGATGTACAGCGCAGGGGCGCCGCCGTCCTGCAATACGAACACGCCGCTCGGCGAACCGCCGGATATGCGCAGCGAATTGTTGGCGACGCCATTGAACACCCTGGAGAATCCACTAGTCATGGCATCAACCCCGGTGATCCAGGCATCGATGCCGGCGACGCAGTCGTCGGTTCCCGGAACAATGGACGTAAACAGGAACGCGTCTACCAGGCCGGGGATGTGTACCTAACCGGCGGTGCAATCACGCGCTCACCCGACTGGAACGGGGTTCCGTCAGTGGCCGTACCCTCAAATGCCAGCTTCCAGCCCTTCTTGCCCGACACGTCGTACCAGGCTGCCGCCGGGCTCAACGATATACGCTGATCGCTGGTCGCCGAAGCCATGCTCATACAAGGTATGGGCCTGACTCTCAGGCGCGGCGGAGGCCTACAACATCGGCATGAACAGCAAACTCGATCCGACGCTGATCCTTGCCATCATGGCGATCGAATCCGGGTTCAACCCGTTCGCGCAGAGCCCTGTCGGCGCGCAAGGCCTGATGCAGGTGATGACCAAGATCGATGTCGACAAATACGTCCCTGCTGGCGGCAACCTGGCGGCTTTCGACCCGCTCACCAACCTGCGGGTTGGCGTCAAGGTGCTGCAGGAATGCATTGCACGGGCCGGTTCTGTCGAAGGCGGTCTGCGCTTTTACGTAGGCGCAGGTAATCTGGACAGCGACGGTGGTTATGCCCAGAAGGTACTGGCCGAGCACGCGCGTATCTTGTCGGTGGCCAGCGGACAACGGCTGCCAACCACGCAGCCGCGCATGATTCCAGCCTCGACAGTCGACTCCACCGAGGCGAACGGCTTCGACAAGGTCGCTGCATTCTTCAAGTCCTGATCCCGCATAGTCGCCGTCCTCCACTGGGCCAGCCGTGAAGTGTCCTTTTTGCAGCCACTCGGAAACCCAGATGATCGAGACCCGCGTGGCCGAAGACGGCGGCTTCATCCGTCGCCGGCGCCAGTGCAGCGCCTGTCTGGCGTCATCAGCAGCGATGACGACCGGATGATCATCAAGAAGTTGAAACCGGCATGCCCCGCCAGCGGCAACGGATTACCCAGATAGGTCGATCAATAGTCGCAAAACGGTGCGGCCACGATAGAAAACCCTCACTGTGCCCATTGAGTGAAAGGATTTGCCGATCGCTGAGGCAACGTGCAACGCGTACCATCACGGTGCGCTCAAGGCCATAGGTCGCGGCACGCCAAAGAGCCGACTGCCTGGATCGCATCCAACGATGGCGGCTTGTCAGAAATATGGCATAGCAACAAGGCACGTCGATCGAGCTTCGTAGAAAACTCGCGACAGGCATCGCGCGCAACGGGCGGCAGTCCAAGTCGTGCCAGGCGCGCGTTGGTACTTCGAATCTCAGGTTCGGTAGCCCCACTCAAACTGAAAAAACGCGAATGTGAAGCAAGTTTGCGCACCGCGAGCCGCGCGTCCTGCAGCGTGTGGACCTGCCCAAACCATGCCACATTCACGCCTTGCAGTTCAGCCGCGATATATGCAAGCGGTGGCCGCCCAATGACGACAGCGGCACCGTCCAGCGACGCCCGAAGTTCCTGCCGAAGCACGTCCGGCATGATCTGGGTCCGAGCATCCGCTTGCTCCCCATCAAACTCCGCCGGCAGTGTCGTGAAGGCCAGCGCTACGGACACGATGAGAAAAGCGGGCAATCCACCTCGACCAAGATACCGCAAAAACCACACGAGGATAAACAGCGGCAATAGCAATTCAATGCCCACCAGGTAACGTTGGATGGAAAAGACTATCTGCCAAACCACGTACGAGAGGACGATGAAAATAGTCAGGAACTGCAGCGATGTCGGATTCCGCAGATGCCATGCACGGCGATGGAAGACGGCAGTCCAGGCGGCCCGCGTGGCGAGACACAGCACCAATAAGTAAGCAGCTAGAAATCGAAAATCACGGAACTTCACCTCAGCCGTTTGGTGATTCCATGAGAAGTACAAGGGATATACAAAAGACTGTTTGATGCTCCATGGCTTGAAACGAACGTCGTAGCAACTGGCCGAAGTGAACAACGGGGATTCAAACCAGCGATTGAAATATGGATAAAACGGATTGCCGGTTTGCTGCCACAAATGCCAGGCCCACCAGCCATACGCAATCACGAATCCGATCGCGACAGCCCAGTAGAACGCAACAACAGTGCGCCATTCGCGTCCCGAAAAATGCCATCCGACGGCCACGGCAAGTCCAATCAGCATCGTGGCATTGGTCAGCTTAATGCCCGTCGCCACACCAATCAATAGACCGCCCCAGGCAACCATCTGAACGCGTGTGCGGTCCGGCTCCTCTTGCAAGGCGCGAAGACACAACAAAAGCGCTCCCAATACCAGAACCGAGGTCGTGAGGTCCCCAAAGGTCTTCCCCAATTCGGCCTGCACAAAAGCGCCGGTCATGCCAGAGAGTGCCACCAAGAGCGACAACATCACCCGCGTCCGTCCGGCGAGTTCGGCCACTGACCTGAGAAAGAACATGGCTATGGCGAACAGAACCACAAAGTTCAACCCCTGCAATCCGCCCAGAACCGCTGACATTCCCGCCAACCCAAGCCCCCGCTGCAACGGATATGTCAGCAGCAAGTCCAGGGTTGGATTCAGATAGCTGTGAATGTCTGCTGCGTTGTGATCGATCTGGCCGCGGGACTCCATCACCGAGTACGGCAGGTATAGGTGGTAGTGCCGCAAGTCCCAGTTATTGTCAGGCCCGAACGCAACACCGGCCGCCGCGCAAACACCGATCGAGATCACCAAAAGCATCCACCAGAAGGTGGAGCCTTGCATGTCGCCCGGCTCTGATTGCGTCTTGGTCTGCACAGGGCCTTGTCAGTTGCCAGGAATACGCGACCGAAATACAAACCGCGACCTGACCCCGTAATTCCAGACAAAAACCAAGCCTGTCGCGATCAATTTACAGAGCACCATTTCGACACCTATCAATTCGATGCCCACGTACAACACTCCCTGGTTGATGACGAGTCCCACCAGGCTTACCAAATACACCAGCGCGATTTCCATACTGCGCCCAAAGCGAATACCACTGGTGAAAGCAAACCGCACACTGAGCACGTAATTGACACAGGTGGCCAGCACAAAACCAGTGGCGGCAACCAACAGGTAGTTCAGGCCCAGCATCTTTGCGAAGATAACAAAAATGCCAATGTCGATCCCGGCTGCTACACCCCCCACCGCAAGGTAGCGCAAAATAATCATCGAAATACGTTGTATTTGACAATGCACCAGATAGCGCGGACACCATCCTTCCAGCCGATCTTCTTCCCTTCCTCGTAGGTCCGGCCGTAATAGGAAATTCCGACCTCATAAATCCTGCAGCCCATTTTCGAAACCTTGGCGGTGACTTCCGGCTCGAATCCGAAGCGATCCTCTTCGATCTTGATCGACTGGATTATCTCCCTGCGAAAAGCCTTGTAGCAGGTTTCCATGTCAGTCAGGTTCAGGTTCGTGAACATGTTCGACAGCAAGGTCAGAAAACCATTACCCACACGATGCCAGAAGTACAACACTCGGTGGGGTCGGTCGCTGATGAAACGCGACCCGTATACAACATCGGCAATTCCACGCGCAATGGGATCGACGACCTTCGCGTACTCCTGCGGATCGTATTCCAGGTCCGCATCCTGGACGATAACCACATCCCCGGTCGCCCGCGCAAATCCGGTGCGCAGCGCAGCACCCTTGCCGCGATTGATATCGTGGTAGATCACATGCGCCAACTTTCCATCGATTTTTTCCCGAAGCAGTTCACGGGTGCCATCAGTCGAGCAATCGTCAACGACCAGCACCTCCTTATCTGCATAAGGAGACGCATGCACTGCTTCCAGCAAACGCTCGATCGTCTTGAGTTCATTGAAGCACGGAACGACGATGGACAGTTTCATATGCGGTAAGTTGCAAGCCGTCAAACAGACTTGCACAGCCAAATGCCGCGGATGTTACATCAGATGACCGACGCAGTAACTGAATGTTGCCACTCGGTGTCCGCAATGCGCGCGCAGCTATACGGCACACCTTGCGCCAATGGAATTTCAATCCATGTTCACGTCGATAATCTGCCCGTTTGCGCCTACGATTCGTGATCCGACCCGAATCAGGTTGACCATCGCAGGCATATTGGAGCGGTTATGGCAAGCAAAAGAATACTCGTCACCGGCGGCGCCGGCTTCCTGGGTTCTCACCTGTGTGAGCGCCTATTGGCCGACGGCCATGAAGTCGTGTGTGTCGATAACTTTTTCACCGGGCGGCGCGCCAACGTCGGCCACCTCACATCCCATCCGCTGTTCGAGGTACTACGGCACGATGTGACGTTTCCGCTGTATGTTGAAGTCGACCAGATTTACAACCTCGCCTGTCCAGCCTCGCCTGTGCATTATCAGCATGACCCGGTACAGACAACCAAGACCAGTGTCCATGGTGCCATCAACATGTTGGAATTAGCCAAACGAACCGGCGCGAAAATTCTGCAAGCCTCAACGAGCGAGGTTTACGGCGATCCGGACGTGCATCCCCAACCGGAAACCTATTGGGGCAAAGTCAATCCCATCGGCATTCGCAGTTGCTACGACGAAGGCAAGCGCTGTGCCGAAACCCTGTTCTTCGACTATTTCCGGCAATATCAATTGCGCATCAAAGTAGTGCGCATATTCAACACCTACGGCCCGCGCATGCATCCAAACGATGGGCGGGTAGTCAGCAATTTCATCGTTCAAGCGCTTACAGGCCAGCCCATTACGCTGTATGGCGATGGCAGCCAGACCCGATCGTTCTGCTATGTAACTGACTTGATTGACGCCATGGTCAATATGATGAACACGGGGGACGACTTTCCAGGACCCGTCAACATTGGGAATTCAGATGAATTCACAATGCTACAACTTGCACAAGAAGTGATTCGCCTGACCGGATCACGCTCCGAAATGATCCACCTGCCTCTGCCCTCTGATGATCCCCGGCAGCGCCAGCCTGACACGACATTGGCACGACAGAAGCTTGGCTGGCAAGCCAGCACTGGCCTTGCAAAAGGCCTCGAAAAGACAATTCAGTACTTTGAAACACGCCTCAGGTTGGAGGGTACGATTCCTTGAGAACAAACCATGCAAAGCGCACTTGAAGAGGCGCTACCGCCGTCAACGATTCCAGCAGCTGGCGGCATCACCGCTCGCCTGCCCTTTTTCACCCAGATTAGTCAAGGTCAAGTTGCCACACAGGCTATCTACCCAGCCGCTGGGTGTGGCGGTCAACGTAAACGACTGGGCCGCAGTCGCGCTCAACGCGATGTCGTAACGCTTCGCCCCCTCCCTCGGCGCCACCTGCAACGGAGCGGGCAATGCCGGGGGGTTGCCGGCTGTGTCCTGGTACTTGAAGTTGACCGAGCGAAAACGCTCCATGAACTGTGCCGCATCGAGCAAGGCCACCTTCGCTGCCGAACGATAGCCCCGCTGGATGTAGCTGGTGTAGGCCGGAATCGCCACCGCAGCCAGAATACCGATGATTGCGACGACAACCATCAGCTCGATCAGCGTAAAGCCTGCAATTTTTTTGCGGGACTGGTAGTTCAATTTGACTTCTCCGGAACGTGTCATGTTGCTTGCGGGACGACGCGCTTACTTCAGTTGGCGCCATACCTGACGCGTAATCGTGCCGCCGGGGGTTCCGCTGGTCAACTTGATCCCGAGAACGCGGGTCTGGCCGGCGGTACCGTTAATGGAGACCGATTGCGAGCCTCCAGCGCTGGTCTGGAACGTGGTGGACACGACGTTGCCATTGAAGATGGTCTGGCTGATGTACAGCGCCGGAGCACCACCGTCCTGCAACACGAACACACCGCGCGGTGATCCGCCTGAAATACGCAGCGAGTTGTTGGCCACACCGTCGAACACTCTGGAGAATCCGCCCGTCATGGCATCGACACCGGTAATCCATGCATCGATACCGGCGACGCAGTCGTCCGTTCCCGGAACAATGGACGTAAACAGAAATGCATCCACCAGGCCCGGTGCGGTATAGCGAACCGGTGGCGCGATGACCCGTTCACCGGTCTGGAATGGATCCCCGTTGTTGGCCGTACCTTCGAATGCCAGCTTCCAGCCTTTCATGCCCGCCACGTTGTACCAGGGTGATGTCGGGCCTGACGAGATGCGCTGATCGCTGGTCGCGGTCGCCATGCTCAGCGTCGAAATGGTCAGGTCGATTTCAAGCACCGCAGGCGTCAAGTTCGATGTCGAGGTCAGGCTGTCGTAAATGCCATATAAGGCCTGTGAAGCGGTCGTCGTCGGGTCTGTGGCACTGAGGTAGGAACCCGTACCGAAGTACACCATTTTCTTGCCGATGATGGCGGCGTTCCCGGTCGCGGCCCCCACCTTGATCTCGGCCGTGATCGGGCGCCCGGTCGGTGTGGTGTAGACCAGGGCCGCCGTGGCCGGCCAGAGGTCGGGATCGGCGGCTGACAGATTGAAGCGCCAAATATTACCCTTGTAGTCGGCGCCGTAGACGTATTCGATCGTGTCCTGGTTGCCCGAAGTGATACGCACGATCTCCGAACTTCCCAGGCCGTTGCTGGTGAACGGGGGCGAGTCGTTGGTGGGGATCTGCTTGATGATGGCGCCAGTTTCCAGGTCTACGACAAACAGGCTGGCAGTGCCTGCCGGGCTGTTGTAGCCGTTGCCAAAGATGGCGACCCATTTACCATTGGCCAGTTTGCCAATGCCCGGCCGGTCCATCACGTTGCCCAGTCTGTCGGGGGTCATCGCGGTGGTGGTGTTGCCATTGATCTCCCACAGGATGCTGTCGGCGGTATAGGTCTGCGAACTGGCGTTGATCGCAAACACCGTCCTGGCGCCAGCACCGCCGGCTGCCACCACCATCGAGCGCCAACCCACCGCCGTCTGCGCCGGCACACCGCCGGCCGGAAGTCGAATCTTGGCGTGTCCCAGACCAATTGCACCGTCCACAAAATAACGATGGCTGTAGGTGGTCGACGCGAGGTCCTTGATATTGGCCCGCGCGGCTTGCGGCATGAAGCCGAGCAATTCGCCGCCGCCAGACGTGGTGGCCGCTGCGTCGAAGATATGGAAGAAACCATTGTTCGAACCCACGGCCAGCGATTCGGTCGTCAGGGTGGCCAGGAACGTGGCGTACTGGGCGTCACCCGCACCATAGCCAAAATCCTTGCGCGAGATGATCTGCGGGTCGGAGTTGACGATATCGCCCAACACAGAGCCGAACCCGGCGGTATCCGTCGTTCCCCGGTTGCGCAGATTACCGCCCTTGCGCTCCTCGCCGGACTTGTCGCCAATAAGGTACTGATAAATGGCCTCGCTGCCGAAGTCCTGCTGCTCGATCGCGCCGAGCGAGGCATAACCAGTGAAGGTCAACTGCACGGGCTGGAAGGTGCCGCCACGCCCCAGGAACAGTTTGGTACGCAAGGAAGGCAGTTCCGGGATCTTGGCTGATGCCTCCCACAAGGTGGTGTCTGACACTACTCCGGTGCTCTGCACACTGAAGGCATACAGACGCGAGGACCAGGTCAGCGAGTCGTAGTTGGCCTGGTAGATGGCCGCATTGCCCAGGCTTCGTTGACCGACACCCACCACGCTGGTGCTTGCGACGGCAGCCAGGGCGGCGGCGGCCCTGAACGCCTTGCCAATCTGGGCTGGAAGATTTGCAGGATTCGTCACCCGAAAATAGTTCAGTGGGTCGTTGTTGGGAGCGGGGCCGACCAGAGGCTCGTTATCCTTATCTCGGGGGCCACCGTACTTCGCCGCATACCACAAGGGGTCCCGCGGCACATAGGTTCCGCCGGTTGTCGTCGTCGACAGTGCAAAAGTGCGGGTAGCACTGCTGTTGGAGATGGCAGTAGCGTTGGCGGTCGCGCGGCCTGCAGCAGGTGCGGGATCTTGCCCGGGAAGCGTGTCGAGGTAGTACACCTGGCTTCCGGCAGACACACCACGCACTTCGAGGTAAACACCGTCCTTGGTCGTACCAGAGATGACATACCCCATGTTTTGCTGGGCACAGGTGGCCTGGTAGTAGCTGTCCATGCGCACATCAAGATCGCCGCTCGCATTGATCGCCATCGTGTAATACACGTTGGCATCCGCCTCGTTGTCGCCCCCTTGGTCGCCGTCGGAAAAACTGACCATGAACCGGGCAAAGGGCCTGCCACCATTGATTGCCGGATCACTGTCCAACATTGGCGTGTTGGCAATCCGGTCAATGAACACGCCCGTGATCAAACCGGTAGGCTGAAAACCTGAGGGCACCCGGGTCGGCGATGCGGGGTTGCTGCATCCACCCACCATCTTGGAAAATGGCACCAAAGACACCGTCTTGCCCGCATAAGACATTTGAAGTCGGGGCACGACACTTCCCAACGCCACCGCCAAGGTATCAACCTTGGCGTTCACGGCGGTTGCGGTACTGCTCGCGCGGATATCAACACCCGTCTCACGTGCAAACTTTGCCACGCTGGCCGAGTAGTAACTTCCCTGTGAGGTCGTTTCATCCGGCGCATGCCCACGGATAGACTTGAAAGAAGTCGCCGACTTGGACGTCGGATTGCCATCGTAATTTGTCGCGGACGACTGCCCGACAAAGAATTGCCTTGAAGCTGCGGTGCCGAACTCCTTGTTCCAGATCTCATCGGCCTGGGTGGAAACATTCAGGCCGGCAATATCGCCGGTAATGGACCCGCCATAGCCTGCGGTCGGGGAATAATCTGCACCGGGAAGCTGGTCTGAGTCGAAGCTGGTGATCGGGTCGGCAATCACCATTTGAACTGGCCGCGAACAAATCGGGCTACCGCCACTCGCTTTCGGCCGAAACGGATTCTGCCAGGAAGTAAGCGTCGGAAGCGTCAGTTGGGTGTCGGGGCTCGACGCTCTATTCACGCCTGTAACGAACGCAGTTGTCGGCTGCTTGTCCGTGAAGTACCTCAGC
>Ga0209284_10003624_pt1 | contig 18714 bp, 8 predicted proteins | sample FRY03_FD_187211 | JGI IMG/M metagenome (GOLD analysis project Ga0209284, IMG submission 187211) | Freshwater microbial communities from Lake Fryxell liftoff mats and glacier meltwater in Antarctica - FRY-03 (SPAdes) (version 2) | ecosystem: Environmental > Aquatic > Freshwater > Ice > Glacier... | reverse complement strand
CCAATACGCCTGATGGGGCAACTAGACCAAAACCCACACTAATGACATGGGGCCCACCAGGAAATTGCACTGTCCCGACGTGATCGATCAACCAGTTCGCCAATGGAATACTGAGCAGGTATGCAAGAAATGAAAATCCAGTAATGGTTTGTGCTTTTATTCTATTTTCCATCCGTAAATCTTAACATATACTAGGAAAAGTGTAGGATCCTGTGGGATTAGATTGATCAGATAGACGGGTCAATCGTATTGACTTAAATACGCAGTCTCGAGATGTGGGGCAGAGGCCATACAAATGGGAACAACTCGAAATACATTTGTGCAGGTTCTGAAAACTCTAGAAATTGGGAAGTGGGTCGAATTCGACAACGACCCGAATAGTGCCGAACTAGTTACTGTTCGATTCTGGGATGAACCAGAAAAGTTTTTTGAACGTAAGTATCCGTCTCATGAACTTCGGAAGTTTGTTCCTCAAAACAAAGGGACCGTTTGGGTTCCTCGTGCGTCGAATCGGGAAGACGGGGGCAGTCCTATTCGCCGTTTTGATAGGGGGTCATTTCGAGTCGAGAGGGCAGATGGCAGATGGGGGATCAGGGTCGCAGCATCGGGGAAACCTCCAGAAGATCACTTTCTTGCCTGCGACGAGGTGATCATTTTCAGATCAGGTAGGACCATTGACCCGGTTGCGTGCCTAGGTGCACGTGTAGTTATGTCAACGAAATTTTTCGTGACGAGGAGACGAATCCTCAGTCAACTCTATGACCAAATTCAAGTCGCCCGTGGTTATCGATCGATTCTTGCGTCTGCAGTGAGACCATTTATGCACCAAATTAATACACTTATCAGGGTTCTATCCGATCCAATACCGCGATTCATATTAGCTGACGAAGTTGGTCTTGGAAAGACCATAGAAGCGGGGTTGATTATTCGACAGGTCTTGACCGATAACCAAAATGCGCGAGCATTGGTAATCGTTCCTCGATATTTGATGGGTCAATGGCGAAGCGAACTTGAAAATAAATTGCTGCTTGATAGACAATTTGTCCAGGAACGTATCAAGATCGTTTCTTTTGATGATGCGACAAAATTGAATAAATTTGATGTCATTGTCGTAGATGAATCTCACAGGATAACGTCTGAAGAAAACCAGAGTTTGTATTCAGCATTGGCCAATGAAGTGCGATCTGATGCGTGCCTGCTTCTACTGACAGCGACGCCGATGCGTGGTAATCGTCTAGATTTCTTGAAACTTCTCCACCTAATTGATCCTCAAGCGTATTCACTCAACGAAGTAGACAAATTTGATAAACAATTGGCACAGCGAGAAATGATGGCTCGCGATGTGGAGCTATTGAAGATCAAGGGTCTACCTAGAGGGGCAATTAAGGATTGTCTTGGCCGACTACTGGCAGTATTGCCAATAGACGCACATTTTTTAAAAGAGAAGATGTTGATTGAAGAGGCACCGAGTGATTCTGACGAATCGGATGAAAGGCGAGTTCGGCTTTCTGCATACCTGAGGGAAACTTACAGAATCTCGCGTCGAGTAATCCGCAATCGCCGCGACGAAGTCAAACAGCAAGGGTTTATTGTTGCTGGTCGTGAACTAAAAAACGGGTCAGGAAATGAAATAACTGAGAGTCTTCGTCCTAGCATCGACGCATTCTTGTCGACAGTTCTGCGTGAACTTAATACGAAAGTTCGCAATAATGAAATATCCGTAAGAACTGCTTTTGAAATAGTTGATCCACTTCTTGAAGCAGGGCTTAGTGCCCCAGAAGTTTTTGATGACGAACTTAATAGTTCCCAATTTTCTAAATTTAAAATCATTTTGGGCGAAGATATCTCTGCTGATGCTCGCAATCTAAGTGAATCCATTCGTGCTTCTGGCACTAGTAATCGGTGGATCGAAGTTCTTCGGATTTGCGCAGACCATGTTACCTACCCGCATTCTGGTGGGGTGGTTGTATTCGTTAGGAGCACGGATGTAGCAAAACGTCTTGGTGAGGATTTGGTGGCCAAACATGGACGACATCAGGTGAGAATGCACCTAACTTCCATGACTCTTGATGATCAGGACGACGCAGTTAGGTATTTCCTCCAAGAGTCAGGTTGTCGGATACTTATTATGGATCGCAGTGGAGAGGAAGGTAGGAATTTGCAGGAAGCTAGCGAAATTGTACATTTCTCGATTCCGTTTTCATCCAATCAACTTGAGCAACGCCTCGGTCGCGCAGATCGTTTTAGCGAAGATACTCACCATAGGGCTTGCTCAACGGTTTTTGTCGAACGGTCGAGTCCCTTGATTTATGGTCAATTTGAGTATCTTTCGAAGGGACTGAATATTTTTGAACGATCCGTCGCGACTGCACAACGATTTCTGGTACTTGAATACGAAACGTTATTAAGTCACTTATTGGAACGTGGTCTTGACGCATTCGTCGAAGACTGCGATGAATTGGCTAGTCGGTTAGATAATGAGATCGAGGAGATAGCCAGCATAGATTTTATCGAATCGGTATCAACTGCAGAAGAATTTACGATTAGCGACTTTCAGAAACTGCTCGAGTTGGATGAGAATTCGGAGCTCGGAGATGCAGTAGAGGGTCTTTTCATAGACGATAGAATTCGAAAGGAGGCTACGGCATCGATAGGCCTGTTCGCGGCCCCCACTAAGTATCCGCGTCAAGACCTCACGCAATCGCTAAGACTTGCCGTCGAAACATCTAACCGTTCCGCCGAATTCCGTGGTATGACACTGGCTAGGAAAGATGAGTTAACAAGATTTGTAGCGCGTGACTCTGAATACGTGTTCTCCAGGCCAGTTGCGCGGGCCTTAAGAGGCTCGGTGTTGTACAGAGTGGGCGAACCTTTCGTGGACTGGACTATTGATTGGTTATCGAACGAAGAAATCGGGCGCACGTGGGCAGTGTGGCGGGTAAGTAAAGGTTTTAAAGTTCCTACGACGATATTTAGTGGAGTCGTTCAAGTGGGGAATACAGAAAATTTTGCGCCTGAATTTAGCGATTGGGCGCAATCGACTTTTCGTCGCCGAATGGAATTGGCCCTTCCATCGCGCATGATGTACATGGGATGCGCCGGAGATAAGACCTTTAATCACAGAGATACAGCGAATGGTGGAATCCCAGAGGCCCAGTTGAAAGATATTAATTTGACTGATGAACACTGGCGAATCTTGAATATCGCTTTACCGGATTTGAAGACGTCCACAAATATTGCCGCAGAGAGAATGACAAGTTCAGCCCAAAAAATGATTCGTGATTCGATGGAGTACAGGTCTCGTTTTGATCAGGCCGAACGGACTCATAATCACGCAATTGGGGTGCTCAGGACTCAAAGCGAACGGACTGGCGGTGTGTCGCCTAAAATTTCATCAAAAAAAATCGCGGAGGAAAACGAAATTCACAAACTTGTTATGGAGTCCCTCGAATCCATTCCATGCCGAGTTTTCGCAATGGGCCTGATCGTTTACTCTAGTTAGGGTCATGACTGTAGATCTCGCTAACCTACCCGACCATCCGACCGCAGATCCATCGGATCGACTGGGTCAACGCCTTATCGATTGTTGGGAACAAGATCGCGAACATTGTTTGGATCTTGCAGTACTTGTGAGGCAATGGATACGCCGTCTAGACGAGGGTGTTTCAGCAGATAGAAATATCGCACTTCTTCGTAAGCGAGTGGATCCACGATTACTACAAAAAATCGGTCGACATTTAGGTGCAGTTGGGATCAATCAGGACAGACTTAAGGATGGCACGACGGTTCTGTCAGTTGATCCCTGGATTCCCGAGTGGGTAACTGGGGCATCAACAACCCACCCTGTCGATAAATGCTCAGGCGAGAAAGCCTGGCGGGAGACCGAAAGAATTGATGCCGATGAACGCTTTCGGAAATTTGGATTTGAGACGTTCAAGTCGAAAGGACAATTTGCCGCCGTTCAGTGCGTAAGGGGCATGAGCGAAGGATCCACCACAGTTGTAATGCTTCCCACAGGCTCAGGAAAAACAGAAGTGGCACTTTCGCTAATAGAGGACCTTGGGTTAAGCCATCCATATATGGACAATACAAGCATAATTAGCGTCATCGTCGTTCCGTATGTATCGCTAGCTTTAGACCTAGAGCGCCGTTTTCAAAAAATGTATGCCTCTCGCTGGAGAGGTTCAGACCAACTGACGTTTGCCCATACCCATAAAACCTCAGAGGCCGCCAAACTATCGTTAATGAATCGACTTGAGAATCCAAGCAGTGATGTACCAGGGATCTTGATTACCTCTCCCGAGTCGGTTTCGGGAAAGTTTAGAGTGAAGTTAAACGCCTGGGCCAAAACTGGACGTCTTGGCGCCTTAATAATTGACGAGGCGCATCTCGTGTATCAGTCAGGGATTGATTTTCGACTCGAGTTTCGTGAACTCTCAAAATTACGGCTTGAGTGGAACAAACTTTCGCCAATCGGATGTCGGCCGAAGACACTCTTGATGTCTGCGACGATCGGAGAAACTGAACTAACATTTTTCGCTGAAAAATTCGGTCCCATCAATGAATTAGGCATAATTGACGCGAGTGAGGCGCGGGAAGAGCCCGACATCTTCGTTGCAGAGAAAAGCACGCGCATCGTTCGCGAACAACGATTATTTGAGAGTTTATGCCGACTACCACGACCACTCTTGCTATACGTGACAAAACCGTCTGACGCTGAGTTCTGGAGTGAACAGGTTGCAAAATGGGGGTTTGCTCGTGTCCGATGTGTTACCGGCGAAAATGGGGTAGACAGGGCCGAAGTGCTTAGGTCTCTTCGTACTGGTGACGGCCGGTCTGACTGCGACATTGTCATCGCTACATCTGCTTTCGGCTTGGGGATTGATTGCGATGAAATTAGGTCCGTGGTCCATGCATGCATGCCGGAGACCGTTGATCGGTGGTACCAAGAAATTGGACGTGGAGGTCGAGATGGGCGTTCCTCAGTTGGGTTGCTTCTCCCGGATGACCCAAATCATTTTGAGAATGACGAAAGAGTAGCGAGAAGTCTAGGACCAACTGTGCTCCTACCAGAGACGATGAGTCGCCGCTGGAAGGCAATATCGCAGACTTCCGTTCAGAGTCATTCGAACGGAAGACGATTTTTATGCAATCTTCGGATATCCCCAGACGCCCTAAATGATCATCTCCGATTAGACAAGAGTTTTAAGAGTTTTGACGTGAAGTGGAACCGCACGATCTTATATGCTCTTGAAAAATTTGGCTACATAACTCTCGATCGATTAGACCAAAGAGAGTGGGAGCAAGTAAGAGAACGTGGAATCACTAGTTTTGATTGGGTTTCATATTCCTTTGAACAAATTTTTTCCAATTTACTTAATGACCAAACTTTCCTCAACCAATTGACAGATTTTCGTGACCAAACCTTAAGCCCTTTCAATAAACAACTAAACTTAATGAAGGATGTCTCGGGTGGTCAACTTTCACCGTGTGCCGCTTTTGCAAACACATACAAGATGCCCGTTGAGTTAGTTTCTACTCTTAATCCGTCATTAAAGTCGGATGGGTACATTGGTCCGTGCGGTCATTGCTCTGGATGCTTTAAGTCACTTACTAAGAGGATGAGAACTGTTGGGCGCATTCCGTACATGTCGATTCGACGTCCGAGCACGGAAATTCCACTTGTTGAAAAATTGAAAGAGTTCTGGGGAGACGTCGCGCACTGGCGGGTACTTATAGAACTGGAAACAAATATCTTTCCGATTTGCTTAGAGAACCTTTCAGACGACGAACGTCGAAGTTTGCACGAATTAGCCAGATGGCGAACGGGATGGGACTATTCGGTCTCAAAGGTAATAAACCCTCGCCTACTTTGGGACAACAGCCGGCATGCTCAGGTACCGGTTACAGCGATCGCAAATTTCGATGGTGCAACGGAGTTTGTGTTCAAACCCTATGACCGTAAATCGGTTTATAGGCTGGATTTATTGGCGCCAGCATTAATAATTGAGTTTTCTTCTCATCAACCCGAAACGAGAATTCGATCCTTGGTTGAAGGTGAAATACTAGACTGGGATATCGCTAACATGGCGGAGTGGGCACCTAAAACTGCTTCGATCGTCAGAGAAAGTTTATGAAAGTTGGATTTGTGTGAGCCTTGATTTTTCACCAAAGTTCGGGTCAAGTCCGACGTTCACACCACAAATCGTTGATGGTATTGTTCGTACTTTAGGCCAGAGAGACGGGCAAGCAAGTTTTGCCCTTTTGACAGAGCTCATGTCTGCAGAACCCGATAATTTGAGAAACGATTTACGATCTGGCACCGATTTTGGGTTTTGGAACTTTGCGCCTGATGGCATGGTCAAATTACGAATCAATTTGGATTTCGATGAAGGGAAATGGACCCCGTATTCCCTGGCAAGGTTTTTGCATACGAGTCTTTTGGAATCCCCTAAAGGAAACCTTAATGATCAGGAGAACTGGAACTCTCTGACTGGACTAATGGCGTGGTCGTTTTCGCTCAAAATTTCATCTCCGAAAGACGGGGTTATTGAAGTTGTACGAATTGGTGATAATAAAGAATTCGAAGATATAGGCCGAAAAACCGGATTGAGCGAGGGCCTAGTCATGAACCAAACCCAGATGCCGGCTGCACGTCGATGGCTTAAGGCATTTAACGTTTCAATGTCAATTGGTAAGGAAGTAGTTATTTTTCCAGCGATTGTTTCGGAGGCAGCAGGATTAATTTTTGATTCTATGGAGAATCTAGCCGATATTTCTGCCAAGGATTTTGCCATTCAAATTCGTAAACTATGCCCCTTTCTCCCTGGTGGTCAGTTTGGAAAGAAATGGACCGAATTGTCAACAAGCCATATTCCATCGACGTCTTCAGGGTTGATTGACATGGCATCAGACTTCACATTTTCTCAAATGGAAAGTTTGGCACTTGCAACTTTTGCAAGCAAAGGCATTATTACGTATGAGCACAAGAATGATGCACCGGACGGATACCAAATTACCGCTGGATCAAATTCTGGAAAATTAATTACATTGATTAAAAAAAATCGAAAAATTGACGTGAGCAGATGAAAAAAGAAAGTAAGCCTGATCAGTTTGTGTGTTGGACCACACCTGGACTCGAGTTAATAACGTCGAATGTTGGAAAATTGAAAGATGATGAAGGTCCAATTCTTGCGGCACTTCACCAACCGATGAGGGTCAGAGTAGAATTGCTCTACGAAGATGCAGCAGTTCTTCAGTTGTTCACCCGAGAGGATGACGTTTATAGTGATGCGGAGGTGCTAAGCGCACTTAATCATGTGGTAAGTGATGCACATATAAGGCATAATTTCCTGGTGGCGGTCACAGGCCGAACGGGGAGTGGTAAATCCCATCTAGTTCGTTGGATTTTTCAGCAATTTAATGAGACCGAGAATGTAAAAGTTGTTTGGGTTCCTCGCAGAGATGATGCGCAGATGATAGTTATTAAAAAATTTGTCGATGATCTTGCAAGTTTCGGAAGCGAACGTGCTGAAGTACTTCGGGGAAAAATGGCAAAAACATTTAATGATGTTCGTGAGAAACCTGATCACGTTGCTTTAGCGATTTACCAGAGACTCATTTTGAACCTCCGTATCGAACCTTCTCTGAGGAGTGGTCAAGGAGACTCTGAGAACAGGGGATTTCTACTTGGTAGTTCTGGCTCAAACATAGACAGAGACAGTAACGAAACCTTAAGTGAAATGCTTACTTCTGTTCAGAACGAAGAGTTAAACGACAAATTTCCAAAAGGCATAAAGAAGATCATAGAAGAGAAGGTGGCAATTCTAAACCGCGAGTTAAAGACCGACGGAGAAGATACGTCCCCTTCAAATGCTGCTACGAGTTTTACGCCAGATTACGTGAGATTGTTACTGCGAACATATGAATCTCATTTTCGTAACGAGGGTGTCAATAAATATTTCCCACTGCTTACCACCGCTGGGACGATGGTTGACACGGTTTCGGATATTTTTAATGAAGCACTCGTCCAAGCGTTTTCATCAGTGATGAGTTTGGAAGGATCGGATTTCAAGGAAATTTTTTCAGAATTACGCAATGAAATGGCGGGACTTGGCAAGCAATTAGTAATATTTATGGAAGATTTCTCCGGGATCGCGGGTGGCAGTCAAGGATTGAGTAAGTTACAACGGGACCTTCTCACAATTTTCACAGAAGAATCTGGTGATGATCGTGCGCCGTTGAGAGTCATATTTGCAATAACCAATACAACCTATGGATCCCTAGAAGATAATTTCCTGCAGAGACTGACACTGCGAGTCGACGTAGATGGGGTTTTAGATGGGGTTGACCCTATGCCTTTTGTGTCGCGATATCTGAATATCGCTCGCACCACCAAAATTGAAGTTATTTCGTCATGGACTGCCGCAAGTGATGATCAAAAGATGACAACGGGTTGGATTCCCAATAAATGCAATAATTGCCCATTCAAAACTGAATGCCATGATCAATTTGGCGAGCACGACGGCATTGGGTTCTATCCATTCAAAAAATCGGTCGGAAAACGAATTGCATTAAGCGAAACCCCCAGAGAAAGAGTTGAAATAATCTCTAAGATTTTGGGATTTAGTCGGAACCAAATTCCAGAATTAAAATTTCCGAACTTGAAACTTGCCCAAATACTCAAAAGAGATGATTCCGACCTTGCATTAGCAAACTTAGAATTTGCCGCCGGTACCCCCGAGGAGAAGGACAGACAAGGTAGATATATACATTTCTGGAACGATGGGGAAGAAATCAAGGACTGGGAACGGAAGGTCTTTGGTTTCCGCGATATTGGCAGCAGGAATGGCATAATTGCCAGACCTCAGCCAACACCAGACGAAGTAAAAATCACTGAACCGTTAGAAAACGAAGATTTCCGTCGAATTGAACTTTGGCGGCGATCGGATGAAGCCGACGCGCGTAATGCTTTGACCTCAGATTTGCAGGTTCGAGTTACAAAGAATCTGTCAAATCTGATTGAAGTAAACCTTGCACGCGAGTTGAATGGTGGTGATCTGCCCCAATTCAGAAAATCTATCGGACTGGAATTCACTTCAGCTTCGCTTCGAATTGAGGGATTTGATAGGCAAGAAGTTCTTGCAACCTCTTTGAAACCTATTTTCAACATTCCACGTGATCCCTTTGGCGAGGATGTGCTTAAGGGCGTCCTCTTATTGAAGTCTCTAGAGTCAAGGAACTCAAATGTGTTTGGCATTTCCGAAGGTAAACAATTAGAAGCCTTATGTGCCGTCAATACATTCATAAATCAAACAGCAGAGGAACTGTTATTAGTAGTGCGTTCGACTGAAGCCGATACCGGAGGAATCTTCGACGTAACATCGTTAGTTCTTAAATTTATGTCCCTAATATTTGATTTTTCGAAATCGAATTCGTCAACCGAGATCATCAAAGAGTGGTTCAATGGATCGCCTTCGGAGATTTCGTGCGATATAGCCCACTTACCAAAACTTGGTGAGATCGCTAGACGTTCTCGTGTGTTGACGCAGATTATGAAACAATTGACCCAAATCTCGCAGGATAGTAAGGAAGATGACTCGCCAAAATACAGGCGGTTAGGACAACTAGCTGCCGCAATGGAATCGAAACCGAATAGTCCTGTTGCCATATTGGGGTTACTTAAGAGAATGACATCGAATGATCTTGAATGGCGAACGATTTTGTTTGAACAAATAAACTCCCTCGACCTAGATTTAACTGACGAAAAACTCATGGTTTTAAAAGAGGAAGTGGCAAAAGATCTAATGGATATCGACGCGAATGTTGATGCCGAACTCGAATCTAACCTTGCTAAACTTTCAAATCGTCATGCAAAAATGATGAACATGGGCCTCTCGCAAACTCTTCCCAAAGATTTTGATGCCGCTCTTCAAAAAATACGCGAAACTGTAGGCTCATCAAGTTCCAACTTTTCAAAGGTTAGAACATTTGCCGCCAATTGGAAAGATCGGGATCTATTTCTGCTTAGCGCTGGACAATCGGACGCGGCCATGAGACTCGCCAAATCAATCAGGTTGATTGCTAAAACTATGAGCGATTCGATTTCGGGTCTTGAAAACCGTGGCACTGACGGATCTCCAGAATTAGAAAAAGAAATACCTTTTGATCTGAGAAAACTAACTAAGAAAGAGGATGTCATTGACTATCGTGACTAATTCGTTGGGGCACTCCTCGTTTGCCGATTTAATTCAAAGGTTTGATAAGGCTGAAGCTAATTTTAAGGATCAAGGTGCCAGGGCTGTTAATCAAGCGAATCAGATGAGAATAAATAGACTTATACGGGATCAAAAGACTTTCATGGCCACTGTCGTGAAGCAAATGAAAACTGCGTTCGATTTTTCAAAACTCGAGATAAAAGCGAGTGACATTCTCATTTCTGCGGGCTCAGCAAATCGCATAATGTCAATTTGGGACGCAGCATCAGAGTCTGGGGATGCAGACAAGGCGGACGAGTTCGTTGCCTTGTGTCGTGATGAACGGGACAAGGTCAATACTCTTGTCAATGGAACTTGGCGACCAATACGAGACAGGTACCTAGAAACGGTAACGTCTCTGAGCGAAACACTAGAGACCCTCAATCAGTTTGAGAAGTTTGAGAGGGAGTCAGCAGATGTCACTGGACTGCCGCACTTGCGTCTAACTGCTGGTGATTTCTACTTGCTTGACCCGTCTGGGTTTACAAAAATCGATAATTTAATTTCTAGACTGGAAGATGCCGTTAGTGATCTAGAAGCGCCAAAAGGAATGGTCGAATTACTGAGAAGACTTCAGTTACTGGGCATTACGTTGCAAGAATTTGATGCGTTGGATCCCGGATTTCGCGATTGGCTGAAATCCAATGGCTTCAACGAGAAATTGCGTGTGCGGTTTGGGATGCGTTGATATGAGAGGTGATTATATTGAGCGAGTTCTCGATGCTATCGAGTTAGCAGAGTACCCGCTATTGGCCTGGGGTGTGACGAACTCTTCGTTTAGCGAAGATGAACTTACTAAATTGATTAGCAAAACTGCTCCTGAGTGTGACGTTGTCGATTGTAAGAGATTATTGATCGAACGAGGTCTGATTTTCGAGACGCCAACCGGGACGTATCGCAGTCGAATCGCAGAGTTTCTTCACCTGGCATCGACGTTGCGGCAATGGTTTCGTGAAAAAAAATCAACAGATGCTCAATTATTGGTGCATGATTTCAAGTATTTAAGCCGTCCACGTTCATTTCCAAGAAGAGACATCTTGATTGGAGAAGTTGTGTCGCGTCTGAAAGACGAATCTGTTTCATTCCGTGAGGACATTCTTAAAGCTTCTGCGCCCGAATATGTGTCCGGTTTCCAAGCAAGAGCAATTCAGGAAATTCTCCAACGATTTTCCTCGAATTCCAATTCTTCGTTAGTCGTGACGGCTGGCACTGGAAGTGGTAAAACAAACGCGTATTTTATACCGATGTTGAATTGGATCACCGAAGTACTAGCAATTGAAGGACACCGTGGTACGCGAGTCCTTGCACTCTATCCGCGAATTGAGCTACTGAAGGATCAATTAGCAAATGCATTAATTGAGGTACGGAAGATAAATCAAATTCTTGTGTCTCGACACTTGGCTACGATTCGAGTAGGCGTATGGTACGGCGACGTTCCGCATAATTTGAAATCGATTCGTAATCCAATTTACAATTGGAGAAAGTTAGAATCCGGCCACGTTCGCTGGGTGTGCCCTATTTTGCGATGTATTGTTTGTAAAAATGATTTGTCAATTAGTGACAGTGATATTACAAGAAACAGATCTCTTTTAAGTTGCGAGAATGAGAATTGTAGTTTTGTCATCGACTCGAGTGAACTTATATTCACTAGAGACCCATTAAAAATCGTTGAAACCTGCTCTGACATCGTCTTTACTACTACTGAATCCTTAAATCTAAACTTGGCATCTAATGACGGCGATGTAGCTTTTGGATTGTCTTCAAATTCTGCATTGAGATCAGTTTTAGTTGATGAGGCCCATGTTTATGGAGGGATGTCGGGTTCACAAGTCGCGTTTCTCTTTCGGCGTTTACGGAAGAGAGTCGGACACGCGCTTTCCTGGGTGTCCCTATCTGCGACACTCGAAAATCCTCTAGATTTTATTTCTGATCTTGTTGGTATTGATACCATTGTTATAACTCCGCAATTCGATGAGATGATTCATTCCGGGTCAGAATATATTGTTGCCGTTCGCCACTATCTAGAGAGTAAGAAATCTCCACTCTCAACTGCAATTCAGATGGCCATGCTTTTAAGTAGGACTCTGGACTGGAACCGGAGCCAAATATCGAAAGGGTTTTTTGGGAGCAAGTTATTTCTATTTGGCGACAAACTTGACGTGATTAATCGTTTGTACTTTTATCTAGCTGATGCTGAAGGACACATATTGCCTAAGGCGGCAGGTGGGACAAAAATGCCTAGTTCACTGGCCACATTGCGATCGGCTGATCAAAACGGCGTTAAGCCAGCAGAAAGAGAACCGGCAGAGAGTCGTTTTGACGATGGTCAATGGTGGAAAATGTGCGAGGACATCGGACACCCTTTCTTCGCTGCCAGCCACAAGATAATCGGGAGAACTAGTTCACAACAACGTGGTGTACAGAAAGATGCGGACATCATTGTCGCAACTGCGAGTCTTGAAGTGGGGTTTGATGATCCGTCTGTCGGCGCGATTCTGCAATATAAAGTACCAAGGGAGTCGTCTTCTTTCCTGCAGAGGAAGGGGCGTGCCGGCAGAACGCAGAAGATGCGACCGATCACGGCAATTGTTTTGTCACCTTTCGGTGCCGATCGGGCTGCCTGGACGAATGCGGAGAATCAATTATTTGCACCGTTGTTACCAGCTCGCAGATTGCCACTCAGTAATCGTTACACGCAAAAAATGCAGGCGGGCTTTGTTCTACTTGATTGGCTTCATTCGGAAATAGGGGTTTCAGATAGTGGGAAGTTATTGAGTGGTGGTAGATGGACGGAACATCTTATGAACGATAGAAGTAAAGCGATCCAGGGACTCAATAGTCTTTTGTTCGACGCTGATAAGCAACGAAAATTTGAGACACATCTTTCAGATTGCCTTTGTCTTTTTGAATCTCAGGTTCGTGAAATTCTTTGGTCTCAGCCACGAGGTTTGTTGTCAACGGTTGTCCCAACGGCACTTCGGCGACTTGAAGATAAGTTCAAAGAAGACGGCGGGAAGGATATTAGTCCGCTCCGGGAGTTCCTCCCACGTAATTTATTTTCGGAATTGCAGACCCCAGATGTTTATGTTGAGTTTTTGAGTAGGAGCAATCAAAACCGGGATCCGGAAACACTTCCGGTGCAACGGGTGATTCGTGAGTTCGCCCCCGGAAACAGTTCCCGTCATTTTGGCAAAGAGTCAACCGATCGTCACTGGGTTCCTATCGACTCAAACCTGACCACCATTGATGTCGTAACCCCTTATGGTGCCAGGGACACTGGTATTACGGCGGTAGTCGAAGGTGCATCGATTCGGATCTTCCGGCCGCAACGTCTTGAACTGACGGAATTGCCGCCTAACTTTGGGGATGGCACCACCTCATTCCCGGTTTGGGGTGTGCAATTCGAGACTTTAGGTAGTCCGTCAAGTTTTCCGGTTGGGATCGATTGCTGGGGCACAGAAAAACTAGTGCTTGAGGCCTTTCTTCACTCAAAATCTACCCACGTTTTGGTGACTCGATTCGCGACTCGGTCACTTGGATGGACTTCGCCCACGAACGGTGATCCCGAAAGAATTGATGTATCTTTTGTAAATTCAGAAGAGCCTGTGGGGCTAGGTTTCGAACTAGAGGTAGATGGTATTTGTCTCGATCTCGCAAGGCCAGACAAACGTCCAGACATCTCGATTTACGAACGTGCACAATGGCTTGAGAACAGACTCAAACACGACGGCAGTCTGGCCACTGTAGCTAATGACTTTGATCTTGGGCGCATTGTTCGTGGTTTGATTTATCTAATGGCCGAGCAGGAGAGTGTGGCCAAACTACTAGCGATGCCAATTGCCCAGTTCTATACCGAACTTTTGGCATCAATTCAGGTGGTATCAATTGATCCAATCGTCATGCAGACAACAAACATGTCGTGGCTTAATGAATCAGTTTGTGGTCAAATTCACGCGTATCTTTTAATGGCGTGTGGATCAAGAGATGAATCTTGGAACGTCTGGTTTGACAAAAGAATTATGACGGCCCTTGCGTCGGCAATTTTGGATTCGTTTCGTGAACTGATTTCAGATCTGGACTCAGATGATCTCGTCGTGGATGTAATCATCCCCAATGACGAAACTGATCGAATTCAGGCATGGATAACGGAGTCATCCGGTGGTGGTAATGGAAGTATTGAACGAATCTCCGAGGGACTATCCGATCCAACACGATTTGAGCGACTTTTTAGTTCACTTTTGAGGCCTAGAGAATTTGAGTCGCTTGCTCTAGAAATAAAAAAACTAATTAATTTTGCGACTGGACCTGGGGAGGACATCGCAAATATGATCAGAGAAAGTTGGCTCAAAGATCACAAATCAGCACAGATGGCCATCCAAAAGTTTTCCAAGAAACTTGAGAGTAGTAACATCTTCGTCTCCAGAAGTGCCTTGTCAGTCTTTATGAATCGCCTACTTGGCCCTGGGGCAAGACCGGGCCTACTTGAAGTAGTTTCGAACCTCTCTGATGATTGGGATCAAAAAGAGTTTAAGATTGGATTCGAAATTCCGTCGGAAGTCTTCGGATTGCTTCATCAGAATGATTCGAAAGTTGATGCTGATTTGCATCTGAGTAACCCTTTGCCGGGTCGACGGTCTTCGGCAGTGTCGACAGTCATGTGGACTCGATCAACTCAAGGATTAGATTTAGATTACGAAGTGTCCAACCCATACGACTTTGGTATGACAATGGACGTTCCAGCACTCCGCTCGATGGTGACTTTAAATGCCATCGACCGTATCGAAGCCGATGCGAGGATCACTACAAACAGAGTATTAGAAACCACTCGTTCGAATGTCGAAGTTTCAGGCACAAGTGAGGTCGTTAAGCGCGCAATTTTGGAAGCGATTGTGCAACCGTTAGAAGATGACGCCATATGGATATATAGGCATGTTGGAGAACTGAGCATTCGAGATGGCAACCCAGTAATTACTCTACGCGGGGACTTCGAACTTTTGTGAAACGAACAATACGAAAAGGGAGAGGAAGATCCCGACACGATGTCCAGCATGCGCTAGAGGCTTTATTCGTAGCCGAGACAATATCTGCATGCCCAGAATTGTGGATTGTGTCCCCGTGGCTTTCTGACGTTGACTTAATAGACAATCGTGGTGGACGGTTTGAACAACTTCGGGGGATTGGTGATCGCAAAATCCGTCTTTCCGAAGTTCTAGGTTACTTAGCATTCAGATTTGAGACAAAGGTTACCGTTGTTGTTAGCGACCACGAGTGGGCGAGTGAGATCCGAAGTAGTTTACCGCGCAAGTTCACGGAGATGGGATTGTCAGATAAACTTAATCTTCTGATCAAGCCACAACACGAATTACACGAAAAATCTATAACAACACGTGACTGGCAAGTAAGTGGATCGATGAACTTTACGAAGCAGGGTATAGAAATTCGCGATGAAGTTGTTGAAATTGAAATCGATCAAACTTTGATAGCAGACTCAATAATTGACCTTCGTGTCCGATACCCGTGGGTTTCGGATGGTTGAAATTCCTGTCGAGACTGAGATTATTTTTGAAGAAGTGTTTAATGGTTTGCTTTACCTTGCCTCAAGTGACCCTGAACTGGAAAGGCTTTGTAAAGTTCTAGTTCGAGACCTTCCAAAGATTGAAAACGGATGGGTAATTCTCCCAGTTGACGGCACTGACGAGAGACTTGACTTATTGACCGTCTTTAAAAATGATCGAGCGTTTCGACACTTTTTAGAGCTTGGACACTCCTGCCTTGGTGGTGAACTTATTAGTGGTGTGACACTGAGAGAAACTTCGGCAAATCATCGCGATGCCGTTGTTAGTAAATCGCACGCCATTGGATACCGGAAGTACTGCGAGTTCTATCTGCCTCTGCTTGACGGAGTCGCAGTTAAACGTTTGGAACGCCTAGTTACGATTTTGAATCATTTGTATGCAAGTCGTGAAAATGCGTCTTCGTCCAGTGGTGATGATCTGAGTGCATTTCGAAAGGCTTTGCGACTCGGCGAATTTGGCCAGGCACGTGAGGCTCTGGTTAGAGTGAAATCTACAGGGTTGCTTTCGGTCGTTAATTTTTGCTTTCTTGAATTGCAACTGTTATCTAGTGAAAATAACCATAATACTGTTTGGAATGATGTTCGTATTGAAGACGTGGTTAGGAGTAATCGCCCACGAGTGGTCACGGAATTTCTTCTACGTTCCCTGTGGATTTTTATCCGAGATCAACTCGAGGCAGGTCATTTACACGAAATCTCATCCGTATATGTCACCTATATGACCTCGCTCTTAAGGTCAATTGTATTACCAGAAACACCTGAAGGAAGAATTTGCTTGGCGATCATAAACGGCCTGAGCAGTCGACCTAATTTTAAGGTTTTCGACGGGCACAACTTAGAAGAATCAGAACTTCAGATCCTTGACTTTATAATTTCCCAAAAGCAGATACCTGGGCACCTTTTCAAGTCTCAGAGTGTCGTGAATATTGGCGGAACAGAAATTGAGCCTAAATTTTCTTCTGCAAATATTCAGGAACTTGCCGAATATTTCAGGGAAGTTGGAGATGCTCGGTCAATTGTAACTGCGATTGATTGGGCAATTGAATTTGGTGTGCACGTTGAATTGGTGTTGAAGAAGTTCATTCGGTTGGTGGCAGATGAGCAGATTGCTGACTTTGCAAAAATTGGAATTGAATACGTCAACATTTGTGGGGTTGATACGACTAACTGGTCGCGGGGTATGAGGACCGCTCTCGAATCTGTTGAAGCACTGGCCAAGTTAATGGATGATGGATGGAATGGATTGACGAAACTTACCAAAGCGCAGATTGGAAGGATGGATCAAGTGATTACGGATTGCAATAGTTTGTGGTCACTTGATCCATTTAAGGCCCCTACCTTTGATGCCGAATTTGCTGATTGGCTCAAGTCAACGGAAGCGAAGATTGTTAAGAAAATTCTTTTTGAGGAACTTGCGATTTTATTGAGGGAAAAAAATTTCGGTCTGATCACTGTCGGGGCAATCGACGATGAATCGCGACAGGTGGATTTGGCTCTCACCGTGTTCGAACGGGTTCTGAACTTAAGTGAATTTAAAGCATTGGTCTCTGGCGGTGAACGCCGCGAGGTTGAATTTAAAAGCAGTTTTTTAGGTAGTTCGGAAGGCCAAAGTGAAGTGATGAATCAGATATGCGCAATGGCCAACTCCGGCGGCGGAACAGTTTTAGTAGGTGTGGGTGATGATGGTTCTATTAAGGGAATCGAGGAGGAGTTGAGCAAGGTTGGTGGTCAAGACAAATATCGGCAACGGTGCACCAACATTGCAAGAGAACTTCTCACTCCAAACCTTAATGACCTATTTCAAATCCGTTTCCTAATCGTGAGTAATGTGACTGTTCTAATAATCGCAGTGCGGGATTCGGCCAATGAAGTCATTTACAGAAAAGACGGCGGAAAACCAATTATTTGTTATGAAAGAACAAATTCTGGAGCCCAAAAATTAGACGCACCGAGTGTTGCGGCACTGGCACTGAGACGTGTTGCTAGATAGTTTGGTCTTTTGTTAGATACATGCGTGCCCTTGCCGGTGATTGCAGGAGGCGTCACGGTGAAACTTCGTCGGTGCCGGTGACAGTTTCGGCGGCTCAGACGAAGGCGACTACTCGATCAGTAGCGCTTAGGCGGCAAGAGCAAATGCACTGGCGTGGACCAGCATGCCATCCAACGACAAACCGTGCGCCACGAGACCGCGGTTCTTGATGTGTTCTTCTACGCCCAGGCCAACACCCGGTGCCGTAATGATTTCACCGGTCGCGATCCGACGCAGAAACCTGAGCACCGCTGTGGCCGATGGGCGAGGGACCTCACGACCTGGAGCATCCATGATCACGCCACGAATGAGCGCTTCCCAGTTGCACTGCAACGCCTCGCTGGTCGCGTAAAACTCAGCACTCACCACGCGCACGCCGTGTGTGACCACGATGCCGCGTTGTTCTGGCATCGGCCCGCGCACAACGAGGTCTTCAATTGCCCCCGCAATTTCGCGGTCGTCGTTCATCACTCCTTCCAGATCACGAAAGTTCGACGACGAGCTGTGTACGTTCCGCCTGCTTAGTTCGCTGCTCACCTCACCCCACACATCGCCTTGGTCTGACTCGCGCGAACCATAAGACTTAACATTCTCGCGCACCCCCATCTGTTTGGCGCGGCGCACCCGCCGGCTGGTCTTGCGGTTCGAGTCATTAAACCCACTCGACCCGCCCCAACGGCCAGCCTCGACGCAACTGACGGGGATGTCGATCGTGGCCCCAGCAGGCACGAGAATGCTGACGTTCGTTGTGCGGGTCTGTAGGCCGCCGTCGAGAACTTGCCCCTCGGGTATCAGCACCGGTTGCCCACCGCGGTTTGTCACCTGCAGCGTCGGCACCTCGGCATTCGTCTTTT
>Ga0209284_10003622_pt1 | contig 18719 bp, 19 predicted proteins | sample FRY03_FD_187211 | JGI IMG/M metagenome (GOLD analysis project Ga0209284, IMG submission 187211) | Freshwater microbial communities from Lake Fryxell liftoff mats and glacier meltwater in Antarctica - FRY-03 (SPAdes) (version 2) | ecosystem: Environmental > Aquatic > Freshwater > Ice > Glacier... | reverse complement strand
AATACCTATACTTTGGGTAAATGGACCTGTTATTCCCGAAGGATCTAATAAGAAAACAAACATACTGTCTGAAAGATGCTTAAAAGTAACAAACCACCAATCACGACCATTGGCATGTTTACAGGCAACAATATTATTGTTTTGACTTGCATTTAATAATGGCAGTTGTTTTTGATTGGCAGAAATTCCGCCTAATCCATTAGCTAAATTCATGTCCACTATTGAATAAACTAAATCAGTAGAAAAAGAAGCAAAGGTACTTACTTGTTGAATTAAATAATACTTTGATGCATCACCCGGGTCAGGCAATGCAATGATACTTTGATTATATGGAATGGCAGATCCTGGTGAGCACCAGATCGCCCAAGTTCCTCCTTGCGCTAATAAACCATTTTGCATTTGGCTGCCGGTACTATCCGCTACCCAACAACCATTGGAAACAAAGAGAAGATTGCCTGCTTCATCACTTATATTAGCTTGAGCTGCTCTAAATGCCATTAGAAAGTTTTGAGGAGTTACGGTAACATTGACAGAATCGAATGCAAGGAATGCTCGGTTAGAAACAATCTCTGTGTCTACAACAATCCGAGTATAACCTAAGAGCCAGTTCTTTGTTCGTCCTTGTCCTATAGCATTCAAAACCAAAATGCAAAATAAGAATAATATGAAGACAGTTTTTTTTATCATAACTTAATTTGAAATTACAAGTTTAGCATTATAATTTCCGTTTTCATTTGCCACTCGCACAAAATAAAAACCATCCCTCAAGAGCTGAATATCTAACACCAAAGATTTTGAATTGGTTTTCACCTCTTGTTCAAAAACAATTTTTCCATTTACATCAAATAAAATTACATTTTGTATTCCATCCTTCGAATTAATTAGCGAAACTGTTATATTTTGTGATGAAGGGTTTGGCTTAATTTCCAAGTACACAGGAATTCTTCCAGCTTGAATATTCGAATTTTCCAAGGTCTTATAAAAACCATATTGAAGGCATACTAAATTATCATCATAAACATTTGAATCCGAAATTAAAGCTAAAAAAGCACGTGCGCTATAAACAGCTGGACCTGATTGATAGGGACATTGTTGCGCGATATTAAACATACTTTTCATTGGCAGCATAAATATACAATTTTTAACAAAGATGTCACTAGAGAAAAATATAGAGCTTGCAGAACCTCTTGTGCACTTTGTGCTCTAGTGCCTCAAGTGTTAAAAAAAGCTTGCGGCTTGCGGCTTGAGGCTTGCGGCTTGAAGCTTTAACATAACGACCAACTACCAACGACCAACGACTGTAGATCCGGTAGAATTCTAAAATTATTACCTCAGTATAAAATTAAAAGTAATACTCCCTTTCTGCTCCTCCACTCCCTGCGGGCTCGGACTAAATTTTGCTTTTTTAGCAGCGTCGATGGATTTTCGTACAAGGGTAGCGTTAGTAATGGTGCTGCCACGGGCCGGACCATCGGCTCTTAAAACATTGCCGCTTTTGTCAACGATGATTTCTATTACTACGCGTCCTTGCTCTTGTGAGCGATCTTCGAGTTTGGGTAGGCTTCTGAAATTTCTTCCTGATAAATCAAAGCCGATGCCTGCTCCGTCGCCATTGCCGCCGCCGCTTCCTGTGCCGCTACCGCCTCCTGTTCCGCTTCCTTTTCCATCTCCAATTCCACCGCCATCGCCCGTTCCCGATCCTCCGGTGCCGTTGCCGGGCTGTGTTCCCGATGGTGATCCGCCACCACCACGTTTGCCGGGATATAAACTGCGAGGATCTGCTTTGCGCTCTTCTACTTTTGCTAATACCGGTTCTTTTATAACAGGCTTCGTACTTTGCTTACTATCTTTTTTCTTCTCGGGCTTCGTTTCTTTTTTCTTCTCCGGCTGATTAATGGTTACCGTTTCTTCAATGTCAGAAGTGATGATTTCATCGTCTTTGTTTTCGACGGGCTGCGTTTGTGCTTGCGCGGTTAGAGGTGGTGCATCGTTGAACTCCAAGGTGCCGAACTCAACAAAGCTACCGCCGCCACCACCACCTGCTAAGCCTTCTTCCCAAGGCGGATTTTTAGAGGTGATGTATAAAAACATCAGCAGAATAAATAATCCTGCATGAATGAGTAAGGTGAGAAAGAGAGAGCGGTATTGATGTGATTTCATTAATTGCCCACTTGTTTGGTGAGCTGTGTAGCAGCTACCATTTTAATTTTATTTTTATTGCCGATGTCTAACAAGAATACTACTTCTTGCCATGGCACCGATTTATCTACTTTCAATAATGCTGTCGGATCATTTTGACCCAACACCGCGGCGGCAACGGCAGCTTCTACTCCTTCTCGCGGAACTATATTTTGGTCCACTACAAATTGCATGTCGGCAGTCACTGCAATAACCACAGGATGTTTCACACTTTGTATTCCGGTTTTTGAATTTGGTAAGAGTAATTTCAATACCGAAGGTGTGGCCATGGTAGAGGTAATTAAGAAAAACAACAAGAGAAAGAACATGATGTCATTCAGGGAATGACTGTACACTTCTGATGCGGCTTTTTGTCGGCGTCGAAGGTTCATGGCTTAACGGGTTCTTCTAGTAAGTCTACAAATTGAACGGCAGAAATTTCCATTTTATTAATCACTCGATCGATGCGTTGCATCAAATAGTGGTAGAAAGAATAAGCAATCATACCTACCAATAATCCTGCGCCCGATGATATCATCTTCACATAAAGTCCACCGGAAATGGTATCAATTTCTAAACTGCTCTGTAAAGATATTTGATAGAAGATTTTTATTACTCCGAAAATAGTTCCTAAAAATCCAAACATGGGCGCAATACCTGCGATGGTTCCGAGGAAGCCCATATTTTTTTCCATTAAGAAAACTTCCAATTTCCCTTGGTTCTCAATCGCCGATTCAATGTCGCGAATGGGTTTTCCTAAACGGGCAAGACCTTTATCAATCATTCTCGCCACCGGACTATCTGTCGCTTTACATAAACTTCTTGCTGCAGGAATATTTCCCTGATGCACTTGATCGCGAATTTGATTCATGAAGTTTTGATCGAGACGACTAAATTTTGCGATGACGAAAAGTCGCTCAAAGAAAATATAAAAAGCGAGTATGCTCAGTATCGCAATGGGATATAAAATGGGACCGCCTTTGCTGGCCATATCCCATAGCGACATGCTTGATTCGGTAGGAGGAAGAGCCGAAGTGAGTGGCGCAGCTGCCTGAGAAGCAGTGTCGACCAAGCCGGAAGTAATTTGAAGGAGTAATGACATAGAGCGCGGAATATATTAATTTAAGAATGTGTAAAGGTAGAATTCCGATAGTCGATGTGGTTTTAAGGTGAATGCAATTGCTAACAAACCCATGTTAACAAGGGTACTTCAAAAACGTAGGCTTCGTGCTAATTATTGTTTGCTTTTTTAAAGCTGCAAGCCACAGGCCTCAAGCCTCAAGCCGCAAGCTTCAAGCTTTTTGAAAAGGAGTTTTAATTCTTTTTTAATGAAGCGGCAGAAATTTTATAAATTTATTTTTTTTGCCACGGGTATGAAGGAATCGCATACACACCGGCACGGAGGCATGGAGTTTCCATTGAAGTTAGCGCTTTGATAAATAAGCTTGTTAAATGGAAAGTCGAAGGATTCGTATATCCGTAGTCCGATGGAGATCGAACCAACAATCATCACTACTATAGTAATCAGCGTCCAATAATTTCTAGTTTATTGCTGTCACTTTAATGAATTGAATCTTCTAGAATCGAGAATCCAGCATCGAGCATCGAATTCAAAACCAAGTCGAATACATCAAATAATTATTCGCTATCCCTTCAATCAATCTCTTCGTTTGTTCGGCATCGATGGTTTTTACTTTTTTAGCAGGAACGCCGGCGTAAATGGAGCCTGATTCTACAATGGTGTTTTCGAGAACTACCGCGCCTGCTGCTATGATGGAATTGGAATGTACCACTGCATGATCCATCACAATGGCGCCCATGCCTACTAAAACATTGTCGTGTAAAGTGCAGCCGTGTACGAGGGCGTTGTGTCCGATGGAAACATTGTTGCCGATTTCTGTCGCTGCTTTTTGATAAGTACAATGAATGACAGCACCATCTTGTATGTTGACCTTATTACCGATTTTTATTGTGTTCACATCTCCCCGCACAACAGCGTTGAACCATACACTGCAATCATTACCCATAATGACTTGCCCAACGATGGTGGCATTCTCTGCAACAAAACAATTTTCTCCCATAACAGGATGTATTCCGTGAACCGGTTTGATGATTGGCATATTTTTTTAAATTATTTTAGGGAGATGTTTTTGTAGATGCTTTTGTAGATGCTTTTATAAAGTAGAAAATTATTTTTGCTAACCTCGATTTTTTTTGAATGCTAAGTATTCTGCTTTGTTGATCGCATGCTGCACGGAATCTTCACCGAATAAGGTATTGAACTTTTCGAATTTCAATCCGCATTTTTCTAAAACGCGAAGAGAAGCATAATTGGAAACTGCTGAGCGTCCAACAATTTTTGTTAATGCTAATTCATCGAAGCCGTATTGAATGCAACGATCGGCAGTTTCAGTAGCGTAACCTCGACTCCAATATTTTTTGAAGAATCGATATCCTAAATCTACTTCATGGCTCTCTTCTAGAAATTTCAATCCGCACCATCCGAGAATAATGCCATCTTCTTTTCGCACGACAACCCATCTGCCCATACCAAATTTTTTATAAGCATCGTAATTTTTTAAAAAGGTGGTTGCTGCTTCCACACTTGCAAAGGGTGGATCTCCGGTGTAGCGGATGACTTCAGGATCGGAGTTGAGCTCGTAAAAAGTTGCTCCGTCTTCGGGTTGCATCTCGCGCATCCTGCAGCGTAAGGATTCCAGGATGTATTGCATGATTAATATCGGATAAAACGGTTAGTACTGTTTAAACTATAATCACTGTTTCTAAATCGTATGGTGTATAATCCTCTGCTCATTCGTTGAGCAGGTATGGGGAGGTAAATGGTTCCTTTTCCAGAGTAGAATTCAGAACGAATGACTAATTTACCATCTGAACTAAATATTTCCATTAACAAAGGTTCTATTCTGTTATTGCTGATGCTCGCCCAGGTATTTTCATCGCCGGCCGGATTTGGATAAATGATGATGTTAAAAGATAGTTCTTCAAGATCTACTCGTCGTACCGGAGAGAGTTGTGAAAGTCCGTTGGCATCAAAAATATTTAATCGGTAGTAGGTGCTCGTATCTAATACATCCGGATCTAACCAAGAATAATTTGCAATAGAACCCAGTGAGCCGGTCGCGTTTTTGGTAGATGCAAAATTATAAACAAGATTATCGGTAGATTTTTCGATGTCGAAATAGTCGGTATTGATTTCATTCGTAGTGGACCAATCTAGTTGAGCAAAATCGCCTGCTTTTACTGCCGTGAAATTTAGCAATTCAAAGTTGGCTGTATTCGCATTTCTGGTAAACCAGATGGGCGCTGTCCATATTTTATTTCCATCGGCTTGTGTAATTTCTGCAAAATAATAATAAGTGCTTCCAATGGGAATCACGTGTGTATAATTCATCGAATCAGCGAAAGTGGCGAGGTATAAAATCGTCGCACGTGTTAAACTTCCTGGTACGCCATAATAAATTTTGATGGAATCAGTGGCTTCCAAATCGGGATCATCCATTTTCAAACGGATCACAGGATCTTCACCGGCAGAAACGATTTTACCCATCGCAAATCCACTCACCGAGAAATGTACTTTGGCATTCCAATCGTCGGAAGAATAAAAACTTCTTCTTCGAAATGCCGTCATGATGGACTCACGCGTAAGGCTATCCGTAATGACTACCGTTCTACCGGTATGCGCTCTTCCAAAATTAATATTGTGACTATCGTGATCAAAACCTGGTGCCACATGATAGCCTATTTTTAGTAAGTCTAGATACCTCGATAAAAAATTGGAAGTAGGTAAACTATTGTAGGTTGTATCTGTTGAAAAAGCAGGACCGCTTTTAATAGCAAGTCCTACAATAGCCGAATCCCAAATGGCATTGTAAGGACTATTTTGCATACTGCTAAAGTCAGTCGATTCCATATGTGCTAAATAAGCAAAGGCATTGTCGCTACGCGCAGCAACTCGGGTAAACAAACTATTGTAATCCGTTTGCGCATTGTAAATATCATAATTTCCACTTTCCCATCCAATCAAACTATCAATGCCGTAAATGATAACATGTCCACCACTGCTAATGATGCCCCATTCCATGCCATACATGGTTGGAAAAATTCCATCCATATTCATCGAATCACATTCCGCAACTCCCTTATGAAAATCGGCAACTTGCATTCCGCCGCCGGCATGATTGTGATCGGAAATGCCCCAAAAATTGACGTTTAAAGCTTTTTGCTGAACGTACTCATAACATGATTTTGCGGTTAAATAATTGGGATCATTGCCCATATTGCCATCCGAATATTCGGAGTGTGAATGTATGTTCCCGAACCAAAAATTGCTTTGTGCATACATGTTGGAACTGTAAAAGTGAGCGATTATGAAAACTATGAACACATTGAGTTTAAAACTAAATCGTGTAAAATTTGAAATATATACCGGTAGGAGGATCTTCATTTTTTCTTGGAGCTATTGAATAACAATCGAATGCGATTGAAAAATTCGATTCGTGTTTGGGTATCTATTGTAAGTTATGGTTGCTTGCACACTCTTTCAAAATTACGCTTATTTTTTATAATTCTCCATGAACATGAATTAATTTGCCAATACTTTTTTGTAGTTTAACCAACCGAAATATGATGTTCCCACGAACCTGCAATGCATGAAGTCGACAGTTAATAAAAGTTTAATAGTATTCCTCCTAATTTTTTTCAGTGGCTTAGCGGTGGCGCAAAGTCAAACTCCTGTTGTAAAATCGAAAATTGAAGGATCTGTTATCAAAAAACCTTTGGTGCAAGCTTTAGATCGCCGCGGGATGTTGATCGATAGTTTATCGGCTTTTGTAGATTTTATTTTGATTCAACAAGATTCTTTGAAGCAAAGCATGCGTTTGCAAAAAGAGCGAATGGATTCAAGCGTGGAAGCCATGCAAGAGTTATCAGCAGAAAATTTAAAGTTGAAAGGCGCCTTGAAAGAAGCACAAGGAGATACTTTGCAATCGGATCATACGAACTCCATACTTTTTATTTTTAATGTGGTAGTCGGTATTTTTTTGTTGATCGCATTGGTATGGATGATCATGCGTAAACGTAACGATGAAGAAACTAACGATGGTGAAACTAAAGCGCGACCTAAGCAAAAAGCGAATTCAGTAAGTGATGAAAGTTTCGATTATAAATTAGATCGCATTCAAAAGTTAGGAAGCTTACGTGATAAAGGGTTGTTAACCGAAGATGAATTCAATTTGCAGAAAAAGCAAATTTTAGGAGAGTGAAACTCAAAAGATGATGCGAAGTCTAAGTTTACAGTTTAGAAAAGTAACGCCGGTATTATTAATTTCCTGGCTCTTGGCCATATTAAGTTTGATGTTGGCGATATTTACAAGCATCAACAAGGATATTCCTTTAGATGTTTTTACGAAAGATCCCAACGCGCAATTCGATGCTTCTTTTTATATCGGCTTTTTTTCCAATTTAGGAATTATGATTTGGAGTGCCGCTTTCACCATTTGTTTTTATGGGGCCTGGAGGATGGACGGAAAACAAAATCCGCGCGCGCAGCAATTTTTAATTCTCAGTGGAATGATCACCATGCTCATGACTCTCGACGATTTATTTCAATTGCATGAACTCGTTTTCCCACATTACCTCAACATTTCCGAAAATATGGTGTATCTGACGTACTTAAATATTTACTTGATTTATTTTATTCGATTCAGAAATCAATTACTCAATTCCGACTTTATCGTTTTGTTTATTGCTTTTTTCTTGTTGGGATTATCTACAATCATCGATATTCTTCCTTTGCCCATTGAAAAAGATACTTTTCTGGAAGATGCGATTAAACTACTTGGTGCTGTTACCTGGTTAATTTATTACATAAGAACAGCAGATGAACTCTTGGAAAAGAGGTAAATTTTAGTTTCATTTTTATGGATGAAAATTGGTTTACGAATGTACGGATAAATACGGATATACGAATTTGTTTTTTTGTTTATTATTGAATCAAACAATGAAAAATGCTAAGTACGGTTCCTTAGCTAATTTATTACGTAAGAACAGCGGATGAACTCTTGGAAAAGAGGTAAATTTATGGATGAAAATTGGTTTACGAATGTACGGATCAATACGGATATACGAATTTGTTTTTTTGTTTATTATTGAATCAAACAATGAAAAATGCTAAGTACGGTTCCTTAGCTAATTTATTACGTAAGAACAGCGGATGTACTCTTGGAAAATAGGTAAATTTATGGATGAAAATTGGTTTACGAATGTACGGATCAATACGGATATACGAATTTGTTTTTTTGTTTATTATTGAATCAAACAATGAAAAATGCTAAGTACGGTTCCTTAGCTAATTTATTACGTAAGAACAGCGGATGTACTCTTGGAAAAGAGGTAAATTTATGGATGAAAATTGGTTTACGAATGTACAGATCAATACGGATATACGAATTTGTTTTTTTTGTTTATTATTGAATCAAACAATGAAAAATGCTAAGTACGGTGTCTTAGCTAATTTATTACGTAAGAACAGCGGATGAACTTTCGTGGAAGAGCTGAATGTTTAAAATTCAGAATTGGAGTTTTATCGAAAAATGTATTCAGGTAAATTGTTATTTTTCTTAAATATTTAATTCTCCTTAACCACGGAGTTCACAAAGGTTGCACAAAGAACACAAGGAATTTTTTATGTAATAATACGTCGTAATTAAAAAAAATACATTCACTTCTGTGTTCTCTGTGAAAAGTCTCTGTGATCTTTGTGGTAAAATTGAATTTCTTTTTCAAGAATAATTTTTATTGTTTACCAATTTACCAATTTACCAACTTACCAATTTACCAATTCTTAATGAACTGCACCCTCTTTAATACTGTCAACCACTCCTGGATCCAGCAATGTCGATGTGTCTCCTAAATTATTCATTTCTCCTTCGGCAATTTTTCGTAGGATGCGTCGCATGATTTTTCCGGAGCGCGTTTTTGGTAGACCACTCACAAATTGAATTTTGTCGGGCTTGGCAATGGCGCTAATCATTTTTGTAACGATGGCCAATATTTCTCTTTTGCTTTGCTCCGGATCTTGCAATTCATGATCGCAAATGACATAAGCATAAATGCCTTGTCCTTTGATAGCATGCGGAAAGCCCACCACCGCGGATTCTATCACATGCGGATGCTCGTTAATCGCATTCTCCACTTCTGCAGTTCCTAATCGATGTCCCGATACATTGATGACATCATCAACGCGACCGATGATTCTATAGTAATGATCATAATCTCTCTTGCATCCATCTCCCGTAAAATATAAATTCGGATAAGCAGAAAAATAATTCAATCGACAGCGTTCGTGATCGCCATAAGTAGTGCGAATCATTCCGGGCCAAGGGAATTTAATGCAGAGATTTCCTTCTACATTGATGCCTGTTATTTCATTTCCTTTTCCATCTACCAATACAGGCTGAATGCCGGGCAAGGGTAGGGTAGCGAAGGTGGGTTTGGTAGGAGTGATGTGCGCCAAAGGAGATATCATAATGCCGCCTGTTTCTGTCTGCCACCAAGTATCTACTACCGCACATTTTCCTTTGCCGATTTTATCATGATACCAATGCCATGCTTCTTCATTGATGGGCTCACCTACGGAACCTAAAGTTTTAAGGGAGTCTAACGTATAGGGAGCTACGAAATCATCTCCACATGCCATCAAAGAACGAATGGCAGTAGGAGCGGTGTAAAAAATATTGACTTTGTGTTTGTCGATGACTTGCCAAAATCTTCCGGCATCGGGATAAGTAGGTATGCCCTCGAACATCATAGTGGTGGCACCTGCAAGCAAGGGTCCGTACACGATATAGGTATGTCCTGTTACCCAGCCCACATCGGCGGTGCACCAATAAATATCTTTTTCTTCGTACTGAAATACATTTTTAAAAGTGTACTCTGCCCATATCATATAGCCAGCGCAGGTATGCACCACACCTTTCGGTTTGCCGGTAGAGCCGGAAGTGTAGAGGATAAATAAAATATCTTCGGCATCCATCGCTTCGGCCTGACAATCTTCGCTGCAATCAGCAATTTGTTCATGCCACCAGAGATCTAATTCTGCATTCCAATGAATTTTTTCTTTGGTGTGTTGCAACACTAAAACATTTCTTACGCTTTGCGTTTGCAGTAAAGCTTCGTCTACAATATCTTTTAAGCAGATGGATTTTGCGCCTCTGTTCGCTCCATCAGAAGTTATCACTAAGCTGCAATTCGAGTCGTTGATTCGATCGGCGAGCGACTGCGCTGAAAATCCGGCGAACACAATGGAATGAATAGCACCCACACGTGCGCATGCCAACATCGCCACCGCTGCTTCGGGAACCATGGGCATGTAAATACAAATGCGATCGCCTTTTTGAACGCCGTTTTTCTTCAGCATATTGGCGGCTTTGCAAACATCAACATGCAATTGCTTGTAAGTAATTTTCCTGCTTTCCTCCTCCGGCGAATTCGCTTCCCATAAAATTGCAACCTGATCGCCACGTTCCGCAAGATGTCGATCTAAACAATTTTCGGTAATATTAAGTTGTGCGCCTTCAAACCATTTTACATCGAAGGCATTGAAATTCCAGTTCAACACATTTTTCCATGGGCGCTTCCAAGTAAATTCTTCAGCAATATCTGCCCAAAATTTTTCCGGCTCCTCTACGCTTTTTTTATAGGCTTCATGGTATTGTTCTAGACTGCGGATTCTCGAATTCATATTTTTTTGAATGATGGAATTCAAATATACAAATCTTTAATGAATTGCATTTCTGAGAGCGAAAAATAAAGCTTGCAAATATTTTGTAAGATTTTACGGCAATTCGCCAGAGAATTTTTATTCGGAAAAGTATATTGTCATTGTGCTGAGAAAAACAATTGTTACATTGTCATTCATTTTATCAATTGCTTTTTCAACGCAAGCTCAGCTCACAAAAGAATTAATTTTAAATGTACCACGCATCAGTGAAAAGGTACTCCTTAAAATAAGAAGTCAGCTAGCCTGCATGGAACATATTAAATTCTGCGGATACGATGCCGAGAATTCTTGCTTGTACCTCCGTTATGATCCCGAATACATCTTAGATCCGGATATCATCTCCACCATCGTATGCGCCCTCAATGATAAAATGGAAGTTTGTTTGATTGAGGGCTTAACGATATATGACGTGATTGACGGAAAGTTAAAATGATTTTATTGGGCCACATCCCTGCGGTTAAAAATCGGCAATCTAACCGCAGTGAAGCTAGGAAGGCGCGGGGTTCGCAGGGATTCAAAAGTGTAGACGAAGTCGAAGTCCTTCACCTACCAATTCACAATTCGTCCGATAGCTATCGGACAAGCTCAGGGACCGCCAATTCACCCATCCACCAATTCACCACTTCACCACTTCACCAATTCACCCTTCGTCCGATAGCTATCGGACAAGCTCAGGGACCACCAATTCACCAATTCACCAATTCACCCATCCACCAATTCACCCATCCACCAATTCACCAATTCACCCATCCACCCATCCACCAATTCACCAATTCACCAATTCAAGGAGTACTCAACGCAACGGGCAAAATTTTGCCATTAAAAAACTTATTTCCATTCATTGTAAACCAAGCCACAAATTCTCCCATCTGTTCTGAACTAAGTGGCGCCTCATAGCCAGGAAATGCAACCTGTAACATTTCTGTTTGCACTGCTCCCAAAGCCAAACAATTTACTTTGATATTGAATGCACTTAATTCAAGCGCTAAACTTTCTGTTAAAACACAAAGCGCTCCTTTACTGCTCGAGTAAGCACTGAGTCCTGGAAATTTTACACTGCCCTGCACACCGCCCATCGATGCAATGTTGACTACGTGTGCAGCATTGCTTGACTTTAATAATGGAAGCAATTGTTGTGTTAAAAGAAAAGGGCCAAAGACATTGACCTGGTAACTTTGTTTTAATTCATCGATCGTAATTTCAGAAAAATCTTTATTCAACAAGGATCCTGCGTTGTTAATGAGTCCGGTTATTGATGTAACGCCTTTGTTTTTTAATTCGGAAATTAACGCAGAATAATCGCCTGATTCCAAATCGAAGGGAATGACATCAATAACATCTCCTGAAGCTTTCTTTAAATGCGCTAATTTCGTCTTGTTTCTGGCAATAGCAATAACTTTATTGCGTTTATTCTCTGCCAATGATAAAGCTGTTGCATAGCCGATTCCCGAGGAGGCTCCTGTCACCAAATAGTAATGTTCTGTGGCCATGTTCTTTTTTTAATTCTACAAAGGAATAAAATTCAAGGAATTTGTACCTTTGATTCGCTAATATTATGAGAAAATATTTAATTATTGTACTGCTGAGTCTGATGACAGGCTTCGCTGTTGCTCAAGAGAGAGACAATACTACTCGTCCTCAAAGTAATTTGGTAAAGGAGAAACCTAAATTCACAGATCGACTTTTCTTTGGTGGAAATGTAGGATTAAGTCTGGGTACGGTGACTTACATCTATGTAGCACCAACTATTGGTTATCGAATCACCGAAAAATTCGGGATGGGGTTAGGTCCAAGTTATACTTATTTCAGCGATCGTCGCGATTCCAGATATAAATACGAAACGCATATATACGGCGGTAGAACTTTTGCCCAGTATCAAGTCATCGAAAGTATATTGCTGTACTCAGAGTTTGAAATTATCAACGTTGAAGTTCCCGATTTACTTTTCACGAAATTGATTCGAAAAAATATTCCTAGCCTTTTTGTTGGTGGTGGATACACTCAGCGCTTAGGAGGTAACTCAGCCGTATCTCTGATGTTACTTTACAATGTCATTGAAAGTGATTATCAGATTTATGAAAATCCAATGTTGAGAGTGGGATTTAATTTCGGATTTTAATTCTGAAAATTTATTTCTTTTGATTGATTTCTTTTAGGTCTATCTTGTTCATGTGCCTTAAAATCCAATTTCTTTTTTTTGTGATGTAAGCTGTGGGTTTACTCGCCGACCATCGTATCGGATTGGGCAAAATTGCCGCAATGGATGCCGCTTCGCTCTTCGTAAGTTTCTTTGCCGGTTTATTGAAGTAATGTTGCGCAGCTGCTTCTGCACCATAAATGCCCGGACCCATCTCAATCACGTTCAAATACACTTCCATGATGCGTTCCTTACTCCAGAAAATTTCAATCAGGAAAGTGAAATACACTTCCAGGCCCTTCCTGAGCCAAGATCGTCCCTGCCAAAGAAAAACATTTTTTGCAGTTTGCTGGGAGATGGTGCTCGCGCCTTTTACTTTTTTGCCTTTGTGTTTTTCATTGTACTTCACCGCTTTTTCAATCGCCTCAATATCGAATCCAAAATGCTCCTCGAACTTTTGATCCTCTGCAGTCACAACAGCCAAGGGCAAATTGCGTGAAATGTTTTCCAGCGATTGCCAGTCTTTATCTATTTTCCCATCTTCCATTTCAAAATACCTGCTAATCATCAGCGGCGTAAATGGAACCGGAACAAATCTGAATATAATCGTACTCAGCACACTGAAAATCAAAAATCCAAGTACAACTTTCAAGCAAACCCGAAATACCTTTTTTAGCATAGCACGAAAGTAAGCATTCCTTTATTTAGTTAAAAATTTCTTATTCACTAGGAAAAAAGACTTGCCAAATTTTAAGACTCATTTTTTACGCGAAGGGGCAAAGCTCGCAAAGTTCTCTAAAGTGTGAAGATCTCAGCGTTTTGATTAATTCGAATCAAAATAATCGAACAAATTTTTTGCTCTAAAATATTTTAATAGGAAGGTAAACTTAGCGCCCTTTGCGAGAGAGCTTGATTTCAGAGAATAGATCTTTAGAGGAAGATTTTTTTTGTCTTTGCACTTAAGATTTTGCGCCTTTGCGAGAAAAACGAATTATTATTTGATGAATTCATGTTAATAAATTCAAAGAAGTATTTTAAGGCTAAGTAAAAAGTATAATTCTTAGTCTAATTTTCTTTTAATAGCTTTGCTTTATGATCACCGAAAAATTCAGAGAATACGAAAATTTGCATATTGCGCTTTGGTTGATAAAGGATACCTGCTGGGTCTTGGATTTTAAAATTCCCGGTCTCATTATGATTTTCCCCACCATCGCCGTAGCATTACACATCACTTGGCTGAATCGAAAAGTCCTGAGCGAATTATACCATAATCTCGCAGTAGTATTCTGGATTTCCGCCAATACAGTTTGGATGATTGGTGAGTTCTTTTACAACGATTCTCTACGACCTATCGCCACCGTGTTTTTTGTAATGGGAATAACAATGGTGTTGATATATCACCTCATTGTTCGTCCTAACTTGAACAAGAAAAAAGTTTAGTTTTCCATCAATTCGCCAATGGCCGAATCGTATTTAGTTTTGAAGGATTCAATACTTCCATACGATTTCTCATCAATGACGATTTCATTTCCCTGCACTTGTCCTAGGTTGGTAAAGTCTACGTCCGTCTCGGCTATCATCTCCACAAAAGCATCCAATTGATCCTGATTCACACTCACCACTACACGACTTTGTGCTTCGCCAAACAAGAAAGCATCTTTTCTGTAATCTTCATCGGTGTCGATTTTGAATCCTAAATTGCCTGCCATCGCCGACTCTAAAAGACAAATAAACAATCCGCCATCAGAAATATCATGAGCGCTTTCAATCAGTTTTGACGCAATTAATTTCTTCACCAAATCCTGCAATTGATATTCGGCATCTAAATCAAAATAAGGGGCCGGACTATTTTTCACACCGCAATAAGAATACAAATATTCTGAGCAATTGATATCGTCTTGTGAAGATCCCAACATAAATAAAACATCGCCATCGTTTTTAAAATTTAAACTCATGCTTTTGTTTTTGTCGGGAACTATTCCTAACATTCCAATCGTTGGAGTAGGGAAGACCGGAACTTCACCTTGTTCATTCTTCGATTGATTGTAAAAACTTACATTTCCTCCTGTCACCGGCGTTTCAAATTTCAAACAAGCTTTCGACATGCCTTTAATTGCATGCACAAACTGCCAATAAACTTCCGGATTGTAAGGATTTCCAAAGTTCAAACAATTGGTCACAGCTGAAGGAATTCCTCCCGAGCAAACAATATTTCTCGCTGCTTCCGCAACCGCAATCGCACAACCTTGCTCAGGATCACTGTGCACATAACGTGAGTTGCAATCAACAGTAAGAGCAAGAGCTTTCTTCGTTCCGCGAACATCGACGATTGCCGCATCACTCGGGCGATTCGTACTCATGTTCAAAGTTCCTACCATCGAATCGTATTGAGTATACACCCAACGTTTAGAAGCGATGTTTGGATGCGTAGCCAAATGTTTCATAACGGCAGGGATATCCGAAACATCTTTCACAGAACTAATATCGAATGCTTTGTTCTTCTTAATATAAGCAGGCTCCGTATATTCTCTTGTGTAAATCGGTGCTCCGCCTCCAAGTACTAAATCATCGGCAGGCACATCTGCCAAAATTTCACCGTGCATGTGGAAAAACAAACGATCGCCTTCTATCACTTCGCCAATCTGCGTGCAATTCAAATCCCATTTTTCAAAAATATCTTCTACTGATTTCTCTTCACCTTTCTTTACTACCACCAACATACGCTCTTGTGATTCGCTCAATAAAATTTCCCAACCTTTCATGTTCTCCTGACGGGTAGGAACTTTGTCGAGCCAAATATTCATTCCATGTTTTCCCTTCGCCGACATCTCACTGGTAGAACAAATAATTCCCGCTGCGCCCATGTCTTGCATGCCCACAACAGCACCGGTCTTAATAATTTCCAATGTAGCTTCAAGTAAAAGTTTTTCCATGAAAGGATCTCCTACTTGCACCGATGGCAAATCTTCATGCGAATCAGCATGCAAATCGCCGGAAGCAAATGTAGCTCCGTGAATACCATCTTTACCGGTAGAAGAACCCACAATATACACCGGATTTCCTGCACCATAAGAAATTGCAGAAACAGTTTCTCCTTCTTTCACAATACCCACCGACATCGCATTCACCAAAATATTTACATTGAAACTATCATCAAAAAATACTTCGCCACCCACTGTCGGTACTCCGAAAGCGTTACCATAATCGCCAATGCCTTTTACCACACCGCGCATCAACCATTTTGTTTTTGCAAGATTTGGATTTCCAAAACGCAAAGAATTCAACTGTGCAATAGGACGCGCACCCATCGTAAAAATATCTCTGTTAATTCCACCCACACCGGTTGCAGCACCTTGGTAGGGTTCAATCGCCGAAGGATGATTATGCGATTCAATTTTAAATGCGCATGCTAATCCATCTCCAATAGCTACCAATCCTGCATTTTCTTCGCCGGCTTTCGCCAACATGTGCGGACCTTCTTTCGGCAATGTTTTTAACCAAGTAATGGAATTTTTATAGGAACAATGCTCCGACCACATCACCGAAAAAATACTGAGTTCAGTAAAATTGGGAGTGCGCCCTAAAATCCCTTTGATCTTTTCAAATTCTTCCGGCAATAAACCTAATTTCTTAGCAGTTTCAAGGGTTCCTAATTCTTCCGTAGCAAGCGTCATGGTTTAATTTTTATGGTTTTGGGAGCAAAGACATTTTTAGAATGACCTTTTTCCCTTATTTATTTTTTACAAAAATAGTCGCTTTCTATCTATGCTCGTAATATTTTATCTTTGACGCTATGCTGGAAGTCGCTTTAACAGTAGCCGCCATTTTCTTCTCTATATATTTGATTGGCAAGTGGAAAATCTTCCAAATCGAAGGAATTTCAGTTGCTGTATTTAGAGGATTGTTTATAATTAAAATACTAGCTGCTTTGGCCTTGTATTTTATTTATACTCAGTTTTATACGGATCGAGCCTATGCTGATATCTTTCGTTATTACGACGATTCTCAAATAATTTATAACACACTATTGACCCATCCCTGGGATTATTTTAGAATGTTGAGCGGCTGGCATGGGAATGCACCGGAACTTTCGCATTATTATGATGCCATGCTGAATTGGTACAATACGGACTTAATATTTAATGATTCCCGTACCATGATTAGAATCAATGCTTTTCTACGACTCTTTTCTTTCGGGACTTATTTTCCACACGCAGTAGTGATGTGTTTTTTAGCCATGCTTGGCTTGACCGGAATTTTTAGAGTCGCCAATTCATTGATAAAAGGTAAGTCTTTACTTTTTGTCGTTTTAATTTTTTTGCTCCCGTCTACCTTATTATGGACATCCGGAATGATCAAAGAAGCATTCTTGGTTTTTGCATTGGGTGCATTGTTGTATCAAATCGATGAAAGTCTCAAAACACAATCGTTTTCAATTCCACGAATCATCTACATTATTTTTTCAATGATGATTCTAATAACAGTAAAAGCTTATGTATTCTTTTTGATTTTACCGGTGTTGATGGTTTGGATTTTTATACATTTTGGAAAAATGAATAGCATTTTTTCTGCGACTTTGTTCTTTGCAGGATATTTTTTTTTATTGAGCGCTGCTGCGCCGTATATTACAGGAAAAAGCGTTCCCGAATTACTTGCAAAGAAACAAGCGGAGTTTTATTTTGTGGCAGATCGAGAGCAAGCTAAAAGTGTAGTGGAAGTGACCCGACTTCAGCCGGAATGGTTGAGTTTAATAAAGGCCGCTCCCGGATCTTTTCTTCGCACTTTATTATTACCCATGCCCCAACATGCGCATAATATTTTAATGTGGTTTTCTGTGGCAGAAAATTTATTTATCTTATTGCTTATTTCGATTTTGTTGTTCAGTATTGATCGTTCTGTTGTACCGAAAAATTTAACGATGATCTTTTGCTTTTTCGTTTTCGGATGTGCTGTTTTTATTTTATCAGGATGGGTAACTCCAATTATTGGTGCCTTGGTGCGTTATAAAGTGCCCGGACTTCCTTTTTTCCTTTTTCCGTTGACTGCATTTTCAAGCCGGAAATGGATGAGTGGTACACAGTGGAAATGGTTTCATACAACGAAAAGATAAGATGCTATTGTTGCTGCTACATATCTTAATTGTATTCTGGATTTTTTCTCGCAGCAATTTATTTCGAGTTTATCATGTTTCACCATTTGTAATTCCAACCATCTTATTTCTAAAAGTACTCGGAGGATTTTTAATTGCAAAATATTATTTGAGCACCTATAATGGGGGCGATATTTTTGGTTATTTATCCGATGCTCATCAATTTCAACTTCTCTTTAAATCATCTCCTCGCGATTTTTTTAAGTTGATGTTCGGATGTAATATCGAAGGTGAATCCATCAATATTTTTTATTCAAAACTGACCACCTGGTTCACTAGCGGTTACAGTTCTCAATACAACGATGCACGTTCGGTGATCCGCTTCCATGCTTTACTTAGTATTTTTTCGAATGGGAATGAATGGATCCATCTTATATGGTCGAATGTTTTATGTGTAGCCGGAATGCTTGCGTTGATGCGATTTTTCTTTTATGAAGACGCAAACACAGGTACAA
>Ga0209284_10003619_pt1 | contig 18737 bp, 23 predicted proteins | sample FRY03_FD_187211 | JGI IMG/M metagenome (GOLD analysis project Ga0209284, IMG submission 187211) | Freshwater microbial communities from Lake Fryxell liftoff mats and glacier meltwater in Antarctica - FRY-03 (SPAdes) (version 2) | ecosystem: Environmental > Aquatic > Freshwater > Ice > Glacier... | reverse complement strand
CTGTCTCTGTTCGCCAACTCAAACGCGTCTAACGCGAATTAAACGATCGACCGCGCGCTGTGCTTAACTACAAGAAACCAGATGAAGTCATCAACCAACTTGTTGCACTAAAAGTTTGAAACCAAGTACAAGAAACCAGATGAAGTCATCAACCAACTTGTTGCACTAAAAGTTTGAAACCAAGATAGAAACATCGGTCGCACCCTTGCGTTGAATCGAGGGCTTGCATTGTGCCACGGCGAGTACGTTGCGATTCTTGACGCCGACGACATATGCCGTCAGGACCGACTAGCGATTCAAGTCTCCAAACTTGACTCTGACCCGAACTTAGCGTGCGTCGGGAGTTGGTACAAAAATATTTCTAGCAACGGACAGATTATTTCAGAGCAGTGCCCGCCAAGTGAACACTCAGAAATTGTTCGTCAAATGGCATACGACAACCCAATAAGTCACTCAACAGTTATGTACCGTTCTCATCAAATCAAAAAATAGGTGGCTACCCAATCGCTTTCAATTATGCACAAGACTTTGCGCTCTGGCTTGAGATCGCCAAAGTTGGCAAGTTCGAGATAACTTCTGATTTTTTATGCTTGATTCGCAGAACATCTTCAATACTTTCGCGGAACGCTGATATTTCTTTTGTTTTTCCATACGGATATTCAATCCTCATATCCGTTGCGTTAGAAATCTGACCCCAAGAAATTAAGGTCGTGAATAATGTTTGCACCTTCGTAGGGTGAATGGTCAATGGAGTCAACCGAATTCGAGCCAAAATGCTGGGTAAGCAGGTCCTCGCAGAATTCTGCATCACTTAAAATTTTCAGCACTCTCGACCGGGCAACAGGTATATTGATTGATTGCCGTCCTATGGTGATCGTTTTGCCAAAGTCACCAGATTTATAAACATGATCCAGAAACTTCAGTCCATGTTCATCTATGCCCACGTAAATCACCTCACATAGCAACGTTTGAAATGTTTGTGTTCCTTGAAGTGCCGCTATCACTTTAGCCGCGGTAGTCATTCGTAACTCGGCAGGCTCTGATCGTAGCGTTGATCGGGCCGTAGTTCTGCCAACGGAGCCTTGGTGATCACTGCTGCCAGAATAAGTTCTCTGCCCGCGCGGCGATGAAACCATCCACCGTGTCTTGCACAAAGTTGAAGTCGCGCGTAGGCGACGTCGCGCCAAGTTTGATCTGTTTGCGGCCGTTGGCGAGTTGGGTGATTCTCGTCGGGATAACTGCGCGCACTGATTGACGAGGGCCGTACGTATTAAACGGCCGAACAATTACCACTGGCAACCCGAATGACGCGTAAAACGAGTATGCCAATTGATCAGCTGCGATTTTCGAAGCCGAATAAGGCGACTGTCCCTGCAGTGGGTGCTCTTCGGTGATCGGGGTGAATTTGGCTGTGCCGTAGACCTCGCTCGTCGACGTGTGCACAACCCGCCTGACGCCAAGTTCGCGAGCCGCCTGCAAAACATTGAGCGTGCCCTTGACGTTCGTATCTATATAGGTGTCGGGCGAGTGGTACGAGAACGGGATAGCGATCAGCACCGCAAGGTGCAGCACCGCGTCGCAACCAGCCATGGCCGCGCGAACACCGTGCGGGTCTCGAATGTCGCCGGAGAAAACTTCAATCTGGTCGCGAATTTCTGGCGGCGATTGATTCAGCCAACCCCACGAATTAAACGAGTTGTAATAAACGAACGCCTTGACCGAGTGACCAGCGCGTTAGTTCGTGACTTGCGATTTTTGCCACGCGGCGGCGAGCGCGGCATGCGTGCCGTCCTCGCCGATTACCTCGATGTGGTCGGCACGTTGCACGGTTGAGGGGCGGTGCGCAACGACGATTGAATTTTTTCGACAGCAACATTGTCGTCATGCATTGAGACGCATTTACAAATCCCATCTCTAATAAACAGTGTAACCGAGTTGTCCATCTAATATCTCAAGATTGCGGGAATCTGTGAGTTCAAAGTTTTCACGGTAACTTGGTTTCCTGCTAGTCAGTTCTTCGTATGTAATTGATTGCAAAATTCGACCAGGCCCATCGAGAGTTACCGTTATTAGATTTATGTACTTCGACGCGACGGCAAAAAAATCCTTGTTGTATTCGTCCTGATTGACAACGGAGCCATGCCCGCGTTCATACCAGTGACCCTGATGCGCTGTTGCATGTGTGTAGTCAAAGCCAATTAGATAAGCATTTTCAAAACCAAGGTAGACCGCAAGTGCAACAGACGCATTTACCGTACCAGCGAGAATATCCTTTCTAAAGAACAAATCGGGCTTGTCGCTTGCGGGAAACTTATCAAAAATATACAGCGAGCGAGTGCCCGCTGTAAACGGCCAATTAGTGAGACTCATGACTGAAATAACCTGACTATCTTTAAGCCTTCTCGGAGAATAATGGCGTCGCCACGCGCGTTCATTTTTAAAGTTCTTGTTGTTCTTTCGAAATGCCAAGGGCCAAAAAAACATCGGCGTTATAAACAACCAGAATTTCACATTTAATTCACGGAACTGAACATGATTTCGCAAGTAATTCCCCGCAATTGAGACATGCGACGGAAATGCGGACAAGTCAAAATGCTTGATTGAGACACCGTCCCCCCACAAATAACAAGTTTGTCCTCGATACTCGTTTTTATATTTGACAATTTTTTTCAATTTGAAGTGGAAGACGCAACGGATACAGACACGTATCAATGAAAGATTTCTGAAATTCATATTCAAGCCAACTCTTAGTCTTTCTTGCGACACATACGGACTGTTTATTTGCTAGATTGTCTTTATACTATCGTGAATTCACATCATGGGGTTTTAGCGAGCACGCCGTTAACTATGGACTTCTTCCCTCGATGGGAACCATCAGTGATTGTTTCGATAATGCTGTTATCGAGTCATTTTGGAGTCGTGTCCAAGTCGAGCTTCTGGATCGTCAGTCCTGGAAGACTCGACTTCAACTCTCAACAGCCATGTCCGATTACATCGAGGTGTTCCACAATCGTCAACGACGGCACTCAGCGCTAGGCATGCTTTCACCGGTCGAGTCCGAGTTACAATTCAAGCAATTGACAGTGGTGTAATTAAAGAAATCTGCCTACACAAAACACGGTGCATACCAGAGTCTGCAAGAAACTCGGGGCGGTTCAAAATTAGATCCAATCGAGAATCGCGGAACTGGTATTGATCTAAATTCGATTGGAGACGGGTGTCAACCAGGATCAGTTACTCCGCCTTGATATTCGAGATCCGGCGTAGAAGATAATTTTCCGTAACGGCGACTCCCATAATTCAGAAAAAACTCGCAAAATCCAAGGAAGTGCCGCTCGCCTAATTTCGCTGGCTTCGCTTACTGATCCTCGTCGACTGCCCACCGACAGCGAGCCTGCATGCCATCTGAACGAAGCTAAGGTATGCGGTAAATACCTAATTTGTCCGAGTTGACTTAACTTGAGCCACAAGTCCAGGTCGAATGCCCACTTGTACTTGGGGTCAAGTCGCCCTACGTGCATAAATGCGTCTCTGCGAAAGAGCGACCCTGGCTGTGGAATAAGTTGTGGCCCAAATCGCATCAAGTATTTGGCATAGTTGCCCGAGTGATTTACCCAGAGTTCCTCACCCCTAGGTCCGATGTATCTGCATCCTCCATATACGAGGACCGTATTCTGATGCATGTCAAGATATTCGACTGCAATTCGAAGGGTGTCAAAACCTAGGAGGTCATCGTCGCCAAGCCAGTTCACATATACCACCGAATCTGGTAGTGACTCGATTCCTAAATTAATTGCACAACTTAAACCGCCACCAGGATCGACAACGATCGAGTCGAAGAGCATGGAGTCCACACTTAATTGAATGTGGGTAGGGTCTGGAGCGACAACGGTAATGTGGCAATTGTCAACTTTCCTAATTGATGTGAGCGATTCGATCAAGTACTCGAGTCGTGTCCCAAGGGTGGGCACGACAATACCGACTCGGTACTGTCGTCGATCCGACGAGTACTCAATTGAATTTGGGATTTCAGGTAGAGACATGGATCACACCCCGTTCCTCTTTGTAGTATACAATAGTCACGATTCGATTTAGAGACTGACCGAGTCCCCGAAAGTTTCCCTCGTTGCGCATCGATAGCAACAGAAGCATGGTTAACAGATTGCGGATAGTTAACTGGACTGACTGGACCCCCGTAAACGAGTCCATTGTTGTAGAGAGTCCTTATCGCCCATAATTGGGTGGGGGGACATATGAAAGAGAAGAAATTTACGCCTGAGCGGATCATCTGAAAACTGCGTGAAGGTGAGGGCTTGATCGCATCAGGGATGAGTGTTGAACAGGTCACGAAGCAATTATCGATCGGGTTGTCTACGTGGCATCGTTGGAAATCCGGTTACCAAAATATGTCAACATCGGAAGTTAGACGACTGAAGGAACTTGAAATTGAGAATCGTCGACTGAAGAAAATTGTTGCTAATAAGGAACTTGAGATCGATATGTTGAAAGAGCTTTCCCGGGGAAACTTTTAACCAAAGATTTGCTTGTCGGGTTGTTGGTCAGAGTCGTTCAACGCAGCGACGCGCCTTGGTCATGGCAATCAACGATGAGTTGTTACGCAGCAAACTTCACGCGTTTTATGACGAGTTCAAGAAATGGGGATGGCGTAAAGCACATTGGTACTTGACCAAAGACGGATCAGTGATCAATCGCAAGAAAATACAGCGTCTTTGGCGTGAAGAAGGCCTCAAAGTGCCCTATAAATCGAAGAAGAAATGCCGTCGCGGGAAAGGTAACGTCAAGTTGAAAGCAATGCAAACGAATCATGTTTGGGCAGCCGATTTTCAAACCGATGAAACTTCAGATGGTCGTCCACTGAGATTTTTCAATGTTGTCGACGAATACACCAAGGAGAATCTTTTGCAATACGATTCGCCCACACGGCAGCCATAGAGGCTTAACGCCGACAGGGTTTGCACTAACATGCAAAGAAAGAGAGAGAAAACCGTGACTCTCTAAGAAAATGGACTCACAAAAGGGGTCCAGTCAGCGCCATACGCAGCCTTCGGCGTGGAGGCCTACGATCAGTTGCGTTCGATCGGACGGCCGTTTAGCAGGGCCGTCGTCGACGGCGGTCTACTTGGCGCGGCTGCATCGCGATTTTCGTAGGAGTAGATACTTACTTTGCTAAATACTTGAACCATGTCGCAGTCGCCCGCTCGATGGATTGTGCATCCCACAATGGCGCGTCTTGCCAGTGGTCAATTTCCACCATCATCAGGGCGACGCCATCTTCAAACGAGATCTCGGGAGCCCATCCCAGATCGCCTGTTATCTTTGCCAAGTCAGCCCAAGTGCAATCTGGCTCTCCTGGTCGGTTTGGAAGATGCTCAACTTCCCCGCCTATGAGTTCAACCAATCGATTAATGCTTTGCGGATTACCTCCGCCCAAGTTCCAGATCTGACCACTTATTGATGTCTCTGCTGCAGCAAGAAATCCGCGTGCGACATCAGAAACGTAGACAAAGTCGCGCTTCTGGGTTCCATCCCCGACGACAGTAAACGGCTTACCCGACAATTTCTGCTTAAAGAACACGCCAAAAGCAGCGCCGTATACGCCGGTTGTCCTCACGCGTGTCCCGTAGGCGTTAAAAATACGAATTGAGTTTGCGGGAAGTCCATAAACCTTGTTCCAATGAAACACGGCCTGCTCGCCCTGAAACTTCGAAAGCGCGTAAGGATACTGTGGCTGCACGAGGCATTGCTCGTGCGTTGGCACCTCGGCTAATCCGTAGCACGAAGATGACGCGGCATAAACAAACTTTGTTACGTTCGCGCAACGGGCAGCCTCGAGAACCCTCACGGTGCCTTGGACATTCGTATTCATGTACTCAATGGGGTTCTCGATCGAAGGCACTATGTCGCCGATGCCAGCGAAGTGAAAGACGTATGTAGCGTCATTGAATGTTGATGAATCTGAAGGTAGCCGACAGATGTCGGCTTCATCGAGTGACAGATTCGAATCATCCTTGTGATGTTCAAGGTTGCTCGCCCGACCACCAGTAAGATTGTCTATCACTCGCACGCGGAAGTCGTTCTTCAACAACAAATCAACCATATGGCTGCCGATGAACCCGGCACCGCCGGTTACGACTGCAACCTTCAACTTACTCATGCTGTCTTGGCGGCCTTTAATGTCCGAACGTTGTAGTACGAGTCTCGCGTCAGTGAGTCTGGCAAATCGCCGCGCTTAAAGGCCTTGCATAGGTCGCGCACGGCATCTTCGATCGTGAAACGTGGCGAAAACCCGAGTTCACGTTGAATCTTGGTCGAGTTGATGTGGTACGACCGAATGTCGTCCGATGGAGCCGACGTTATCTCGATGTCCCTGCATTCGGGAAACTCTTCCAGAACAATCCTTCGCGCGATTTCGGCAATGTCGGCAATCGACATGTTCTGAAAACCACAATTAAAAGTCTTGCCTGCGATCCTCTCTGACTCAACTTCAATGAGCATCTTGTACAAATCGACCATGTCTTGAATGTGCAGATTTGGTCGCAGTTGCGAGCCGCCGAATACCGTTATCTTCTTGTTATTTACGGCGTGATTCGTCAAGATATTCACGGATAAATCTAAACGTTGTCTCGGCGCGTAGCCACAGAGCGTGGCAGGGCGAATCGTTACGCAAGTGAAATCGGGAGTCTGGTGCTTAAATAGAAGCGGCTCACACATTCCCTTGTACTTGTTGTAGAGCGTTAGTGGGACGAGAGGATGATCTTCAGTCACGTCTGGTTGATCAGAGACCCCGTACACAGAACTTGATGATGCATAAATAAAACGCTTTACGCCAGCACTCTTGGCGGCTAAGACCATCGGCTCAAAAGCGTCAAGGTTTATTGAAGTGCTTAAATTTTCGTCAAGCTCAAAACTGGCGTCATTCGAAATACACGCCAGATCAATAACAATTTCCACCCCAGTTAGGTTTGCGAGCAATTTTTTTGTATCACGTATGTCTCCAACAACGAGGGAAAATCGTGGATTACTCAAAGGTAAGAAATCCTGACCAAAGAAACAGGTGTCGTATGCGACGACCGTGTGACCGAGCTCAAGTAACTGCGGGCACAGCAGGCTTCCAACATAGCCAGCGCCACCGATAACCATAATCTTCGACATATCTATAGATCACTCCTGTGATTTAAGGACGACATCACAACCTACTCCGAAATTTTTCCAGTCCTCACCTAATCAATCCAGCCAGGATCTTTCTCAAGCGCACTCGACACATAGTGGGCTCTAAATTCGCCATGCAATGCTCTCTCTTCTGGGTTCATGCAACTCTCATACGTGGCCCAAAACTTTTGTTGGAGAGAAGCACGGGCAGGGGTCTCAATCCACTTACCCTCGATTCGATCGACCATCTCGATGACAGCATCAAGATTCTCTTGAGGTGTATTTTCAACGAGCGATACTCCCGCTTTAGGGTAGTCACTTGAACTTCCGGCGACACACAGATGGGCTTCAAAGATCTCTCGCAAAGTAAGCCGGACACCAGTTTCGGTCCAAACCAAGGTTCTGGTCTGAAGTAAAAACTTTTTCGAAAACGTCATTAACCAGCCAATCGGTACATAGTTGACATACAAAATTGGACGCCTAAAAACAAACGGCACAGCATCAAAACCGGCCCCATGCGAAATACAAAACGCACAATTCGCGCCTAAAAAGATATCCATGAAATCCGATCGCATCCCGTTTGACGCATAATCAATGATCATTGGATTTGATGTATTTAATGGGTATTCAACGACGGCACCCATACGAAAAACATAGTATCCACGGCGAGTCAATTCTTCTGCCGCAGCGACGTAATTCTCAATCGCGCAATCTCGATAGTTGTGATAAGACCAATCATTCGCTGGATAAAGGGACGATAAATAAGCCGAATTCCGAACATTGAGCAAAACAAACTTGGCGTCTACTGGCAATCCAAATTTCGTGAGGGTCGCAAAACCGCGACTTATTTCCTTTGTTGTAAAGCTCAGTTGCGGATTGGTACGATCAAGCAGATTCTTAACATCGCGATCCATACCTGAACCCAAATTATGCAGATCGCCACCCGGTACTAACTCATTGATACGGTAGGCCAAGTACCAAGCCCATCTGGGGATTACCAAAACACGTCGCTTGATTAATTTCATCAACGTTTTATTACAAACAAAATATTGGCTAGGCACCCAGAAAACTATGGTTCTCGTTTTCGCGTCGTTACTTCTCGCTGCAAGATCGAGCACGCCAAGTTCAAGGTTTGCGGCCATGTGTCCAATCCTCGGCGTAATTATCCACGCAACCCGAATCAAGACTATTGGTCGTATTGTTCGCATCGAAATGAACGCCACAAGCTGTAACGGTGACGAGACGATCGTTAGCACCAATGCGACCAATCGTTTACTCCGCCGCCTTAATACGTAACCGCTGACTGCAGCCATCTAGTTTAAGAACCAAGGATTGTTTCTCAGATAAGTGGTGCCGTGCCTACACAAAATATTACCGTGCATCGTCAATGCTGTTGCGTCGTTCACCGTCACGGATTGACTCGACGTCATAATCTTGACAAACTTCTCTTGCAGTAGGTCATCAGCCAGATTGTGCTCCGAAATGCCATCTATCTTGTCGAGCATTTCCAGAACTACATCTCTAATTTCTGTCGTTGAATTCTCTACTAAATCAATTCCCTCCATTACATAGTCCGCGCTTGCATAAGCATGAACGACGCTGGAATCACAGATCTCCCGCAATGACATTTCAACCCGATCCTGTCGGCGGACATGATGCTTAAAGCGGCAAATATTATTTTTAGACCAAGACTTACAATCACCTATGGGCGCGTGGTTCACTACGGCGAGGGGCTTTCTAAACAATTGCGGAACCGCATCGAATCCCGTACTGGTAGTGATACAGAACAAGCATTTCGCTCCAAGATATATATCCATAAAATCTGTCCGCATTCCGTTTGTAGCGTAATCAATAATCATCGGATCTTCGGTTTTAAACTGTTTTAACACGACCGACCCCATTCGGAACACATACAAACCGCGCCGAGCGAGAGCAGATACCGCGTCGATAAAATTATCAATGTCGGAATTTCGATAATCATGGTATTCGACTAAATCTCGATATATAGACTTAAGGTATTCCTGATCTCTAGAAATTAAGCAGACAAATCTTGAACCTTCTGGGACGCCGTAACTTCGGAGCGTTTCTTCCCCTAAACGTTCTTCAGACGCGGTAAAACTAAGTGGTGGTTCTGTCTGATCCTGTAAATTATGAATATCCCGATCGCCAGAAACACCATCTCCACAAACATGGTTTTTAAGTAGTGGCGTTGAGCGGACGACCAGCGAAAGTGGTCGTACAACACAAGATGGCCATACCCTCAGTATCCGACTCCACATTTTTGCGAGCTGCTGATTGCATGGGGGTAACCGTCCGAAATAATACACATCCCAAATTATTCTGTGATTCGTTTTGCGTCTCAAGGAGTCTTCGCACAGAAAGATATCATGATTACCCGCGAAGTGCCCGAGGCGGTCAGATCTCAGGAATCCAAAGCGAATCAAAACTATTGGACGAACCATTACCGTGATTGCCACTACGATCAAAGCGATTGGTAGTGATAACAATAGGCCTGGCTCGCTTCGGATAATCCACATTGCGAGATTGAACCGGTCCCGAAGATAAAAACGGCTCATACTACCTAAAGGTTTCCTTTGTCAACTTCTGGCTAAATGATGCTTGAGCGCGCAAATAGGCTTCAGGAGTTCCTATGTCTATCAAGGTTCGGGTTGAAGGGAAAGTAAATGCTCGACCGATCAGATTCGGTAGTAGGTCGTCACTAATCGAGACCATGCCTTCCAATTCATCCACCAAATCAGGCTCAATGCAGTATATTGCAGCGTTAGCAAGATTAGATCTGGAGGAGATTGGTTTTTCGACAAAACTGGTCATCACGCCTTCCTCGTTTACTTCGACAATACCACATTGCGTAATGTCCTCAACCCTGAATGTGACCATTGACAGTTTGCAACTTTTGGGACGGTTGCCGTGTGCTTGTAAAAATGCGCTGAGATCGACTTCCGAATAGTTGTCGGCATGAATTATGAGCGTCGGCTCATTTTCGAAGAAGCCACGATTCTCCCATAAAGTTCGGGCCGTACCTAATATTTCTCTTTCGTGCACAAGCACGACGTCATTTACAAACTTACTTGAACTGACATAATACTCGACCTGCTCACTCAAATAGTGCGTATTAATCAAGATAGGACGAACGCCTACCTGTGCTAATTGTTCGAGCCAAATCTCAAGTATTGGCTTTCCATTGATCGGCACTAGACATTTTGGGATGGTGTCCGTTAGCGGCTTCAAACGCGTGCCGAAACCAGCGGCAAGTAAAATAGCGCGTGTCATTTCTTGTCTAAGGTTAAAAAATTCTTAAGCCCCCGAGTCGTGATCGGTCGATTGCCAACCTGGCCTACCTGCACTGCAGCACCGATTGACCCAAGGAGCGCAGCCTCCCAGATGTTGCCGCCTGCGGCAAGTGCAAGTGACGCAGTCGCGAGGAGGCAATCTCCTGCCCCAGCAACATCAATCGGGCTTCCATTGAGAGCACCGATTTGGTCAGTCATGCTCGCGCCAGTTGCTTGGTTGTCAGTTTGAACCAAAAGACCCTGCTCTCCTTGTTTCAGAAACACTGACTTAGCCCGCGACTTTTTCTTCAAACTTACAGCTAGTACGTGCAGCCCACTATCTGCGTCCTGCATGCTGATTCTGGCCTCTCGCTCCGTTGGCGTGATCAAATCCATTCCTGCAAATCGCGAAATATTGCCAATTTGAGACGACGACTGACTGTCGGCGCACATTTTCACTGAGTTTTGGCAAAATACCTTGCCTATTGGTTCTAACAATTTTGTTGGCAAGCAACCATAGTTAAAATCTGAAAAAATCAAAACGTCGACATCGCTCGCAATCTCGGCAATTCTCTTTAACATCTGAATTTGTAGATCAGCAGATATTGGGTTCTGAGTTAACCTACTTACACGTAAAAGAGATTTCCCTCGGCTGCGGAACCGCTGCTTGTGCGTAGTTGGTCGACTTGGATCCAAAAGTGGAAATGCCAAAATGCCGTACTCAGATAGTTTCACGGAAGCAAACTCGCCGACTTCATCATCGCCAAGAACTGTGAATAGGTAGGTCTTCTTTGCTCCAAGTCCACTTGCGTGAGCGGCAACTATCCCAGCTCCACCAATAAAGTGTTCCGAATCTACGGGGGTCACGACAATCGTTGGGTCTTCACCTGATAAGCCGAGTGGCTCGCACGAAATGTATTCATCCACAATCAAGTCACCAATGACGCAGACAGTTACGCCAGCGAATGAATCGACCAATTCATTAAGTCTTTCGTTGGTTATTTTATGCCGATCCATAAAAGATCGGGGGGTCTTGATCTGTGATAAGTCTTGCGAGCGTAGCTCAGTTCTGATGTATTCTCTCGTCGAATAGAGGGCTTCACCAGAGCTAAACACAATCATCCCGCCGTATTCATTTAATATCGGCGTTTCTATATTGATCTGGTCTTCAAACTCTTTACCCTTAACAACGATGTCTGGTCGGATCTCCCTGAGTGACGTCGAAACGGAATCCTTGACTAAAAACGCGTGGGACACCAGTGGATTTGCTTTGACCTCCGCGAGTCGCAAATCTTCTGAAACCTCTACATCGTTGGAAAGCGCATCACCAAGCACTCCGACGACGAGATCACCTAGGTCGGCCGCGAACTCAAACAGCCTCTGGTGGCCAGGATGGAGGACATGGAAAAGTCCCGAGATAAAAATTTTCTTTCGGGATCCTACTTCCACTCGTCTAATACTAGTTTGTCAATCAACCACAGCGACAGACTCAGAATGGCCCCGAAAATTGGACATTCGGTATGTCAAGTGGCGTATTAATCTTGAGTCGATCGTGGATTAGCGCAACGGAATCGCTCGCGATTGGATTATCGAGGATTCGCAGAATTTCAGAGCAAATTGACAAAGGCGTTGGGTATTACGATGCAGATTGATAGTGGGATGTTGGGACAGGATGATTCGGCGAGGCCATCCGCGCTGGCGCGTGCTTGAGCGACTTAAATAGCGCCGTAGAAACTCGTGCAATTAGATCTGCCGAAATGCCAAGATGCTCGTTCCCGGTATCTAGAACGAGCAAGCAACCCGGTTTTGCCACCGAATCGAACAACGTCTTTTCATCTACGGGGTTTACGCAGCGCATGTCTATCAATTCAACACTCACCCCGTACTCGGCCAGAACATCTACAACCTTTAGCACTTCGATAAGAATGTAGGAATATGCAGCAACCGTGATCGATGAACCATCACGCATAATATTCGCGCGATCTAATGGCGTATCAAATTCTTCATCGGGCACTTCGTCCTTTAGCGAATGTAGCCAACGATATTCGATCAACATGACGGGATTCGGGTCCTTGATCGCGGATAGCAGCATCCCCTTTGCATCACGCGGTGTCGCGGGCATCACAACCTTCAACCCTGGGATCTGGGCGAAAAGCGCTTGCAATCTTTGTGAATGTTGCGGCCCTTGACCTCAACCGCGACCAATGATCGTACGAACGACAAGTGGTACTGTCGCCTGCCCGTTAAACATGTAGTGCCATTTAGCGGCGATGTTTACGAGCTGGTCAAGCGACAACAGCGCGAAATCAATTCGTTGATGGACAAGGACAGGTCGCAGGCCTGTCAGCGCCGCACCGACGCATATGCCGGTCATCCCATTTTCGGAGAGAGGCATGTCAAAAACCCGTTGAGGGCCGAATTCATCCATAAGACCGGCGGTTGATCCGAAGATGGCCTTGGGGTCGGGAACACCCTCGCCGATAACAACCACGTTTGAGTCACTGCGCATCGCTTGCTTCAGGGCTTGATTGGTGGCTTCTATGTAAGTTCGAACAGTCACGAATTAAGCCTCCGCGAACACGAACTTGCCAAGTTCGCCAACAGCTGGAATAGGGCTTTCTATTGCAAATCTGAATGCATCATCGATTTCTTGCTTAATCGCTCTAACGATACGGCTATTCTGATCATCGAAATTCTTGGACTCAGCCAACTTTGAAAGTGCCAGTTGAATTGGGCACCGTTTTTGACCTTCAACTACGTTTTCTGGTGTTCTATACGTCAAGTGATCGTCGAAGTTGGGCCCACAGTGCTCGCGCCATCGAAAGACCGAGAACTCTAAAAATTGCGGGCCAGCCCCACTACGTGCGAATTCGACGGCATTTTCTGCGGCGCGCGTTACGGCTTCAACGTCATTGCCGTCGCCCGAGAAAGTTGTCAAACCATGAGCGGCAGCGATTCCGTGGATTGAGCGATTGGGCTGCCTCTCAGAGAGGCTTGTATAAACGGAGTAATTATTATTTTCACATATAAAAACAACTGGTAATCTATGAAGCGCCGCAAAGTTAAGAGACTCGTGCGTAACCCCTTCTTCGAAACAGCCGTCACCAAAAAACAGCGGAAACATCGTCTTTATGCTTCAGTTTGCTCGACCAAGCCGCGCCTACTGCCAGCGGTACCGTGCCGCCGACAATTGGAGTAGAGCCAAGGAATCCAACTGCTTGATCAATCAGGTGCATTCAGCCTCCGCGGCCGCCGCAGCACCCAGTCGACTTACCATAGAACTCCGCGATCATCCGATTCAGATCGCCACCTTTTGCTAAATAATGAGCATGTGCGCGATGATTACCAAATACGGTGTCTGTTCGTCAAAGGGCCCCGCTAACCCCACCGCAACTGCTTCTTGACCGATGCTTAGGTGAACTGGGCAACGCATCTCCTGCTCATCGTATCGACCGGCAACGGCCTCTTCTACCATTCTGATCCGCAGCATCTGACTGTAGAGGTCAAGCAGGGAAACGTTTGTGCTACTAATTGTTCGTACACCCTAATTCAAGACCAAAATCTGCAGCGCTATTTAAGGAACGCGTTTATGGCGGATGAAATCGCATCTATTTGTGCGTCGGTCGTGAACTGGTTGACGGGCAGAGTAAGAATCCTTGAGGCCTGCTCTTCGGTTACCGGGAAATCACCGATCTCATGGCCCAGTGACTTTGCCGCCGGTTGAAGGTGAATCGGAATCGGATAGTGGATGGAGGTTGAGATACCTAGCTGGGCCAAGTGGCTCTTTAGTTCGTCTCGTCGATCGACCTGAATGACAAACGTATGGTACGTATTAAGTTCTTTTTCGAGATCAGGCGGAATAAAGACAGTCTCGGATGAAAGCAACGCTCGGTAGAGGTTCGCGTTCGCCCTGCGTTTAGCGGTCACTTCCGGTAGTTGCTTTAGACGGAAACCCAAGATCGCGGCCTGCAAAGAGTCCATCCGCGACACGAAGCCAAAACTCTCGGCTTTATCTCGATCAGCAAGACCATGGCTGCGCATGAGGCGGATGCGCTGAGCAATATCGTCATCGTTTGTAGTCAAAAATCCACCATCGCCGATTGCGTTTAGGTTCTTGAGGGGATGGGTTGAAAAGCAACCGACCAAACCCCAAGATCCGCTTTTCTTACTCGCAAACTCCGAGCCAATTGCCTGCGCCGCATCCTCAATCACCGAGATGCCGTGGCCACTAGCGATCTCAGAAATGGCTTCCATCGACGCCATTCGACCAGTCAAGTGGACAGGCATAATCGCTTTGGTTTTTTTAGTTATGGTCCGCTCGATGAGCAATGGATCGATATTTTGATCGGCGCAAACATCGACGAATACCGGAACAGCCCCGATATGGACTATTGCGCCAGTCGATGCAATGAACGAATTAGGCGGCGTAATCACTTCGTCGCCCCGACCAACGCCCATGGCTACTAGTCCGCAGACAAGGGCGTCAGTGCCACTGTTGAGAGCCACGACGTGTTTTACGCCACAATACGCGGCTGCCGCAGACTCAAACTCTTCGACATACTTGCCACCAACATATTGACCAGACAAAAGTACCTCCTCGATTATCGGAAGAAGTTGATCGCGCTCCTGAGACCATTGGGCGGACAAATTTACATACGGGATCGGAAACCCAGTGGAGTTAGTCGTCATACGTCTGCCACGCTATGCGTAAAACTCCCTGACCGAATCGACCACGAACCCCATTTCGGCAACCGAAAGATGTTGATCGCACGGGAAACTGATAATTGACTTTGCTTGTCGGTCGGCAACTGGAAAAGCACCCTGGCGATGCCCGAGGTGGGCCAGTGCTGGCTGCCTATATATAGGAGTCGGATAGTGGATCTTTGCTTCTATGCCTCGGTTTACCAAGAAATCCAGAAGTTCGTCGCGCCTCTCGGCAAAGACAATATAGAGGTGATAAACAATCCGAAAATCTGATGGCCTGGGCGGAATCACGATTCCATTAATCTTTCTGAGTTCGCGATCGTAAAAAGCCGCATTCTCAATCCGCTTCTCGGAAATCTCTAAAGCGCTGGGCAGAAGCCAATTTCCGACGACTGCTTGGAACGTGTCGAGTCTCGAGTTGTACCCAAGCAATTCAACCGTATCGCGATCCGCAAGCCCATGATTTCGCAACAATCTAAATTTATCGTTCAGTTCGTCGCTTTTAGTGACAATGACGCCACCGTCAGACCAAACGTTGACGTTCTTGAGTGGATGCAACGAGAACGCGCCGGCTTCACCCCATGTGCCAGCTTTCTTGCCGTCGATTGCCCCAAGAATCGACTGACAGGCATCCTCAATAATTGGGATCCCATATTTTTCTGACAACGGTAAGAGTTTGCGCATGTCGGTCATGTAACCAGTGAAGTGCACTGGCAAAAAAGCCTTGGTTTCTGCCGTGACTGCTGCTTCGACCAGATCGACGTTCATGCAAAAAGTATCGTCACAGTCAACAAAAACGGGAATCGCTCCGAGTTCTGCAATGGCTCCGACCGTAGCCACAAATGTATTTGCAGTCGTGATCACCTCGTTGCCATGACCGACACCAACGGCCTTTAGACTCAACTTGATAGCATCCGTGCCAGAATTAACGCCGATCGCGTAGCGAGCACCAACGAGTTTCGCAAAGGCCTCTTCAAATTCCTGCAAGGGCTTTCCGAGGGTGAAATCCCCTGTAGCAACAAAAGCCTTGAGTTTGTCCCAAAGATCTTCGCAGTCCGAAAACTGTTGCGCCAAGTACGAATAGCGAACCTTCAAGTATTTCTACTTTCTATTTTGCCGACGGGTGGGCGATGGGAAATTCTACTATCACTATAGGTATTTCTTAGATTCAGCCAACTCACTTATGCCGAAATACCCACTGTTCACGAACGATTCAACACTATTTCTAGCGCGAACAAGCAGATTCGTTCCAACCCCGGCCGCAATCCCAGCATCGATATCGCTCGGTTTGTCACCGATCAAAACCGACTTTGAAAGATCAATCGACCATTCGGCTTGAGCCGCCAGAATCATGCCCGGATTAGGTTTTCTGAACGACGACTCCTGGCGGTATTCCCCGACACCATGAATCGGATGGTACGGACAAGAGTAGATAGCAGTTAGCGGACAATTTTCTGCGGCAAATCGATTCTTAATCCAACTCATCAGGTTCCAGAAGTCAGTTTCGGAAAATTTTCCACGCCCGATTCCAGATTGATTGGTGATCACAATTAATAAATAGCCGCCCTCGGTCGCCAAGCGAGCGATATCAAAAATCCCCTGCACAAACTCGATATCTTCAGATTTGTGCACGTACCCAGAGTCAACATTGATGACACCGTCTCGGTCTAAAAAAAGGGCCTTCTGTGTCATTTAATATCATTCTTCTGGTTCATCAATTTAAGTCTACGAAAAGAAGGCAAACTCGAATTCGCTGATTAGGTAAGTGTTCGTAGGTAATCAGCCAAAATATCCATTACGGTGGTCTAGCGAATTAACGCTAGAGGAAATTCACATGCAGAGGCGGCGCTTTAACTGACGGTTGGATTCGTTCGACTCCTCTAATGTGATTGTCAAGTGCAACACTCACATAGTGCTGAATTGGCAATGTCCCCATCATGGTCCTCGCATCAAAGTACGGGGACGCCAGGTAGTCCATCGCCCTCCAATATCGCTCGGACTTAAATAAATCTATAAACCGCTCGTCTGTAAAGTTGCCTATGTGCAGTTTTGAAAACTTTGCATTAAAGAACACCCCGGCAGGCGCGACAAGTCCGCTGCCGCTAATTTGCAAGAGAAACTGGGGTCCGTAAAAACGTTTATAGCTTGAATGGCCTTTGTCTCGAATTTTTGCCCACTTAACAATTATTTTAGTATTTTCATTTCCGAGCAACTCGGCTTCTTCAAGAAGTGGGTACATACTTTCGTACTTGGAATAGTCAACACCGAGGGTTCCGGTCTCATCATCTGAACAGTGTTTAATTACCCCGTAGTCGACGCCCAGATCGACAGCAAGTTTCGCAAATGGAATAATCTCATCCTTAAATTCGGGCATTAACACCATTTGAATTCCGAGCGTAACCTTCAGCCCGAGTTGTTTTTTCAACTTCACCGCATAACTGATATGGGTCATTGCTCTTTCGAAGACTTGGGTATGTTCTGGGCCCCTAAACATAATTCTGGCATATGCGGCCGGGGTCCCAGCTGCGACAGTGAACCTAACCCAAGTTAAGTACGGTAGAACCTCGTCTATTTTCTCTGGTTCCCACTCCCACCCGTTAGTTGCATTTCCAACATCAATCCCAATATTCGCAGCATGCTTTATAAACGGAACATAGGCTCTTGAAAGCGTGCTCTCGCCGTCCGAGATTAATGAAACACCCCGCACCCCGATCTCGGCAAAATCATCCAGCAGACTCAACACTGGGGCAACCTTGATTTGAGCGCGTTCCTGAGATTCTTGCATCATTGCGTAACAAAAAGAGCACATCGCTCCGCACGCTCGCGTAAGAGCCATATCTACACTTACGGGCGCTATGCGTTCTCCAGCCTCCCATGCAGCGACACGATCGTAGTGGTACGCCAATTTGTGAGAATCAAGAATTAGCTCACCATCCCTCGTCGGGACCGAAGTCGAGATGAATTTCGAGGCACCGGAAATTTCGTTATCATTATTCATACAGATTTTATCAAAATCCCTCGAAGGTTTCTCAGTGAGTTCTTATCACCAATCGGATCGAGCCACACAGTTAATGATTGGTCAATATTATCTTTCAATAGAAGCTCGTAGTCAAGCAGGAATCCGCCCCTCACTTTTGACGAGACCTGTCCCACAAACTGAACAAAAACGAATCCTTCATTGGTGGCCCGAGTTGGCTTCAACACTATATAGGCATCAAAGCGTGATGTAACCGTATTGACAAGTCGAAGTCGAGCATCATCATCAAGGTCGTTCCATGACGACTCCGGTTTTGGCGTATCGACTTCCGAGAAATTTTTCAAACTCATTTGCCACCATTCTTATTTACTCGATGAAGACTCTTCATGATAGTCGCCCGCCTCGACGGAGAGGCCATATTCCCCTAGCGCTGCCTTCCAAGCCAAGTAATGCCCTTCCATGGTGTCGGCCAGGGTTCCATCAAAGTCGAACAGAACCCGTTGCGGGCGTTTATCCCAAATTTTTATTGACCTGGGCGATCACTTCTTTCATCCACGGGCCGAGATGCATGTAGTGCGGGCAGGAAACAATCTGAT
>Ga0209284_10003615_pt1 | contig 18746 bp, 12 predicted proteins | sample FRY03_FD_187211 | JGI IMG/M metagenome (GOLD analysis project Ga0209284, IMG submission 187211) | Freshwater microbial communities from Lake Fryxell liftoff mats and glacier meltwater in Antarctica - FRY-03 (SPAdes) (version 2) | ecosystem: Environmental > Aquatic > Freshwater > Ice > Glacier... | reverse complement strand
TCTTGACTCAAACGGATTGCTTCTTGTAAGGTCAAAAGTGCTTGTCCCTCGCAGAGGAATGGTGAAAGAAATATTAAAATAGTAAATTTTATTTTATTCATAACGAAGAGATTCCATTGGGCTTTGTTTAGCTGCACGTCTTGCCGGAAAAATTCCAAATAGTAGCCCAACCGAAACGGATACAATAAATGAAACTAAAACCGAAGCGAGTGATATAATGGTTTGAATATCTGCGAGTTTCTCTATCAATACTGAAATTGTAACCCCAACTATAATTCCCACAAATCCACCACTTAAACTTATCAAGACAGCTTCTGCAATAAACTGAAAAACAATATCTTGTCGGCGAGCACCGATAGACATTCTCAATCCAATTTCTTTCGTTCGTTCGAGGACAGAAGCCAGCATAATATTCATAATGCCAATTCCTCCTACTAGTAGCGATATTCCTGCAATAATTGCCAGAACTATATTGAATAACTTACGCGTTCGTTGCTCTTGTTTTAGAAGGAGTTCAGGTACAACAATTTCATAATCGTCAACTTCATTGTGGCGACGTTGTAGTATCGATTGAATTACTTCAACACCACCTGTAATATCCTTGCTTTCGTGCATATTCACGACCAATCTATCAAGCTGATGGTAGTTCTCGTCGATAGGATTTTTGGTAGATCCGCCATCTTCCTCGTCTTCTGCAGATGCGCGTTTGATGTCTGCAACTGTAACATTAGATCGGTTATAAAACCGCATCAACATGGTTTTCACTGGAATGTAAACTTCGGTGTTGACGTTTCTAATGGAGAATTTTTGAGTGGATGTTTGTGAAACATCTCTATTTTCGAGCACTCCAACAACAGTAAGCCATTCGCCATTGCATTTTATTTTTTGACCAATCGGCTCTGTTTTAGCAAAAAGCTTTGCCTTGATTCCTTTGCCAATAATGCAAACTGCCGAGGCATGATTCATTTGACCATCGGAGAAAAAATAACCTTCGGCACTTTTCAAATTATTGCTTTCGAAATATTTATTGGTAGTGCCGATGAGCTTTCCTTGCGTTCTAAGTCCGCTTGAATAAAAGGATGATTCGGTTTCAATTTCGGGACTCACATAATTAACACCTGGAAGTGTTTCAAGAATATTTTTGGCATCTGCAAGGCTAAGTCCGGCCGAATAGCGCCCTGAAGTAGAGGCTTTAGCAGTTTCGGATTCTTCTACAATTGCCCTTTTCTTAATAACAACAGCTTTGATTATTATGTTATTTGAACCAATCTGTTTGATTTGTTCTAAGATTTCGCGTTCGGTACCGGCACCAATAGCAAGCATTGAAATAACAGCGGCAACCCCGAAAATAATTCCAAGAGAAGTTAGGATTGCCCGAAAACGATTGGCAATTAAGGCTTCGAGCGCAATTTTGAAATTGAAATAAAAACGATCCATTTCCATTGATCAGATTATTCAATATAAAAAGTCACTCCGCCATCTCCGTCAGGCTTTTTCGCTCGATTTGATTCTTTTTGCTTTTCAAGATGTGCATTCAATTTTTTCCTTAAAGCTTCGTCGATATAAGGTTTGGGAGCAGTTGCACTTGAATCGGCTTTAATTAAGGCTTCACCACTCGTATCGGATGGCATTGTGAGGTAAACAGTTTGACCAGCTTCCGCGCCAGCGAATAAAATTGCTGCCATATCATTTACTGCAGCTACTTTAACTTCTTGCTTCTTCAGGCGAGATCCAGCTTTTACCCAAATATAGGAATGGTTTTTAGCTGTATTTACTGCTTCCAATGGCACCGATAACACACCATTATATAAATCGACATGTATGGTATTGCTCGTTGTCATCGAAGGACGAAGGGTAGAATCTTGTGTTAAAATATCAATCACTACCTCAAATACTTTAGAATCCTGATTTGGTCGCTGTTCTCCAATATTGGCAACACTTACTACAACACCTTCAAGTTTCTTTTCAGGTTCAGCGTCAAGCGAAATCGTCGTGCTTTGGCCGGTTTTTATTTTCCTGATATCAACCTCATTCACATACGTTAAAACCTGCATTTCGCGTAAGTCGGGCAAGGTAGCTACGGCAGATTCCCATGGACTCACTGTACTTCCAACGCCTTTTTTCTTACCGTTCCAACTTTTAACATAAATCACCATTCCATCTTCTGGAGCGCTAATTTCCATTTTCTGCATTAGTGTGTTCACCCTATTAAGACCATTTTCAGCCTTTTGCATATCAGCATAAATGATGGCAACTTTAGTGGCACTTTGCTCAACTTTAGTTTTATAGTTCTTGGTTTTTTGATCGAAATTTCTTTCTGCTTTTTCAACTGCTAACTGCTTCTGACGCTGAATTGCCGGCGCTTCGTAAGCACTTTGTTCGAGTTCGAGTTGGGCTTCCTCCATTCCCGATTTAAGATTCAAGAGTTCATCACGTGCTTCGCGAAGTGTAAGAGCAGTATCTAGTCTAGCTTGCTTTAATTCGGAATTTTTTTTGTCAAATTCGAGGCTTACTTCTTGAAACTTAGTTTCTAGGGCAGATTTATCTAGTGAAGCTACAAAATCACCTTTTTTAACTACAGTGCCTTCGGGCACCAAATCTTGAATTTTGGTTCCATTCCATAATCCCGCTTCTCGCATTTCCGGACCAGGAGCTTCTATATCTGTTTGACGTTTAGCACGTATTTCCCCAGTTGTGATTACGTTAATCTCGAAACTCCCTTGACTTACTTGAGCGAAAAGTGCATCGCTCGATTTATTATCACCTCCACTGAAAGCATACCATATCAAAATAATAATTGCTATACCATATATAATGAGTGCGTTGCGCGATAATAATCGTTTTTTCATAACTCTGTTGTGCGTCTGTAACGCAATAAACTTCAATTTCTTGCCGAAAATAATGAAAATTGATAGAAAAGGTTCAGAAGTCAGCAAATTGATTGATTGAATTCATAATTAAACACAAGTATTCATGATGAAATATTTCACCATCAAAGTTCAAATACCCAATTTAAAGACGATTATTTGTTTTCTAGTCAATATATTCGCTTCATTGGGAAGGGGAAATTGGGAATATCACTATTAAAACAAGAAGATTCAAGCAATACCTGCATTCGTTTTTTTAGGTTGATTTATAAACACTGTTGTTGATAAAACTTATTTCAGCAAATCAAACTTACCCGTTTAAAATTCGACGAATTGATTTCCAGGTGATATCTTCGCTTCATTGGGAAGGGGAAATTGGGAATATCCCTCGTGAAATCTGAAGATTCAAACAAGGCTGATGATCACATTTCTACTCCGAATTACGAACACTGTTGTTGATAAAACTCATTTCAGCAAATCAAACTTACCCGTTTAAAATTCGACGAATTGATTTCTAGACGATATCTTCGCTTCATTGGGAAGGGGAAATTGGGAATATCCCTCGTGAAATCTGAAGATTCAAGCAAGGCTGATGATCACATTTCTACTCCGAATTACGAACACCGTTGTTGATAAAACTCATTTCAGCAAATCAAACTTACCCGTTTAAAATTCGACGAATTGATTTCTGGGTAATATCTTCGCTTCATTGGGAAGGGGAAATTGGGAATATCCCTCGTGAAATCTGAAGATTCAAGCAAGGCTGATGATCACATTTCTACTCCGAATTACGAACACTGTTGTTGATAAAACTTATTTCAGCAAATCAAACTTACCCGTTTAAAATTCGACGAATAGATTTCTAAACGATATCTTCGCTTCATTGGGAAGGGGAAATTGGGAATATCCCTCGTGAAATCTGAAGATTCAAACAAGGCTAATGATCATATTTTTACTCCGAATTACGAACACGGTTGTTGATAAAACTCATTTCAGCAAATCAAACTTACCCGTTTAAAATTCGACGAATAGATTTCTAAACGATATCTTCGCTTCATTGGGAAGGGGAAATTGGGAATATCCCTCGTGAAATCTGAAGATTCAAATAAGGCTGATGATCATATTTCTGCTCCGAATTACGAACACTGTTGTTAATAAAACTTATTTCAGCAAATCAAACTTACCCGTTTAAAATTCGATGAATTGATTTCTGGGTGATATCTTCACTTTATTGGGAAGGGGAAATTGGGAATATCCCTCGTTAAATCTGAAGATTCAAACAAGGCTGATGATCATATTTTTACTCCGAATTACGAACACTGTTGTTGATAAAACTCATTTCAGCAAATCAAACTTACCCGTTTAAAATTCGATGAATTGACTTCTAGGTAATATCTTCGCTTCATTGGGAAGGGGAAATTGGGAATATCCCTCGTGAAATCTGAAGATTCAAGCAAGGCTGATGATCATATTTCTGCTCCGAATTACGAACACTGTTGTTAATAAAACTTATTTCAGCAAATCAAACTTACCCGTTTAAAATTCGACGGATTGATTTCTGGGTGATATCTTCGCTTTATTGGGAAGGGGAAATTGGGAATATCCCTCGTGAAACAAGATGATTCAAGCAATACTTGCATTCGTTTTTTTAGGTTGATTTATAAACAGTGTTGTTGAAAAGATATACCCGCAATCCTTCGACATGACAAGCTAATAAGTCTCTCCAAATATGCTTTTTTGCTGTTTGCTGAAATTAGAAGATTCGACCGACCGCGCAACAATATCCTGTTTCGATCATTTATACTACAGATTAAAAAATGCGCTGACAGAACGTCATCATTTTTCAATCGGCGAGAGTTTTGTAACTTGCCCTCGCGAATTTTACACATCAACTCATGCGCTTTCTTCTCATACTCATTCTCATTTACATCGCCTTCCGTATTCTTGTGAATATTGTTTTGCCTTTGGTATTGAGATCAGTGGTAAATAAAGCTTCTCAAAACATGTCAGGTCAGTTTAATCAGACTCGGCAACGTCAAGCTCAATCGAGACCACCAGGAGAAGTGCTTATCGAAACACCTTCAGATCAACCTAAACATCGTGGTAATCAGCATAATGAAGGAGAATATGTCGACTTTACTGAAGTGAAATAGGCGATTTGCTTCAGAGGTGTATCTTTACCGCACCATAATTTGAAGCAATGCCAAAGATTCAATGGCGGTCTTTTTTGCCGCATCTCGCTGCCATAGCGGTTTTCCTAGTGCTAATTTTTGCGTATTTCCCTGAATTGCTCGACAATAAAAGTCTCCGTATGGACGACATCGAGCAACATAAAGGCATGTCTAATGAGCTTGCCGATTATCGTGAGCGAACCGGAGAAGAGGCCATCTGGACAAACTCAATGTTTGGAGGAATGCCTGGTTACATTATTTCTGTTGTCTATCATGGTAACCTCCTGAAATACGGAGCTAAATTGATGAAGATGGGGCTTCCTCGTCCCGCCGATTCTATGTTCGTGCTCATGTTGGGCATGTATTTCTTGCTATTAGTGTTCAAAGTTCGTCCACCCATGGCAATTGTCGGAGCCGCCGCGTATTGCTTCACCACCTACAACCTGCTGATTATGGAGGCAGGCCATATGTCAAAAGTGGATGCAATTTCTTGGATGCCTTGGGTTTTAGCTGGCGTGGTAATGGCTTTGCAAGGAAAACATCTCCTCGGAGGAATCCTTACAGCAATCTTTTTGAGTTTGCAGGTGAAGGCATCACACTTTCAGGTTACCTATTATATGGGGTTTATTCTGCTGTTTTTCGCCTTGTTTTATTTGGTTGATGCATTCCGAAATAAGACCCTTCCAAATTATGTGAAAGCCGCATCAGTATTAGTCTTGGCAGTTGTTTTTGGAGTTTTGACAAACATTTCGTCCCTCTACACGATTTACGATTATGGCAAAGATTCCATTCGTGGTAAATCAGAGTTAACCATTAAAGACACTCAAGATGGTGATGGATTAGATGCCAATTATGCTTTACAATACAGCTATGGCGTTGGCGAAACGTTCTCCTACTTTATTCCAAATGTTTATGGAGGAGCTTCAAATCTTGGTTTAGGAGAACAAAAAGATGCATTAAATGAGGCTTCCCCTCAATATAAACAGGTCCTTCAAAATTTACCTCAATATTGGTGGGATACCTCAACCACTGGTCCTTTTTATGCTGGAGCAATCGTTTGTTTTTTAGCTGTATTGGGCTTTTTCTTCTACGAAGGACCTGCTCGATGGGCAATTCTTGCATCGTGCATCATTGCAATTATGCTTTCATGGGGAAAAAATTTCGAAGGCCTTTCACTTTTTATGCTTGACCATTTTCCGGGCTATAACAAGTTTAGAGCTGTAAAGATGATGCTGATAATTGTCGATTTCATGCTTCCCTTAATGGCAATTTTGGGTTTGAATGAAATCGTAAAGAATCCAGATCGCCTGAATACTGAACGTTGGAAATTCTTTGTATCTATAGGTTTAACAGCAGGTTTAGCGCTTGTTTTTTATCTAATGCCAGATACATTCTTCAACTTCGATTTCCTCAATCCTCAAATTGCTTCTCAAGTTAAAAACATGCTTGTGCAGGGTGGTTATGGCGAAGCCGAAATGAGTAATTGGATGTCGGGCTTTATGGCCAATCTTCAAAATGTTAGAATTGCAATATTCAAAGCAGACGCATTACGCGCATTCTTATTGGTTGCAACAGCAGCAGCTGCGATATTTGCGTATGCAAAGTTGAAATTCAATCCAGTCATTCTAACCATGATCATCCTCGTGTTCACTATCGGCGATTTATGGTCGATTGATAAGCGTTATGTCAACAAGAAAGACTTTATCTCTAATACTCGCATGGAAGTGCCTTTTAGTCCGTCTGCTGCCGATGAAGCTGTTTATGCTATGGAAATTCAATCAAATCCTGCCTTGCAGCAAAAGATTGATGCCCACAAACAAGAGGGAATGGCTCGAAAGCGGAAATCAAGCTCAGGTTCGGCTGATGAAGCAAAGTATCGCTTCCGCGGATTACTTGCCAACACTGATTATCGTGTGCTAAATGTAGGTAGTGATATGTTTAATGATGCCGCGACTTCGTTCTTTCACAAATCAGTTGGAGGATACAGTGCCGCTAAACTTGAACGTTATCAAGAGTTTATCGAATTCCAGCTTCAACCTTCCATCCAAAATATTTTCACAGCGTTCAATTCTAGTCCAACAGATTCTTCACTTCGTGCGATGTTAAGTCAGCAATACGCTCTTAACATGCTCAATACCAAATACATCATATATAACGAGAAAGCATCACCCTTGGTAAATCGTAGTGCGCTTGGAAATGCTTGGTTTGTTTCGAGTTTACAAGAAGTTGCCTCTGCTGATGAGGAAATAAAGGCCTTAAAACCAGGCTTCAATCCTGCGCAAACTGCTATTGTTGATGTACGTTTCCACGATGTTTGGACAGGATGGAATCCCAAAACAGATTCTTCTGCCTATATTAAGCAACTTTCATACGCTCCTAATGAATTAACTTATGAGTCGAATTCTTCAGTAGAGCAAATTGCGGTCTTCTCTGAAATATACTATGCAAAAGGCTGGAAAGCATTTATTGATGGAACCGAAGTGCCTCATTTTCGCGTAAATTATATCCTTCGTGCGATGAAAATTCCTGCGGGAAAACATAACATCGAATTTAAGTTCGACCCTGAGGTATATCATACAACTGAGACCATTGCCATGGCATCTTCAGGTCTATTAATTCTTTTAAGTTTGGTTTTATTGGTGATGCAATTGCGCAAAAAGCCTGAAGACCAACCAAAGCAAGCTTAATTTATGTGCGGAATCGCCGGTTTTTTTCAAACCCAGCAAACTTTAGACGCTGAAGATTTAAAACGTATGACTGATGCTCAGCCTCACAGAGGTCCTGATGCTGCTGGTTATGCTATGGTGGGTTTAGTTGGTCTCGGGCATCGTCGATTAAGTATCTTGGATTTATCTGATGCCGCTAATCAGCCATTTTATTCTGCCGATAACCGCTATGTGGTAGTTTATAACGGAGAAGTATACAATTTTCGCGAAATGCAGAAGGACTTGAAAACTCCCTCTCGAACAACTTCTGATACCGAGGTTATTCTTAATGCCTATTTAGAATGGGGAAGCGATTGCGTTAATCGTTTCAATGGTATGTTTGCTTTTGCAATTTACGACTCGGTAAAAGAGGAATTATTTATTGGGCGCGACCGATTAGGAATTAAACCCTTTTACTATTACCATCACGAAGGAGTTTTTGCTTTTTCTTCTGAATTAAAAGGACTCTTGGCTTTACGACCAAAACTAAAGCTAAGCCTCGACAAGCAAGCAATACACGATTATTTATTGCTTGGTTATATTCCTGAACCTTTGAGCATGTGCAAGGAGATTCGGAAATTCCCTGCCGGTCACGTTGGATTCTTAAGTAAAAAAGGACTGGAAATTAAGTCGTTCTGGAGTATGTATGACAAAATTACGTCTGACACAATGACCGACGAATCTCTTGCTCATAAGACTCTTAGCGGCTTACTCGACAGCGCTGTGCAATACAGAATGATTTCGGATGTTCCTTTTGGTACATTTTTAAGTGGAGGGATCGATTCGAGCATAGTAACTGCCTTTGCACAAAAGAATGCTTCTTCACCAATAAATACGTTTTCAATAGGCTTTAAAGAAGGAAAATACAACGAGGCAACATTTGCAAAAGCTGTAGCAAATCATTTGGGCACCAATCACCATGAATTTATGGTCACCGAAGCTGATGCAATTGAGCTGCTTGATAAAATGGTGGAAGCTATGGATGAGCCTTTTGCAGACTCGTCTGTTATTCCAACTATGTTAGTTTCGAAATTAGCTCGAAAGCACGTAACAATGACCCTCTCGGGCGATGGAGGAGACGAACTCTTTCTTGGATATGGTTCATACAATTGGGCGGAGCGAATGTCGAATCCTTGGGTGAAGGCGGTTCGAAAACCGATTCATGCACTACTAAGCAGAAGTGGAAACAACAGAAGAGAGCGCGCCGCCCAACATTTCAATTACCCACATTACGATTCTATCCGAACCCACATTTTTTCCCAGGAGCAATATTATTTTTCGGAAGTGGAAATCGCTAAGCTTACCTATGGCGACAGCTTGAAACCGAGCGTGAACGGAAAGCATCCAAATTTACCTAGAAAACTTCGTCCTTCTGAAGAACAAGCTTTGTTCGATTTAGGGCATTATTTGAAAGATGATTTACTCACGAAGGTAGATAGATCAACTATGCAATTCTCGCTCGAAACACGTGTTCCATTGCTTGATTATCGTATCGTAGAATTTGCCTTAAATCTCGATCCATCTCTTAAGATCAAGAATGGACAAAGCAAATATCTTTTGCGTCAAGTACTATTTGATTTAGTGCCTAAAGAATTATTTGATCGTCCCAAATGGGGCTTTAGTATTCCTCTTGATAGATGGATGCGCACTGAATTGTCTTATTTGATAGATAAATATTTATCGCGCGAGCAATGCGAAAAACACGGACTTATAAACTATAATATTCTTAAAAATTATGTGAATGATTTCCGTCAAGGTAAGGATTACTATTACAACAGACTTTGGCAAGTAATTGTATTACACAAAACCTTAGAAAAGGTCGGTCTCAGTTAAAAAGCGGAATATTATAATTGGTGTAAAAGCTTTTCATGTATGCTAAATATCCCATTCGCCATGCGCGTGTGGCATCTTCGTTCAAGTAATCTAAAACAGGGCGTTGATCTGTTAATATAATCGCATCATTCACATTTATGCTATCGTGAGGAACAAATCCATCATGCATATATTCAGGAACCTTATCGTCAAAAGCATCCATTGAATTTGAGAATACATAAATCATATTACTCTTGCTTTCTAAGGAGTCAGTTGTATATAGCTCTGTAAATAAGCCCATAGCTCGGATGGTTTTATAAAGAGAACGGTTTCCTTTTCCAATTTCTCCTCGATAATAGCCGTTAGAATTTATAAGCACTAATCCGCCAGCCTTTATAAGACTTCGAGTTTTGCTAATGCTTTCAGCGGTAAAAACGTGCGCAGGTGTTTCCTCACCTCGAAACAAATCGAAAATGATGAGGTCGTATTTTTTCTCGGCATGATTAATAAACCTTCTTGCATCATCCTGGATGACATTGACTTTACTTGGTAAAAAAAAAAACTCTTTCGCAACGTCAATAATTCGTTCATCCAGTTCAACTGCATCTACTTCAAATCCTTTATTAATGGCATCTGTAGCAATAACGCCTCCACCCAAACCAAGTAGTAACATGGATGAGCCTTCTGGGAATTTAGAAATTATATCCTCCGTAACATTAAAATAATCGTGATCATTAAATCGTTTGTTTTTTTGATTGTAAGACGTTTGTATAACCCGATTTACAAATAGAGTTCGTTCAAGTTGAATCGAATCATTATGCAAAACAGGAATATCAGCAACCATTACTTGTCCCAAAATTCCTTCTTGCTGAAATAATACGGTAATGCTATTCGATTGCAGTTTATGCTGCCAAAGGTGATATCCGCTGGTCAGAATTAGCGCCAGTATAAATACGCCAGGTTTTTTCCATCCATTTTTGAAGATCAAAATAGCCGGAATTATTCCTAAAATAAATCCAGTTACAATACTTGGAAGAATGAGTCCAAAATAGGGTATAACATAGAAACCGAATAAAAAAGTGAAGAAAATGCCTCCAGTAGTGGAGATGGCGTAAACCACACCAGCTCTTTTACCACTCGTTTCTGTAGAACTGTCTAAATTGGCAATAACTAAAGGTGAAACCATTCCCATTCCAATGACAGGAGGGAGAATGATGAGCAAACCAGAGGTAAGCACAGCATCACGGAATGCTAATAAATGTGCGGCATTTAATATCCATTGGGCCACAAACGGCATAACCATGATTAAAATCCCGCAATAAAGCAGCGTGATTAATAGAAGTTTGTCTTTGCGCTCATTTTGTGAGATTACTCCTCCTAGAAAATATCCAATGGTCAAACCTCCTAAAGTTAAAGCCAAAACTGTTGCCCAAACAAATAATGAAGAACCAAAGTAGGGTGCCATCATTCTTGCGCTCATTAGCTCTGTGGCCATTAAGCTGCCACCTTCTAGAAACGATAGGCCAAGTAATAATTTGTTATTAAGCGAGATTTGCATCGGCAGTTTCAGTTAATTGCTCTTCACTATTCTTGGTATTTTCAAATCCAATGTTTCCAATTTTCCTCTGTTTTCGTTGTTCATCTAAGATCATTAAAAGGGACATATAAAAGGGTATACTAGGGATTTTATATCTCACCAATGCTCCAAAATTTGCTGTCGTTAAACCAACGGAAAACGAGAAAAATATAGCAAAAACAAATGCAAAAATCAGCAATGGGTCTCTTCCGATTGATTTAGCCACTCCGAAAGGTCCGAGTGAAAGTAAAATACGAATGGTTAAAAAAAGCATTATTGAATTCTCTAAGGCAGATAGCAACATTACTGGATTTCTAACATCCCACAAAAACGGCCGAAACAACCCAGCCATCAGAGCTGCTGGGAATTTTGATATTATACTACCAACTGAACCATCAATTTCACCAATATCAAATGAGTTTTCTCCATACGCTTCTCGTGTCAAGTCATTTTTTGTTACAACTGCTTTGTTTATAGCAGAATCGACAGATGAATACGAACCTAAACTACTACCAATACTAGATAAAACGACACTACTACCAATTACACCGATGGCAACAATAAGTGGAGAAATAAGTAATCTCATGAAACCACTTCGAATAGCGATGATTCGACTATAAAGAATCCAAATTGTCGCTCCTGGCAACAATGCCACAAAAATGTAAGGCTTAATTGATATTATAACATACGACGCTATGAGAAAATATATAACATGCCTCTGTCTTTGTTCTCGTTTAATAAAAATCATGTAAACGCAATAAGTCATCCAACAAGCTGCCGAGAATGTTACTGTGTCTTTTAAGATTGCTGAACCCCAAAACAATACTGAGGGCATGTAAAGAATTGAAAATGCAAACTTCTTTTCCATATTAGGAAAGAGTTCATTAAAGAGCAGAAATAGTCGCCAAATGCCCGCATAAGAAAGCCATGCAAACATAAATGTGGTTATCACAAAACTAAAACCAGAGACAATAATTAATGGCGCTGCTATTCGAACAATAGTAAACGATTGCGGATCACGATAATAGTCAGGACAACACAGGCCATTCTCCACAAATCGAAGCAGGTTGAGGTTACTTAAGTCTCCTCCAAGTACGGAGAAAAATGCTCCTTGATTAACAAAACTTAAGCGAGCCAGCAAAGAACCACTTTGAAAAAAGCCTGTAGTATCTCCTCCTTTATAATAAAAGATGTAGATTATACAAACTAAAAAACCGCCTCCAAGTTTTAAAATTAAACCACGTGTATAGAACTTATAAAGCGGATTACCAGCGATTCTGTTATTCTTAATCTGATTGGCTGTGTAGAAAATAACCAACAGATAAATCGGCATCAGAATGAAATCTTTGATCGAAAACAGTGTCTCATTCATATTCCCTTTCGGTTACTCTTGTAAATTTGCACTTATTGCAAAGGAAACCAATTCGCAACGATTTTGAAAATTCTCTTTATTTCATATGATGGAATGACCGATCCTCTTGGTCAATCTCAGGTAATTCCCTACCTCCAAGGATTAGTTAAAACGGGCCACTCTGTTTGGTTGCTTAGCTGTGAAAAGCCCGCCAGATTTGAAAAGGAGAAGAAACATATTGCTAAGTTATTACTCGATTCGAAGATCGAATGGCTACCAATAAAATATACCTCAAGTCCGCCAATATTTTCCACGTTGTGGGATGTAAACTCTCTAAAGAAGTCGGCTTCCGAATGCATTCAGACGAATCAAATCGACGTTTTACATTGCCGTAGCTATATTTCTGCTTTGGTAGGCGAATACGCACAAAAACGTTTTGGAACGAAGTGGATCTTCGATATGCGCGGTTTTTGGGCAGATGAAAGGGTAGATGGAGGTATCTGGAAACTTTCAAATCCTTTATTTAAAACTATTTACAATTTTTTCAAACGAAAAGAGAAAGACTACTTGCTGAAAGCAAATGCAGTGATTTCGCTCACCCAAAATGCTAAAGATGAAATTCATAGTTGGCCTGGATTTGCCCAAGTTCCAATTACTGTTATTCCTTGTTGCGCCGATCTAAGTCTTTTCAAAATTAAGTCAAAGACGGATGAGGAAGTCTCGGCTCTTCGAAACGAATTGGATATTCCACATGATGCATTTGTATTATCATATCTTGGCTCGCTGGGTACTTGGTACATGTTGGATGAAATGCTTGACTTTTTCAAAATCCTTCAGCAAACGTACCCTAATGCCTTATTCCTTTTTATAACAGGAGATTCTCCTCAAATGGTTTTCGAGAAAGCGGCTCTAAAGGGAATCAACGAATCATGTATCCGAGTTAAATCGGCGAGAAGAAACGAAGTGCCTGTTTATGCTTCCATAAGCAGTGCTTCGATGTTTTTCATTAAGCCTTTGTATTCCAAAAAAGCCTCCTCACCAACCAAAATGGGCGAGCTTATGTCATTAGGAATTCCGCTTATTTGCAATTCTGGTGTGGGTGATGTAGCAAGCATACTAAGCGATGGAGGTAATGGTATAATTATCAATAATTTTAATAATGAATCTTATAAAAAGGCCATCTTAGAACTGCCGAAAGTACTCGATACTCAGCCAGATTCAACCATTGCATGTGCTGAAAGGTATTATTCCTTAAAAGATGGTATTGAGAAGTATAATGGCGTTTATGCGGATTTATCTATGCATACTTAGGGTTCACTTAAAAAGTCAGAAACACGTCAGATGCGAGACAAGAGGATTTTATGACGTACAAATAGTACTTCAAAATACTCTTAACGAAGCAGATGGCGTGTTGCTGGCTAAGCCAAATTCTAGAAAACAATAAAAATAATAATTTGTGATGCATACAATCTGATCAATTTCGTCAAATAATGCACACCAAATCAAAAATTAAACATTGTAATATTCACATAATCAGAATTTTAGGTGTTTTTAAGTGAACCCTACTTAAATCTAATTTCTCTGCTCAATATTACATTGATGTTGTTTAAAATCAATTTTAGTGTTTAAAATCCCTTTCTGCAAATTGGAAATTGAGGTTATTAATTCTATTGATTTATTTTTCAATTGAGACGCTCCAGAAGGATTTACCCTATTGGAATTTCTGCTTTTCAATTTTCTGTTTTTTAGATTGTTTGAAAGATCAGAATGAGATTCAGAGTGGCTTCTAGAAAAGCGTTAGCGGATATTTAAGATGTCCAACCAGCTAGTATAGTTTTTCAGGTTTGATAGTTTTGCTTTATTAATCAAACGAAGTACCAGCTTCAAATTGAACTGTTTGATGTGCATTATTTGAATTCTTATTGTGTATCTTAGACCTAAATAGGAATTCTTACTTAGAGTCTGTCTATAGAGTCTCCTGATGTCGTTACACTAGTCCGAAAAATGCTCATTTGCAAAAGTAAACTGCGCTTTTTCATCCTTCGTGCGCCTAATCAGAAGCCTCTATAGTTCAAACTCCTGACTCTGTGGACAGACACTACTTAGGTAGAAAAAACGCTGTAAACCAAGTTTGCTTTTTAATAATATGTATCGAATTGCATAGGTTTAGTTGCATTTGTATAATACAAAACGGATAGCTATTTTATTAACCTACTCTTTCGATGTTTGTAGAATATTATGTTTGTTGAGATTCTTTCGAATGTAGAAATTCTTATTAATTATGTTTTTTTTAGCTCTGTAAGTTCTATTAAAAGGGCTATCTGAAAATTATAGTCTTCTGATTTATTACATAGTGCCGCTAAATTAGTAGTAGTATAAAACAATATTTATATCTAAAAATTATGATTAGTAAAGTGTATGTTAAAATTGCGGTATTATTTCTTATTACTTCCTCATGCAATGAAAGTAAAGAGACAATAATGCCAGAAACAAAAAATATCACCGAAAGCGTTTATGCCTCTGGTACAGTAAAAAGTACTGGTCAATATGAAGTATTTAGTAAGCAAAATGGTATTATAGAAAAAATATATGTTCAGGAAGGAATGCCAATAAAAAAGGGTGATACGCTTTTAGTTATAAATCTAGAGAATGCTAAAATAGCAACAGCAAACGCAAGATTAATCTCTTTGAATTCTGATTACAAGGTAAACTCCGATAAATTAGTTGAAGCCGAAAATTCCTTAAAACTTGCAGCTAAAAAGCTCTCGAATGATTCGCTATTATTTATCAGACAAAAAAATTTATGGGCCAAGAATATCGGAAGTAAAATTGATCTCGAACAACGAGAGCTGAGTTATGAAAATTCAAAACTTAATTTAATAAGTGCAGGTACCCGTCGTAACGAGCTTAAAAGACAATTAACCTTAGCCTCAAAGCAAAGCAAGAATAATCTTGAAAGTTCCAAGTTAATGGAAGAAGATTTTGTTATTCGGAGCGAATTGGACGGCGTCGTTTATAAGCTTAATAAGCTTGAAGGTGAACTTGTTAATAATCAAGCTCCAATTGCAATAATTGGAAGTAATGATTTCATTATTGAGTTAAGCATCGATGAAAATGATATTGTCAAAATTAAAATAGGACAGAAAGTAATCATACGGATGGACAGTTATAAATTGAGAGTTTTTGAGGCCAATTTGATTTCTATCGACCCAATGATGAACGAAAGAACTCTCTCATTTACAGCCGAAGCCCAATTTTCTGAAGCTCCGCCCCAACTTTTTCCAAACCTTACGGCTGAGGCAAATATTATCATTCAGGAGAAAAAGAATGTTTTAACAATACCTAGAAAGTATTTAATAAACGATTCAACTGTTATGCTCCAAGGAGGTAAATTAGTACCTATTAAAATCGGATTATTGGATTATAGTTTAGTTGAAGTAGTAGGCGGTATTAATGCTCAAACTAAGATTGAATTACCTGAAAAATGAAAATTAAACATATTTCAGAAATAGCGGGCGCACTTTTACTTGCCAGATGGAAACAAACTCTTGTAGCTGCTATCGGAGTTGCATTTAGTATTATGCTGTTTATTTCATTACTCGGTTTCATGGAAGGACTAAATAAGTTACTCGATGGCTTGGTATTAAACAGAACACCACATGTTCGGTTATACAATGATATTCGCCCATCGGAGTTTCAACCAATCGATTTATTTGATAGCTATAAAAATTATCACAATTTTGTTAGTTCAGTCAAGCCAGCAAATACAAACAAAGAAATCTACGATGCGGAAAATATAATTAGGAAGGTCAAAAGTGATCTACGTGTCATCGGAGTAGCACCAAAATTAACTGCTCAAGTATTTTATAATTTAGGAAATATTGAGTTGAATGGGATTGTAAACGGCGTAGATGTTGATCAAGAAGTTAAGTTGTTTGCTTTCAATGAGTACGTTCATGGCGGGAATTATCTTGATTTAGCAACAATATCAAATAGCATAATACTTGGGCAGGGTGCCGCAGAAAAAATGCTTGCAAAAAAGGGAGATGTTATACTCATTACGACGCCAAGTGGAGAGCAATTTCCCCTCAAAGTAGTTGGCTTTTTTAGATCAGGAATTGCCGAAATTGATAAAGTTCAGAGTTACGCGAGTATTTCAACAACTCAGAAATTACTGGGAAAACCAGCTTCTTATATGAGCGATATTCAAATCAAATTAAAAGATATGAGCTTGGCACCAGCCATTGCATTAGAGTATGAATCGCTTTTTAATATTGATGCCGAAGATATACAAACTGCAAATGCCCAATTCGAAACAGGCAGCAGCGTGCGTTCAATTATTTCCTATGCTGTTGGAATTACCTTATTGATAGTGTCAGGATTCGGTATTTACAATATTCTCAATATGCTTATTTATGAAAAGATGGATACCATCGCTATTTTAAAGGCAACTGGATTTGCGGGTAAGGATGTTAAAAAAATATTTATTACAATCTCCTTGAGTATCGGTATTGCCGGGGCTTTTGCTGGTGTTATTTTTGGTTTCCTTCTCTCACAGTTAATCGATGCCATCCCTTTTAATACAGCTTCACTTCCCAATGTCAAAACGTATCCAATCGACTATGGTATTCAATATTATATCATTGCAGTAATATTTGCTTTGTTAACAACATATTTAGCGGGCTGGTTTCCAGCTAGAAAGGCAAGTAAAATTGATCCCGTAATAATTATTAGAGGAAAATAAATGAGTAATACCAAGCTAATTGAGGCTAAATCCATATATAAATCCTTTCATAATCCTGTAAAGGTTGATGTTCTAAAGGATATTACATTCAGCGTTAATAGTGGCGAGTTTGTTACAATAACTGGCAAATCAGGCTGTGGTAAATCTACCTTGCTTTATATTCTTTCTACGATGGATACAGATTTCTCAGGAGAACTATTTATAGATAATGTTAGCACCCGAAATAAATCAGAAGAGCAATTAGCAGCTATTAGAAATGAAAAAATAGGGTTTGTATTTCAGTTTCACTATCTCTTAAATGAATTCAGTGTCTTGAAAAATGTAATTCTACCGGGATTCAAACTAAATAAATTAAGCGAAGAAGAATTAGAAAGTAATGGTCTTAAATATCTTAAAGCTTTAGGAATCGAGAATCTAGCTCATAAAATGGCATACAAGCTCTCTGGAGGCGAGAAACAACGTGTTGCAATTGCTCGGGCCATGATTAATGATCCTTTGTTGATTATGTGCGATGAACCCACCGGGAATTTAGACAGTAAAAATACCGACATCGTATTTGATATTTTCAAGGAACTCTCTGAAGTATTCGATAAAACATTATTGATTGTGACACATGATTTAAATTTTGCAGAAAAGACCTCCAGAACCATTGTGATGGATGATGGGAAGATTGTATAATCTGTTTTAGTCTTCAATGAAACTACCTTTAAATGTTTATATTTTACCTAATTAGAGTCTGTCTGCAGAGTCAGGAGACTCCACAGACAGACTCTAAGTAATCTTAAATACCCTATTCTTAAAAAAAACTTATTTCTTGAAGCAGATTAATTTTATGTGCCATTCAATTCACTTTTTCACTCATGATGATACGGATGCCGATTGATAATGCTGTAAGCACGATATAACTGCTCCGCAAAAATCAACCGAATAATCTGATGTGAGAATGTCATCTTGCTCAATGACAATTTCTGATTCGCTCGATTGTAAACATCTTCAGAAAATCCATAAGCACCGCCAATCACAAACACAATCTGCTTCATTCCTTGATTCATTAAATTCTGCATCTGATCTGCAAATTCCAATGAGGTATATGTTTTACCTCGTTCATCCAAAAGGATAATCCAATCATCCAGTTTTATCTTTGAAAGAATCAATTCTCCTTCCTTTTGTTTCACTATATCTTGACTAAGTGATGCCGCATTTTTCAAATAGGGTATCGTCTCATTAGCAAAAGGAATATATGCTTTCAGCCGTTTCTCATAAACAGAAATCCCTGTTAATAGGTATTCATCACTAGTCTTTCCAATCTGAATAAGCTGAATTTTCATCGGGCTCAAGGTAGAAAAACAATGCAAATCAAGATGGATATTGATTGATAAAACAAATTATATTTGCAGCACAGCTCACATGAATACCGCAGCTGGCTTGGTTTTTGCTTAGTGACCGCCTCCATGCGAATGAAGTTTTTTCTTCTTATATTTTTATCTCTACTTCCCTTTACTGGTGAAGCCTCAAGCGAC
>Ga0209284_10003612_pt1 | contig 18771 bp, 24 predicted proteins | sample FRY03_FD_187211 | JGI IMG/M metagenome (GOLD analysis project Ga0209284, IMG submission 187211) | Freshwater microbial communities from Lake Fryxell liftoff mats and glacier meltwater in Antarctica - FRY-03 (SPAdes) (version 2) | ecosystem: Environmental > Aquatic > Freshwater > Ice > Glacier... | reverse complement strand
ATTCGCGGAAAAATGTTTTTACATTTATAAAAACAACCAATAGTATCAAAAAATCTACCTAATATTATTTGTTTTTTATTATTAAAAAAATTCATCGGGTTCACACGAGTTAAATTCGTTTTCACATTTAATATTTAACTTTGAAATTTGTGTTTTATTACTTTTTTAAAACTTTTCTTTTTCAGGAGAAATTGCGTTTAACAATAAAAATAATTCCTTAAAATATATTGGATTGCAATTTTTTGGATTAAAATCAAATTTATATTTATCCATAATACAGTATTTATATATAGTTTTATTATTTTATACCAGACATTTTAAACATTAAGATCGCGTTCGGGTCCATATAATAATGGAATAAATTCCATTGGCTTGGACATATCCATATAAATATGCAAGTCGCCGAATTTGTTATTTGGTGGGTAATCTTTATTGCTTAAATACGTTTGAATGATTTTTTTATCAAGTTGAATTTGCAACCACATGGCCGCATCCACAACATTATGAATTTTTGCCAGAGGTCCTTGAATATTTCCGGATGTTTCCAAAGGAGCGGTGCCATATCTTTCATTATATATTACTTGATTGGGATAAAGCGAACTAGACGCCATCAGTCTTAAATCTGAACTGGGGTTTCGAACTAGTGTGCTAGTAAACAAATATTGGGAAGTCAAATCTTTTTGCATCCAACCAAAACCAGAATTAAAACCGCATTTTGGATTACATTCGTTTGTTTGACATAAACTTTCGTACAGATATTTGCTTGCGGGTATATATGAACGCCCATAATCAATTATTTTAGCAATATAATATGAATTAAATTGAATTATTTTTCCGTTTGTCAAATGATAATAAAATGTAATGTATTTTCCGGGAGAAGGTTGGTACAACATCACATTGCTTGTATGCAAATCGTTATGAACGAATTGGTTGGTTAAATGTGCCAAGGGAATATATATTTGTGCTAAAATAGCTAATTTAGAAACGTCGCTAACAATATTATTTTTCAAGTGATGTGCAAACGTGATGGCTCCTCGAATATGTTGGATTAATACGGCTAAGTATTGAGATATAGTACATACAATTTTATATTGTTCATCAAATTGTTGGTTTGGGTTGTCGGCTGATTTGATTAATTGCAATGTTTGTTTAAACGAAGATATATCGACAATAGTAGGATTATCTCGCACCCATTCGTACACAAAAGGATCTTCATATCCATACAATCCATAGGTTTCCACAAAACATGGAAAAAAGGGGATCCACTGATTCACTTGGATTCCCACCGCATATTCATAATATAAATTATCCGCACTAGGTTTTTGAGAAGATTTAAGAATAGTGCTGGCGGTATAACCTCGGTGTTGATAATTGATTTCTTTTATAAAACCGTTTGCACTTACCGAACCAATAGAGGTAATCGGCGGGACCACATAATCAAACGCAGTGAACTTATTAAAGAATTGTTTGATTTTGTTGTTTTCAATACCAAACGCAATACAAACTCCAGAATCAGAACAAATGTTTTTTAAAAAAATGGACTGTCTTTGCGGTTTAGTTTGTTGCATAAACTGTCCTATTTTTTGAGACGCCGATGTTTTTGCGCCAGCTCTTTTTTTTTGCATTTTTTTTCGCAATGTTCTTTTTTTATTCTTTACATGCTTTTTAGTTTTTCTTTTTTTTGTCATTTATATACAATTATATTATAATTGTTGGGAAGGAAGTTTTAAACCGTATAAATAGGGAATCAAACGCAATTATTGGAAAAATCATGTGGAAAGAGTTGTTAAAAATATTGAAATTCCATGCGTTTTTTTGATTGGAATAATTCATACTATAATCTAGCAAAAAGAAATGTCTACTAGCATCAACAATTTACCTGTCCCTCCAATGGATACAATGTCGGAATCCAGTCAATTCGTCCAATCCGCCGATCCAAATGCGCAGTATAATCCTAGCGTAGAATTTCCACCAAAAGATAATGGAGTATCTTTAGATTCAGACACGGTACAAGAATTGGTTCGTGGTCTGCAAGAAGCGAATTCTTCAGGAGCAACCTCCATTCCAGTGCGCGATATTCCGCAGAACATCCAGCAAGATGCACAAGTAAATCCAAATTATATTCCCCCCAACAACAATCAACGTGTGCGGTTTGAGGAAGAAGAAGACGAAAATGAATATGACGGAATTACGGAAAAAAACACGGCAAATAATCGCAAAACGGATTCGTTTAATTATATTTATGACGAACTACAAACGCCCATTTTATTGGGGATTTTATTTTTTATATTTCAACTTCCAGTTGTGCGGCTCCTATTGTATAAATATTTGCCCGCCATGCACATCGAGTCTGGAACTCAACTTAACTTATTTGGGATTAGTTTTTGCAGTGTGATATTTGGCTTTGGATATATGTTAATTTGTAAATTGATGTCCTATTTATCTTCCTTTTGACCGTCCAAATCGAAAGATTGAATAATATTAGTGTGTGTAACAATGGATTGTAGAAGAGTTGCCATTAGCAATTTTTCACATCGTATTTCTTTTTGCAAATTATTAAACGCATACAAGATGTCATATTGCAATGCCAAATTATTATGCATTAATGTCCCGTTTTTAATTAAAATGACAACGTCCAAACTACTGACTCCTGCTTTGTACAAAGCGTCCGCCATACACAACACATTGGTATTTGTTAATGAGTGATGTTTTTTCAACAATAATTGGATTTTTTTACGTATATTGTCGCGGTTGGTTGCGTTTATTTTTGTCAAAATAGTTGAATTTGGGTTACGGGTCATGTTGAGTTTGTATAAATTAACGATTTTTTTTGTTTTATCAGAAACTGGAAGCGGTATATATAAGGTGCAAAAACGGGATAAAATGGGTTTAATTAACCCAAACTCTTCCACAACGTCAATGAAAAACCTGGTGGTTTTAATAAATATTTCAATATATCGACGCAGTGCGGATTGGGCGTCAATAGTTAATTTGTCGGCATTTTGTAGGATAATTATTTTAAATGTATTTTCATCGATAAAATTAGATTGGGCGAAAAATTTTAAATCTTCGCGAATAAATTTAATTCCTTTGGAATGCGTACAATCAATATATTTGGTATAATTTTTAATTTTAACCGCATCTTGATTGTATATTTGATGGATAAAATTGTGAATTATAGTACTTTTTCCTGAACCCGTGGGTCCGCAAAATAAAATATTCGGCACGTTGTTGGTCGTACAAAAGAAATCCAATTTTTCATGAATATGACGCTGGTTCTCAAACAACATTATATATTGTGTCTGGTTATTTTTATTATAATTTATTTGTAGTTTTAGTTTGTATTTTGCCTAAAACAAAAATGAGTTAAATGCTTTTTGGTTTAAATAATAAAAATTATAAATGATGTTTAAAATGCAAAAATCACGGAATAATAGCAATTCATTGCCACAAACACCTGTGAAGCGAACGAAAAAATGTCCGGAGAAAATATTTTTATTTACCAATGCAAGGGACGAACCGAGTATATTGGAATGGATATTTCATCATTTACATTTGGGATTTACCCATACATTTATTTACGACCACATGTCAATTGTTCCGATTCAAACTTTGTTGGACGATTACTGGGTCACAAACCCAGATGCAAAAACACGATTAAGTAGCCGAATTCATGTGATTCGTATTGATGATGATAATTCAAAAAAAGTTTTTTTGAATTCCGTCACCAATATTAAAATCCCGCTGATGAATATAGCATTAGATTGCTGTATTAAAGAACGTGTAGATTGGTTGTTATATTTAGATGCGGATGAATTTCTTACTATCAACACAGGTGTGTTTAAAGACGAAAACCCATTAAAGCAATTATTAACTTCCTTTTATTTTGCCGATACCTTGGCAGTAAATTGGATCATGTTTGGTTCCTCCAACTACGAAACACAACCGCCCGGTTTAATAATGAATAATTTTATATGTTCGGACAATAAACTAAATCCGCATGTAAAAACGTTTGTACGACCCACCGCAGTTCGAAATGCAACCAATCCGCATTATTATCCCGCCATCCATACCAATCGTAGTTTTGCTGTGACTGGAAATAGTATGGATCCCACATCGCCATTTAACGTGGTGGATATGGAATTTAAAAATGCTCCCGCATACATTGCCCATTATATTGTGCAGTCTAAAAATGAATTTTTCCGTCGCAAAGGCAGGTCCATGGATGACGGAACTGGGGACAAATCTGGGATGTATCCCAAAGAACAATTGCATGTGGTGCATAATCATTGTCCCAATGAACAATTACGGGAACGACACGGAAAAGAATTGGAACAAATGTTTTGGGGAAAAAATAAAGATTGATAAGGATGATGGGGGTGAGGATAATAATAATGAGGGTGATACTGCTTTTATTTTTGTTAGTTTGAATAGAAAAGAGGATGAATAAAATAGGGTCGAAAAAATATTTTAAAATAAAAAACAAAAATAATCCCATTCAATTTTTAATTTACTGGACCGAGTTTGAGTCTTTCAATTTTATAAACCCATTTTTTATTTTATTTTTACCCTTTTTAAAAAGATGCAAACTAACAAAATTCAAAAATAAAAAGAAAACAAAATGTTTGTTAATATTTTGCATTGGCATGTCAGAACATTGTAAAGACACATAATTTGGATTATTTCTTATAAGAAATAAAACACAATATTTTGTTATTGTTGCTTAATTTAACCTCGCCCAAACTCATCATGTTGGTGATGGAGGTATCGATGGTATATCCGTTGGCAATTAAAAAGGAAAATAAATCTGGAATTTCGTTGGGGGTCATCCAATTTTTGCCCCCATTGTTGCAACATCCCATTTCAAAACCAATTAATGCTAATTTGCACTTTACCGTCGGGGCGCACTGGGAATAGTCGCGATTGGGACCTAATTTGTTTAGGTGGACACGTCGCACAATAGAACGCAATGGTCCATTTGGCAACGCATTGATAACAATAATATTTTTATAACACTGGGAACAAGTGTCATAAAATGGTTCGGTGGTTAACGTGTACATAATTTGTTTTTATTTGTTTTTATTTTATTTTATTTTATTTTATTTTATTTTATTTTCAAGTTTACAGAACTAACAAAATGAAATAACGAAATAACGAAATAACGAAATAACGAAATAACGAAATAACGAAATAATGAAATAATGAACTAACAAAATGAAATAACGAAATAATGAAATAATGAAAAAAATGAAATAAATAATTATACTAAAATATAGTAGAGTCAAGAGATGATTATTCCAATCAAATGTTTTACATGTGGAGAAGTATTGGCGAATAAATATCGTCATTATGTGAAGGAAGTAGTCAGAAGAAAAAGAGCAACGGGTACACTGTTACAAACGGAATATTTAACAACTACGACGCATACTAAAAGTGTCGAGGGACAAGTGTTGGATGACCTTGGGTTGGTGCAACCTTGTTGTCGTCGTCACATGCTGACACACATTGATGTGTTGTAATTGGGAACATTCCGTATTTTTTTTAATTTATATTGCCATTTCCAAACAATATATGTATCATATTTATTTCTTTTGCCATTTGGTTCGCCCTATACTTTACACGTACATTTAACTCTTGTGTTAAATAGTTTGAAAATTCATATACTCGACAATCTAATGAACGATATTTCGCATACATATCTCCTAATGTATAGAATCCGTATTTTTCAAAATTCATACAATGATGATATCCCGACAATATAACAATCTTTTCATTTAAAATATGCATGCTGTCTAATTTGGGTCGTATATACAAATGAAATTCTTCTTCAAACAATTGACACACTTGAAATACTTTAAATAAACATAAAGTGTCTGCCAAAGCATTGTGAAACTGAATTGGGGGTGCGTTATTGGGTTGTTTGATTAGGGTCTTGTATACACTGGCTAATTTATAATTCGGTGAAATATGTGTGAATTTATTTCGAACAAATGGCAATAAATCCATGAATTTCCAGCAATCGGGCATCCGACAATTTGCTTTTTTACAATTGGATTCAAACACCAACTGGTCGTATCCAAAATTATTATATGCAACCCACACAATGTCTTGTCGCCCAAATTTGTCTCGTAAAATTTTCACAATCTTTTCAAATAATAGTGCCAACGATATGGCATTATTGTTCTTTAATATATGTTCATCAATGCCGTGAATATGAGTGCCCGCAATTACTCCATTATATGGCAACACATATTGATTTAGTAAAACATCCCCACTATTTCCGTCAATAATAGAAATTTGTAAAATGTCCACCGTGCATACGTCTAATCCCGTGGTTTCTGTGTCGTAAATAATATAATTTGTTTTGGAACCGTCCATTGGTTTTACTTAAAAATAAATAGATTACAATATATAATCATTTTTTTGTTTATTTGTTGGTATCCTGTGATAATTACACCACTTGGTCTATTATAAAAATGCTATGTAAAATAAAAAAATGATTTAAATGTGTTTTATTTATCTTTTTAAAAAAATCGTCAATAATACACACACACACACATCTATAATGTTGGACGTACAAGATTACGTTTCCCAAGAGTATGAGGAAGTGCAAATCGTCCAAATGTCATATAATAAATTGGTATTTTTGGAAAAAATATACACCGAATATTTAACATATGTTCCACATATATACACAGATGAATTAATACAAATATTAAACACACGCGATAAAATAATATGTCGTATCAATAAATTAAATCGTAGCAAAACAGTGGAGATATATCGGCGCAAGTTAATATGTTCTGAATTAGTCAAAATTAAATCGATAAGATGAGTATTGTATATTATGTATTTGACAACACTGTTCGCTAAACCCGGTTCCATGTCCCAAGGTGCTAAATGAGTATACTGCGTTTGCTTTGGAAATAATGAAAAAATCAACAAGAGTATTTGCGACCGTCGTATTCACTTCATCTTCGTCTTCCATATTTAGCGAATTTTCGCCCATGTGAGAAATGGGATGGTGCTTTACAATTAAGTTGGGCATGGCGCGTTTTAATTGTTTTTTCAACTCGTCATTATCGGATATCAGTACAAAAGGAAAGGTTTCTTCAACATCTAGTTCAATGTTTTTCTCTTTTTTTCCATTTGTTAGTTCATATTCGGTAAAAACCTGTAAAAATGATCGCTTACATTCCACCATTGCTTTTGGAAATGGTAATTTGCCGTGATGGATTAAATATTCATCGCCAGTCCGAATATGGATTACATTATATTTGTTTGTGGAAATATGCATCTCCGACATGCATAAATTGATTTTGTCTTGCATCCACAAATTGGGACACAGTGCATTTCTTATTCGCATTTTATGATATTCCATGATTGGTTTTGCGGGAAACATATTGGTGTACAATGTAAATGCAGATGTTTGAATACTGCCGGGATTATTATGAATAATATTTGTAAACTTCTTTTGTATATTTGGCAAGGTGTTGCTATGTGGATGATCGTTTGTATTATAGAAAAAAACCCGATATGGATGAATAAGAGACAAAGAATTTGATTCGATATTATCGTCACTGACAATATCCTTGTTTTCTAAAAACGAAGCAATCGGATGGGTGTCATAATACATACAGAAATCTAATTGTTGCATGGTTGCGTATTGAAGCAAACATATTGAACCCCGAATATAATCTCCTAGTCCATGACAATATATATTATTTGTGTATTTTTCTTGGAAAACGTTGACAAGTTTAGTAATTTGGTTTTTTTTCATTATTTTATTGTCTTTATTTTATTGTCTTTATTTTATTGTCTTTATTTATTGTCTTTATTGTGTTTTATTTAGATGCATTTTTATAATTTATTTTCTATCCCAATAAAACAATTTTCAAAGGAAATTTACCAATAATTCCACCAACTCGGTTTACGTCCACTTGCCAATTGAACGGCTTCCGATGGGTTTTCAATATATTTGATGGCACTTGCCTCTTGTTTTACCGCCGCTAATTGCACGGCTTCCGATGGGTTATCAATATATTTGATGTGACACCCATATTGTTTTACCGCCGCTAATTGCACGGCTTCCGATGGTTTTCTAATATAATCGATGTTAAACCCAAATTGTTTTACCGCCGCTAATTGCACGGCTTCCGTTGGATTTTCAATATGACGGATAGCAAATCCATTATGTCTTACAGATAACAACTGAATTTCTTCCGATGGATTTTTAATATATTGGATAGCAAATCCATTTAGTGTAACAGATAACAACTGAATTTCTTCCGTTTTTTTTTTTGGGTCCAAGTATTCCAACAAATTGTCGCACTCTTTGGCGCACTTTTCCAATTCTTCGGGAGATAAATTATTCACCCAGGCTTTCAATTTGTACTCGTTTAGCTTCATCTTTTACTAACTTACTAAATTAAACTAGAACAGTTTTAAATCATTTTTTTGTTTTAACCGTATTCTTATTTTTTTCATTTACACAGAGCAAAACGATATTTATTGAATTGGGACCTTTTGAATAGTATTCATGTCGCTTGGACAGTTTATCTTTTTTGGATGCAGACGAAAACACTGTTTGGCGTTATCTTGATAAATCAAATTTTTATAATTATCCGGAGATGGATACATCTGTATTGTTTTCGTTTCGGGTCCAAATATTAGGATACAAACAACCCCTATAGCAAAACTGGTGAAAAAAACAGGAAATGAAATGTATGTACCAAGTGCCATTTATATTATTGGTTGCTTTTAATAACTTTTTATTTTGTTAATAATTCACACAAAATAAAAAAACAAAAAAAGATGATTGTTAATTAAAATAAACTATTAAAATAAATTATGGGGCAAAAACGTTATTCACAAAGTGCATATTTTAAAAAAAAACCCAAGTCTAAAACAAAAAAGTATAAGAGAAAACAGTATAAATTAGGAGGAAATAAAACACCAATCCGCAATGCGCCAATAAACAATGCACTACCAATAAACAATACACCACTAATTAGCAACAGTAATGCAAAAAACGCCATTATGAATGAGGCGATGAACCAAGTAATCGAGGTACCATTAGAATCTGGCGTTTCCGTATTGAAAAACCCTCGTGTAAAAAAGGTAATACAAGAGGGGTTGGTAGAAATCGTGGACGATGTCAAGCCCGCGATAAATAAATTGGTCGGTGACTCGGTGTCTCTGATTGCTAATGTGGCGGAAGATGTGGCGGGTCCGTTGATTGGTATTCCACGGACCCTAGGAAATATGGCGGGTATTGCCGAGACGGGGATTGGGCTTTTTCAAAAAACACTGGGAAAAGTATCAAATATGACGGACGAAATTTCTAATGCAACCAATAATGTTGCCTCCTCCGTTTCCGATTTAAAACAAAGACAACAACAAGCATTTGATAATTCGGCAAAAAGCATACAACAAATAACAAATTCACACGTTAACCAAGCAATAGATAAAAAATTAAACAAAACGTTAAACAAATACACTGGAGGAAGCAATAATAAAACAAAAAAAAGTATTTTTCAACAAATGTATGCATATTTTTAAAAAAACTCAATTAAATTTTATTTTTTTATATCGACGTGTTTTTTTCATTGTTTTATTGCGACACCGTTTATTAAAACATTTATGTGCAAATTTAGAAATTTCTTTTTTTTCCGTCAAGATTAAATCCACTACATTTTTATAAAATCCACGAAACTGACTGCGCATGGGTTTTAATTCATCCATGGCTATCCAGCGAATCTGGGTTTTTTCAAAAATCTTCATATCCGCGATAATATTGGGTTTTAATTTTTGTTGTAAAAATTTTTGGTTGTTGTTGTAGTACTCGGTTAATTTTGCGTCGTATTCCATGGGGAAAATATATACGCGATATGGTTTATATTTCCCCGCTTGGTATTCCAACTGAAATGTACCATGTTTTTTTAGCAATTTATGAATATTTGCAATCCCTCCTAAAAAACCAGTTAATTCCTCGCTCCCCTCTCTCGTTGCAGTATCGAGATAACTCTCCCCCGACTCGTTTCCGCCGCCAAAATCACTCCATCCTGGGGTGTCGTCGTTTTCTCGTTCTTTTCCAAATAAAAAATAAATTTCCCCCTTGTGTATACAAATTGGCAAAATGCTTGCACCCATTTATTTATTATAATATTTTATCAATAAAACAACAAAATATTACGAGGATGAAACCGACATTTTAATTTTATTAGTTTGATTTTTATGTTTTGATTTACCATAAAATTTTGCGACTGAGATTATTGGGAGAATTAGAAATTTCTATTCTTCTTCCTCTTCGTTTTGTTCATCTGGTTCGTCTTCCACAAATACTAAAGAAGAAGATGCAAAGGTTTCGTCAATAGTGTGTTCTTCGTCCTTTTTGTCCTCGTCCTCATCAATATCTTCAATATTTTCTGCACTCTCGTCTCCCATTGCATCTGTAGCACAACCCATATTTAACACCATAAGTTGTGTATTATTATCGACGCACATTCGTTCCAGTATTTGAAGAGATTTTCGCAAATCCATTATTTCCGTTTTTAAAGAAGACGTGGCGGCGTTTGTGGTTTTTAATGATTTAGTCACAAACTGCTTCAAAACATCCATTTGCTGTTTCAACAAGACAATTTCAGAGGAACCGACCGCATCGTTCAAGGTCAGAGGCGGTTTATTTGATTCGTTTTCCTCGAGTGCATCTAGTCTAGTTAAAATATTTTGCGCCAAGTCATCATTCATAAAAGGACGACGTTCATTATCTTCTCCTTGTTCAAACTCTTGCACGGCAACTTCCACTCGACTTAAACGCAACGTAATTAAAGTAATGGCGCGATCAATAGTCATTGGTTTTTGACTAGGCGGTGGTTGTTGTGATTGATATTGTTGTTGCGGATTACGTTGAACTTGTCTATGTTGCATTTGGTTTGGTTGTTGTACGACCATTTGTTGTTGCAGAAGTTGTTGTTGGTGAAAAGTGTTTGCTCCTCGAATGGATGGAACGGATCCGCCGCGTCCTGGAACTTGTGGAGGAGGAACGGATGATTTTGCGTTATTTCGTCTAAGTGCTGCTGCGGTTCCCGACATAATTAATATTTACTATAATATTTATTTATACGTTTTACGCGCTTTTTATTTTTTTATGGCTACATAAACCCCCAATTTTCCAACTGGTCCAAATGGCGAGGATGAAACCGATTTTTTAACAAATCTTTTTTGAGGATACCACATCGTTTCGCGATGGCTTGGTAATCATAGGTAAAAATGGATGGATTGATAAATAACCAAATCCAATTAATTTTCCCCGAATGCTTTTCCAAAAGGGATATCGCGTTTGGATTTTTAGATAAACTATTCCAATTAATTTTATCCAAAGTTTTTTCCAACAAATGCATTGCGTTTGGATTGAGAGATAAGCCATCCCAATGTATTTTAGCCGGATACTTTTCCAACAGAGGTATCGCGTTTGGATTGACAGATAAGAAATACCAATCAATTTTATCCATATTATTTTCCAAGAGAGGCAATGCGGTTGGATTGGCTGATAAGAACTCCCAATTAATTTTGTCTGGATTTTTTTCCAAAAAAGGCAATGCGGTTGGATTTCTAGATAATTTATCCCAATTAATTTTGTCCGGATTTTTTTCCAACAAATGCATTGCATTTGGATTGGCAGATAATTGGCTCCAATTAATTTTGTCCGGATTTTTTTCCAAAAAATGTATTGCGTTTGGATTGACAGATAACAACTCCCAATCAATTTTATGAGGATACTTTTCCAACAGAGGAATTGCATTTGGATTCATAGATAAATTCCACCAATTAATTTTATTTGGATGCTTCTCCAGGAGTTCTATCGCGTTTGGATTGGAAGATAACCAATCCCAATTAATTTTATATAGTGGTATCCAGTCTCGCAGTTTCATCCTTTGTTCTAAATAATTATCTAAATCCATTTTAAACTTTTAAACTAAATAATAACGAATTATAATATTCATTTTTTTAATTATTCCACGGAACGACAAAATATTGCTTATAATAAAATGAATCGACGTCAGTGGATTCTACGACAACTAGCAATTCAAAGACAACTAGCAATCCAAAGAAGACTTAGACAACAAGAAATCCAAAGAAGACGCAGACAACAAGAAATTTATCAAGCAAACAATAAACACGCCTTGTTGATTGGTATTAATTATGTCGGAACGCAATATTCGTTAAACGGTTGCATCAACGATATCCAACAAATGCGTGATTTTTTGAAAAATAAACGTAATTACTCGGATGACAACATTACATTATTGTCAGATGAGTCTTTAAAAAAGCCAACCAAAGCCACTATTTTAGAATCCATTAAAACGCTTTTGCAAAGCGGTCAAAGAGGAGATCAGTTAATGTTACATTATAGCGGACATGGAGGGCAGTTGCGGGATAAAAACGGCGACGAAAAAGATGGTATGGAAGAGTGTATTTACTCTGTAGAACTAGAATCCATATCAGACGATGTGTTGAAACAAACTATTCAGCAATATATGAATCCTGGAGTAACGTTAATATGTATCTTGGATTGTTGTAATAGCGGAACGGCTCTGGATTTGCGATTTAACTGTAAAAACACAAATAATGGAATTGTTATAAATAATAAAAATATACCAACGCCTGGAAACGTGTATATGTTTAGCGGGTGCAAAGATAATCAAACTAGTGCGGAAGCATGGTTGAATGGTGAATTTGCGGGTGCAATGACCGCGTCTTTTTTAGCAAAATACAACCCGAATTATTCTTGGGGAAAATTATTGCGTCAAATGCAGCGTTGGTTAAAACACCGAAAATTTAGTCAAATGCCACAATTTTCATCTGGAAAAAACGTTCAAATGAACTACCGGGTTTGTCTTTAGTTCTTCTTCCAATTCTGTATTTTTTAAATTTTTGTAATTAGTCCATTTATCAGTCCATTTAGCCAAATGGTTTAATCCTCTCATGGTTACTACTTAATAATTATATTTAAACCCTTTTTAAAAAAATAACAAATATTATTAACATTATTTGTTATTTGTTATTTGTTAGTTATCATAAAAATTAATACCCATCCTTTTATTTTTCTTTTTTAATTTTTGTTTTAGTAGTGGTTATTCCAATAGCATTTTCATTATTATTAGTCGCATTTGGCGTTGTTCCCGTATAATTTTTGCAAAACCGAAGATGCATTTTTAAAGATGCGTTGATTGGTTTTTCGCAATACGGGCATTTCGAGTCGCAAGCACTTCCGTTGGTGGTGGCAAACTTGGATGATAAATATGTTTCTAGCGAAGGTATTTGAAGTTTGTTGATGGATTCCGTCATTTGGCTGTTGAAATCCTTGACCATCTTTGTTAAATTGTGTTTTTGGTTGACGTAATTATTAAATTCCACATTGATTTGTGTAAGCACGTTTTGGTCGATGCTATATTCGTTTAGCCCAACGGTATAGTTGTCGAGTTGTATTTTAAACGTTTCCACAATACTAATGGCGGTGGAAATTCTCTCTTCGTCGAAATTAACATTTCCCACATACAACAAGACGTTTCCGCCATCCACGTCTATCTGATAGTTTGTTTTATGAGTAATGGACCGATTTTGTGCTAGCATAATGCCGCAACATTTATTATTTTTGCAATCATTAATGAACTTTTGTACGTCTGTTTTGGGTACAGAGACGGAATCGTGGTCTTTCACTTCAATCAAAATAGTGGGACGGTCGATTCGAGAAAACATAATGTCGCCAGTTCCTTTGGAAAGCCCCACGTGTTCAATGCTGGCGCCATCTTGGTTATACATTTTGCGCAACATATTAATGGTGATGTATTCGGATACAGTTCCTTTGGTGATTCCTTTTTCGAATTTTTTAAGCATTTCCGTCACATTTGTTTGGAGTGTGATTTGAGACTGGTTATTATTATTAAACATGGATTTAATGTCGTCTAATTTACGGTCCGTGTCGTTCATTTTAGTTTCCATTCTTGCCTCGGAAGAAGTAATAATATTATTAATATTATTGTGTGTTTGAGACATGCTGTTGTTTACATTGTTCAAAAATTGTTCTACTCCAACCTTTTCATTCACCGAATTTAATAATTTGTTAGTTTCGCTTGCAATAAAGGATTGAAAAATATCAAACTTGGAGGAAATATTTTCAATAAGGGGCTGTTGGTGGTGTGGGGTCATTTCGCTAATAATATGAACCGTTTTATCCACAAAAAAAGCAGTAGCGTCTTTAATTAGTGGAGACACGTGGTCTAATGTGTTGGTATTTAAAATCGCGGTAACGTCACGAATATATTCTTGGCGAAAATCAGAAAACTTGACGGAAAACGTATCGTTTAGCGTTTGTTGGAATTTTTGTAAATGTCCGTCCATGTTGTCGATTTTGTCGGACATACACGTCATGTTTTTTAACAGTTGTTCCGCCAAATTAGAATTCACCGACTTGTCGATATTAAGCACAATTTGTTTAAGCACAGAAAATAATAAAAGATTGGTTCGTTCAAAGTCAATGTTGTGTGTTTTGTAAAAGGCATACATTTCTTTATTTTGAAGCGAAAGCGTGTCTTTATCATTTACTTTGTCTTGTTCGTTCATAACTTACCTAAACTAGTTGTATTTAACTAGTTATATTTAAGTCATTTTAGAGGTAATTAGATTTTTTGATGTTTTATTAACTTTGTTAGTTTGTTTGTTTGAAAATCCAAAAAAATGAAATATAATTATGGGGTTTAATAATAATTAGATTTAAAAAATGATGAAACTGCAAGACTGGATACCAATAGATAAAGTAAATTGGTAAATATTTTTCATCAACATTTAATTTATTGTAATTCGGTAAAATTTGTTTTAATTTTATATCAATCGACAATTCTAATAATATTCGGAACATTGACCCAACATCATCACTAATATAATTGGATTAAACACACCATAAAAAGTAATAATAATGTGTTATTTAACCATTTACGCTTGATAATTTATAATATACACCTTTGGAAACGTTATCGATAAATCGTGTATAATAAAGAGTTAGTATTATTGGTTAATGTATCGCTGAATTATTTTCAAATGATTTTTTAGCAAAAGATGAACCGCATCCACAAGCAGATTCAGATTGAGGGTTATCTTGAACTATAAATGCACTGCGCATCATTCCATTGTCATAATCGATTGTTGAATTTTTGATATATTCATAACTAATGTCATCGGTAACGACTTCTATACCATCTTTTTTTACTATTATATCGCAAGGTTGTAATTCAGATTGGTCCATATTGAATTTATATTGAAAACCAGAGCAGCCTCCAGAATCGACAATAATACGTAATCTAAAATTAGTATTAGTATTGATACTATACTCTTTTATTTTTTTAGCACATGACGACGTTATTATTAAATTAGACATTGCTCTAAATGGTGTATAATTTTTCAATGGGAATGTTTTTATTATATTTTTACAATATTTATACATATATTTATATAAATATATATATATATAAATGTTAAGTAAATCATTATCACAAATTGTTAAAAATTATAAGTATTCATCTTTTTTAGCAAATGCTGCGAGTAAAAGATATTATAGTATTGATGTTATAGATCATTATGAAAATCCTAGAAATGTCGGTTCATTAGACAAAAAGAAAAAAAATGTAGGTACCGGGCTTGTAGGTGCTCCGGCTTGTGGTGATGTAATGAAACTTCAACTTGAATTTGACGATAGTGGGCGAGTAATTGACGCAAAATTTAAGGTTTTCGGATGCGGATCTGCTATAGCGTCATCTAGTCTAGCAACAGAATGGGTTAAAGGAAAGACAGTAGATGAATGTATAAACATAAAAAATACAGACATAGCAAGGCATTTAAAACTTCCTCCTGTAAAATTGCACTGTTCTATGCTTGCGGAGGATTCCATTAATGCAGCCATTATTGATTACAAAAAAAAACAATTAGTAAAATAAATTACTAAAAATATAATGGTATAAACATTAAGTTGTAAACGATTCACCGCATCCACAAGCTCCTTTTGAATTTGGATTGGTAAAAGTAAATTCTGAACCAATATCAGTTTCAACATAATCCATTTTTGTTCCAACAATCGTCATAATTGCTTTAGGGTCAATAAATAAACTTGTGTTATTACACATTATAACCTCATCATTTTTCACTTTCTCGCAATCTTGTGGTGTATTGTGTATATAATTTAAAACATAAGATAATCCAGAACATCCTCTTTTTTTAACACCTAAGCGAATTCCTTTTATTTTTTCAGAATCTTGATTATTATTGATAAGAAATACTAATCTATTTGTTGCTGTTTGTGATATTTGTATTACTGCGATTGATTTTTTTTTATTTGTTAACGTAGAAAATAATTTTTTAAACAATGACATTATTATAAATAAATATATATTTACTTTATATATATATATATATATTTCCTTAAAATAGGCGTTTTAAATGTGCAAAGGTGTAAAAGTTTTATGGACCTTATTTTATTCATCATCTTTTTTATTCAAACTAACAAAATAAAAAAAGAAGCAAATTGGCGAGGCTTGTCTCGGCGCAAGCGCCTCGTTGCGACCATTAGTGAAAATGAAGGGATTTGTGGACAAATAATTCCAATCAATTTTATTGGGTTTTTTTACGGTACCTCCACACATCTATTTCCGCCTCCGTGTCTTTTACAAACATTTGAAGGAACGTATTGCTTGTATAAAGCGGAATGTTTTATAAAAAAATGATTTCAATAATATCATTATTTATTTTTTCAATTGGAAATTTGGAATTAAATATATTGTATTGTATATCTATATTATAAAATGAATAACAAATTAAACATACAAAATAAGGAAGAAAAAAAACAAGCGAAAGATGAAAGACAATCAAAGTCGGCTTCCCTTAGTAAAAATTTAACGGAACATATTAAAAGGGGAAATCGTTTAAATGATAACAGTTGTAGTTCCGAAATGGTTTTGCAAAATGCTTTAAATAATGAGGTTTTTAAATATACATCAGATATTTTTAAAAATCACGGAATTGTGAATTTAGAAAAATCTTTATCTTTATTTGAATTAATTGTTTGTTGGGAAAAAATAATGCCTTTGGAAAATTACAAAAAAGTTGGAATGATACCTGATGGAGGGATATTATATTTAAATCCTTTTAATTCGTCAAACAAAATTCCATTATTATTAACCGAGGATAAAACACAAGGAACAAATGATAAATTATTAATGCAGGGGAAAAAAAGACAGTCAACGGGTAATGCAATAGAACGGTCAGCGAAAAACATTCGGGCTGCTGAAATGTTGTTTACAGGCAATATTTTTCCATATTTATTGTTTTGCAATGGTTGTGATTTTCACAATTCAGAAACTATTTCCACACGTATTAATATGATGAATTATGGAAAACCAAATCATTATATAAATATTACACATACAACAACTCCAAATATTGTGGAGGCGACTATTAAAACTAATATTCTTCCAAAAATTAATATTTGCAAACAAAATAATAAATGTGTTGTATCTGCATTTATAAAGGCGCATAAATATAATGAAATGCCCCATGGTTCGTCGGTTTGGACAAAAAACGAGATTATTATTATTTGTAAATGTGTTATAGATCAAGTATTCCATGATTATATTAAATCGGTTACCCAACCCACTCGTGAAGAATTAAATCAAGAAATCATACATTATTCGAAACTAAGTACATAATTTCTATAACTTTGTCACTCCTATCATTTAAATTACGACTACCTTTATAAGTATTATATACAATTTCATATTTTTTCACTTTATAAGAACTAAATATGGATTCCCACTCGTTTATGGGTATAATTCCTTCGTTGTTATATGAAATTAATAAATATTTTGATTTTAAAAGACCATTTTTAATCAAATGTTTCATTGACTCTGTTGCCGTTTTATGAGAATTATAATTGGATTTATTCCAATTTGTAGGTATTCCCGACACGCGAGATATTTCAACAGGTTCTTCATTGTTTGCAATAACATTTAGCATAAAATAATTACTTCCATACGGATGTTGGTTATAAGGGGGGTCTAAATACATAACATCAATATTATTTGGCAATTCATCGACTAAAATATTAATATCTTTATTTGACGGAAATGAATTGTATTTTAAATTATTCCACACAGGAACATCCAGTTGTATTTGCTTTTTTATACGAGACAATGCGTGTTCTCCTTTGCCGCCAAAACACCCGATATTATCCTTTTTATAAAATCCTTTAAACACGCCAGCCGTATTAGCATTTATACTTGCCTTATTTAATAAAGGAACTAAACAATATGTTTGAATATCAGGTTCAACACAATCTGTTATATATTTTCTTAAAGTATCAATTATAAGAGCATTTTCACGGGTGTAAAAACACCGTTCATTTAGTTTTATATCATCCGTATTAATAGGAGCATATAGTCGACATATAACACCTTCAACAAAAGGTCCGTTTTTAGCAAGGGTGTTCATATCGTCAATGTGTTTAATAATTCTTTCTTTTTGTGTATCCGAAGGATTTACCAAATAACACGATGCCATTAAATATGAATACAACTCCAAGTCATTTGTATATAAATCATTTGCAACATATGACAGTTCTCTGGACACTACCGACGAACCCGCAAATCCATCCACTATATTTAATTTATTCTTTGACAGAATTGTTCGGATTTCATCAATAATGGTTTTTACGTTATTTACTAA
>Ga0209284_10003608_pt1 | contig 18791 bp, 26 predicted proteins | sample FRY03_FD_187211 | JGI IMG/M metagenome (GOLD analysis project Ga0209284, IMG submission 187211) | Freshwater microbial communities from Lake Fryxell liftoff mats and glacier meltwater in Antarctica - FRY-03 (SPAdes) (version 2) | ecosystem: Environmental > Aquatic > Freshwater > Ice > Glacier... | reverse complement strand
CAACCAAAGGTCGGCGACATGAATCGTCCCCTATCCCTCCCCGACCTGAAGGACGGGGCTTCCCGGGGGTTCGGGTGAGCCGGGCCATCGCCCTGTCTGCATTTGTGACTATCGCCGAGCCATTTCTCGGATGGTGCTGGGTCCTGAGCGGAATCATTGTCTGGGGCAGTGTTGCCGCTGGGTCCGGCGCGCTCCTGCGCCTCCGCCAAGATCTTCAGAAGCCCGGTTCGTCCAAGTCTGACGGTTGAACAGCGGGCGGAAGAAGGTCGAGACCGATCTGGACCGCCACCTGTGCGTCGATCGGGGGAGAAGCCGACCAAATCACTTCAGCGGGAAGGTCCAGAAACCGCGCCTGGGTCCCGATCTCGATCTCGAGAAGTCGGACCGCCACTGCGATCCTTTCAAGGTTGCCGCCATACCAGAGCCTCGTCTCCACCATCTCAGGAAGAGACCCGTCCCCGGCGAGAAGGGAGGCGGCGATGACCGGGTAGAGTTCGGCGGCAGGGGTCTCGATGACGTCGAGCCAGGCGTTCAGTCCGGCTTCAGTCCACAGGCCATTCTTCGCTTGAGCCGTGGCGATGTCCCGGATCTGCGCATAGCCCTCAGGCTCCCGGTCCGGATGCTCCCTTAGCCGGTCAATTCGGACCTCAGCCTCCGGGTTGGTCCACCCTTGCCCGATCAGCCCGTCGGCGGCCCCGATCAGGGTCTCCGCGATCACATATTTCGCGTTCATGTCGAAAAGCGGGTCCGGCGCCTGGGGGCTGCCCCCGCAGACAGGCTGGTCGCGGCGAGCCCGCCGATCAGGGCGCTGACAAGTCTGGTGCGTCTGATGCTGAAGCGCATGCTGGTCTCCACAAGATGATCCAGAGAAGCTTAGATCGAATGTGTGAAAATCTTCGTGGTCATTATGGGCACATCTTGATTTATGCTGCAACGCAGCACAAATTGGGTTTAGAGTTTCTGCACCGCAGCATAAAGGAGAGATGCATGACCCCGAACCTTTTCACCTCGATGAACTTCAAGGCTCCCGACATGGAGGCGATGAAGCCCCTGATGGCCTCCCAGGCAAAACTGGCAGGCCTGTTTGCCGATCACGCCGGGCGCCAGATCTCCCTGATGGGGCGGATGAGCGCGGAGCTGTTCGCGGCCGGCGCGAAGATCGCGACCGCCACTGCGGAGCCGGGCAAGCTGGAAACCGTCCTGAAATCCGTCTCCGAGGACCTGACCGCCTCGGCGCGGGATCAGGCGGAGGCGATGAGCGCCGGGGCGCGGGAGCTTCAGGAGGGGCTGATCGCCGTCCTCTCCGAGCCTACCAAAGGCTGAGCCGTTCAGGGGCAGGCCGATAGCTCCAGCTCAGGGTCAGGATCCGGCATCGGGACGCCGCAAGCGGCCCGGTGCGCAAAGACGAACTCACGCGCAAGTTCTACAATTTCCCCTGCTGTGACCCCGGCGCGCCCCGGCAGGCCCAGATCCAGCACTGGAATACCCACGGAACGGGCGAGCCGGATCGCCTGACCGGTCCCGCCACCCCCTTTGCCGCCCACCGTCCAGCAGATCACCAGGTCGGACGGCTCGGTGAAATCCGTACCAAAGACTTGGGACCCGTTCCGGGCCATCAATTTGCGGGCGACCGGGCTCAGCGCGTCGGGCTTGGGGTGCACGGAGTTCAGCATCCGCAGATGCACGGGGCGCAGGTCGCAGATGGAACCCGGGATGTCCGGACGCGGCTTGATCGTGAAGATGTCCCCTGCCCGTCCGACAGCCTCCGCCCCCTCCCGGAACGCGCTGTCGGCGCCGACAGCCTCACCGGTGCGCAGGCGCCAGCCCCCTTCCGAAAGGGTCGCACTCACCTCACGCATCAGCGCCAGGACCGGCGCCGGCGTCTCGCGCGAACCAACGCCAGCAAAGCGGATCGGCCCTGAAACGAGGCCTGGCTCCGGGGCGGAAACCCGGATCTCCACACCACGCTCTGAAGCGGGCCGCAGATAAGTCCGGACCATCCGGTTCACCGACCCCCAGTCGAGCCCGCCGTGGCCACAGCCGGGTGGCGGCAGTAGGACCGAACTTATATCTGTGCGTTTTTCGCACAACAGACGGTTGAGATAAACAAGACCTGATCCCACCCATTCGTATTCGGAAGGGTCACGCCAGTCCCTCTTGGTTGCCATGTTGACGACGAGACGGTCATCCGGGGTTTTGTAGAGGTGGAGCGTGCCCGGTTCGAGCCGACGGCCGAGGTCCGGCAGATCGCAGGCGGCCTTGTAGGGGAGCATGATCTCAGGATAGCGAAGCCGGACAGCTTTCGCGACCCCTGCCCCCATCACGCCAACAGTGTTGACCGTGTTGACCAGAAGCTGCGCCTGATCAATGCTGATATCGGCATTCGGATCATAGGTGATCATCTAAATTTCCTTTTTCGCATCCTACCAACTGTTATCACGTTTTTCCCGGACCGGGGCTGCGATCGACGGGCAAGAATGGGTCCGTCACCGGCACCAGCCGCCCCGGTGTGATGCGTTCCAGCACCTTCATCTCCGGGTTCAGAAAGGCGGGCTCGTAGAGCCGGGCTTCGGGCCCTGTCACCCCTTGTTCCGCCAGCCTGCCGCGCCAGCCATCCCTGATCACCGCACCAATCCGAGATGCGATCTCCGCCCCTTCCCCGTCCGTGAGGTCGAAAAACGGAGCAGCTTCGATGAGAGCCTCAATGGAAGCGGTATTACCTGACAGCTCCGAGATCGGGGTCTCCAGGGTCCGCTGCCGCTCGGGCTGCGGGTTCACATCAAAGACAGGAGAGAGCCCCCACCGGTTCCCGCCCATGTAGAGGAACCCGTGGTTTTTGAGGTGATCATCGGTGTTGGCGATCAAGATTGTGAAGGCAATGCGGCCGTAAAGCTCCACGAGATCTGCCCGCGGTGCTTTCGAGATCCTGCGGATCACCTCCGCAATCTCATCATAGGTCCCGTGGTCAGGGTCCCCGAGCGCGGTCCGGGCTGAAATATAGGGGATCCGGGTCTGCGCGCGCCGGTCAAAACGACGGATCATCGCAACGGGATAAGGGCTATTTGCGAGCATGAGCTCAGCCTGAGAGGCGCGCAGCCCGGCGTCGCGCGCCAAGTTGAGCGTGGCCACCTCGACCCGTTCAATCGGTTTGCCATCCCGTTCCGAGGTGAACTTCGCAATGAAAAGCCCGTTTTCAGAGATCACATTCGCCTTGGGGCGCGCGCCCCCGAGCGAGCCGACGGCCCCTGTCAGCTCTGCCGCCTCGGCTTCTGCCCGGGCTGGGTCCCGGTCATAGGCAAGCGCGAGTGCCCGCAGTTTTTCCAGCGGGAAGGTCTTGCGTGAAAGCGGGCGAGCGGGGTCCGCCAGCTGGCGACCGTCCTCATCGAGATAGCGCAGCGCGCCTTGCCGTGTCCGGTCGTCGGAAAGGGTGAGAAAGTCGAATTCGGTCAGCCCGCCGCCGAGGGCCGCCTTCATCAGGCTGCGCCCCCAGTTGTCCGGGGTGGCGTCCGAGATCGCACCCGGCAATGCTGCGCGCGGGTTCTCCCGGGTGCCCGCAGAAAAGAACGGACCCGGCCGGCGCGGCAGCGTCGGGGAGAGATCGAACCCACCCTCGTAAGTCAGCCAGGCTGGATCATATTCGAAGGCGCTCGACTGACGGCGCCCGTCAGATTCAAAGCGAAGCGATCCGACCTTGAGGCCTCTCTCTCCGATGGTAACCTTGACTGATCGCGAGGTCTTGGACATCAGAACCCTGCCCCGTAGTCGTCTTCGCCAGGATCGGGAGGGGTTTCCTCGGTCGCTTCCACGACTGGGTCCCGGCGTGATCGCACCCGGCTCGGAAGTCGGTCCTGCTCCAGCAGGAGCGCCACATCATCTTTGCCGGGATCGAGCAAGTCGGCGAGACGTTTCTCTTCCCCGAGCACCAACAGAACCCGACCGAGAACCCCGAGAGAAACCCCTTCATCCCCCTTCTCGAGCCGCATGATCGTCTTGCGATCCAGACCGGCACGCTCCGCAAGATCACTGGCTGACATGCGCCGGCGGGTGCGCGCCGTGCGGATATCCGCTCCCAGTGCGCTGATCGATCTTTCTACGTTCAGGCTTCTCATAAGTCCCTCAAAGCGTACCTTAATGGTGTTAGAGTCCCATATATAGTACTTTAACGGAAATCTCAAACCAAAAAGCCTATCAGATCTGGGGTCCATCCGCTGCCGGATCATCACTGGGGACAGGTGTCGAACGTCTTGGCTTTCGGGGCGGCCCCTCCTTCACCGGGAGAGAAAGCTGGCGCATCCGGACCTTAACCGAGGCCGCAGTCGCGAGATAGGCCGCCCCAATCTCTTCGGGACCTATTCCCGCTTCGTGAAAGCGTCGGATACCGGCGGCTGGCAACAGAAGAGAGGCCCCAAGTTTGGCTGCCTCATGGTCGACTTTGTTCCGCCCGCCATTGTCGGGTTGCGCGTAAAGGCGCGAGGGGAGTCGGCCGTCATGATCGATGATCACCTGGCGGTTGAGCAGGAGGCGCGCGAGTTCGTAAGCCGCGGCATATCTGCGTGGACCTTCCGCCAGGTCCTGATTGACGATGATCGTAAAGCGTTTGTTTTTCGCTGCAACAGCACTTGACTGACCTTCGTCCATTTCCGCGAAGGTAAGTGTGATGTGGAAGTCTTGGATCAGATCATAGATCCGCACGGGGACATCCTTGATGTAAGGGGTCATCTCCTCGGTTTTTGGGATGCGGTAGGGGCTGCGTCTCACCTTCAGGGCGGGCATGGCGGGGCTCCTCACAGGGACAGCTCGTCCGGCTCCGGACGTGGCTCCAGGTCATAATCATGCCGGTCGATGGTGATCTCGCCCGAGCGGGGGAGTGCGGTGATGACTGGGGCCTGCTTGCCATCCTCCGACTCATAGGCCATAGCGCGCAGGACCCCGTCCTGAAGCTCCAGGTCCAGCTTGCGGCCATCGTGCGTGGTAATGAGGAGGCGCTGGTCCTCGGACTGGATCGTGAGCCGTATCGCGTCAGGCGTGGTCTTGTCCTCGCGCGCCTCGCCTTGCCAGTCTACGATGGTAACCTCGACGCCCGACTTCAGGCGCGCGTCCCGATAAGCGGCGACCTGTTCTGCGGCGCTCATGATCCCGTTGATCAGGGTCTGGTCGTTGAGGTCCGGCCGCGAGATCGCCAAAAGGTCGGAGGCCTGGACGAGCTTCAGACCGTCTCCGCTATCTCGGAGCGTGAACGTCCCGTTGAACGCCATCCCGTGATCGAGATAGTCCCGCAGTTCTTTGCCGGACATGTCCCCCATCGGACCATCCCCGACCCCGGCCGGGACCGGGATGACAAACCAGAAGGAATGGCCGCGCAGGCTTAGGTGGCCCGGGATCTGGGTGGGGACGGAGGCAAAGAGCTCGCCGTGGGCGATCGTGATCAGGCCGGTTCGGACATGCGGGAGGGTCATGCGGGTTTCCTTTTTCGCTTTACCGAATGGTAGCGGGCTCGCTCGAAAAAGCCTATCTTGGTGCTGTGGTTCGCTCTTGCGAACTTGAATCCGCCTTTTAACATACCTTTCGAGGACCATCCTGCTGGACGGGCCGCCTTGGTCCGGTTCCAGAGAGGAACCTGTGGACCAGGTATGTGCGGCACGGCCGTCGCTGGGCTCTGCCGGACTTCTTCTAAGACCGGCACGAAACATCGGCAATCCGTCTTAAAATCATCCGATAAGCAACTCATAAGATAAGAATATCCCACCCTTACGGATCGGCATGAAACCCGCTGAAAATCGGCATGTATACTCGCTCTGAGACGATCCACCATGATCGATCCGCGTGTCCGGATTTCCGAGTTAAGCGGTTCAGCCCCGCTCGTTTTGTCCGGAATCCCGAGTTAAGCAGGCAAAAATGACCGAAATCCCGACTTAAGGGGGATGAGTCCGCCTCCCCTGCCCCCTCACGGGACGTGGGGCGCGGTTGCGAAGACCCCAAACGCCCCGTTCCCCACCGGCGCGAAAACCGATATAAGGGGGAGAACCGTGGCGGAGGACTAGACATGTCGGAACATGGGACGGAGAGCGGGAGGCCGGACACGATCCGGATCAGCGCAAAGGACATGGCCCTTATCCGCTCCGCCTGTGGAGGGCCGCCCCCGCCGCTCAGCCCGGCGCTGCTGCGCGCGGCGGAGCGCTACCTTAGCCGGGTCCGGTCCATCCCGGACTGAGTCTCAGTCCCCGAGCCGGCAGGCTGCGTGGAACATCCCGTCCGGGAAATTCCCGTTGTGAAGCGCGATCAGCGCCTGGATCTCCATCTGGACGTCATGGTCAGTGCAGGGGGTGGCCAGCAACTCGCTCATCGCCCGCGAGATCGCGACCGCCACCTCCGGGGAGAAGGTCGCGCTGCGGATGTTGCGGACCTTCATCCTCTTGTCCATCGCGATGATGTTGACGACCGGATGGTGCTGCCAGTCCGCCTCGATCGGCCCCTCCCCGCTCAGCCGGCCGATCACCGGGGACCACCACAGCTCAAAGGAGAAGTTTGACTGGACCAGGTTGATCAGGAGCACGCTCCGACCCCGGTAGACCCGGACCGAGACCTTGCCGCGCAGCCCCTTGAGGTCAGCGGGCGTGAAATCGTCGATCTTGAGCATGATGATCTGGTCGGAGAGGCGCAGGATCCCGCCGGTCCCCACCCCGTTGAACGCGTCGCGCATCCAGGACGGGGCCGGCTTATTGAGGATGATCTGATACATGTCGCGTCTCTCTTACTATTCCAAAAGTTATCAGGCCGTTATTGGGTCCTCATCCGGGTCTGCGAACTCCTCCCGGACCCGCTTCAGGGCGGCCGCGGCCCGCGGTGCCTCCTTGAGCGAGGCGGTCAGGTGTCGGACCCAGGACGGGCCCCGGGAAGTCAGGTCCCGGTAGGCGGACCAAATCTCGTAGGGGCGCGTTTCCGCGAGAAGCTCAAGGAGCCAACTCGCTTGGGCCAAGTCCTTTTCCTTCTTCTGCCGGAACGCCCCCTGACGCAGCTGCGCGACGATCAGCTTGTGCAGCGCGTAGCGCTCCGGGGCTGGGATCAGCACCTCCACCCCGCCCCGGTAGAGGGCGACCTGGCGGGTCGGCTCCTTCAGGGAGAACTCGAGGAACTTGAGCGCGCTGACCCGCTCCTGAAGCCCCTCATGGAAATGGCTCCGCGCCCCGCCGCGAGAGACCGGGCTCAGGATCTCCACCTCCACCGTATCTCCGACGATCAGCTTCGGGGGCGTGTCCTCCTCAAGCCCGAACCGGGTCTCAAACGCGAGCCCGGCCGCCTTCAGCCGGGTCGAAAGCGCCTCGCGCGGGCCCAAAAGCCGGATGTGGGTCGGGGCGAGCATGTCGACATCTCCGGTGACGGACATCTCGGACCGAGGCGCCTCCACCCCGAGGAGGAGCGGGTAGAGCCGGAACGCGTGCGTCCCGCCGAGAAGCCCGCCTGCCCGAAAAAACCCGACCCGGGACAGGGCGAGAAGGATCTTGCCGGTCTCCTGGTCCGGGGTGAGCGCACCGGCGGCGCGCAGCATCGCGACCAGCGCTGCGTTCCGCTCGTTCCAGGCGCGGTAGACCGCCTGATCCGCGCGGGCCGCCTCGACCCGGACCAGCACCTCCGGGGTGTCCGGACCGATCGCCTCTTCCGTGACCCGGTCCCCCACCCGGCGCCGGGCCACCCAGTAGCCGCGCCCGGACTTCTCGATCCGGACGAGGGACCCCTCGATCGAGACGGACGGGGCCGCCCCGAACCGCTGGAGCAGTTCCTGATATGATGTCTGGACCGGGATCGGGAGGGAGGGCACCAGATTTCCTACACAAAGATTTTCTTTGTGTAGGAATACTACCTCTCGCAAGCTTGGTCAAGCTGGGGAGATCGGAACCGGCGGGTGTCGCGATCCGTGTCGCGATTATGTCGCGATCCCGAACAGCCGTTTCCTACACAAAGAAAATCTTTGTGTAGGAAACAGGCGCGTGGCTCAGGCCATCTCGGGCCCATCCCCGGGGTAGAGTGCCGGGTACATGTGCAGCTCCAAGTGGGAGTATTCCACGAGGCAGATCTCGAAGAGATCGTAGAGGACGATGACCCCGGTGGGGCCAATAATCAGATGCCGCGCCCCATCCGGCAGGAGGTGCTGGCACATCGCGAGCACGTTCTCGATGATCGTGACCGGAAGGTGCCCCCCCTCAGAGGAGGCGGCCCGGTCCGTCTGCTCGAAATCCTCCCCGTCGAGATCCAGGCTGTCGTCGAGATGGGGGACTTCTCCAAACGGGATCACCCGCATCGCCGAGGCGATATCTCGCGCATCCGGGTCAGGATGACGCCAATCAAGCTCGGCCGTAAACGGCAGGTGCCACGCCTTGCGGGGCGCATGCTCGGCGAGGATCCCGGCAGCCCGTGAGACCGTTTCACGCCAGGCGGAGCTGGTCTGATCCAGCCGGTAAGCGCGGGCGCCGTGCAGCTCCTCATATTCCTCCACCATCTCGACCCCGAACTGCCCATCCTGCACGAGGAGCATGGTCAGCGCGAGATTGCATGCGGCGTCATCTTCAACGTCGAGCCGTTTGAGGCGGCGTAGCATCTTGTCCGGCTGGACGTCAAACCGCTCCGGGATCCGGCCAAGGTCGGTCTCGACCCTTTCCACATGCTCGTTCAGCGCGTGATAGGACCGGAACTCCCAGGAGGCCGCCATCGCCTCCCCCAGCTGCGCCGACGAGGGCGCCCCCGGGACGAGGGTGAGGGCGTTCTTGAGGATACGATAGGTGTGTGTGTTCAGGATCATGCCTGACCTCCTTGAAACTGGCTCTTCGCTCGCAAGTTGGTCGAAAAGCCGGGAGGGGCTGATCTGACAACTCAGGTGGGGTCTTCGAAATCGCGGTTTCGGCCTGCGAGTGCCGGGGCTGCGCGCCTGTCTGACCCATATGTGGGAGATTGGCCCCACCCGTCAAGGAGGTGCGAGGGAGATATGCGAAAATTAATAGTATTTTCGCATGAAGCGCGCGGGCCGATCAGGGCTGTGGCTCGCAGGCCTCATCCGGCTCCGGATCATCAAACCGGGGCTCGGACCGGTCCAGGATCAGGACCTGATCCCCGGAAAAGACGATCCAGGAGGGCGGGCGCTGCCCCGCCTCGTCCCGGCCCTCGTCGACGAGGACAGCGTCGAACCCATGGTCCGGCAGCTCCTCGCGCAGCCAGAGCGCGATGTCGCGCCCCTCGACCCAGTCCGGCAGGCCCAGATCCGTAAGGATCCCCTCCCCGTGGATCCCGGAGAACTGATGCTGAAGAAGAGCTCGATGATCCGGGTTCCTTGTGTCGAACGGGTTCTCGGCCCGGATCAGGACCGAGAAGACCCCGGGCCGGTGGTCCCCCTCCCCGTAGAAGGACGATGACGAGGTCGCTGAGCTCAGGAACCGGCGCGCGTATCCGATGTCCGACGTGAAGAACTGATCGTCGTGGAACCGCGCAAAGCTGGCGTCAGGCGTGCCGTGATACATCACGAGCGGCGCACCGTCCTCGGCAACCAGCCCACTGTCCCCAAGCCATTTTTTCTGGTTTTCGCACGCGCCCGTCATGGGGACGGGCCCTCATCGTCCGGCATGGCCGGCGCGTGCCGGGCCCGCCAGGTCTCCAGCTCCGCCTCGAAGTGATTGAGCTGCTGCTCCCCGGTCCGGACCGTGTGTTCCATCATCCGGGTCCAGCCGCGCAGGACCTTATCCCAGCCCTCCTCACCAAGGCTTATCTTGCGCGGCACCAGCCGTCCCCGCTCATGCGCCTCATAGGTGATCGTGCTCATCTCATCCCGGCAAGAAAGCCGCTCTCGGTCCGCCCCGAGCTTCTCGGAGGTGGACCAGACCAGCCATTCGAGCCCCTCGGTTGAGACCTCGAGCGGGGGGAACCGGACGCCGTCGCAGCTTGGGGACTGCGCCCCGTCGCCCGGGCGCTGATACCCGTGATGCGCCATCCGGCCTAAATCAGCTACCGCCGTGTCCCGGAAGCAGCAGGAGCATGTCCCGCGGTGCTGGTCCGGGTTCACGGGCTTGGGGGGCGCGGGCGCCCTGCCCTTCACGACGAGCCCCTTCAGCTCCCGGGCCGCCTCCGCGAGCGGCAGGACCTCGGCGGTCAGCGCGCGCATCGCGGAGGCGGCAGGGCCGGTTGCAATGGACGCGTCAAGCCGTTTCGCCACTGTCAGGAGATCGTGAAGAGAGCTCGGGTTGCAGGCGTGGCTCAGCGCCTGAACCGGCTCGGTCTGGGCCTCCCAACGTCCGGCGTGAAAAAACGGCGCGGAGACCTGACGCTCCCAGGCCTGCTCGAGGGCGCGGCCGAGACGGGATTTCGCGTCCTGGTAGTCGACGTTCCGGATACCCCCTGCGGCCAGACAGTCCCGAAGAAGGTCGATCGCGGCGCGGATAAGGGTAGGCTGGCGGGCCCCTTCAAGGAGGAGCGGAAATTCATCGGGGGGTTGTACGGGCATGCGGGTGCCTCCTTTCGGGTCCCCCCCATCCTGAACGATCCGTGCGAAAACTCCTAAACCTGCCTGATCCGCACGGTTTTCAGACCGGCTCAGAAGCCGGGACGGCAGGGATCGGGATGTCTCCCTTGGTGAGGTCGTCTATCATCTTAGCCCAGATATCGCAGGCGAACCCGTCCTCATCGAGTGTTTTCGGGTCAAAGGACCGCGACTTACGCCACGCTGAGAGATCAAACCCAGAAACGTTGCTTAGATGGATGTGCAACTGACGGAGGGGACCGCCTTTCAGCCCATTCCTGTCGAGCCAGTCGTACAGGTCCAGAGCCCCCTCGAGGGTCATCGCACTGCGAAGCCCCTTCAGATCAAGACCCCGCCCCTCGGTGCGCGCCCTCCAGAACAGGACCGGCAGGATCGCCTCAAGCATACGGGCGGCGCGGGACCGCCACATCCCGCCATGATCCGGACCTGGCCCCGCAAGCGTGATCATCCGACCCGCGCAAAGTTCAGGATTTCCCTGATCCAGGAGAAGAAAACGGCGGATCTCCTCCTCCGAAGAGACAGTTTTCTTCACCGGTACCTCCTCATCTGTGGCGAGCCCGGCACGGAACGTGTTCCAGTCCCGCGCCCCGTGCAGGCGGGCCATCCCCTCAAGCGCCTCGGACCGCTTCAGCGTGACGCCGCGTTCCGAAAAAATGTCAATCAGGCAATCCGCCTGACGTTTCGCGACCTGTACCGTCTCGGGCTGAAGGTCGCGTTTCTTGTTTTGAATGGCCGACATGGCGCATCCCCTTTCCAAAATTAAGGAGGACAAGTGTCGCGGGGAGGTCCGTTGCCGCGTCAGTCCCCTCGGAAGGGCGATGTCGCGACGACCTGAAAGGCCGTTATCGTCGTGCAGGTTCACCGTTCGGCATATGCCGTGGACCAGGCAGGGCTGCACCCCTTAAAAAACAGAATAACCAGCCTGAAACAGCGGGTCAATATATTTGTGAAAAATGATTTGTTTCGGATGTCTATTTGCGATTTCAGATTCAATCTGTATGAAGATGGAGCCACGCGACAAACGGAGACCCGCATGTTCATCACGCCCCCTTTCGAAACTCTCAACGTTGAAACCATCCCCCAACTCTCGGATGAAGCGCTCGCCGCAGCCGCCTGTGTCGCTCTCGACACGCTCAACGGGGGGTCCGGCGGAGTCGAAGGTACACTCGAGCTTCTGGAGACCGATGAGGCTGACGTGCTCTACGAGGCGCTCCGGCAGGTCCACCTGATCCCACATATCCGCCGGGTCACGGAGCCCAACCCCTATCAGGACGAGGAGACGCATGAGGTCCAGGAAGCCCTTGTTGGTCTCCTGCGGGAGGCGGCGGTCCGGCGTGAGGGGCGGCCGGAGCCGCTCTACGGTCTCCTGCGGGAGGTGGCGGTCCGGAGTGAGGGGCGGCCGGAGCCGCTCTACGGTCTCCTGCGGGAGGCGGCGGTCCGGCGTGAGGGGCGGCCGGAGCCGCTCTACGGTCTCCTGAACGGAATCGGGGATTTGGCGGCCCTCGATCTGGCCAACAGGATCGACGCTTGGCGGGACCGCTACCCGACCCCGATATGACCCTGAACAGACAATTGTGTATTTCGAACATGAGAGGCGTGGTTTTCACCGAAATGTGGCGTTTTGATAGACTTTAGCGACAATAGAGATGTTCTCGCAACCCAAGATGACCGAAGCATCCTCTCCCGTCCCGACCAGCTCCGCCGTGGGCTCCAGCTCTCTTGGGTATGGGGGGAGAGCGCGGCGGGGCGGCGGATGATCCGGGACGGGGTTCCGGCGCGGGGTCGACTGGTCACGGTTGCGGACCTGCCGCATCTGGGCGGCACGGATATGGGCCTTCAGGTGGAGGGGCACCCGCATATCGTGCTCGACCCACGCCTCGCCCTGGAGGGGGGCAAACCCTTCACCCTCATTGAGGACACCCCGGTCCCGCGCGTGCTGAACCAGCACCGGGACGGGCGGCCCGCGGGCGCTGTCTATATCGGCCGCCCCTCCCCTTTCGGGAACCCGTTCGCGATCGGGCGGGACGGGAACCGGGACGCGGTGATGGACAAATACATCACCTGGCTTGGCAACCAGCTCCAGCTGGTCACACATGCCAGGCGCGCACTGGCCGGCAAGGATCTGGTCTGCTGGTGTGCGCCCTCCCGCTGCCACGGGCACGTGTTGCGCGACCTCGCCCTCGGCCTCCCAATGCCCCAAATAGAACCGGCCCAACCCGATCAGCCCCAACCGGGCCTTCCGGGGATGGAACCATGAGCCCTCCCCTGATCCCGCCCCGTGTCTTCCATGGGACCAGTTACGCCTTCGACCGGTTCGAGCCACGCCATCTTGGAAGATGTGTGCACAACCCAACAACGGAGTTCGGGTTCTTCTTCTCGGAGGATGAGGGGGACGCGGAATACTGGGCGCACCGGGCCGCGCGCTACGGCCGGTCCGGCGGCGCGCCACGGCTGATCACGGCAGCGGTCCAGGTCGATAACCCAGCCCTGATCCCGGAGCGGAAGTTCCAGTTCTACCTGCAGCGGGCGAGGGTCTCCACGATCCAGCGCGACCTGAGCGCCTGGCGGGAGGCGGGACATGACGGGATCACGACGATCAGGGACAGGGTGCGCTGGTGGGCCCCATTCGAGGTGGGGACGATCCGGGTCCTCGGGGCCCGCCCTCTCCTCCTGCCCCTGGAAAAGACGGACGCCTCGAAAAATCAGGATAACCTTCCCACCCCCTGATCACGTTTGCGAAAAACTATTTGCGATTTTCTCTAGCTTAACGATAAGCTCCGTCAAGCCTGATCATTTTTCACAAGGGAGCCAACCATGGCCGAGAATACCGAGACCGACAAGAAGCAGACCCCTGCCCTCCTGAACGCCTATTACGGCACCGTTGACCCCACCTCGATCGAGGAGAAGAAGGACAAGTCCGGGAAGACCTACCTGGTCGCCAAGCTGGACGTCCACGGCCCCGAGAAAACCGTCGATCTCTACGTGCGCGGCAAGACGATGGAGACGTTCCGGGCGAAGGTTGAGGCCGGCGGGCAGATCTTCGTGCAAGGCGAGACCCTCGCCAAGGGCAAGGCGATCTCCGTCTCCATGATGGAGCCCAAGACCTACGAGGCGAAAATCAGCAAGGTCCACAAGACCGGCACCAACGAATACGGGGACTGGACCGCGGCGAAGATCGCGATCGAGGGGATGAAGAGCGAACGCAACGTGATGCTCTCGGGCGCCGACGCGCGCGCTGCCAACGAAGCCGGCGATGGCGGAAAGATCACCTTTCAGGGGGCTTGGAAACCTGCGAAAAACGAGGAGAACGGAAAATGGTACTCCCGCCTCATCTCCTCCAGCGCCCTTGAGTCGCGCGGCGAGGAGGCCCCGACCCCGACCCCCTGATCCGGAACCTTAGCAGAGAAAGAAAAAGGCCCTCTCTCAGGGCCTTTTTCGCATCTACAGGTCAGGTTCCGGATCAGGATCCGGCTCGAGCGCGTGCCGCACCTCGAGGATACGGACAAGGACCGGGTCAAAAACCGCGATATGATCGTCGGGGTTGAGCGCCCCCGCCGGCGTGTCCGCGATATTGCGGATGATTACCCCGTCGTGGCCCGCCGCATGGGCAGCGCGCAGGACCGCACCAAGATCGGTGACCACCGCACGGGAGGTCCCGTCCACCTCGAGCGGGTTTTCTAGGACCGCCTCGCAGAGGAGGACCCGCGCTCCGGCCGGCTCCGCCTGGAGTGCCCGGGTCTCCACCTCCTCCGCCTCCAGGTAGAGCCGCTCGGACAGGTCGTGATCGCCACGCCGGGACGCGCGCTCAGCACGCTCAAGGAGAGCCGCCACCCGCGCCTCATGCGCCGCCTGATCAGGGATCAGCTTGCGCGCCGCACTTTGCGCATAGGCCCAGGCGGTGTCCTGCCGCATAGCCAGGAACAGGGCGGCGCGGGACGCCTCATTGGGGTTGGCGAACCCGAGCTTTTCCCGGTCAAACCGGTCAAAGGGCTGGTTCGTCCCGTGCCACGCCTCGATCCTGACCCCCATCGCTCCGGCTCACATCGGCTCGGGGCCGGGGTCTGGCGCGAGCGCCAACTCCGCCAGCCGCATCGCCCCGTCCCGGCTCCCCGCCACAGCTATGAACCGGGCCCGGTGGCAGAAGACAGCGTCCGGGACCCCGGTCGCGGCGGCGAGCGCTTCGCCCTCAAGGCCAGCCCAGGCCGCGGGCAGGTCGAGCCGCCGGACATAGGAGCCCTGCTCCACGCTTACGGTGGAGAGGACCCAGTCCGTTTTTCGCGGATGGACGACGAGGGAGATGTGGTCCGCCCCAGCCTCACGGATCGCTGACCCGAAGGGGGCACCTCGGGGCAGCTCTAGGATCGGATGATCCCCCGCCGCATCGATCGAGCGTAGCACCTCCTGACGTGCCCGAAGCGACGCCTCCGTCCCCTTTGAGCGCGCGATGAGGACATCTGAGGCGGTGCGAACAGCGACGTCAAACCAGGACCGCTCCGCCCCCTCCGGCGCGTCATAGGGCGGGTTCAGGTCCCCGATCAGGGAGGGTAGGGTGAGCCCGGCCGCCGGCCCGAGCGTGGACGGGTCGAGCGCCCCGTTGTCGAGAAGATCAATCCCAAGAACGAGGGACCGGTCCACTTCAGCGGCGACCCCCGGTATCAGATCCGGATCCACCCCGATCAGGCTCAGGTATTCCGACCCGTAACGATCCCAGATCAGCCCGAAGGCGCTATGGGGGGACCCGTCCTGCCGGGTGTGCGCGCCCGGCTGATGGTGATCAAACCGGTTCGCCTCCGGGTCATAGGCCCCGCCCACGTCATAAAGTATGCTCTCGGCACCGGCGGAGCCGAGCAGCGCAGGGTCCCGGGTTCGGATCACCTTCGCATGGGGAAAAAGGGTGGTCAGGACCACCGTGGAGAGGACCTCATCCGCATGGAAGGTCCCATCATGGGTGATGAGGTGTTGTACCGAGTATCTGCTCATGACGGTACCCCGGAACCTGTCACGGGGCCGGAGGGCAACGGGTCCTCCACCTTGGTTCTCAGGGTCTCCGCGATCCGCCGTTGCACCCCGTCACGTGTTGCAAAAAATACCAAATTGTTCATCATTTACCTTCCGTCTTTCATTGAATTCTCACGAATCGATCTAAGCTCAGGCCGCCTCGGGGTTTGCTTCGAGTGGAACGTGGGGCCCGAACGGGTCGACCACCTTCCGTCTTAGAAACCCGGACAAAGTATCGTCAGGCCCCTTGGACAGGTTCACCCGGATCAGTTCGGAGAGCGGGGCGATCAGCAGCGCACGCGCCTCGCATTGCTCCCGCAGCCACTGACGTTCGCCCCCCGCCATATCCGGGTCAAAACCGATCTCTACCCCCTCAGGGAGCCGCCACCCCGTAGCGGCGGACCGCGCATCCGCGACCACATCCCGCCCCATCTCAAGCGCGAGAAGCGCGTCCAGCACGTCCTGGCCCTTTTTGAGGATCTGAGGCAGCTCCCCCCGGGGGTTTGTCAAATTACGCGTCTGACGCCTTATTCCCTCCGGGGTGGCGCAAAACATGATCCTGCTCATGATAACCTCATCTTTTTTTGTTTTTCGATCTTAGGCCAGCTCCGGCCCGGTCCCCTCATCGGGCACGGGCAGAAGCCCCGCCGCCGCGTAAAACGCCTCCGGGTCCCCGGTCAGGGTCAGGCGGCTCCGCGTGAAGGCGGCCGCCTCATCAGCCGCACCGTTCTCATCCAGGCGTAAGAGGAAACACTCCTTTCCGACCAGTATCTCGTGATGGACCTCGAACACCTTGGGCCCCCGGTTCCGGTCCGCCTTGCGGGTCGGCATCATCCCCCGGAAACGGTCCTGGATGTCAGCCTCCACGCCGGCCCAGGCGGACCTGGCCGCGGCGTTGATCTGCGGGTCCGCCGCCAGTCGTGTCCGCATGCGGTTCTCGATCCCGTCCTCGAAGTACCGCGCCTTCTCCGCGCGACGGTAAAGGACAGCGGCGGTCTTGAGCTCATCCGTCCACTCAGGTCGGGCGGGAGGGGATTGGTCTCGCATGATGATTTTCTCCGGGGCGTCATAAGGATTCCATATAGACTATCTGCCTCATCTTTGCGAAAAAACAGAAACATCATTTTGCCTTTCCCGTTTTCAGGCATCTGGGACATCCTGTGACCAAAGGAGATACGTCCATGTCCACCCCGGCCCCCGGCCCTTTCGGCTATTATGTGAACCTAGATGAGCGTGGTGACTTCTACGCCGACGTGCGCGACACTGCGGGCGCGACCCTTTTTGAGGTGCGCTCGGAGGAGGACGGGTCAATCAGCCTGATCGAGGACGGGTTCATGCGCCACAAATCAGACCTGGACAGGCTGCGCGCGTATCTTGTCGACCTTCGCCTCATCGACCCGGCGGCCGACCTACTTCCCTCCGACCGGTTCGAGGCCAGCCTCGACGCTGACAAAGATGACCTCGAGCCCTGAAAGGCCCCAGGAGATGTTTTTCCCATTTGCGAAAGATGAAACCATACCGACCGTCGTGACCCTCACGATCCCAAACGGGCTTCAGGAGCGGTTTCTCGATCAGTTGCAGCTCGCCTATCGGGTGAGCGACGAGAGCGGGTCCGGCCCCGAGGCGCTCGGGATCCGGCTTGACCCGGAAGGTGGACATGCGACCCTCTCCTATCCGAAGGGGGGCACGGCTGGCGACCTGGTGTTGCTCGCCTCCGCCCGGACCGACGTGGGGCTGATCGCCCCGGCAGCGGAGGGGGTCGAAAACCGCCGGAACGACCCGATGTCCCACATCTACCGCGGCACCTGGGTCGATCATCTCCTGGCCGGGGGTCATCCGGCCGACCTCACCGCCTTCAGCAAGCACGAACACGCCCGGCTCGAGACAGCGGGCCTCGCCGCGCTCAGCCCGGTCAGGGGGGGCGAGACAGACCGGGGCGCCTGGTTGCGGGACTCGGGCCGCGACGCGTCCCTCCTCGCGACTAGGCTCGGCGAGACCGCCGTTTCCCGGTGGATCGAGAAGCGGTTCGACGGCCCCTCCGAGGAGGGGGAGGCGATGCCGGGTTTCTACCTTCTGGTCGATGACCCGGCGGCGCCGACACGGGCCCATGTGACCCTTGCTGCGGCGCGTGAGAGCGATCTTGAGGCGTGTGCGCGGATCCTGATGATCGAACCTTGTGGGCACGCGACCGGTTTCCGAAACGAAAACCCCTACCCTGAGTTCGCCGGGGAGATCGACACGCTCGTCCGGACCGAGGGACTTGCGCTGAAGCCAAACTGGATGGGGCAGGTTCTCAACCCCGAGTCGGAGGCCCGGTCCGATGACGGGCCCAGCATGTGAGGAGAGACCGATGAGCACGCTCGAATTCCGCGGATCCAGAAAGACCGGCTATCAGATCCTTTGCCGCCGCCATCACGGGCCGTGCGGGGTCGATTATGAGTATATCGGGTCCCTTCCGGACCGAACGGCTAAGGCGCTGCGTGACGGGGGGGCCTTGCGTCTTCGTCTGCGCGAGGACGCAAACCCGGATCAGGCCTGCTGGCGCCTCGATGTCACCCTGAAGGGGGAGGTGTTCGAGGGGCTGTTCCTGTCCAATGGCGGATATGGGGTCCTGATGCAGCAGGAGGACAGTATTCCCGTCCACATCGAGGGGGGCGAGCTGACCTTGCGAAAACATGAGATGGTCTTTGCGCGTCATGCCCTTGAGCACGCTGAGGCGGTTGCACGTACCGCACGCGCGCGGGTCAATACCTTGGAACAGGAGTTAATCACCATGACGAGCGACCAGACCCTTCTCCGCCTCGCGACGGCGGACGGGAAATATGAGGTGGTCCGGACCGCCGAGGGAGGGGCCTATGCGACCCGGCACGGGGAGCGGTGGCGCGACCTCACGGACGCCCCGTTGACGCTGGCCATAGCACAGGAGTTGAACGACGCCCGCAAGGCGATCTCCGCCCTTGGCGGTGACCCGCTCAAGCCGGGCGAGACCCCCTCCTCCTACGGGGAGGCGCGGGACATGCTGCGTCTCACCCTCAACGACGGTAGCGAGATCGTTCAGGATGCGCAGGGCCGGTTCAGCGGGACGCGCGGCGGGGTTCCGGTGACGGGGCTGACCGGAGATAATCTGACCCTCTCTCTCTCCTATGAGCTTGAGGGGGCGCGTGTCGCACTCGACACAATCACCAAACCTCCGGGAAGCCCCGTCCTTCAGGGCGGGGAGGGATAGGAGACGATTCATGTCGCCGACCTTTAGTTGGCGACATATTTTCGCACG
>Ga0209284_10003605_pt1 | contig 18818 bp, 15 predicted proteins | sample FRY03_FD_187211 | JGI IMG/M metagenome (GOLD analysis project Ga0209284, IMG submission 187211) | Freshwater microbial communities from Lake Fryxell liftoff mats and glacier meltwater in Antarctica - FRY-03 (SPAdes) (version 2) | ecosystem: Environmental > Aquatic > Freshwater > Ice > Glacier... | reverse complement strand
TTCAATGGCCCTTTCACCCATTTAAATTCTCCTGGAGTTACGAATCCTTTTTTATCCTTTCTTTTATAAATTTCGGAGGGTAAGACATCCTTTAGTCCTTCTCTTAGTACATACTTGGTGACTCCGTTTTTCACTCTCCACTCTATTGGGAGAGAAAAACCGTATTCTACTAGTCTGTGGTCTAAAAACGGCACTCTACTTTCTATGCTAAAAGCCATACTATTCCTATCTTCGAAATGAAGAAGAGTCGGAAGTGTAGTGGTCATAATCAAGTGATAAAGAAAATTATCAGTACGAGATTTAAATTTATTTTCTAGCTGAACAGTAGCATCAGAATAGTCGTAGCCCTCTATTTGCTTGTAGTTTCGTTTTAGTTCTATGCGAGTAAAGTCATTTTCATCTTTCACCACCAGCAGGAAGGATAGACCAATGGTTTTTAGAATTTGTTTGATTGATAATGCGTGCTCTCTAATATGATCTCTAAGTATTTTCAGGTAAGAAAGCAGCCTAAATTCTCTTAAACAATCTGCTAATATGCGATAGTACGTATGCATATACCCTATAAGAAACTCATCGCTTCCTTGTCCATTTATAAGCACTTTAGTTTTGTGCTTTCCTGCCAGCTTCATTACAAAATATTGAGAATAAAAAGAACTACCTGCAGATGGCAGTTCTACATGACGCATAAATTTTTCGAAATCAGAAGTAAGTTCAGCATCAGATGGCTCGCTATACTCAGATTTCACATTAGCATACCTCTTCTCTAGCAGCCTTGCAAAAGGTCGCTCATCTACAGCTCCTTTGCCGGTAAAATAAATAGTATACGTATGATAGTCTTCTGGATGTTTACCTGCTATAGCTGCTACTATAGCTGAGCTATCTAGCCCACCGCTTAAGCACGAACCTATTTTGACATCAGACCGCATGTGCAACTTTATGGAATCATCAAAAAGTTCTCTGAATCTTACCACGGCATCCTCCTCATTATCTGGCACCTCTACTTTAGTCAGATCCCAGTATCGCTCAATAGTCACATGTCCATTTTGCCATATCAGATTATGTGCTCCTTCTAGTTGTTTTACATTCTCATAATACGTCTCGTCTTTGTACGCTGACCAACCTACATTTAGGCCTCTAGCCACTTGCTTTTTATTAAGCGTAGCATCAAAAAAAGGCAATGTTCTAAGCGTAGTAAGTTCCGAAGCAAACGACATTCTCCCCTCTTGGAGCATATAATTAAAAGGTTTAATCCCAAACCTATCTCTAGAGCAAAATAAGAGTTTCTTCTCGCTATCCCAGATAGCAAAGGCCCACATCCCAACGAAGTGTTTTACACACTCATTACCCCAATGCTGATAAGCTGCACAAACAACCTCAGTATCTCCACTGGTACTAAATTTGTATCCTTTGGTTCTTAGAGTTTCTCTTAATTCCACATAGTTATACACCTCTCCATTAAATACTATGGTGACCGTATTGTAAACAAATGGTTGATCTGAGGACGCAGATAAATCTAAGATGCTCAGTCTATTATGTCCCAACATTCCAATAGGAATACTTAGAGCACCAGTAGCATCTGGCCCCCTATGGTGCTGTGCAGCAAGCATCTGCTCTACCCATGGTTGCAGCACTTCATTGTAGCCTGCCTCTTGTACTATACCTACTATACCACACATATATCTATAGCAAATTGACAAATTAAGAGTCGAAATAAAAAATTATTATCTGCACAGTATTTTCAGTGCTCTATACTTCCTAATACAATTGCAGGATATATTTGCCTTTGTTGAGGAAGGATAAGACTATACTAATAATAACGTACTACTGGCCACCAAGTGGCGGTGCGGGCGTACAGCGATGGCTAAAACTCACCCACTACTTGTGCGAAATGGGCCATACAATACACGTAATAGCCCCAGATCCAAAGTATGCTAGCTATGCGGTAACAGACGAAAGCTTAGCATTAGAAGTTCATCCCAATTTAAAGGTTCATTTTACCCAATCATTTGAACCGCTTAATCTATATCAGAAACTCATTGGCAAAAAAAATATGCCTACTGCCGGATTGGGTGGCATTGATCATAAAAATCCTATACAAAAAGCGGTTGTTTTTTTACGCAGCAACTTATTTATCCCTGATCCTCGTAAATATTGGAATAGATATGCCATTGAAAAAGCAAAACAACTTATAAGAGAGGAAGGTATAGAAACAGTAATCACCTCTAGCCCACCACACTCTACACAACTTATTGGTTACGAACTTAAAAAAATGTTCGACCTCCGTTGGATTGTAGATTTTCGCGATATGTGGACGGATATATACTACTACAGCCTACTTAATCATAGTAAACTATCTCACAAAATAAACCTCAGGTACGAACGTAAAGTTATAGAAACTGCAGACCATATAGTAACAGCTAGTCCTGTATATATTCCTTTTTTTAAGAGCAAATCACCTGCGATTTCTAGCAATAAATTTACAAGTATTCCCAATGGATATGACCCTAAAGACTTTGAGGAATTCAACTATCAGCTAAAGACAGACTTCGTAATCACCTACACAGGAACCATCTCAGATCAGTACAATATTCTACCCTTTTTAGATGCTCTTCAGATGTTTAAAAACAATCATCCAGAAGCCTCTTTTAAGCTCCAATTCGTTGGATCTACCTACCCAGAGCTTACAGAGGAAATAAGTGTTCGTGAATTAACCAATCACACAGCATACTCCACCTATGTTCCGCATCACCAGAGTATTTCATTTTTAGAGACATCTTACATCCTTTTGGTATGTGGACCACTAAACTCTTCTGGGCAAGAAGGTGGAATCCCAGCAAAAGTCTATGAGTACATGGCCAGCGGTAGACCCATTATCTATATAGGAAAGGAAGATGGTTTTGTGGCAGACATGCTTAGAGAAACCCAAACTGGTATATCGCAAAAACAAGATCACAAAAAGGTATACGAATATGTCTGTAAGCACTATGAACAGTGGCAAAAAGGAATAGTGCACAAAGCTCCAAATGACAAAATTATAAAGTATAGTAGACCAGCCCAAGCAGTAGAATATTATAATTTACTATAGAGGTTACCTAAATATTGACCATATATTTGGGTATTTTGTGAAATCTTATCAAACAAGTTCTATTTTTGGCCAAATTAATAAGGTATATGAATAATTTTATTTCTCAGTATAAGTCCACCCTAATTTTTTTAGTAATTACAGTGGTTATTTTCATTGTTACTGCACTTTTTGTGCCTGGCAATTTTAAAGGTAAAGAGCCTGTACAAAGTGATATTGTACAATATAAGGGAGCTTCCAGCGAGATTCAGAGATACAAAGAGGAGAGAGGAGAGAACGTTCTCTGGACCAATGCACTTTTTGGCGGTATGCCATCCTATGTTATTTCTAGATCGGTAAATCCCGTAATAGAATATCTCATGTTCCCTAAAACCCCGGGACTTTGGTCTCAAATATTTAGATACGTATTCTTCAGTTTTATAATGTTGCTAGCCTTCAAAGTACGACCATGGCTTGCTTTGGTTGGAGCTATTGGTATAGGTTTTGCAACGGAAAATCTTACGATACTAGCCGTGGGTCACGGCACCAAAGCAGCTGCTATAAGCTACATACCTCTAGTCATAGCGGGGGTGAAATGGTTAGTGCGTAAAAAGTATTTCTTAGGCATAGCAGTACTTGCGGCAGGTTTGGGTTTGCAGATTTTTGTAAACCACCTTCAAATAACATATTACACTGGCTTTATGGTGGTATTATTCTTCCTCTTTCAGCTGTTTCAGCATATTAAAGAAAAGAGAATCTTAGACTTTGCCAAAGCCGCAGGACTTGCCATACTTGGAGCAGGTATAGCTCTAGGTGCAAATAGTTCTAATCTGCTTTTAGTCAATGAATATGCAAAAGAATCCATACGTGGCACCTCTGAACTTACCATAAGTAAATCTGCTGCTAATAAGGAAGACAGCAAAGATGGTCTTACTAAAGACTACGTCTTTTCATATAGTATGGGATGGTCAGACTACGCAGCTACTTTTATCCCAAACTATAGTGGTGGAGATTCGGACAAGCTACAACTTTATTATGGACAAATAGGTTCTACATCTGGGCCTAAGTATCTAGGCGTTACCATGTTTATACTCATGCTACTAGGACTAGTCATAGTAAAAGGGACCGAAAAATGGTGGCTATTATCTGTCATACTACTCACACTGGTACTTACTATGGGCACCAATAATTTCGCTTGGTTCAACTTATGGATGTATGACTACTTTCCAATGTACAATAAGTTTAGATCCCCGAGTATGATGATAGCGATTATACAAGTATGCACAGGCCTACTGGCTATGCTAGCAGTCGAGCAGATACTAAGTAACCCAAAGTATATTAAAGAAAATATAAAGCCCATCTCCATTACTGCTGGCATCGGAATAGGACTAATCGTGCTATTAGCATTTACTGGGACATTGTTCAATGACTTTAGTTCTACACCAAAATATGATGAAACCACAGGCCAGATGGTATACGATAGTGATACCAGAACCGCTCAAATGGCATTGCAACAGCGGGGAACACAGGTAACTCAAGGAGATATAGATAACATAAAAAATAGACTTGTAGAAGAGCGATTGAAAATCATGAAAAAAGATGGCTCTAGAGGCTTACTCTTTGCTTTACTTTTACTCCTAATTCTTTGGCTTGCATACAAGCAAAAAATAAAGCCACAGTATGCTATTCTGTTTCTAGGGTTATTAATTTTAGCTGACTTATGGTCTGTAGGCAAACGGTATTTAGATAACAAAGAGTTTAAGAAAAGAGTAACCTCATCGGTTCCTTTCACTCCGTACTCTGCTGATTTAGCTATAAAGCAAGACACTAGTTACTATCGAGTTTTAGACCTAACCGAAAGTCCACTAAACAGTAATCGATGTGCTTATTTTCATAAGTCTATAGGGGGTTATAGTGCTGCTAAGATTAGAAGATTCCAAGATATCTGGGATTGGCACCTTAATGATGATCTCACCAATGGGAGAGTAGTGAATAACGGCATCCTCAATATGCTGAATATGAAATACTTTATCTACCCAAATCAGCAACAAAAAGGAGCTCAGCCTCTGTATGGTCAGAATCCTGAAGCATTAGGAAATGCTTGGTTTGTAAATAAAGTAAATGTAGTAGAAAATGCAGACAGTGCTGTTTTAGCTCTTGGTAACTTAAGTACTCAAAAGGAAGCAATAGTAGAACAGGTTTTTGCAGATCGTATAAGCACATCTCCCGTTTCTGATAGTAATGCTAGCGTAGTGCTAACCTCTTATCACCCAGAGGAATTGCTGTACACTACTAATTCTAGTACAGAAGGGAATGTGATTTTTTCTGAAATCTATTATGACAAAGGATGGGACGCTTATATTGATAATGAAAAGGTAGATTACTTTAGAGCTAATTATGTTTTGAGAGGCTTAAAAGTACCTGCTGGGCAACACACCGTCACCTTCAAATTTGAGCCAAAAACATATACTCTTGGGGCAAACTTAGCGGCAATTTTTGGCGGACTAGTATATCTACTGATAGGTATCTGCATATTCTTTTGGGTAAAGAATACTTTTTTGGACACCAAACCTAAAGCCAAGAGCGTTAGCCAAGCAGAGTAAGTATGCAGTTTTCGCAAGTTTATGGCCTAGAATCCATTAAAAAGAAGCTGATAGCAAGTGTAGAAGCCAATAGGCTACCGCATGCCCTTTTATTTCTAGGGCCTGAAGGAAGTGGAAAGCTTGCACTAGCATCTGCACTTACTCAGTATGTGTATTGCTCTAATCCATCGGATTCAGATTCGTGTGGTGAGTGTTCTTCTTGCAGAAAAATAACTTCTCTTACTCATCCAGATGTTCACTACTCTTTTCCTCACACAGGAGGAGATAAAGGTATTTCTGATGACTTCATAGTAGAATGGAGAGAGCTTGTAACTAAAAATAAGTATTTTAATATTACTAATTGGGCAGCTATTACAGCTAAAGATGAGAATAAGTCTCCCAACCTCAACATAAAAGAAGTCCGAAAAATTCTAACTAAACTTTCCTTGAAATCTTATGAAGGCGAAGCAAAGTCCCTCATACTTTGGATGCCTGAGTACTTACAAGGACAGAGTAATGCTCTACTAAAACTAATAGAAGAACCACCGCAAAAAACCTACTTCTCACTAGTAGCAGAAAATTCTGATGCTTTGCTAGCCACCATCACCAGTAGAACGCAACTGATCAAGGTGCCAAAATACACCGAAGCAGAAACACAACAATTCCTGATAGACAAGTATGCACTGGACTCGCAAAAAGCAGAACAAATCGCTTATTTATCAGAGGGGAATTTTAATAAAGCTATAGAGCTAGTAGAAAGCGTGGAAGATAACTATGCTGAGATGTTTAGAGACTGGATGCTGGCGTGCTACTCCAATAATTTAGGAAAGGTAAGCAATAATTTAGGAAAGGTAAGCATCTTGTCTGATAGTATGCATAAACTAGGAAGAGTGCAGCTACAGTATTTTTTAACCAATGGCTTATCGATACTTAGGGAGAGTATGCTCTATCAAACGATAGATAACTATCAGATAAAAGCGGAGAAGAATCAGCAAGATTTCATTAAAAAGTTTTCTGCTACTCTCAACGCATCGTGCATAGAAAAAAGTTACTCTCAAATTAATGAAGTAATTTACCACATACAGCGAAATGCAAATGCTAAGATTGCTATTTTCAACTTATCCCTTCAATTAAGATATAACTTTATACGTAATAAATAATGAGTAATTCTTTTCAAAAAATACTAATTTTGGCACCACATACCGATGATGGCGAGTTTGGTTGTGGAGCAAGTATAAACAAATGGGTAGAGGAAGGAAAAGAGGTATACTATGCCACATTTTCAGCTTGCAAACAGTCGGTTTTACCTCAGTTTCCAGAAGACATATTAATAACTGAAGTAAAAGCAGCTACGGCCTCATTGGGCATAGCACCTGATCATCTCATACTACACGACTACGAGGTACGTACATTTACCTATCACAGGCAGGAGATACTAGATGATCTCATAAAACTTCGCGAAACACTACAACCTGATTTAGTGCTCATGCCGTCACTAAACGACATTCACCAAGATCATAAAACCATAGCAGAAGAAGGATTAAGAGCTTTTAAATTTGGTAGCATATTGTGTTACGAAATGCCATGGAATAACCTAGTGTTCAATACCACGTGCTTCATCACCTTAGAACAAAGGCACATAGATAAAAAGATAGAAGCCTTAAAACTTTATAAATCTCAAGCACACAGACCGTATAGTAATCCAGAATTCATAAAAGGATTAGCCCTTAATAGAGGTATTCAGATCAATGCCAATCTAGCTGAAGTATTTGAGGTAGTGAGATGGAAACTATAAAAAACATTCTAGTAACAGGGGGTGGAGCTCCTGGGGCACCTGGCATTCTTAAAGCTATATTAGAGTCTAACACCGACATTACACTTTTCTCTTGTGACATACAAGAGCATACGGCTGGCAAACTTTTAGCTCATCACTATTTTACTGTACCTGCAGGAGATAGCCCTGAGTACATTGACTCTTTACTACAAAAGTGCATAGCGTACAAAATAGACATCGTACTCCCCATAACTACTCGTGAGCTCATTCCTCTGGCACAAAACAAAGCACTTTTTGCAAAAAATAATATTAAAATAATAGTAAGTAACGAACAGAGTTTAGCTGTGGCAAACAATAAGGGAAAACTCTACACCCACCTAAAAAATAATCAGATACCAGCACCCAAATTTAGCATAGCAACTACTTACGAAGAGTATAAAAACGCTTCAAATCCTTATTTAATAAATAACGAAAAATTTATTATAAAGCCTTGCGTTGCTAATGGTAGTAGAGGATTTAGAATAGTGACCGCAGATGTAGAAGAAAGCGACCTGCTATTTAACTACAAACCGAATACCACATTTATAAAACCAGAAAAGCTAAACGACATTTTACAGTCCGACCCTTTTCCTCCTCTACTAGTTTCGGAGTATATGCCTGGTGCAGAGTATACTATTGATTGTCTAATTGTAGAAGGAGTAATAAAATTTATAGTGCCCCGTCTGCGAAGAAAAATGAATAATGGCATTAGCGTAGCTGGCACCATAGAGCAGAATACAGAAATAATAAAATATTGCGAAGCAATATTAAATTCTTTAGACCTTGACGGGCCTATTGGCATACAGGTGAAATGCGATGTAGCAGGAAAACCTTTACTATTGGAAATAAATCCACGTATACAAGGAACCACAGTGGCACTGTGCGGAGCTGGCCTCAATATGGCTGCAATGGCAGTGCAACCAAACTCGGTCAGTGGAATAAAAAACATCAACGATTACCCTATCCTATGGGGCACTAAATTTATTAGACACTACACCGAGCTGTATTACTAAAACCTTAAGTCTTTTTTAGATATATTTGAACTGTGGATAATACACTTATGAATTAGTTGGACTGTTTAAATTATTCATAAAAATCATAAAATCAAAAGCAAATAAAATATATAAATATGGGATGTGGTAGTTGCGGAACTAATAATGGAAGTCATAGCCCCGGATGCGGGAACAACGGCAGCTGCAGTACAGGCAGTTGCAATAAATTAAATGTATACAATTGGCTTACCGACATGGTGTTGCCAGAGGATTATAAACCATTTAACATAGTAGAAGTTCGTTTCAAAGGGAGTAAAAAACAATTCTATAAAAATGTAAAAGACTTAGAGCTATTTACTGGAGATTACGTAATAGTAGACTCCGATGTAGGCTATGATGTAGGTCAAATATCACTAGCAGGCGAATTGGTGAAACTTCACTTAAAAAAACATGGAGTAGAAGAAGACAATTCAGAAATGCGTAATATTCAAAGCGTTGCCACTGAGTCCGAAATCAAGAAGTACCAAGAGTATAAAGACAAAGAGCAAAAAACTTTAGAGGAAGCAAGAACTATAGCACTTCAGCTTCGTCTTAAAATGAAGATAAGTGATATTGAGTTTCAAGGGGATGGCAAAAAAGTAACTTTCTACTACACTTCAGAAGGTCGTGTAGACTTTAGAGAACTCATTCGCCGATATGCATCCTCTTTCAAAAGCAGAATACAGATGCTGCAAGTGAGTTATAGGGAAGAGGCATCTAGACTAGGTGGCATAGGAAGCTGCGGTAGAGAACTGTGTTGTAGCACATGGCTTACAGACTACAAAGTAGTAAGTATGTCTGCCCCAAAAATACAGAATCTTTCTATTAATATGCTCAAGCTAAGTGGCCAATGCGGAAGATTAAAGTGTTGCTTAAACTACGAATTAGAAGTCTATACCGAAAAATTAAGTGAATTTCCTTCGGATAGTATAAAGCTAAAGACAGAATCTGGATTAGCTTCTCTTCGAAAAATTGACATCCTAAAAGGTACTGCTTGGTACTGCTATGAAAATAGCTTTGACTGGATACCTGTAGATATAGGCAGAGTAAACGAAATAATCGCAGAAAATAAGAGAGGTAAAACTCCTATGACCCTTAGTGATACAGCTAAAGGTGCTGAGATTGCTTTCAAGACTCTTGAATTTAAAGATGACCTACTTGGAGATACGGATCTTACCCGTATGGACGACAAGAACAAGGAAAATCGTTCAAAGTCTAAAGGTGGAAATAAAAGCGGGAACAGAAACCCAAATAGCTTCAAAAATTCTAAGCCAAAAAACAACGATCAGAGAGACCAACAAGGTAATCAAAAGCCCAAAGGAGATAGGAAAGACGACTCCCCAAGAGGTGAACGTAGAAAACCCAACCCGAATAAGAAGCCAAATCCAAATAGACCAAATAGAGGCAATAATGGCCCAAAACCAGATGACACCACTGCAAAACAAGATAACTAACAAACTAATAACCAGAGTATAAATGCAAGAACGCCATTCAGACGGTAAGCGGTATTTTAACGAGCAAGCACTCACTACGCAGAAGTACGTGATTCCATACCTCTCTTCTCTTAGAAAGGTTGACAAAAACTGTTCGGTATTAGAAATAGGATGTGGTGAAGCGGGAAATCTAAAACCATTTTTAGATCTAGGATGTAGATGCGTAGGTATAGATATATCTAAAGTACGTATAGAAAACGGGAAAATATTCTTTGCAAACCATCCAAACGAAGCCAACCTTGAGCTAATAGCTGAAGACATATATGATACGGTATCTCCAGAAAAATTTGATATTATAATAACCAGAGATGTAATAGAGCATATCCCAAATCAAGAGCTCTTTATGGGCAGATGCAGGGATTTCTTAAAGCCAGATGGATTATATTTTATTGGCTTCCCCCCTTGGTATAATCCATTTGGCGGACACCAACAACTGCTAAATAACAAGTTGTTTTCTAAGCTACCTTTCTATCACATCATACCTCGATTCGCATATAAAAGTTTGCTCAAAGGAATAGGTGAAACAGAGGCTAAGATAGAAGCTATGTTAGAAATATACGATACTGGCATCTCCATAGATCGGCTCAACCGTGTATTAAAGAAAAATAATTACCGTAAACTAAAACAGACGGACTGGTTAATTAATCCAAATTACGAAACCAAGTTTGGGATGAAGCCAAGAAAACAGATAGGTTTTATAAGTGCTATTCCATTTCTTAGGAATTTCTTCATCACAGCAAGTTATATGGTTGTGCAGCCCATAAACCCAGATTAATCTTCCAGATTTACTCTGTTGCGAATAGACCTAGCTAAGGTCATTTCGTCTGCATACTCTAGCTCTCCGCCTACGGCAATACCTTTAGATAAGGTAGACACTTTAATACCTTGTGCCCTGAGTTTTTTGGCAATGTAGTACTCTGTGGTATCTCCCTCAAGCGTAGAACTAAAAGCTATTATAGCTTCTTTGATCTCACCTTTACTAACTCTTACAAAAAGTTCCGGTATTTTCACATCACTCGGCCCTACACCGTCTACAGGAGATATAAGGCCCCCTAATACATGAAAATGTCCGTTATACTGTCCCGTATTTTCTATAGCAATAACATCCTGAAAATCCTTTACTATACACACTAAACTATTGTCTTTACTCGGAGACTTACATATGTTACAGAGTACATCATCGCTTAGATTATAGCATTGGCTACAAAACTGTATTTCTGTTCTTAGATTAATCAAAGCTTGACTCAAGTCTATGGTATCTCCCTCTGATCTTTTAAGTAAATGCAAAGCCATACGTAAAGCACTCTTTTTCCCGATTCCAGGAAATTTAGAAAGCTGCTCTACTGCTTTATTTATAAGGTTAGAAGAAGTACTCATATACTGGGTACGAAAATATACTGGGTACGAAAATAAATACTGACACTAAGAATACAACATAAATCAAAATGTTGTGTTTAACTTGCAATATAATTTACATAAAATAACTTGATAGAAGAACTAGCCACACAAATAGCGATCGAAGCATGTCCAAAGTATGAAAAAAAACAGCATTTGAAAGGTGCACAGTATGTTTACAGCTATCATATCTCTATAGTAAACCACTCGAACTACACTGTGCAACTGCAGCGTAGATACTGGCTTATCACAGATGGCCTAGATAATGAGCGAGAGGTAGAAGGTGACGGTGTCATTGGGCAGATGCCAGTTCTAAAACCTGGCGAAAAGTTCGAGTATGAATCTTGGTGTCCCCTAATGTCTGAATATGGTTTCATGAAAGGCTTTTACACCTTTGAAGAGCTGAGTACGCGTTCTACTTTTCAAGTAGATGTACCGCAAATGGTATTAGTACCTGACTTTGTACTAAACTAAAGTATAAATCAACCCTACACTACCCACCAACCAGCAGTAGTAAGCAAAATAAGATAGTTTACTCTTTTTTACAATGGATATCATCCATTGGCAGGCTACTACACCTGCAAGTAACGCAGCCACAAAACCAGCAGCAAAAGGAATCGCCAAGTCCTCTGAAAGTTGCAATTTACCATCTAAAATATCCTTAGCCATTTTACCTAAAATAAGGGGCACTACCATTAGAAAGGAAAAACGTGCAGCCTGAGCTTTATCTACTTTCAATAAAATGCTAGTAGCAATAGTGGCTCCAGACCTCGATATACCAGGAAGTATTGCAACAGCTTGAGCTATACCTATAATAAGAGCTTTGCCCCAAGTCAATTTCTCTGTACTCTCAATTTTAGCTCTATCTGCAAAAAACAATAACACTCCTGTAAGTAATAGCATACAACAAACCAAAACCAATTGGCCCTCAAAAAGTTGCTCTAATAAGTCGTCAAAAAAAACACCTACTGCCGCTGCAGGTATCATAGAGATGATGACAAACAAAGAGAACTGTTTTTGCTCTTTGTCATCTTTACTGAACAAACCTTTCAGAATAGTAGCAATATCTTTTCTAAAAACCAAAATGGTAGCTAATGCTGTAGCTGCGTGTAAAACTACACTCAGCAATCCCTCTTGTTTCTTTAAGCTCTCTGTGCCTAGAAGTGCTTGACTAATCTCTATGTGCCCACTACTACTTACAGGTAAGAACTCTGTAAGCCCCTGGACAATACCAAGAACAATAGACTCCAATATGAACAATAGACTCCAATATACTCATTACTCGCTTTTAGGCTTCCGCAATATGGCAAATATTTCGATAACGAATCCCGCCATAACTACAATTGGAGCTAGTGTTATTCTTCTAAAATCATAGATATCCCCCTCCTTACCATACATGAGCACAAAGCCCAGTATGATAACTGCAAGTCCAATAAGCATCAGTTGATAGTTTTGCTTACCAAAAACGAATTGACCTTGTGGTGCCGTAGTACCTGCTTTATTTTTCTTATCCTTTGCCATTTTTATTAATTATATAGGTTATCTGAGTGTGTATTTAAATATTTCTTGGTAGCAAAATGTGTAGTAAAATAAATTACTGCCGCTACAACTAATAACAGCAAAAATAACATCAAAAAGTATTGATACCAGTTTTGTTCAAAATGAAGTCCAATAGCTTTCAGATTTAAGTCAATAGAAACGCTGAGCAAGCTAAATATTAACCAGATAGTTCCTACTAATAGCATAATACCTATACAAAAACTATAGATAGTCCAAGTAAGAGATGCTTTTCTATAGGGTTTTAAAATAAATTTCTGATTGGCACCTATCAGTTGCTGATTTTTTATAATGAATCGATCAGAATAAATAAGTATCTTAATGGTGTTAGACATGAGTACTATAGCTACTATGATGAGCACAACACTTAGTGCAGGTAGCCAGAAACTAATCACCCTTCTATTTCTATCTATTTGTTGAAAAACATTATGCGGATAGCTAACTTCTAAAACTCCATAGATCGCTCCTATCTCACGTTCCAAACGGTAAAGACTTGCTTCATCTGTAAACTCACTTTTTAGCAAAATTTCTAAACTTGCAGGCAAGGGGTTAGCTCCTAAAACATCTACAAAGTCCTCTCCTATCTCATTCTTAAACTTAAAAACAGCATCATCGCAACTCACAAAATTTCCGCTAGACGTAAACGGCAGTAGCACTATACTGTCACTTAATCGCTTCGCTTCTGATTCTGACAAATCGCTAACAAAAAAAACAGTGAGCTCTACATTCTTCTTAATATGCTTATTAAGAAGGTTTGCATTGATCAGCAGAACCCCTAATAGACCTAAGAGAAAAATAACTGCGGATAGTGTGGCTACTATGGTGACTCCTTTAGGTTTAGAATGCCTCATTACTGGTCAAAAGTAGGTCATAACCTACTCTCAGAAATCAAGAAGATTTCCACGAATAAATATCCGTTCTACTAACTTTGCCGCTTAACACAAACCAATGAGTACCTACGATTTTGAAGTGATAGAAACTAAATGGCAGAAAGAATGGTCTGCAAAACAAATTTATAGAACTACTATAGATCACAATAAACCAAAATTCTATGCTTTGGATATGTTTCCATACCCTAGTGGGGCAGGGCTTCACGTGGGCCATCCGCTCGGATATATAGCTAGTGACATCGTATCTCGCTATAAGCGACTCAATGGATTTAACGTGCTTCACCCCATGGGTTTCGATGCCTTTGGACTGCCCGCTGAGCAGTATGCGATACAGACTGGTCAGCATCCTGCAGTGACTACAGAAGAAAATCTAGCTCGCTACAAAGAGCAACTTAATCGAATAGGCTTCTGCTATGACTGGGATCGCGAAATACGTACTACAGACCCAAGCTATTACAAATGGACACAGTGGATATTCATCCAACTATTTGAGTCTTGGTACAATGCCAAAACAGACAAATCTGAAAGTATAGATGCCCTTATCACTATCCTAGAAAACGAAGGAAACGTGAACTTAGATCATAAGGGTGACGAGGTAGAAAGCTTCACCGCAGAAGACTGGGAGAATAAAAACAAACAGGAGAAAGAAGCAGTACTTCAATGCTATAGGCTTGCTTTCCAAAAAGAAACTACGGTAAACTGGTGCGAAGAACTCGGAACCGTGTTAGCCAATGATGAGGTAAAAAATGGTCTCTCTGAGCGTGGCGGCCACGAGGTAACCCAGAAAATAATGAAGCAATGGTACTTGCGTATCACCGCTTATGCAGATAGACTGCTAGAGGGCCTAAACCGTATAGACTGGAGCGACAGTATAAAAGAAACGCAACGCAACTGGATAGGACGAAGTGAAGGAGCACAAATAGACTTTAGAATTGAGACTAAAGACATGAGACATGGCAAAGCCGTCTCACTTAGAACATCTCAAATCTCAAATCTCAAAATAGAAGTATTCACAACTAGACCAGATACTATTTTCGGATCTACCTTTATGGTACTGGCACCAGACCACGAACTGGTAAGCTTAATCACTACTGCGGAGCAGAAAGCAGCAATAGAGGTGTATGCTACTATTGCCAATAACAAATCTGAACTAGAACGTAAAAAAGACAAATCGGTTAGTGGAGTATTCACTGGAGCGTATGCTCTGCATCCATTTACGCAGAAAAAACTGCCGATATATATATCAGAATATGTACTCAGTGTATACGGCACTGGTGCTATCATGGCTGTGCCTGCTCACGATGAACGAGATCACGCTTTTGCAAGAAAATTTGGGATAGATATCATTCAAGTGATTGAATTTGCTAGTGTCCCCACGAGCAAGGATGGCAAGGTTCTTGCGGACACGAACCTAGTAGACCAAAACGAATCCGTTCGTGTCTCCACGAACGATCCAGAAACAAACCAATTACCTTATGATGCTAAGTACGGTAAGCTGATGAATAGCGAAAACTTTGACAGACTATCTGTGAAAGAAGGAGCCGCAGCTATCATCCAATTAGCAGAAGAAAGAGGATTCGGTACACGAAAAATAAACTTCAAACTGCGTGATGCAGGATATAGCCGCCAGAGATATTGGGGCGAGCCATTCCCTATCATACACCAAGATGGAGTACCTACGATAATCAGCGAATTACCTGTAGAACTACCACCGGTAGATAGCTACGAAGCCAAAGGAACTGGAGAAAGCCCACTAGCCAATAATGAAGAATGGGTAAACACACCAACGGGACGAAGAGAAACCGATACGATGCCAGGATATGCAGGCAGTAGCTGGTACTTCCTTCGCTATATGGATCCGAATAACGATCAAGAGTTTGCAGGAAAAGAAAGCCTAGCATACTGGAACCAAGTAGACCTGTATATAGGTGGAACTGAACATGCTACAGGGCACTTACTGTACAGTAGATTCTGGACAAAGTTCTTATGCGATAGAGGACATATTCAGTTTGATGAGCCGTTTAAGAAATTGGTAAATCAGGGTATGATTCAGGGGGAGAGTATGTTGCATAAAGCTGATGGTAGAGAACTACATGTCCCTGTAAACATTGCAAGTAAAGAAGCTACTTTGGACGCTACTCAATTCGCTCAACTCCAGAAGCTAGACAATAGATTTGAGACAATTGACTTTTTGTCCATTGCTACCAATGGCAAAATTAAACTCAGAACTCAAGTAGAAAAAATGTCTAAGTCCAAGTTTAATGTTGTCAATCCTGATGATATCTGTGCTGAATACGGAGCGGACACACTTCGTCTCTACGAAATGTTCCTCGGACCACTAGAAGACAGCAAGCCTTGGAGTACCAAGGGAATAGACGGCACCTATCGTTTTTTGAAGAAACTATGGGCACTTTTCTTTGACCAAGATGGAAATACACAATGGACAGATAGCGAGGGAAGCAAAGAATCACTTAAAACCTTACATGCTACTATCAAAAAAATAACTGAGGATATAAATAATATGTCACTCAATACATCTGTAGCTCAATTTATGATATGCGTAAACGAACTCGGCAGTCAGAAATGCACAAGCAAGCCTATATTGGAGCAAGTTTTGGTATTGTTAAATCCTTTTGCACCGCACATCACAGAGGAGCTATGGAATGCCATAGGAAATGAAGGATTCATAGCTGATGCTACATGGCCTACTTTTGATAAGAAGCACCTTATAGAAAGCAGTAAGGTCTACCCTATTTCTATCAATGGAAAGACAAGAACCAATCTAGAATTCCCGCTTGATATGAGCAAAGAGGATATAGAGAAAAATGTACTCGCTGACGAAATCGTACAAAAATGGCTATACGGCAAGCCGCCTAAAAAGGTGATAGTAGTGCCAGGTAGAATTGTGAATGTGGTGATGTAGTATTCCCGTAGGAACACCCTATGGTTGTAAAGCAATGGACTTAGCTAAAGAAAAACAAAACAACTGAATGAAGACAGTCATACTAGTAGGCAGCTCTAGAAATGATGGAGATACTAAAACTCTAACAAATCAACTCGTCCAAAAATCAAATTGGGATTTGATAGATCTAAATGACTATGACTTTAGTTATTTTGATTATGAAAATAAAAACAGGGAGGATGACTACATAAGACTAATGCAAAAAATTCTTAACACCTACGATACGTTAATTTTTGCAACACCCGTTTATTGGTATTCTATGAGCGGTATTATGAAGGTATTTTTAGATAGATTGACAGATCTATTGACTATAGAAAAAGAACTTGGCAGAAAGCTACGGGGGAAGAGTATGGCAGTAATTAGCTCATCTAATGGAGGTAATCTTGGGGATTCCTTTTGGCTTCCGTTTACAGCAACTGCCAATTATTTAGGAATGGAATATCTCGGTCACATCCACACCATAGCAGGAGAAAAGAATGAACTAGAATTAGAGAAATTCATTGCCCAGATAGAAAAATAAAAACCCTACCAATACAGCATTGTACTGAAAAATATAATCCTCATTTAGCTAAGCGTGCTTATCAGTTCGCAAAGACTAGCTCTGGGAATGATAGGAAGTATTACCAAAGTAAGAAAAATCTCCTCAACGAATGTGATGATAAAAAAGCTACTAACACCGAATAACTAACTTCCCTTTCTTATCTTCGAACTATAAAAAAAAGCAAAATTATGACCACTTGGATAGACGTACCTACCAACTCAGATTTTAGTATACATAACCTACCCTATGGCATATTTATGCGGGATGACAAACCTACTCCAGGAGCTGCTATGCTCAATAGCCTACAGATGGGTTTCAAGACCTTGGCTATACAAAAAAGAAGTAGCGAAGTTTGGCAGATTTTAGGAGCTGTAAAAACGGAGTTTGGTAAATTTGGTGGAGTGCTAGAAAAGGCTCAAAGGAAACTGAATGAGGCCAATAAAGAACTAGAGTCCTTAGTAGGTACACGCACCAAAATGATGCTATCAAAGCTTAAAAAAGTAGAAACACTGCCAGCAGCAGATATCGAAAAACTATTGCCCGCGGAAGAGGATACAGCAGAAGACACTTTCTTAAACGGCTAAGCCGGATAAACCTATCCCACGACTCTCTTAAAATCTGATCCTGCAGGATTTTGAAATATCTCTAAATCAAAGTAGGGTGCTACAGATAATACGTGGTCAAATATATCAGAAATTATACTTTCATACGCTTTCCAGCTTTTATCTTTACTAAAAGCATAAATCTCCAATGGCAAACCCTTTTCTGAAGGAGGAAGTTGACGTACCATAATCATCATCTCTTTATTGATATAGGGATTAGCTATCAAATACTCCTCTATGTAGGCTTTGAACACGCCTATGTTGGTCATGTTTCTTCCGTTTACAAGAGTAGATGTGTCCACTTTTTTTGCAGTATTATACGCTTTGATCTCCTCTTTTCGTTGGACCACATAGTCTGAGACTAGTTCTATCTTCTGAAACCGTTCCAGCATTTCAGTATCACAGAATCCTATCGAATCTATCTTTACAGAAATAGCTCTTTTGATTCGTCTCCCGTTCGAATTACTCATACCACGCCAGTTGGTAAATGAATCAGATATAAAAGCATACGTAGGAATGGTTGTGATTGTTAGATCAAAATTTTGAACCTTAATAGTCGTCAAGTTTATTTCTAATACATCACCATCAGCTCCATAGTTGGGCACTGTAACCCAATCGCCTACTTGTATCATATTGTTAGCAGAGAGCTGGATACTAGCCACGAAACCCAAGATACTATCCTTGAAGACTAAAAGAAGGATGGCCGCAATAGCTCCAAGACCACTTAATAAAAAAATAGGACTTCTACCAATCACCGTAGAGATAATCAAGATAGCACCTACAGAGAAAACTAATATTTTAGCTAACTGAGTGAGACTCCCAATGGGTTTATCCTTGTGTTGCTCTTTTTGAGATAATATTTCATTGATAGAATTGAAAAATGAGACAAGA
>Ga0209284_10003599_pt1 | contig 18841 bp, 12 predicted proteins | sample FRY03_FD_187211 | JGI IMG/M metagenome (GOLD analysis project Ga0209284, IMG submission 187211) | Freshwater microbial communities from Lake Fryxell liftoff mats and glacier meltwater in Antarctica - FRY-03 (SPAdes) (version 2) | ecosystem: Environmental > Aquatic > Freshwater > Ice > Glacier... | reverse complement strand
CGCCTCGTCAAGATATCCCGCTTCCATTTGTAACTCACCGAGATCGAGCCATGATTTCCATGCGTTAGGTCCAGTCGCCGCCTCTGCGAATGACTTCAGCATCACTGCAGCCTCGGACCCACGACCACCGCGGTACATCGCTGCGCCGAAAGTTCGAATCGTCAATTGATCTTGTGAATTCATCTTCATCAAAGCATCAAATATCGCCCTGCCTTCGCGAAAATTTGCCTCGCCAACCGCGGCCAGCTCATCCTTCTGCCGACCCCTGTCCATCGCATCCCACTCCTTGACTGGATATTTCGCCGTGCCATCAGAATTCATGATGAACTCCCGACTCAGTGGCGAATCGATCAACAGGCTCATCAGTTGTCGTGAATTTTCTACATCGGCTGGCCGAATCTGCCGCACCTGCCGGCGCTCGATGATGCTTGCGGCTCGATTGCCATACACGGCCTCCATGGTGAAGTAGGCATTTCGAATGGCAGATGATTGAGGTAGAGCGAGCATCGCATTCCTCAACACCCCGCGCGCTTGGGTAATTTGACCCGAGCGGGCTAGAAGATCTGAATAGAGACTGATCGTGATGACATCATCTGGTTGACGCTCGTACGCCGTGGCATATGCCTCACGGGCTCCTTCGATGTCGCCACTCGACGCGCGCGCGATACCCAACAGCCGATACGCGGCCGCTGTTGCGATCGGTAGTGCCGTTGCCGCCTCAAACACGGTGATGGCACTGGCGAAGTCTTTGCGTTCGAGGGCGATACGACCTCGCAGCAACAGTGGAATCGACCTGTCTTTACAGTGCTGTTCAGCGCGAACGATCAACTCGTCAAGGCGTGGCTGATCCTTCGCCAGCAGAGCCTCTTTGAGAAGTTGATCGATCAGCGTTGGATCACCGGGCTCCAGTTCCAAAGCACTGGCAACTGCGACTCGAGCCTCGGCCGTTGCTGTGGCAAGCTGCTCGGTGAGGGGCCCCTTGTCCGATGCGCCCGCAATCGACAGGCGTGTTGTCAGCGCGTCGCGCAATCCACTCAATCCAACCGCCAGCGCCACCGCTCTCATTGCTGGCGTAAGGACGCGCCCGCCTGATGCAGGCATGGCGATAAATTTCTTGAGACGCTCGACTGGCGATGGGATATCGACAAGGATCTTCAACTGCGCCAAATAAGGATCTGTGGGATGGTCAATAACGAATTCGTCAACAGCCTGCTTCGCCTCCGGTAACCGCGATGCAAACAACAGCCACTGAACAATCTGCCGCTCCAAGCGAACATCTTTGGGATAGAGCAAGAGCGTCTCTTTGCATCGATCAATCGCCTCGCCAATTTGACCCTCAGCGGCTAATACTTCAGCATTGCCAATGACTTTGACAACTAGGTCAGCAAAATTGACCGCGCCTTCGGCTGGCGCATTACTGAGTTGGTCGCGAATGAGTATCCCTTCGGCATTGTTTGGATCAATCGCCAATAGTTTCGCGATCGAGCGCTTCGCATCGTTGAGACGACCGAGTTTGGCTTCAAGCTCAGCTTGGATGCTATAAAACTGCGGTATATTTGGATAATCCTCTGTCGCGCGCCTGATCTTGACGAGCGCCGCTCCATTTTCGCCTCGCGCACCCAAACTAATTGCGGAAAACAAGTAGTACTCCGGGGCGACATTATTTTGCCGCGCAAAAATATCCTCGAGTTTCGACACCGCCGTCAAGAAATCTCCTCGGGCAAACGCCAGCTTTGCGTCAGCTCGAACCAAGGCGAGATCGTCGGATTGTGAAGACATGAATTTGGCGAGCCTGTCTCGAGCCTCGACGGCCCGCACCATCGCTGCGGTTTGCTCCTGAGGAGTCTTGGCGGCTTGCCATGCGGCGTATTGAATCGTGAATATTTCCTCGAGCACATTGAATCGAATCTTGTTGGAGAGCGCTGCGATCAACGACACTTTCGGTTCCGGGCTTGCGATCAACCGCTCGCAAGTTGCCAACGCTGCGACCTCTTGCAGATTGCGTTTCTGTAATTGGATCAACATGCTCAACTCCAGCAGCGAATTGGGTGTGTTTGAACAATAGTTCGAGAGAATGAGAATCGTGCGCTCAAGAGCGACGCTGTCGTCCACCTGCAAAGCCGCATCCGCCAGATTCGCCAACTCCCGCCCAGCAATGTTTGATGCTGTTCCTGCATGTGGCGAATTTCGATCGCCGTCCTTCCAAAGCAACGGGTTCAGAATTGCCGTAATCGCACTTGGAGTCGCCAGTGGATTTTGAAGGCGACGCTGCGACAAAAGATGCTGGACTTCAGCAATCGCAATGAATGGAGAGTTGGGAACTGCCGCGTTCGCTGCAGCCAACACCCGGTCGTAGTCCGTCTCCACGGCGTTTGCCAAGCCTCCTTGATTCGCGATCGCCAGTCGACCAGCATAATCCGAAAGTGTTCGCAAATAGGCACCCCAGAGTTGTTCGTTCTTGGGAGCGCTCTTGAGAAAGTCATCCGCTGCGGTCAGGACATCGGTGCGTTGCGAATCGGTCAAAATTTCTTCGCGCTTCAGGTTTGCATAAACACGCATGCCTTGAATTGTGGATATTTCAGGATCGGATGGTGGAAGCGCGGCGAGCGCATCGTCGCATGTGTCCGCGACCTGCTGCCAACTTTCGTTCGCCCCAAAGGAATGCGCGACATCAGTCAGCCCACCAAGTAACTCCACCCACTGCTGGCCCGTACTCGACGCGACTAGCGCCCGCTTCATCAGGAGGGATTGCAGGGTTCGAAATCGCTCCTCAGCATCGCCAGATGTTATTGGAGTCATCAAGCGCAGAGTGTCAATCATCTTCTGCAAATACTGCAAATTATTCGGCTTCTTTACGACTGCTCGACCGTATCGGCCCAGCGCGTCGTTGAACTTTTTGTACGCCTCATCCGCATCACCCGTCGCTTCGCTTGCCGTTGCGGCGATCACCAGTTCATCACCGAGCCTCATATTCCTTTCAGGTGCCGCGAACTGGGACCAGAAAAAAATTCCGCCCAACACCAATGCGGTGAAGACCAGAAAGCCACCCAAGAGCAGCACGAATTTACGATTGAGTTTGGACTTTGATATTGCTTTCGCCATGGCTTATGAATCCTTGGATTGGGATGATTCGATCTCGGACCAGTCGGGCAACCGCCTCATGATGTGAGGCAGAACTTCATTGAGCAGATCTGCGGTTTGCGCAGACCATGATTCAATCACACTCTCATCGGCGGGAAACACCGCAGAGAACTGGACTTTACAGTAATAAGCGTAACGATTGGAGAGATCAAACGCATAGGTTCGAACGCGATAGGGCGACGATGTCAGACGCCCATTGGCGATGAAGAAATAACCGCCGACAAGCCGCACATTTGGGTTCTTTTCATCTTGAAAGACGGTCACGGACATTTCCGTCTCGCCGACTGGCAAAAGAACAGACTCGGATCGCCGCGTGACAGGGTCGACAACCTGTGCGATGGGATAGGAGTCCCCAGTCGCCGCGTTCTTGGGGCCCGAGGTCAAGTCCCACTTCGACTTGTCCATGGGAAGAAGCCTCGTCGAGGGTTGAGAGACCATATTCAAGCCAGCGGCGCCCCAACACCGTTCGGGCACATGCGGAACGGCATCGACCATGCCAGTGTAATACGCGATGTGCAGCGTGACGATGCCTTTCGCGGGATCGCCATCAATGGCGTATTGACGATCGAGATAGAACCGTGTCCCAAGGCTCTCAACGATCGCCTCGCCCATGCGCGAGTCAGCGCCGACACGCTTCCACTTACCGAGCTTTGTCGGAATCGTGTCGAGCGATTCGCGCAGCGGGATCGCTTCCTTCTTGAGATAAATATCGAGCACGGACACGGCCGCTTGAAATCCTAGCGCTGATGCGACGAGTACCAGAATGATGGTCACGAATGCCCAGCGAATGGTGGGACTAAACTTCATGCGCTTGCTCCGCTGGTTCGACCGTGAGGTTTCGAATGCACCACTGCGTTCCCATAAACAAGAACAGACCTGGCAAGAGCCACAAAATGCCGATGAATTCGTGCATTTCACCGTCAACAAAGTTCTGATCGTATTGCGTGATGATGCCCATCGATGCAACGCGAACGATGTTGACGATGAGGGCGATTGGAATTCCAAGCGCGACCAGCAGCACGCGTTGCCACGGCAAGCGCAGGCTGGTGTATGCAAGAAAAACTCCCAGCGCCATGAATGCGACCAACATGCGCATGCCGGAACATGCCTCCGCGACATTCAGCGGATATCCGATGCCATCGGACCAGACCATGAGCATATTGCCGCTTCGATCAACTTCAGTTCCAATGATGGTCAGCAAGACATAGGCGCCGTATGCGGCAATATCCTGCAATTGGAATGTGACCTTGTTCATCAGCACCTCGGACAATGTCTGTCCGAAGACCCACAGAAATGAAATTGGAAACCAAAGCCATCGCATCGCGGCGGTTCCAAAGAGCAACCATGCCGCGCCGAAGATTGTGCATGCGACTCCGGCCGACATGATGTTGTGGTGAAAGAGGGGCTTGGGACCAAAGACGCAGAGCATGTACCAGCCGACGCCCAGCGCGACAGGAACAAGTCCCCACCAAGACTGCTGAAACGGTTGCAGTCGCGCAAGCTCTGCGCGGCGCATCCAGATGAAATAGCCAGAGACGGCTGGAATGATCAGCGTGTGACCCCAGTCGCTTGGCTGCGACCATGCGAAGAGAACCTGACGCTGAAAGAAGTTGAAGAAAATCACCACCATCAACGCCAACAGCAACGCCCCGGCACCGATCACGACGGAAATTGATGGCGCGATCGCTCGTGAGGCAATCGATTCGCTGGCGAGAGGTTGACTTACAGAAGTAGACACTTACAGGGACTATTGTGACATACAGAGCGGTGGTGTACTCAGTTCGGCACTTGCGAATCTGCGCTTGAAGCAAATCCTCGGAGTGGCAATAATTCTTGCGGCACGCCGATAGTTATCGGCTAATGCTGAGATTATCTGGCGGTGGACCGAAGACATCGTTACCGAAGTTTCTGTCGAGCAAGAAGCCAAAGCCATAGGTCATTCGCAAGCCATTTCGGAAGACGGCCAGCGGTGTTGCCCAGAAATTGGTTCCTATAATCACATGATCGTCCTTCTTGAGGATGATGTCGGGCTCTGCCATGTTGCGAATAGCTGCGAGGTTGACGCGGATTGCGGCCTCTCGACCACCAGGCAGACGACGCACAAGATCAACTCGCTCAGGAATGGCAATTTCGGTTAATCCACCAGCTGCAGCGACCAAGCGACTGAGAGTCAGCCGACCATATGAAGGCAACTGAAAAACTCCGGGCCGGTTGATTTCGCCGTCGATATAGACGACGCCAATCGGCGGAAACTGAAGATAGATGTTATCGCCGGGGCGGATCACAATATTCTGCGAAGGGTCTCCCCGCACAAGTCGGTCGTAGTCGATCTCAATAATGCGTGTCTTGAAGAGCGCGCGCGGATCTTTGTTCTTATGAGCCGTGTCGGTACTGCTCAAGTTTGCTGCTTCACCAGTCAGAGCAACGCCAGGAGTTGCGGTCTGCGCTGGATCTGAAACCGAGACAGGTTGCTTGGTGACGCTTTGCCCACGAATCCGAACCCACTGCTGACTGTTGATATCGAAAATGAATGAATCGCCTTCGTTGGCTAGTTGAGCGCTGGGGGTTCGCTGAGTCGAGGCTTGCCCGTTGACACTTGAAACTTCGCCGACCGAGACTGGCTCGAGCGTATCGATGTCGACTGGCGGTGGGGCTTGAGTGCCGCTGACTGCGCCGGGGCTTGGGGCTGGTTCGGGGGCGGGGTCTGGTTCGGGTGCTGGCGTTGGTGCTGGTTCGGGTGCTGGTGTTGGTTCGGGCGCTGGTGTTGGTTCTGGTGTTGGTGTTTGCGCTGGTGCTGGTGTTGGCGCTGGTGCTGGTGTTGGTGCTGGTGCTGGTGTTGGTGTTGGTGCTGGTGTTGATGCTGGTGCGGGTGCTGGTTCTGGTGCTGGTTCTGGTGCTGGTGTTGGTTCTGGTGTTGGTGTTGGTGTTGGTTCTGGTGTTGGTGTTGGTGTTGGTTCTGGTGTTGGTGTTGGTTCTGGTGTTGGTGTTGGTGCTGGTGTTGGTGCTGGTGCTGGTGTTGGTGTTGGTGCTGGTGTTGGTGCTGGTGCGGGTGCTGGTGTGGGTGCTGGTGTTGGTTCTGGTGTTGGTGTTGGTGTTGGTGTTGGTGCTGGTGCTGGTGCGGGTGTGGGTGCTGGTGTTGGTTCTGGTGTTGGTGCGGGTGCTGGTGTGGGTGCTGGTGCGGGTGCTGGTGCGGGTGCGGGTGCAACCGCTGGCTCACCCTGGCTCAATTTATTAATGAGCGACTCAATATCCACCGGTTGAGCAGTCGTGCCCCCGGGCTGATTTACCCCGTTTTGCAGTGGAATTACAGTATTATTTGGTGATGGACTCGCCTGCGAACCATCAGAAGGCTGCGCCGAATCCGACGAGCCAGCAGAATCGGTTTGCGACTCTTGTTCGGTCGACATCGTTCGCACAACGAGAACTCGCTCCGCCACAACATTCGCGCCGCCAGCCAAAGCTATTGCCTGTATCAGGCGAAAGTTGGGCTTGGTCAGCGCGAAGATGCCGGCGTTCTGAACCGCACCCTGAATGGTGAAGTCAAAACTTCTGCCCTGCTGAATGTCAACCGTGACCACTGGATTTTTGATGAAGATCTGAAGTTTCGCGCGAATTGATTCGCGCAATTCATCGAGAGTCAGACCGCCCGCCTTCACTTCATTGATCGTCGGCAATCGGATGTAACCGCCCTGATCGACGACTCGTATTGCCGCCTCGGTCTTGCCCTGAGAAATCAACTCATAAATTTCGACCGATAATTCGTCACCAGGTGAGAGGCGATACTGAAGAGTGTTTGCAAGAAGATCCTGTGGCTCGGGCGGTCCAGTCACACCAAGCGGCTCCTCTGGCGGCTCGATCACATCGATTCGGTCGAGCACCGGCAGCGTTGTGGGAGTGTTCTCGTAATAACCCGTCACGCTGGGATTCATGTACGAATCGGTTTCGCATCCCAACAAGCTGGCAATTGCGATGATCGAAATAATCCCACGGCACTTGCGAGAGTGACCTGCGGTTGCATCAAATTGCGGCATAGAGGACATCAACTTCAGTCAAGTGGGGTGAATAGCGACGAGGAAGGATAGCGAATATTCGGGGCGAATATTTCCAAATCCCATGGAAGTCTAATGTCATCGGCAAATTTTCAATCAGGCTCCAACAAGATCGGTCAAGACCGCCATTCTCGCCGCGACTCCGTGGGTGACCTGACGGAGAATTCTGCTGCGCAGCGGATCGTCGGCGACTCGGTCGTCAATCTCAATTCCCCGATTCATTGGTCCAGGATGCAACACAATCACATGCGGAGCGAGTTTGTCCATCCGTTGCATGGTCAAACCAAACATGTGTCGATAATCGCTTGATATCGCGCCGCCAGCCGTGCGTTCAAATTGCACGCGCAACATCATCACCGCGTCGACTCCCTCAAGGGCGTTGTCCAAGTTCGCCATGACCGTCACGATTCCCGGTCCTTGGGTGATTCGCTCGAATGCTTTTGAGACCAAGGTGGGCGGTCCCACCAAACGAACATGAGCTCCCAGAGTGGACAGCGCATGGGTGGCCGATCGAGCGACCCGACTATTGGTGATATCGCCAACGATCGCGACGGTGCGCCCTTCGACCGAGCCGAACTCTTCCATCAATGTGGAAACATCCAGAATCGCCTGCGTGGGATGTTCGTGGCGACCATCGCCTGCATTGATGACCGGGCACTTGACACCATCGGCGATCATCTTGGCTCCGCCAGAAACTGCGCAGCGCACGACGATTGCAGCGACTCCCATGCATTCGATGTTGCGCGCCGTGTCGACAAGCGATTCGCCTTTGCTGATGCTTGATCCGCTTGGTGTGAGATTGAAAACTTGACCGCCGAGTCGATGGACCGCGGTTTCGAAACTGCAGCGAGTTCGAGTGGAATCTTCGAAGAAAAGATTTGCGATCACGCGACCGTTGAGTGTGGTTCGATTGGGCAAGAGACCTTCTGCAACGGGCACATTCTTACGCGTTGCTTCGAGCAATCGCATGAGTTCTTGGCGGGACATACCCGCGATAGTGAGAAAGTCTGCCACAGTCTTTTTCAATTCAGTCAGTTCAGTCGAGCCACTGGCGATAATAGTTCAAGTGCTTGCGAGATGGAGCGAATGGCAACGATGCCACCGCCACGGCGCGTGAGGACATCTGCTTGCCCAGCCGGCACGAGCACCGATGAACATCCTCTGCGAATCGCCTCCGCGACGCGTTGATCGAGATTGCGCACTGGGCGAATTTCACCGGAGAGGCCGACTTCACCAAGCACTGCGGTCGCTGGCGGGAGCGCCCGCGAAAGATGCGCACCCGCGATTGCCAGACAAACGCCCAAGTCGGCGGCTGGTTCGACGATGCGCAATCCGCCCGCGACACTTGCATAGATGTCTTGATCGGCGAGGCGCAATCCACCATGCTTTTCAAGGACCGCGATCATCATGGAAAGGCGGCCAGAATCCATGCCGCTCGCTTTGCGCTTGGCGCTGCCGAGGAATCCTGCGACTGCGAGCGCTTGAATTTCGGCAAGCAGCACTCGACTGCCTGCCATCACCGGCACGATCGCTGTTCCGGGCCTCGGCTCGGTCGCGTTGGCGGCGGCAAGCACGCTTTCATCGACCTCGGCCAATCCTTCGCCAGTCATTTCGAAGAGACCAATCTCGTGCGTTGAACCAAATCGATTCTTGCTGGCGCGCACGAGTCGATAGGCGTGGTGGCGATCTCCCTCAAATGAAAGAACGACATCAACGAGGTGCTCGAGCAACTTCGGTCCCGCAAGATCGCCTTCCTTGGTGACATGACCGACGATCATCACCACCGTGCCAGTGGTCTTGGCGAACTGCACGAGTTCGAGACAACATCGGCGCAGTTGCGTCATCGATCCTGGTAATGCATCGGCATCGTGACGATGAACCAACTGAATGCTGTCGATGGCGAGTGCGGTTGCGTGCACACGCCGCGCTTCGTTGGTGATTCGCGCGACCGAAGTTTCTGCGAGTAGAAAAAGATTGCTGTCGCGCTTCGTCGAGATGACATCGCCAAGAATGCGCTCTGCGCGCAGCTTGACTTGCTGTGCACTTTCTTCGCTGCTGGCGTATAGCACGCGTACGCCGCGTGCGGCGAGGGCAGAAAAAGCCTGCAATAACAGCGTACTTTTGCCAATTCCAGGATCGCCGCCAACGAGTACCGCACTGCCTGGCACAAGCCCTCCGCCGAGCGTTCGGTCGAATTCGCCAATTCCCGTTGGTATGCGCGGAACTTCCAGCGGCGAGATTTCTGCCATCGGTGCGGCGGATGGCGACGCGCCGTCGATTGACATTCGACCCGAGTCATCGCCGTCAACTTCGCTCGCTTGGAATGGCTCGATCGAATCCCACGCACCGCACTCCAAGCAGCGACCCGACCAGCGTACGCAGATCGCGCCACATTCCTTGCAGACGAAACTGGTTTTCACTTTGGACACGGCGACAGTCTAGAGCCGTTTGGATGCGATTCGAAAAAACATGAAAAATCGCAGGCGTCGGTCGAGTCGGAGTCGGTCGGCGCCTGCGATAAGAAATGAATCGGCATTCTGGCGCTTGAAGCGCCACGCGCGAACGATAACCGATGAATGATGATTGGCGCAAGTCGATCGCGCGACGGTCAACGCGTCAGCCGTCGCATGCGAGCCACCCATGCACCATACTCGAGCATCGAATGCCAGCGAGACCACCGTGAGATTGAAGAGCCAGAACCGAATGCGGTCTCATCACGCCATTTCCAATATCTGCCGCGCAGACGAAACTTCGATGACACTGCCAATCGTGTAAGGGCAAGAATCGCGCGCAAGGTGTCGAGCAGTGAGAGTCGCACGGTGAGTGAATTGCGGTGAGTGAATTGCGGTTAGTGAATAGAAAGCGGGCCTTGCCGAGGATCTGGAATCGCCGCATCGCTGAGTGCGATGGGGTGCGTTGATGCAGTGGCCACACGCTCGTCCGGCAGTGGCGAAAAGCGACTGCCAATGAGCGGCAGGCGCTTGTTAACCGTTGCTTGCCGCGGCATCAGCGGGTTTGCGATCCAGATGATGATCAGGCAACCACCCGAAGCGATCCACATGAATTGACTGATGCCGAAATAGGTCATGAACGCAGCGGATGCCAGCAGAAGAATCGCGATGGGAATCATTCCCTGCCATGCGAGTTTCATGAGTTGATCGAATCGGAATCGCGGAAGTGTCCAGCGGATCGCCATCGTGAATGCCAGGATGAATGCTGTCTTGCCCAACATGATGGCCATTTGCAGCACAATTAGGCCGATCCCGCCGACGAGCGGAAGATCCCAATTCCATGCCGTTGGCGTGATGCCGCCGAGAGGGTTCACGCTCCAGCCGCCCAAGAACAGCAGCGCGAAGAATGCCGATCCGGTGATGACATGGAAATATTCTGCGAGGAAGAACATTGCAAAGCGCATCGAGGAATATTCGGTGTGGAATCCGCCGACGAGTTCGCTCTCGGCTTCGGCCAAGTCAAACGGAGCGCGATTGGCTTCGGCGAGCAGACATGTATAGAAGAGCACCGCAACGAGAGGCTGTTGGATGATGTTCCAACTCATTTGCTGTTGGTGAACAATGATGGCATATGGATCAAGCGACCCAGCGATCAGAATCACGCACAACAAGCAGAGCCCCATTGGGATTTCGTAGGAAATCATTTGAGCACTTGCGCGCATCCCGCCAAGGAATGAAAACTTGCTGTTGCTTGCCCAGCCACCGAGTGCAACGCCATAAACGCCCAGACTGGTGATTGCGATGAGATAGATGACGCCGACATTGAGATTCGCGCCGGCCACCTTGACCATCGACTGACCGACATTCAAGAACGACGCGACCGACGCGGGCAGAGTCGACAGATCGAGGATGCCGCCCCACGGAATGATCACGAATGCGGCCATCGCCGGAACGATGCTCAAGCCGGGGCCGAGGGTGAAGAGAAACGCGTCCGCACCGCGCGGCGTGTGCTCTTCCTTCATGATGAACTTGAGTCCGTCGGCAATCGGTTGCAGCAGGCCTCTGGGACCGACGCGGTTGGGACCGACGCGATCTTGCATCCACGCGCTCAGTTTTCGCTCGAGCAACACACCGTATGCGCAGCCGCCAAGCAGAATGTGCAACATGAGCACAACGACAATCGCGTTTGTGATCAACTGTGGAATGCCACCGCAGAGTGGAATGATGCTCGTCATGAGTGCCGAAGTCTAGCGTTGGTTCAAGGTTGGAAAGTCACACTGCCACAGGAGATTTTGGGGAAATGGCGGGCCGCGCAAGATGTGGGAAATAATCCTGAATTGCAAAGACATCCCATGCTCCGACTTGCAGCGCCAAGATCGCTTGCACTGCGGCGCGTGCGCCTGCGACGGTGGTCATGATGGGCGTGCCAGATCGCACCGAATCTGCGCGAATGCGACCCTCGTCTGTGTTCGCCCCCTTGCGAGTCGGCGTATTGATGATCAATTTGATTTCACCAGAGCGAATGAGATCGAGCACATTGGGCCGCTGACCTTCGGCGATCTTGGGAACGAGGTCGGACTTCACGCCGCTCGATGCGAGGAACTCGTGCGTGCCGCGTGTGCAGATGATCGTGAATCCGGCGGCGATGAGACTGCGCGCGATGTCGATCGATGCACGCTTGTCACTCTCGCGCACCGACAAGAAAACTTTACCGCTCGTCGGCAACATGATGCCCGCCGCCATCTGCGCTTTGGCGAATGCCACTGGCAGTGACGGATCCGCGCCCATCACTTCGCCGGTCGAACGCATCTCGGGTCCGAGGATCACATCAACGCCTGGGAACTTTGCGAATGGGAAGACGGATTCTTTCACCGAATAGAAGCCGGCGTCGGGAAGTTCCGTAATTTTTAGTTCGTGCAGCGATGCGCCGAGCATGACCTTCGCCGCGACGCGCGCCCATGAGATGCCCTTGGCCTTGCTGACAAACGGCGCAGTGCGTGATGCGCGCGGATTGACCTCAAGGATGTACAGCACATCATCTTTGCATGCCATCTGCACATTCATCAAACCTCGCACGCGCAGACGCTTGGCGAGCGCACGCGCCTGCTCGCGGATGCGCTCGACCATGGTCTTTGAGAGCGAATAGGGCGGAATTGTGCAAGTGGAATCGCCGGAATGAATGCCGGCCTCTTCGATGTGTTCCATCACGCCGCAGACGATCGCGCGACTCTCGCCCGCAGCGATGGTGATCTGCGTCGAACGGCTCTCCTCGTTGGGCATGAAGTCGGCGACGACATCGATGTCAATCTCAATCGCATCGCTGAGAAATCGATCGATGAGAATCGGACGGTCTGCGAGTTCACTGACATCGACCGCTTCCGACATGTATCGCCGCAAACTGGTTTCGTCGAAGCAAGTTTCCATGCCGCGTCCACCGAGAACATACGACGGTCGCACGAGGACGGGATAGCCGATGCGGTTGGCGATTTCGATCGATTGTTCGAGACTGCGTGCGATGCCGCTGGCGGGCTGGTTCAATCCCAGCTCATCGAGCATTTTCTTGAACCGATCGCGATCTTCCGCCAAGTCGATGGAATCGATTCCAGTACCGATCAGCGGCACGCCCGCGGCGTGAAGTCCATGCGCCAGATTGAGCGGAGTTTGTCCACCGAATTGCACGATGACACCGGCGACGCCGCCCGTTCGTCCCGCCTCATCGACGCCGCCGCCGTTGAGTCGTTCGATCACATTGAGCACATCCTCGAGTGTGAGTGGTTCGAAGAAAAGCAGATCACTCGTGTCGTAATCGGTTGAGACAGTCTCGGGATTGGAGTTGATCATCACACTCTCATATCCCATGTCCTCACACGCGAACGCGGCTTGGCAACAACAATAATCAAACTCAATCCCCTGCCCGATTCGGTTGGGGCCGCCGCCGAGAATGACGATCTTCGGTCGAGGCGAGATGCGAATTTCATCCTCGACGACCAGTACGCCGTCTTGCCTGACGGGGGTTTCGTAGGTCGAATAAAAGTATGGCGTCAAGGCTTCGAATTCTGCCGCGCATGTATCGACGAGTTTGAAGACCGGCTGCACACCGATGTTCTTGCGATGCGCGCGCACAGCGAGAATGTTCTTGGTCGAGATGCTGCCCAGATAAAGGAACGCCAACTGCGCGTCGGAATATCCAAATTGTTTTGCACGACGCAGCGTTTCGGTCGGCACATCTTCCAGTCGATTGAAGGCGACCAGCACATCCTCAAACTCGACGAGCTGGCTGATCTGATCGACGAACCAAGGGTCATATCCCGTGGACTGTGCAACTTGCTTGATGGTCCATCCCATCTTGAGCGCGTAACGAACAAAGTAGAGACGACCTTGGCTCGGCACGGTCAACTTGCGACGGAGCAGTTCATCTGGGATGGGCCAGATCGGCAGCGAACCGTCGGCCAATTCTTGGCTCGTGGCGGTGCGCGCCGCAAGCCATTTGTCATTCGCGTCGAGACCCAATCCAAAGCGCTTCACTTCCATCGAGCGAATGGCTTTTTGTAACGCTTCCTTAAATGTACGGCCGATCGACATCGCTTCGCCGACGCTCTTCATTTGCGTGGTCAGCGTCTCGTCGGCTTCTGGGAACTTCTCGAATGTCCAGCGCGGCATCTTGACCACCACATAATCGATCGATGGCTCGAAGCACGCGCTCGTCGAACCAGTGATGTCGTTGCGAAGTTCGTCGAGGGAATATCCAACCGCCAACTTTGCGGCGATGCGTGCGATGGGAAACCCGGTGGCCTTGGATGCAAGAGCCGATGAACGCGACACGCGCGGATTCATCTCCACGACGACCATCTGACCATTCGCGGGATTGATCGCGAACTGCACATTCGAACCGCCGGTATCCACACCGACCGATCGCATGATTGCCAGCGACGCGTCGCGCATGCGTTGATATTCGCGGTCGGTCAAGGTTTGAATCGGTGCAACGGTGATCGAATCGCCAGTGTGCACGCCCATCGCGTCGATGTTCTCGATGCCACAGACCACGATGCAATTGTCCTTGTGATCGCGGACCACTTCGAGTTCATATTCTTTCCATCCCAGCGCGCTCTGATCGATGAGCACTTGGCCGATCATGCTCGCCGAGAGTCCGCGGCGAATGATCTCGTCGAATTCTTCGAGGTTGTATGCGATGCCGCCGCCGCTGCCACCGAGAGTGAAGGCAGGACGAATGATCGCGGGCAAACCGATCTCTTCCAAGAAGACGCGGGCGTCTTCAATATTGGTGACGGTGCGCGAATGAACTTGATTCAAACCAAGTCGTTGGACAATTTCACGGAATGCTTCGCGGTCTTCGGCACGGCGGATCGCCTCGCGCGATGCGCCGATCATTTCGACGCCATGCTTTTCCAGAATGCCGCGGTCGTGCAGAACGCACGCGCAGTTCAGCGCGGTCTGACCGCCGATGGTCGGAAGAACTGCGTCGATCGGATGACCGAGCGCTCTCTCTTTGACGAAGATGCGCTCGACCGCTTCGGGCGTGATGGGTTCGATGTAAGTCCGATCGCTCAGCGCGGGATCGGTCATGATCGTCGCCGGATTGGAATTGACCAGCACAACGCGGTAACCCTCTTCACGGAGCGCCTTGCACGCTTGCGTTCCTGAATAGTCAAATTCACAGCCTTGTCCAATGACAATCGGACCAGAACCAATGATGAGTATCGTGTGTATGTCGTTGCGTCGAGGCATGCGGTTCCTAGTTGTTGACCATCTTTATTTCAGCCCAAATCTCCCCAAATATAACGGCAAACGCCAATCACACATGGTTCAAAAGCAAATTTCAGCACAACCATTTCCATTCGTGCTCAACGCGATCATTTGCACTTTCGGCACGGCAATGCGATTCTTGCACCGGGCGCGATTGGTGACTTGCCCAGCGCAGGGCACTGATCGGCCAAAATGCGCGATCGAAGCAGGGTTGATAGTGGCGTCCAACCACATTTCTGGGGTCGATCCAATCCTGCTGCAAACTTTTTTCCCAAGGCCAATCCGTTGGATGATGGAACGATCAATGATGATCGCCGTCTTGCGGCCGATGTGGCGCATGCTGCAGGTCATTCCTGTCGAGACCAGCGGTACGGCATCGATTCGCAAAGCCTTTCGCCACCTCGCCGACGGAGGGGTTGTTGGAATTTTCCCCGAAGGTCAGATCGCACGGCCACCTGGCCGGATTCAAGTTTTTCATCCCGGACTTGCGCTCATCGCGCAGCGAACCAAAGTGCCAGTGGCGATCTTTGCCATCGATGGGATGCCGCCATGCGGGAATCCTTTTTGGAGTCTGATTCGGCGCGGCCGAGCACGCGTGCAATTTCTGGGGATCATCGATCCACCTGCCGCTGGCGACGAGGCGGCGTGGACGCGGAAGATTCGCCTTCGCATGGCGCAGGCGATTGGCGCAACGGTCGATGGCGCCGATGGCGCAGATGGCGCAGATGGCGCAGATGGCGCCGATGACGCAGATGGCGCCGATGGCGCAGATGACGCAGATAGCGCCGATGACGCAGATGGCGCAGATGGCGCCGATGACGCAGATGGCGCCGATGGCACCGATGGCGCCGATGGCGCCGATGGCGCAAGCGGATAACCTCGACACGCGGATGATCAACCGCATCGAAGGAATCCTCGAATCGATTGAAGAAGCCTCCGCGCTCGTCGTGGTCGGCGAGATTGCATATGGCGTTGCTGTGCCAGCGGCGGATATTCCCGATCTCTATGCTCGCATCGGTCAGCGCGTGGCGTTTCACACACTGCACTATCTCGAATCGCAAGGACAGGGTTCGAGTTTTTGGCCCAAGTTGATTGGATTTCGCACGGCGAGCGATCGATCATTCTTTGAATTGATCACGACGGTCAAAGGGATTGGCGTACGCCGAGCACTGCGCGCACTGACGATTCCATTTGCACGCGTGGCCGAGGCGATTGTGATGAAGGATCTTGCGCTCTTGATGAGTCTGCCAGAAATTGGTCGCAAGACAGCTGAGACGATGGTGCTTGAATTGCGCGACAAGATGGATGTCTATGCAAGACCTGCGATCAAGACTGCCAGTGCTGGAACGCCTGCGGCTGCGAATCCGTCTGCTGCGCGAGGCCAAGGTTCGGTCGCGGCCAACGGTGCGGATCGATCACAAAGCGAAGCGTCACTCACCGCCACGACCGTGATGGATGCGATGAATGTGCTTGTACAACTTGGTGAGAGTCGTATCGACGCACGCGCGCTCATCGATCTGGCCATTGAACGGGAGCCCGATCTGAACAGTGCCAACACGCTCGTCGCTGCGGCGCTTGCAGCGAAGGGTCTGGCACGATGAATCATCCACACCGATATGCGATGATTATGGCTGGTGGTTCGGGCACTCGACTCTGGCCGATGAGTCGAGTCGGTCGGCCAAAGCAGCTCATTCCATTCATCGGCGGCAAGTCGTTGCTGCAAATCAGTGGCGAGCGGCTTGAGGGATTGGTGGCGAAAGAACAACGCTTGGTGTGCGCATCGCGCAGTTATGCGGCCGATGTGCTCGGTGCGATTGATGGGTTGAGCGCGAAAAACTTTCTTGGGGAACCCACCGGCCGCGACACACTCAACGCTGTTGGGTTCGCGGCCGCAGTGCTTGCCGCGCGCGATCCCGACGCGATCTTCGCGGTGTTGACCAGCGATCACATCATCGAGCCGCAGGCGATCTTCGCGCAGAAGATGGATCTTGGATTTCGGCTCATCGAAAGCGATCCCAGTCGCATGGTGACTTTTTCTATCACGCCAACATTTGCCGCGACGGCATATGGATATGTCGAACAAGGCGAGCCGATCGCGACATTCGACGGCGCATACTTCGCCAAGCGCTTTGTTGAGAAACCCGACGCTGCGCGCGCAATGGAATATCTCAACAGCGGTGCATTTGGATGGAACAGCGGTATGTTTATTTTTCATGCGCGCACGGTGCTCGATGCGATTGGTTGGTTCCAGCCACAGTCGGCGGCCGGGCTCAAGCGCATCGGCGCTGCGTGGGACACACCATCGGCTGAGAACATCGTCGACGAGATTTATCCCCTGCTGACCAAGATCAGTGTGGATTATGGATTGATGGAACCCGCGGCGCGTGATTCGCGCATCCAGATTTGCGCGGTGCCGATGCCCGTGTCGTGGCGCGATGTGGGAAGTTGGCCGTCGTATGGCGCAACGCTCGACGCGGACAACGCCGGAAATCGCGCAAGCGCGCAGACGATACACATCGACTCGCGCGACATGATCGTGGTGAGCGACGACCCTCAACATCTCATCGCGACCATTGGCGTTGAAGGACTCGTCGTTGTGCACACGCACGATGCGACATTGATCTGCCGCGTGGACCATGCCGAACGCGTCAAAGACCTCGCCGGGCGTGTGCCGCCGCAACTTCGCTGAGCGACCATGCGATATCTCGCTATTGATCTTGGCGACCGACGAACTGGAGTCGCTTGCGGCGATGACATTCTGCGCTTACCGGCGCCGATTGAAGTGATCGATGCGTCCAACCGCGAGGTGCTCTTGGCGCGGATTGGAAAGTTGGTGAACGAGTATGGCCCCGACGCACTGGTTGTCGGGTTGCCAGTCAATATGGATGGCACCGAAGGTCCGCGTGCCAAGATGGCGCGAGATTTCGCGCAGGAATGCAGCACACGATTTTCCATTGGATTTGAGATGCAGGACGAACGACTCACAAGCTTTGCCGCCGAATTTTCGCTCAATCAAAGTGGGCGCACGCACGCGCAGAAGAAAAAGTTGCGCGACGCACTCGCGGCGTGTGAAGTGCTGAAAGATTTTTTCCAGCGGACTGCGAATGAGCCACCTCGGGGGTGAATGGTGTCGTGTGCGCTCTGCGGATTCTCACTATCGATTACAACCCAATCCCGCACGCCGCGCGATCGAGATACCACACCAATTCGCCCGTCGTCGGCTTGATGCCTTTGATGGGCAGTTCGTGGAAATCGTCGCTGCCTGTTGCGATGCGCGTGATCATCGCGGCTTTGTTGGCGCCGATGACCAGCGGTGCGATGACGCGTGCGTTGTTGAGCAGCGGATAAGTCATGGTCACGCGCGGCGGTGGCGTGACCGTTGGACCATCGCAGTCACTCACCCATCGAGTTGTTTCATTCAGCACTGCGGTGTGCGGAAAAAGACTTGCGGTATGACCGTTGTCGCCCATACCAAGCAGAACAAAGTCCAGGCGATCCTCGCCGGGTGCGCGACGAGCGAGCGCGGTGCGCAGTTGCTTCTCATATTGTTCGGCAGCATCTGGCGCCGTCGCCATCATCGGATGAATCTGATCATCGGGCATGCCCGAATGATCGACGAATATCTCGCCAATTTGCCGCCAATTGCTCAGCGGATTGTCGAATGCGACTCGGCGTTCGTCGACGATCCAGAGATGCGTGCGCAACCACGGGAAGGATCGATAGCGCGGATCGGTCATCAGCGATTGATAGAACGGAAACGGTGTCGAGCCGCCAGAAACTGCGAAGTGAAAGTCGCCAAACTTCGCCACGCAATCGTGCGCACACTTGAGCAAGTGCGAACCGATCTTCTCATCCACCTCGTAACGATCTTTGCCAACAACGACGCGACCTGCAAGTGCTGGTCCCGCTGGTGCTTCTTCAAGAGGCGCGAGTGGA
>Ga0209284_10003598_pt1 | contig 18844 bp, 3 predicted proteins | sample FRY03_FD_187211 | JGI IMG/M metagenome (GOLD analysis project Ga0209284, IMG submission 187211) | Freshwater microbial communities from Lake Fryxell liftoff mats and glacier meltwater in Antarctica - FRY-03 (SPAdes) (version 2) | ecosystem: Environmental > Aquatic > Freshwater > Ice > Glacier... | reverse complement strand
TCTTCTTCGTCTCGCGGAGAAGTCCTTGCACGTGCACATCACAGAAAGGGTTCTCTACACAGAAGTGCAGAGAAAGGGTTCTGTTGCGTATCATCGAGATCCTGCGGCTATCGGATTTGATCTACCCATTCGTCCACTCTTTTGACACCCGACGCAGTCTTGGCAGGCAATTGGGCAGTCACAGACCGAACATTTGCGAAAAACGGTACAGATGCTCTTTCCGAAAACCTCCTGGTGGCTCATTCTTGGGAAGGTCTTGGTTACCTTCAGTGTCTGTATCGTCGTCGCTTTCGTACACCTTGTGCGCATTGCTCTGGTGTCCGCTTTGCTGGCACCTTAAGGCCTTCGGCACGCCCGCTCGCTTTGCTGTCGACAGACCGCCCTTTCTCATTGATTTGGATGTGAATCCCGCGTCATCCACGTGTGCCGCAGTCAACATTCGTGCAATTGCATTTGTGATGTGCTTGGCGTTGATGCGTTCGCGTTTGTTATTGAAGCGCGTGCCGCCGTATACCATTGGAAAGAGCGGACCGCACTTGGCACATGGCATTGTGCGCATGGCCACATCCTTCCATTTCTGGCAGTCTGCGTGAGTGTAAAGTTGTGCCTCATGCAGATACCTTTCCACGCGTCGAACTAGACACAGGTCTCCGCCCCACCCGATCCTTTTCCACCTCCCTTTTCCCTCTTGATCATTCTTTTGCTTCTTCAGGAACACCATTGCACCATATGATTGGCCTCGCGAATCACATTCTCGGTTCGTCAGCCAGTCACATACATCCAAAGATATGAGTTCGGACTGCCTGAACGCGCCCAGTGTGCCAAGCTGTACCATGATGGAATCTCGTTCATGAAGGAGTGAGGTTGTTGGCAGGGATGCAATGAGTCGTATGTGAATGGGTGTCAGACGCATCTTGGTCTTTACGCCGCTACTGGTGTTCTTCTTTAGCCCTAACAGCCAGGCTCCCATTTCGCGGTGTTGTAATGGCGACGGGTAACCAAATTGCCTGTGCTTGGTAACTATGCATGATAAAAACTTTCCGATGGTACCAGTAGCGTACTGGCACAGTATGAGTTGTGACATGAAAGCCATCAACACTTGTTTATCTGCTGGCAACACGGCCTCAGGTTTGCGCATGACAACACAAAATGTGACCCACCCTCGCCAATCGCTGTCGTAATCTCTGCGGGTTGATTCTGTAAGAGCTGCTGGCAAGCCTTGAGTGGCGAAGAATTCGGTGAGCGCATCCAATGTTGGCATATCGTCGCAGTCATAACCCAAAATGAGTGGTCCGCCTTTGGCTGATTCAAGTATTGTGCCCGCTGTGAAATTTGCTAGTACAGCGTCTCTGACTTGATGCGGTATGAGGTGTTGTACATCTAGCAATGATGCTAACGTGGGCATTTTGGATCGGGACCATGACAAGTCTGTGCGGTTGAGAACCCGCTCTGCGGCCCACTTATATACTTGTTTGTGCTTTGCAAGTTGGCTGGCCGCATTACCGATGGCCAGAGGTTTAAGAACCTGACTGCTGGAGTGTAGCGTAGTGCGGACATGGATTACTGCGTGTGCTTGAGATGTAGTGTTGAGAAGCGGTTTGGTGTGTGAAAATGCGGCTATCGATGCGTGGCGAATCCCGAGGGATCCACTACGTTTCGCAGGAACTTGGATGCGTGTGTTATGCGTGTTCGTGTCGACAAGGCTTGCCGGCTCGTGATCGATCAATGTGTGTGTTGAATATAATGTACACTGTGGTTGTATGTTGTGAGGCTCCGTAAAGTCATGGACGCGCGGTTTGTTGACGGACTTTGTGTCATTGATCTTTGTACCTTCCGTTGTTAACCTTGTGTCATTGTGACCACTTGGTGCATGCCGGAGGCGGAAGAGCGCGGGACGGGTTACCAGTCCTGGCCCGCGACAATGCGCTCGAGGTCCATATCCTGTTGCACCTGGAGGTTCAGGGCGTGCACTGACGGGGTGCTGAGTGCTCGCCATAAGCTTTGTCGTGCGGTCTTGTCGATGGCAGAGATTGAAGGCATGGCCGGGGGCAGGCGTGCGCTTGTAGCCTGTGGACATAGAGGAGTGCATGTGGGTGAGTTTTTGTTGGGGTTCAGACTTTTACTAAAATCAAACTCGACGATTGCGAATTCTAATTTCGTCAGTTTGTCATGAGTGTTGATTTTTGCACATCCATCTGGGATTGTCAGACTTGTCCCTGCAAAAGTCTGCATTTTCGAAATCAGACCGCCTTTCATGATTGTCCACCACGGCGCTGCAGGTGACATTGGCACGATTGCAATTCCGGCTGCTCTGTCCCTTTCCAGGCGGAGCCATGTAGGCAGGAGCAGGTCCATCGGTGGAAACACATACACGTATTCTAAGTGTGTTTGGCCGCAGGGGCACTGGGAATGCGCCCAAGAAAGGCGGTCGAATGCGTCTGCTCCCTCTGTACCTTGTGTGTGATGGAATGAGTGAAAGCGTTGGCATTTGTTATTGCTGCTTGAGGCAAACAGATCCACAGTGAGTGTCTTGCCTGCGGCTGTTGCCGTGTCACGTACCCGTTGCCACACCGCGGAGTTCAGCCCATAGCCTCCCCAATCTTTGCCTCCGGATCGTGACAGTCCGTCTGCGCCCAGGTCGATGACTCGGTCTCCAGGCACCCATCCACTAAAGAGCATTATTCCATAGCGCGCCGTAAGTTGCCACAATTCAAGGGCTTGTTCGTGCAAAATATCGCTGTTGGCTGAGCCGTCGCGCAAGGCCTTGACTACACAACTGCAATCGCTGTAGTGTAGAATGGCACCGCCTTGCATTTGCGGCAGGAAGGCAAGTACTGCGAGAATTACAGACCAGCCCTCACGCCATGCCTGCTGTCTAGTCTTTCCGGAAGCGATGTCTTCCGGTCTCCACTTCCCGGAACCGAGGAGGGGTTCTTTGACGCCAGGTAGCCACAAGGTGGCACCCCAGCCATCCGGCCCTCCATCCGTAACCAGCCGGCCTCGCAGCGGAAAGGTGACGCCTTCTGAGCTGTGGGTTCCGCCTGCTTCGAGTCTGGCCCATTCAATCTCCAGATCCTCAAAGCGGGGGAGGATCATTGGCTTACGTCTGGTAGCCATTTCCACCGTATTGTGCGCCCAAAAGAGCAGTTCTCGTAGGGCCATCTCAGAGAATTTCACAATCTCATCCCACCGTGTTTCTCCGTTGACCCCCCCCGTCATATGCTGTAAGCCTTTGGAGAGTAACTTGACGTTGAAGATAGCTGGATTCCACCACATAAGTTTGCCAACCACTGCAGCTATTTCGCGTCGCGTGGCCTCACCTCGTGTGTGCAACTCTTTGCACGAGGTAGCAAAGATTTGTGCTTTGTCTAGAGGAACCCAAAACTCCATTGTCACGGTGTCGAATCCGAGACCTAGAAAGAATGCCAAAGTCGTCGGGGCCACATCTTTTCGGTTTGTCTCGAATCCTAAGGCCTTGATATCTTTGGTGAATTGGGCGTCAAGTTCCCACGCTCTGAGTTTGCACCGAGAACATTCTGGGCATTTGTCCACGCCGCCGCAAGTATCCTGTTCAGTGCACATATTAGGAACTATGACGCAGATGTCGTCGACCCATAATATAATTCGCACATCGTAATTTACTTGCCAATGCCGAATTAACGGAGATAGTAGCGCGTGAAAGGCATTTCCCGAAGTTTTTATGCCGAAATGGGCAACAGCAAATCGAAAGTATTGTCCGTCGAGTTCAAGTCCGAACAATTGCTTTTGGCACGTATTGGGATTGCAGTTTTGGCCTGGTCTGCATCCCACAAACCTGGCCTGCCGCCATGACGTTGGCAGTGAGGCTGCCAGCTCGCAGTCGGTTGACACCACAGGGCGCAAATCGCCAAGCACCTGTTGCAGGCCCGTCTGCTCCCAAAGGCAGCCGGGAGGAGCTGTGGCTTGCAACGGTTGTTTTTGCAACAATCGGGACTGTCCAGTTGCTGAGGGGCTCGGGATGTCGGCGCACGGCTCCATCGCACCTCTGCACGGCCGGCAGCCGGCGCATTTGCGATTACATGGCGTACCCAGGGGCACGTTGTGGTATGCTGAGCTAAAGTCGCGAAGAAACGCGTAGGATCCTCTGACGAACATTCCGGCAGATGCGGCCATACCCGTCATTTTCGTTTTCCACGGGAGCATGTATTCATTCATTTGTCGGCCGTCAGCGATGACTCGAAAGGGTTCATCCACGTCCTTTTTGGGCACCAGGCCAAGCGGGACCAAGTTAGTGGGTTTGAAGCCAGGAGGGCAGTATTCGAGGGCCCCAGAGATTAAGTACTTACAAATCATACGGTATAACAGAGTCTTGTCCGCATCCACGGATTTTAGGTTAGGGTGGCTGCAATGTGCGACTCCTTGCTTTGCCGTAGGGAAATAAAACTTGCCATCGAGGATTGCTTGACAGGCTCCGCCTCTCTTTGGAATCATATGCCAATTCTTTCGATGATACATGACACCTGTACAGTCAAACGATTTTAGCCTTAAACCAGAGGCGAAATCTGGGTCGCCATTAGGTTTTTGTCTGTTTGTGTCTGTCCATCTAAATTCCGGAGGCAAGAAGCGTGACGGGCGGCGTGAGTTCACGTGTCCAGCGTCGTCGCTGGAGACATGACCCCATGATTGAGCGGGGCCGCTCACGGCAATCAGCCTCCAGTTGCCTTGTGGATCCTCTGCAATCCAAACCCGGGCAGGCAATGGTGCTGGTGGTGTGTCTTGTGTTGATGACTGCCACTGTGGGATAGTGATTTCTGCCGTTGTCACCGATTTGGCGAGGTCTGCGTGCAGTGTACTACTGAGCCATTGTGAATGTGCGGGGTCATACCCACCCAACATTGGTTTGTGTAGGGCCTCATGTAGACGACTGTCATTGGGACTCAGGCACACAGACGATTCATACAGCGCATGGAAGGACCACATGGCTGGTTTTTCAGGCACACTTGTCGCCTTCAGGCGCTGATTGTCTACAGCACATCCAATTCGCACAGAACTCGGCAATCTGTCCATCTGGAGTTGCTCACGAAGCGTAGCAGCAAGGTCGGCAGCCGCTCCAGGGCAGACTTGGAGTGACGCCGCAAAGCCTGCGGGGTCTTGTGCGATTTGCCGCCACGCGGCCAATTCTACCAAATTAGCCTGAATTTCTTGCAGATTAGCGCCTGGCACAGGTCGACAGTCCTTTTCCCAACATGCAATCTTAGATTGAGCAACTCTGGTGGCCCACAGAGTCAGGCGGGCGCACGCGGCAGCGCCTGTGACTGCAATTCGTGTCGCGGCGGGTTTTTGCGGAAATTTGTTTGAATCGCAAAATGGGCGCAGAGGGTTAACATGCGCACAACGTGCCATTATTCTTTGAACGCCCTGCCAGGGTAGGGTGCCAGGTAACCAGAGGAGGCGCGTGTGCCGACGAAGCGTTGTGATGGAGGAGAGTGCGTCAGATTGAGGATCAGCTGACATCACGTCCGTGCCGTCCATCTGTGGAAGTGGCAAGTATTCTTCCTCGGCAGCAATGAAGGCATTGGCCTGTTGTATAGCCTCGAGGGTCTCTGTATTCCGCATGTCATGTTGTGCTGCGGCGGAATGACTTACCCTGGGCACCCACCGTGCTGGTTGCGGTTGAGGTACGTGCGTTCTGAGCTCAGGGATGTAGCTTGCTGACCGCCACCACCACGGGCACCAGACAGTTACTGGTCCCAGTATTTTGTCACGAGCCACCAATGCTGGTACCAATAGCTTGTCGGCGGCACTGGCCGTGCCTTCTACCAGACGAATCGTGAGATCATGCTCCACACGTTCAAATCTAGCAGCCAGGCGCAGATCTGCTGTCGCAGCCGCGTCCGCCGCTATTGCATTCTGTGCACCCACCCATTCCAAAAAAGTGATTGATCTAGAGGGTACTCTGTACGTGTTGTGAATGGTAGAGATGAGCATCGCATGCGTGACAAGAATGATTGCAACTAGGACAAGTACAAAACGTGTGGTATGCATTTGCAAAAGTTGCCGGTGTGATGGCATGCTGGGGCTCAATTTCCGAAACCATTTGAGTGCAGCGGTACTGAGTGACATTTGTTTGTGTGTTTGGGGCGTCCTTGTGCTGCACCCGTGACCTGCTGTCTGTTGCGCTTCTACAGTTGTTTCCTGCAAGTCATGCACTGTTGCCGCACCCGACACTCCAATTTTTGGCGGATTGGTCGGCATTGAAAATGTCATAGACATGGATCTGAAGCTTGCACCGTAATCAATGCCGATTTCGGTGTTGTGTAGTATGTCGTCAGAGCCAACGATAATGCCAAGTCGATGATTGTCGCTGGTGAGAACAGACATGATTGAAAAAACAGAATCATCCAAGTGATTCGCAGCCGCTCCGTGCCACCGGCCTACGCTGCCAGTAGGACTGTGCTGCCACTGCTGCATAGTTGAAGGGTCGGAACCTCGACTGTCATGTTCAAAATACATTTGGCCCACCGGCTGTTCTGTCAATTCAGCACCCCATGCGAGGATTGCGATAGGTGCGAATGCAGGGATAACTGCTTCGGAATCGTTCCACAAACCGTTTCCAGCGCCAATCTGAGACGGGCGGACGCATGTCGGTTGTGGAAACAATCTCTCCACCAAGTGAAAGGGCGTGTGACGGAATGCACGACGCACGCTGTCATGTCCAGCATGTAGCGTCTCTTCATGCGTCATTTGTGACAGGTGTACTGGGGAGGAGGTGCTGTGAACGTTGTCGGAATAATCTGGAACCCACCGTGCCTGAAGTGGGTTTGCATCACGGTTTTGTCTGGCGGATGCCCTGCTGCCGCGCGCTGTCAAGACTGGCAGTGTGGTTGCAGGCAGCGACGGTCGGTGGTGCGTGGCGATCGTTGCATTATCATGAACGCTGTTCCGCCTCACCGTGTCAAGGCCGGGGCGGCTGTCGACTATCAAGTCATCAAGTGCACTGTCGCTGGTCCGATCATTGACATCGTCATTATCGCCTTCGTTGTTATCATCAAGTGGCCGTTGCGCTGCGTTGATTTCTGTGGCTTCGGTGTTGACAACCACAAGTCGGATGGAGCAGCTCAACCCTGGCACCTGTTGCAACGCATATTGCCCGTGTTCCGTGAAATGTTGACGTAGCCGTGGCGAGGGGTTGAGAATATGTTCCAAGGACCTGAATTGCCAGAGAAGGCAAGCCCGAGTTGCCAAGCCAATCATGAACAGCATTGTAACTTCCGTCGGTCCCGTCCAAGTCAACATGTCACGGACAAGCTGTGCGGCCCGGTGCGGTAGGTGCGCCTGTACCATCTGTACCATTTGCCTGACAGTATCGGGGGAATATGGCATTTGATGGGCTGGGTTTCGCTGTATCAAGGTAAACAAGGCTTGCTGACGAATATAGAGGGCGACTCTGGATAATTCATGTACCTCGCACAGATTGAAGGGCACGCGGCCCAACATGCCGTCAAAGATCAAACTAGCAAGTGCTGGGCTGCCAGTGCCAGATTCCAAATGTTGATGCGGATGCCACAAATGGCCGTGATGCCCGTGGCCCCACAAGTTCTGGTCTGACATGTTGCTGGTAGCGAGCATCCGCAGGTCAGTGTTGACATGCACAAGTATGCTTCCTCGAATAGTGGCAATTGATGGATCTATTGGGTAAGCACTGTAAGGCCATCCACCCATGACAGTCGCACCTGCATGGGCAGCATTAGTCACCTCCTGTACCGTGAGACGATGGTTAGCAATGTCCGAGGGGTCCTGCAATTGAAGCGCATAGCGGCTGATTTTGCTGTGACCGCCAATTGACCTGTCCATGTGTTGCCACTCCGTATTCATGAGGGGTAGAAGGCTCACAATGGATTCAACGTAGTGATGGTAAATGCTTGATTCCGCGTTCGTGCCCGGGACTGCGGCCGGCGATCGGTCGAAGGTCGTCGTGGATGTGTTTGGGGGCGGAATCATAAACAAGTCGATTCGGCGATATGAACCACGTGGCCGGGCATTCAGATCGAGCGCATTCCATGTCGTGTGGCGGTAGCGCCATTGCGCGTGCAGGGTTATATGCCACATCACCATGGCGTGGAGGCCTTGTGCTGTCCACACCCGGATCATATGTCGGTCGTGGGGTGTGCGGATTGCAGAATCCAGCTGCCGTTCCTGCAAGAACTGCTGTATCAACGCACATGCGAATGGTGGTAATTCTGTTTCGACGTCTGTACCGTGGATATCGAAAAGTGATGTTGCGATGGCACGTCGCGGGACACCAGGTGCAGTGTGCACTTCCTTCGCCACTTCTCGGACAAGCCGCTGTAGGGTCGTTGTGATCTTGGCTACGTCAGTGTCAGTGAAGGGTGATGAAGGTGGACAGGTCATATTCGGGCCGTATGGCACGGACTGCGGGATCTCCATCTCGAAACGTGCTTGCAAAAGTTGCCGGCTGGCGGCACGCAACGTGTTGGCAACCGCGTTTTGAGCATCCTGCAGGCCAAGGGTTGTGAACTGCCTGGGTCTAACGGGACGGGGGCTCGACTGCACACGAGGTTGCTGCAAGGTTTGAAATCTGTGGGCCTCGCCAAAGAACACTGTACGTCGAATGTGTGCAGCCGCGTGGACACTGTTGGCAAGACTCAGGTCATTCGCAGGTTGTGTGTGTTGCGAGGTAAGCATAGGCAGTTCCCGCATCATTGAGCCCTGCGCATCGCTTTCCGTGTGACCTCCGCACCAAGCCGTCCCGTGCTGCATGACGTCAGCATACATGTCAATGTCAAAGCTGTCTGATCTGCGTATGGCCCGCTGTCGGCTGGAGGTAATTTCGCGAAGTTGAGCCTCCATGCGGTCGTCAATGAGATCCCAACTGATCTGTTCGTGCAAAAGATGGTGTACCAGTGGGAAAAGGTCATCAGACCATGCAATGGGTGGACAGCGTGGTTGTCCTGCGAGGGCCCCTTCGCATGACTCCTCTGATGCGTTGACACAGGGATGGCCCCGCACGTACAAGGTTGACCCTTGCTGCAAGCCAGCAGCTGCAACTGTGGGTGAGCGTGTGTGCCCCGGGTAACCTGCAGGGAAGCGTGCCACATTCTCTATCTGGTGGTCCCGTGTCCACATGTTGCACACCATCAGTACCATACGTGCACCCGCGCGGTCTAGAGATCCTAATTGCATGATTGCAAAAAGTGCAATCATACCAACATGGTCACCCCAATCGACTTGCAGTACTGCCGTTCCCATTCTGCCCAAGTCAATGATCACCACTGGAGATTCATAAGGCACGTGCAGTGCCATTGTAACTAGCGCAGTTTCGACGTCGACGAAGTCCGACTGCACGGCATGCACGACACGGCGCAAGGTGCCGAGGTTATGCCCTTGTTGGCAGAGGCTAGGTGTGGTCGGCGGCAACTGCACTGCCACAGGAGATTGTGCCGCCGCCCACGTCGAAGAGCAACCGTCACCGGCCTGGTCATGCGCCTGGGACAGTGCGCAAGGGGATTCATCGTGTCTCTGAGCACCTGTACTGTCAGAATGTTGGCTCATTGAGACATCCTGACACTGTTTGGAGTCTGTCTTGTGTTCGCAGAGTCTTGCCCGCGTTCGCCGAGTGGTGGTGTGTGTATCAGGTGAGCGTGGGCGTCGGGATCTGGCCTGCTGGCCCTCGGGCAACTTGGTGGACCCCTCAGTGGCACACTGCGGTGCTTGGGCCTCTGGTATGTAGTGTGTGTGTGATGTGTGGTGTGTATGTAATGTGCTGTGCGTGTAATGTACAAGTGGTGTGGCGCTTTCCTCGTGTTCCCCGTTATGGCTCCCTGCAGTCGAAGCTGCAGTGACGTTGATGTCTTCCATCACTTTGTTTATCGGGTGGGGTAGATACCCCTGGCCCAAGACTCCCAAAGCGTCTTTCCTCCACATGGTGGAGTGCCAAAAAGGCCGTTGTGCTTGTCCTCATTGAGGAGCTCGGCCGTTTGCCATGCGTGTGCCAACCATTCTGCGGCAATTTCCCTAGAAGGGCCCAGCATCTCGGCGGTATCGTACCAGTAGTTCATCAACCTATTACCAGCTTGGTCGAAACCAGGCATGCACTGGTTCGTTCTACTGTAGAACCGTACGGGGCATTCGAAAGCGTCATGCCCAACCTTGAAGCACTGTCGGCAATTGGTTTGTTTGACTTTACCAAAGTGTTTTCCAATGAGGTCAGAGGAGTTGGGCCAAGAGTTTCCACCGTCACGTAGCACTGCAGCACTGGTCATTGGCGAGCTGGAGGCAGGCTGGCTTGAACTAACAGCGCCCTGCATGGTCATGCCAGGGTGCATGATCAAGCCATACGCAGCGTTTGCACGAGCCTCAGACGGAGCCAGAGTGCAATCAAGCGCGTTTTTGATTATAACAAACTGCGAACGCAGTACGGCCGCAGTGCCGGCTTCGGAGTCGAACATATGACCCGAATAAGCAGGTGATTGTAGGAGTCGCTCAACTGCGATCCACCCCGGGCGAAAAGCTAATTTCATTGCATTGAGGCCTTTCAAAACAGGGCAAGTTTCGGGGGTAGAATATGGATGGCACATCTCAGCAGTAATATAATGCTGGTCAAGTTTGTCCATGACATATTGTTCAAACAGGTTCACGTGAAATCGCTGAAAGGAGTCACCTTTTAGAATTTTGGCGCGTGCCTCTAAGTCGGCCTTTATCTGCATATTTTTGTAGCCTGGCATGCCCAGCACCACCTTGGGATCCAGCCTGTCATTACATACTTTTTTGAGAATATTCATGTATACGGTTATCGAGCCCTGCTGATCCTCCATATTGTCAAGTTCCAGCAAGTGAAACGGCTGCTTTCGGACCAACGCAATTCGTTTCTGCAGTATCTTTTCGTCAGTGTCAGAGTCGTTGATGTCTGACGCCTTGCCAGTGTGAACATGCTGTAAGAGACTTTGAGTACTTGCGGCCTGAAGTTTGGCCATCTCCTGGAGCAGGCCCTTGGCAAGGGTGTTACCAAAATCGCCCAAGTCAAATTTCGGCGGCGTGGCGTGCGGTGTGTCGCCTCGAGATTGTGGTTGCTGGTGGTCCTGCGTTGTTTTGGCCCGCTTTGGCGTCCATTGGAACGAACCGCGCGGCATTTCGGCCTCGAGCATATCTAACAATGAGGCACACGTGAGTGCCACCGTGCCGCCGCTGTGTGGGTTGGAGGGATGAGGCAAGATAGTCACTGACGGATTCTGTGTATTGATGTGGATTCGGAAGCGACTTTCCACCAAGTGTCGCAACGCCTCGCACCGAGCCTGTATAACCTCCTGGAGAATTACGTGGGCAGGAGCCATAGGCTGGGTCTCAGCAAATCCTCGCAGGTGGTTGACAGCCCGAAAGGAAAAGATGCCAAAGGATTCCGAATTGGCGTGGAGGGACGTTGCCGGATTCAGCACGGGTGCGGGGTATGGGGAACCCCAGTCAAGGGAATGCCACTCGGTGCCAATTCGGTGGGTCTGACCAGGGGCAACTTTGCTGCGATCCACTGGCACTGCTATGTTATTCGCAAACATTACTGTGTCCTCAAAGTGGCCCTGTAAATTGGGTGATGCTGCTGGAAAATAAAACCGACACGCCATCCACCTGCCCACTCCATGCACGTCAAGAACCAGGGCCATCACTGCTTTGCCTTGCAACGCGTGATATGGTGCCTGCTGAGGATCCTGGGCTATCGGCCCTGGGGGTCCTTGTCCGACGTGTGCATGGGGAGAAATATATGGTGCTTGATTGCTTTGTTCTGCAAGAAAAGGAGCCATCGAGCCGCCAAAAGCGCTATGGGAATGCTGTCTACCGGCCTCGGACTCTCGATAGCCGCCTGCAGCAACATCCCAACCTATATGAGGCCATTGGCCCGGGATGTTGGAATGTCCTGCAGGTTGCCACGCAGGCGGCTGTGTGTTGTCTGAAGGCGGCCACGACGGGGCTGGAGGAATGGCCTTGGTTGGACCATGAAAAACGCTGTTCGAAGCGGTTGATGTCCACGCTCCACCGCCGGCCAGTGGTGATTGTCCAAGTGATGGATGCCATCCCGAAGGCGGGTGAAAGCCACCAAAGGGACTTTGTGTCGCCGACGACGGCGCACCCACTGGCAACGGCAAGAGACGTGTGCCGTAACGGTCCAGGGCTCCGGGGTGAGTCTGAAATTGTGGCGGGGCGCCGTGTGGCAGTGGCTGGTATGGGGGAGGTCCTGCGGGAGGTGGCATGCCTGCAGGCTGATGTTGCAGAAGTGGGCCCTGCTGGCCGTTTGGACGTGAGGCCGTCTCCCGTAGGACTTTCCATTGCGTCAACACTTCGTCCCAAGAAGTATTCACACCGAGGCAAAATTTTAGTCCTTGAGGGTCCTGAGGGGCATCGTATTGGCACCACCACGCTTGCGATGCCTCTGGGGGTTGCCCTGGACCATGGGCTACCTCAAACGCCGCAATCACCGCACCGTTTGTCCTCACCCATGTCAGCAGCGCATTAAGGAAGTCTGCTTTCCTCTTGGTTACGTGGCCTTCCGAAGTCTGCACAACGAGCTGACGCACCTTGCAGGCAGCTTTCAAACTATTCATATCGAGGCCGTTAGCAAAGCTTGTCCATGCCGCCTCGAGATGAGCGGCAAGGGCTATTTCGTAGGAGTCGGCGGGTGCGATGCCCGTCCAGTAGAGCACGTTGTCTACATTGACACCAAAATCTCCACGTTTCCATGTGACTATGGAAGTGTCTTCGCCCTCCGAAGCTGCTTCGCCACCAAAGGTAGCGGTCGTCCGAGGCTCCCCATTCTCCTCAGCGGGTCCCTTATCTTTTTGGCTTGCTGCGCTCGCCTCACCGTTTTCCGCATGCAGGGAGGGTTGTAGGGAAGCCTCTGCTGCGGTTGGGGGATTTATCACGCCACCATGGAGCCGCAGGAGGAGGTGGAGAGTCATCCCTGCACGAATGCCTGCAGCCTCCAATGACAAGACACTGTCATGTTCCCTTCGAGTTTCACCGCCAGGGTAATTCGTTGCTCCAAACAATCGTTGCGCACCCGGAAAACAAGCCAAGACTGAGGCAACCGAGTCCGAGGATGCTGCGTCGTAGGTGACTGTCGTAGTTCGCACGCTGGTCTCGTCGCCGATCACAGGCATACCCTGCTGCACGAAAATCTGCCCTTCCCACTTGACATCACACCCCGTTTGCGCAGCTCGGTCGGTGGTCATCCAACTTCTGAAAAGGTCCGTTGTGTAGGGAAAGTCTTCCTTCAGATTGTCGTGCCTCGTTTTCATGACCGCTAGTACACCCAGTATTTCTCCTCGTGTCATGTCACGGTGTTCGTGGAGAAAGGCTCGCAAGGACGTCACGTCGGCAGGTGCGGTCACGACGTGTGCCTTCGCAGCAAACTCCGTCCAGAGTGACCAGCGCGCCACATTATCATCTTCTTGTTCGGCCCAGAGTTTGCGGACCAGATGACGGAATAGCGAAAAAGGCTGCGGAATACAATTGGACTTCCACACTGCTTCGTATTTGGACTGCAAGTCGGATCGTGCAAATCTCGTTGTAGAGGAGTGTCTCATGGCACCTAACAGGCGAGTTGCCTCGGCCGGATTATGTGCCTCCCACATTTCAGCCTCCGTGAAACCCTCATGACGATATTGGTCTTTACGATGGGCGAATTGGGGCTGATGCGAACCACGGGGCCACGCGGGTTTTGTCTGGGGCTTGGCTATCGGGACCACTTCCGGCGAACCGTCGCGAGGCAGAGGTATTTTCTCGTTCGTAGGCATCGACTCTGGAAAGGTGGAATGTCCAGTTTCGAGTGCGATGTGAGACTTAGACGTTGGCGAAAGTGTAGGTGCCTGTATTGTGTATACCTTTATCCGGAAGCTTGGCTTCACCCGTCGGATCTTAGCGTCCGCCTGTGCCCTGGACTGATTGAGCTGGGCCTTAAGGAATCTGCGTATTTTGTGCGTGCCTCGCCGAGACCTCGGGATCCTTGTCTTAACCTGGTCTGAGAATTGTCTTGCGAGTTTGTTTTGTACACGGTTCGCTGCCTCGGCAGAGGCCAAGGCTTCCTGTACAAAGTTTGGCAGCGTTGTGACATCCATACCATTCCGCACTGCGCCAAGCATAAACGACGGCGTGTCCACGGAGAGACTAGCACAACGGACTTTAGAGACGTCATCCAACCTGGCACGCTGCAACAGAGCGGGTCGTGAGGATTGCATGAATTTGAGAACCTTTTTCCACATTTCCGGCGAGGTTGCGAGCTGTTGGATTGCCCCGTTCCAATCCGAAGCTGTTTTGTTGGGATCATTACGGTCCGTTGGCAACGTGCAAATCTCTGTAGCACGTTTCACGCATTGCTCAAATCTGCGTCGAATTGTCTTTGCCTTCTTGCGCTGTGTCCTATCCACGGTAGATAAACGTGTGAGGGTGGGGGTCTGCAATGCGACGCCAGTGCACAATTGCTGGAGTGCAGGAAAGCCGACCAGCGACAGCGAGGAACGCAAGAGGTACGCGCTCAACTCCGCCTCGTCGTCGTCGTCGTTGTCTTTGCCACCAGGAGTGAGCGCCACTGACGCACTGCTTGGATTGCAAGTCTTGACGTCCACAGGAGATCCAAGTAGCGTCAGCGAGCAACGTGGGAGGTCTGCGCTCAATTTCGCCTTGTGGTCATCATCGTCATCACCAGAAGCCGGTGCTGCTGTAGTATCAACCAGAATGCGAGCCTTGACATTGGTGATGTGAGCCTTTGTCAGGATGCAAATATTAATCTTAGGGTGCACCTTGCCAATTTCTGACAAAGCCAATGCATGTTGTGCACCCTGTGCCTTTGTGTCTTCGGGCTGATCTGCAAGCTGAAACGGGATTTCAACGAGATTGTGTGTTGAGTCCAAACCCGCTTTGTCTTTTTTAGCCACTGATGATTGCGCTGAAGTGCTACCTACGCGAGCCGTGACATCCGTCACGTGAGGGCTGACAAGCCTAGTACCCTGCTTGCTCCAGAAAGAATCGGTCGGATCTATTAACTGTAGTTTAGCCAGGTCAAAGTTCACATTGCCTGTCTTTCCCTCGGATATTCCATTTTCACCCCAGCGCAAACAGCCGCGATCGAAGTGAGGAAGCGATGTGAGTTGCTGCATATCAACGGGCCTGTAGACAGGTGAGCCAAAGGTCGCACCGTCAACAATTTGGTAACCCATAGTCGCAGCGATCACACCGCTGCTCAACTGTATGTTGGCTCCGCCTTCGATGACCAAATTTACCACCACATTGCCACGCAGCACTGCTGGGCTCCCGTAGTTCTGCGCACGGCTCCACCTCCTTGCGCCTGGTGTTTTGGCAGCATGCATGCACGTGAGCAAGTCGCCGCAAACGTCAGACATGGGATGATCATGTTCGACCTTCATGATCATGATGCACAGCACACGTGACCCCTGATTATTCTCAGCTAGGATCCACTCATCTCGTTTCACATTGCCAATGGCCGTCACGACGTACTCTCCCGCCTTTGCGCCCTTTTCCGACTTTGCACACCAAACTTGTACTGCAGGGTCGAAGCATGCCGTGGTCGTTGTGGCACTTGCCGCGAATATCACATGCAGTGTCTCCCTTTCCTCAACTCCTTGGTCGACTATGGGTTCGCCTGAAAGCACAACGTCACCGTGTCGGATTGTGGCCCCCACCAGTCTGTATGCGAGCTGTGCGTTGCTGGCTGACAGGTCCTCCAGGATAAACTCGACCGTCACGGATTTACACAATTTAAACCGATGTGCCACATTGCCAACCTGAATAATGCCGCGTCCCTCCATGTACGAGCTCTTGCTGCCACGCTTCGGAATCTTCCCTTTCGGAAGCAAGCAGGAGGACCGTGAGTCATTTGGCTCCTGAGTCTCAGTAATCGCTACCCCGCCAAAGGGAGTTCCACTCAAAGAAGCGGTGCTGTTTGTGGGGCAGAGGATGGTTTCGAGGGAAACTGCAGGCGACCCAAAACCACTTCCGGCAGCAGGAGTACTTTTCAAATCTGTGAATTTTTCGGCCGTAACATGAAGTTTCAACGAATCTGATGACTCAAGCTCACCAGCCTTTTCACCTTGGATTCCCTGTCCTGGCGCAGGAGGATGGAAAGGCATGGAGGTTGATGATGTAGCAGTGTTCAGGATCTCTGATGCAGAGGAATTTGCCACAGGTTCGATCCCAATGACAAATTCTGACGATCTAGCAGTGTTTGGGTTCTCTGATGCAGAGGACTTTGCCAAAGGTTCAGGCCGAGTGGCAACTTCTTCAGCATCTGGCGTTCTGTCGCTGCCGGATGCTTCCATGGGGTCGACGAGTGTCAGCTTCATTTTAGGCGCGCGAAGTAGTTCCACCCTCTCGAAACCCATGACCTTGCCAAACACGAGACGTACCTCAGACCCCTCTTTACCAAGTACTTCATCCTTGATACGCTGCAGGTTCCAGTCCTCGCAGTCCAAGCCGTTAACGCGCACGAGTCTATCTCCTACACGAACCTTTCCGGTCGTGGCCAGAGGTCCTCCGGCTGACATGGACGATACCTTCCAACAGGGGCGCTGGGTGGGGTCGTCGTGGCCCAATTTGCGCCTCAGTGACATGCCAATGCCGCATAGCTGGGTGTGGTCAGATGCAGCAAAGTGGTTGTATTGAGGGCAGACGTTTGCACAGTCACGGTTGTGAATGGCGTCACGATGCTCAAGTACGCCAGCGCTGGGGTCTTCTTTTGTGGAATGTGCACTACATGCCTCTGAAGCAGGAGGGTGTAAGGGGCTCCTTGACATATTGAGGTGAGGTGCCGGTGCGGCTTCGCGGTGGAGATGTACTGTGACAACAACCGCTTCACGTGTAAAATGTAAGGACACTTTCGACCCGACCTTCCCGAGGACCAGATCTTTGATGGTTTGCATCTTGAGATTTGCACAGCAAATGTCATCAACGCGCACAAGCCTGTCCCCAAGCATAATTTTGCCGCATGATTGCAGAGGTCCTCCAGGCCTCATGACGTCCACCAGCATATCCTGAGTCAGCCTCATACCAACCCCACAGTTGTGAGTTACTACTATTGGGGCAGAAATCGCTTCGGGAGTGGCGGTCTCGAGCGCAAGTAGAACACGCTCGGGCTCTCCGAGATTGCCATCATCAGAAGGCTCGGCGCTGTCGCTGGTGTAATCCTTCAACAGATCGTGCAGGACACAGCCTCCGTCATCGTCCTCCTCTGCGATGGAGTTTTTGGTCTCATTGTCGAGTTGTTCCACGCCACTGTGCTTTCCTTCCTCCGCGGCCCTCGAGTCAGTCTGCTTGACCTCACTCTCGCAAGGATAGGGAGGTGATGTCGCACGATCGTCGGGATTGCATTCATCTTGCCCCTCACTGTGTCCATCTAATGTGGTCATTGACACGTGGCGAATCCCACGGGATTCACTACGTTTCGAAGGTGAGGGCAAGACAGCAGCGTTTTTCAATGAAATATTGCAAAAATTGGATACCATGCGACGTTTCAGTCCCGTAGACTTATTGTTATCCAGTACCTCGATAGGGTCATGTTCAAAGTGCCCTCGCTTCATCGGAAATCTTGGGTCCCCCCACTTCCAACGCGAGGTGTAAGGAGATTCTGGTTTGACAGGATCCATAATCTCCGTACCGCTGTCGGCAGCCAGAATGGTAACAACACCAGTAATGGCCATGACCTTATCCACAACGATATTGTACATGTTGACCTCCTTCCCCTTGATTATGTCAACCTCGGCTGCGCGCGCGTAGTCCCCTTCCATTTCAATCTCCCCTGTCTCAACCTCCATCACCGCGGTTCCGAGGTACTCGACACAACTATGCGGCGGGGTCCCCAAAGGGTCCACCAAGCCGCGCACAAGGTCGTCCACCATGTCAACGTCCGTCACTGTCGCAACCTCTGGGTCAGAACCCTCAAACACTCGCGAAGGCACGTCTGACAAATCTTCGGCTACCCCTGGCGCGACTGCCGGCAGGGTTTCGTCCTGGTATACAACATAGCCGTGCAGCGGGGTCCCCGAGGGGTCCACCGAGCCGCGCAGCTGGTCGCCGACCACATCCGCCTTGGTTTCGTTGGACAAAGCGGATGTATTCCCAGATTTAGCCTCTCGATCCAGCAGGTATTGAAACGTCTTATGGTCTTCAGTAGACCAATTGAACGTAAGCCCAGCCTTACCCTCTTGAAGTATGAAATCAATGTTATCCTGGCGCCGTGTGGCCTGTTTTTTATTCTTCTTCGCACGTCCGCGTTCGTAACGATCGTGGTCGTAATGATCTTGGCCGGAGCAAACTGGCACATTTGCGCAGGACAAAGCTTTGACTGCTCCTGTCGCGGATGCAGGCAGGATTCCCGCCTGGTACTTGACACAACTATACGGCGGGGTCCCCAAAGGGTCCACCGAGCCGCGCAGCAGGTCGTCCACCATGTCAACGCCCTTCTGTCGCAACCTCTGGGTCGGAACCCTCAAACACTCGCGAATGCACGCCTGACAAAGCTTCGGCTACCCCTGGCGCGACTGCCAGCAAGGCTTCGTCCTGGCACACGACACAGCCGTGCAGCGGGGTCCCCAAAGGGTCCACCAAGCCGCCCAGCTGGTCACCCACCGTATCAGCGCCCGTCACTGCTCCCCGAGCTTGGGACCTCCACGCACTCGCGAGTCTGAACAATATGCAGGCTCCGAGGCGGCCGCCGGCTGATGTCAAAAAGAACTTCAGAAAGGCCGACGGCTGACCTCCACCTTGCCAACCCCAGCTCCTGCTTCTTCGATCTTGCTTGGTGGTGATCTTCTTCTCGTGTTTACGTGTGGGGGTCTTCTTGAACTTC
>Ga0209284_10003590_pt1 | contig 18898 bp, 19 predicted proteins | sample FRY03_FD_187211 | JGI IMG/M metagenome (GOLD analysis project Ga0209284, IMG submission 187211) | Freshwater microbial communities from Lake Fryxell liftoff mats and glacier meltwater in Antarctica - FRY-03 (SPAdes) (version 2) | ecosystem: Environmental > Aquatic > Freshwater > Ice > Glacier... | reverse complement strand
GGCATCCGTTTCAAATTTCTTCACTCTGCCTTGGCCGGGCACTACTCTACTTTTCCTAACTGCCGAATCCAAATACGTTGGGAACAAACTTTGATTTTCATAGAAAGTTGCATTAAACCCAAAACGTTTTCCGATGGAGCCATTCACCCAAACACCACGAGTATTTGTATTAAAATTTCTATTGTTTTCTTGATCTTTTCCTATTGTTAATTCAGTCGCGGGATCTAAATACAAACGAAAATCATCTTCTTCCACTTGCAACAATTGCTCAGTAAATATTTTTCTACCGACCCAGGTTTTGTTGAACTTTTTTTCTAGACGAACATTATGCCGAATTAAAGAATCGTACAATTTTCCGTAGTCCGAATCTTCCGGAATTTCTTCTTCAGATGTATTCATGGAAGCTCTCACCACATCGCTTCGCAAATAAGGCTTAAAAGAAGTGTGAACTCCATTGCCTACTCGATTTAAATCTTTTGCGAAGGGTTGCTCCACTTCATTACTCAATGGAATAAATGCACTTTGCGAATAGCCAACAATCATCAGAATGCTAAATATAAAAGTTAAGTATGTACGTAAATTTATCATAGACTTAGTTGTTTCCATATATTTTTCCTTTGTACCAAATTCTAGAGGTTCCATCCTGCACATTATATTTCAAAGTGTTTCCATTGAGTTGATATCCGGTAATAACTTCCATCGATACTTCATACGATTTCCCTTGTGTGAAGATGTGCAAACGATTTGATACATCCATCCAGGCTACATTGTTTTCGCTGAGTTGATAATTGATCGGCATGAATTCATCCAGAATAAAACGCTCGCCATCTAAAATCAATTGCAAAGAATTATTGAAAAAGAAAAGTACCGTACGATCTCTGACGGCATAAAAATCGGGGAGATAAGATTCTACTTTCAACAGTTTGCCTTTTGTAAAAACCTTGAACGAATTATCGTCAGCAACATAAGCGACCACATCCACACCGGCTTTAAACGACTGAGGAATTAATCGCTCCAACACTAAAATTTTTCCATTATAAAAAACTTTTAAATAACGATACAGTCCATCTACATAGGCGACCAAATTTCCACCCGGCTCAAAAGCTTCCGGAACAACGTTATCTAAATCATAAACTTGTCCATTGAAATATGTTCTAAAAAAACCGGTATTGTTTACATATGCAATTGTATTTTCTCCAACTTTATATTCCTTTAATTCTCCTATCAAAGTAGTTTCCAAATCACTTACTTTTCCATTTTTATAGATGCGCAAAATATCCACATTGCGATCACGAAAAGCGATAAGGCTATCGCTCACTTTAAAATCGCGAAGGAAATAAGTCAAGAGCGTCACATTCCCTCTATCAAAAACAGAAAACATAAGGTCACGTTGAAAATACATAAAACTTTGACCAACTTCATAAGTTGTCGCTGTCATATCTCCCAATTTAAATTTCTCGCCTTTATAGTAAGCAATTAAATCATTTGCATTATTAACATAGACTATGGTTGGCCCGTTTGCTTTAAAAGAACGAATAGGTTGCTGTTCTAATTGACGAGGCACACCATTCTCAAAGACGAAAAGAAAATTTCTAAAATCAGAAAATCCGTGTACAAAAATAGAGTTGCTGTTTCCTGCCTGCAAAGTAAACGAGCAGCAACAAATAAGTAAGACGAATGATTTAATGTGTCTCAAGTAGTTTCAGGATTTCATCCAATTTAGGAGATAGAATCACTTCTATGCGACGATTTTTCTTTCTACCGTCGGCGGTATTGGTTTTGTCAATGGGCATAAATTCACCTCTACCGGCAGCTGTTAAGCGAAGCGGATTCACTTTACTGTTTGCCAATACAATTTTCACAACTGAGGTGGCACGCATCACACTTAAATCCCAATTATCTTTTATTTCACCGGTTCCTTTCATAGGTACATTGTCCGTGTGGCCTTCGATTTGAATACTAATGTCGGGATTTTTTTCCAATACTTTTCCTAGATCACTCAATGCCTCCACTCCTTTCGGATCTACCACTGTACTTCCTGATGCAAAAAGCAAACGCTCTTCCATCATCACATATACTTTTCCATTTTTCATTTCCACGGTAAGGCCTTTGTCTTTGTAGCCTAACAAAGCATTCGCTACCGAATTTCGCAAAGCTTTTACTGCAGAATCTTTACTCGCCAAAATCTGCTCTAACTCAGCTAATCGCTTATTTTTAATCATCAAATCATCTGACAACATCGAAAGCGAATCTTCTTTCAACTTCAATGACTTTGCTTTTAAACTGAGTTCATCTTCCTTCTTCTGCAATTGCTCTTGCGTTTTTTGCAAATCGCGAATGAGCTGTTTCGTCGCTTCAGAATTTGACGCTGAATTCGGACCATCTTTCATTAAAGTTTGGTAGGCTGTGTTGATGCGATCATAGTTAGATTGCAAATTCCGTAAATCCTGACCTTTTGAAGATGTATCGCCTTGTAAGATATTGATGCGATTTTTCAGATCATCGATCATTGCCGTGAGTTCGCCTTGTTTGGTGCTAAGCTGAAGATTCGATGCCTTTAACTCTTCGTTTTCTTTATCGCAAGCCGTTTTCTTTGCTTTTAACTCATTGTGCATACGAGAAGGTACGCAAGAAACGACCATAAAGGCCAATAGGATCAGAAATGGAATTTTGTGCTTCATGTTCATCTTTGAATGTCCTAAATTAGGTAGACAAGACAGACCTCAGAAGTAAAGTTCATGTAATATTCAACACGATTCTGTTGAAACATCTGGGCAAATTAAACGCTATTATGTGGTTATTAACGTTAGATTAAAGTGGAATTGAAATGTGAATTTGGAATATTAGAAAGGTTAAAGACCTTTCAGATAGCTCCTTAGAATTATTATACGCTGAATATCATCTGCAGAAAAAAAGAAAACCCGAGTCAAACGAAAAGGAATTCATTAAATTAGAGTTTAAAATCCAAACAGCCATGGAGCAAAAGTTAAGTGATAACTGGATTACTTCGAATCATATCGACTTCGAATACAAGAAATACATTTTGCTGGCATATTTGCAACATGTGAACGATTGTTTTGAAGTGACCAAGTTATATCCGGCATTGAGTGAATTGGTAAAACATTATCGAAATTTAGTGGCCTTACGCGATCAGAAAAACAGTTTGTACAACAGTTTTCCTGAAAAACTAAACTCGGCTGATTTACAACAATTCAAATTGGTGTATGAAAAATTATGTACTGATGATCATTTGATGCAAGAGTTGGAATCCATTATTTCATTCAGCATTCCTCAATTCGAACATCATTTAGCAGAGGGAAAAAAGATTTATGATTTTATTGAATCGAAATTAAATATTTATCCGGTCGGTATTGTTCCGCTTCACACCGATGCAGGTTATCTTTTACTACTCAATGGCGATGCGCGCGAAACTGTTGTATTCGAATATCAAATCACTATTTTTGATCAACCTACAGAAAGATACCGGGCAATTGGCGTACAATACGTAAGTTCTTTTGAGAAGAATTTGAGCAACACCTATGAAAACATCAAGGGTGATTTAATTAGATACAATCGGAATTTACCGAATCCGGCAACTTATGTAATCGAATCGGAATTGACATTGCCTTTAGAGGATACGTTGCTTCCTTTAGCGAAACGAACATTGGTAAAATACCTGCATTAAAATTTTAGAAATTTATTTTCGAAAAATAAACTTTCCATCTAAATTGATGGAAGGAATTTCTACTCTTTCTACCGAATTCACATTCGCTAAAATGGGTCCGCGTTGAGACCAGGTAAAAAGCGCTTCAATTTTTTCTGGTGGTCCGTGTGCTTCAATTAAGACCGAACCATTATCACAATTCATTACAAAACCAGTTAAGCCAAGAGCCTTTGCTTTTTCACAAGTTGATTGGCGAAAAAATACTCCATGCACTTTGCCACTAACGATGAGGCGTATACTAAGAATGTCATTCATAATCTTCAATCAAAAAAAATTCGATTACTTTCCTTTAAAATCTGCCTTTCTTTTATTCATAAACGCTTCTGTACCTTCCTTAAAATCATCTGTAGTAAAACAAGCACCGAAACGTTCGATTTCAGTTTCGTAGCCATTCATATCCTTGGCATAAAAAGCATTTACCGAATGAACAATCTCTGCCACTGCAATTGGAGCCACTGCAATAATTTTATTTAAAATCTCCTTGCATTTATCCATGAGTTGATCGGCAGGAACTACATAATTTACCAAACCTAAACGAAGTGCTTCATTGGCATCCAGCATATCGGCAGTCATTAATAATTCCATTGCTTTGGCTTTACCGATGAGCTGCGGCAAACGCTGTGTGCCTCCGTAACCTGGTATCAATCCGAGCTTCACCTCAGGCTGTCCAAACTTTGCATTCTCTGCAGCCACACGCATATGACAAGCCATTGCAAGTTCACAACCACCACCTAAAGCAAATCCGTTGACCGCAGCGATGACAGGCTTTGTACAATTTTCTACGCTATTAAAAACATCATGACCATGCGCACTCAAAGCCATTCCTTGTTCTAAATTAAAAGAAGAAAATTCAGAAATATCTGCACCGGCAATAAACGCCTTTGCACCGGAACCGGTAAGGATAATTCCGCGCACTGTTTCATCTTTTTGCGCTGAGGCAAATGCTACACCCACTTCAGCAATCGTTTCCTTATTCAAAGCATTTAATTTATCGGGACGATTAATTGTGATGGTGCAAATGGAATTATCGACTGAATAAAGGATATTGTTATAAGACATAAATAATTTTTCTTTGAGATGTTATTATAGGTGCATTTTCAAATTCGAGAAAAAAAATCGCATTAAATATTCTTCAATCTTTTCACTTCGTTCGTCATGTAAGAGATGATCGTTGCTGTTTCGGTTCCGGGCGCAAACAATTTTCCGCAACCCATCTCCTCCAACTTCTTCATATCATCTTCCGGAATAATACCACCACCGGTTAACAGCACATCATTCATTTTATTTTCCTTCAACAAGTGAAGCAAACGCGGAAAAACTGTCATGTGTGCGCCACTCAAAATACTCACCCCGATGGCATCCACATCTTCCTGCAAAGCGGCGCTCAACACCATTTCCGGCGTTTGACGCAAACCGGTATAAATTACTTCCATGCCTGCATCACGAAGGAAAGAGGCAATTACTTTCGCTCCACGATCATGACCGTCGAGACCCACTTTAGCGATAAGAACACGAATAGGACGTTGCATGGGGTAAAAGTACTTATTTGTTGGCAGTTTGGAGGGAGGAGTTTGGAGTTTGGAGTGAGGAGTGAGGAGTGAGGAGTGAGGAGTGAGGAGTAAGGAGTGAGGAGTTTGGAGTAAGGAGTGAGGAGTTTGGAGTAAGGAGTTTGGAGTAAGGAGTTTGGAGTTTGGAGTGAGGAGTAAGGAGTGAGGAGTGAGGAATGAGCAATGAGCAATGAGCGGTACTAAGTTGACAAGAGTTATGTCAAAATTATGTTTTTGAACTTCAATGCATTACTCGATTTATTCATTTGTAAACGAGTATAAATGTTTATTATACGACTAACTATTTCGCTGTAATTAATTTTGATTTTTATGAGATCTCATCACAATTTATTGGTATGGCAAAAAGCCAGAGAACTAGTTAAAAATATTTATCAATTATGTAAAGAAATTCCGAAAGAAGAAATGTTTGGGCTTACGCAGCAATTAAAAAGAGCCGCCGTTTCTATTCCTGCAAATATTTCTGAGGGTATGGGAAGGCATACTATTAAAGACTCTTTGAGATTCTTTTATATTTCCAAAGGTTCCATTTATGAAATCGAAACATTGATAATTATTTCTTTCGATTTACAATTTCTTACAAAAGAAAAAGCAAATGAATTGACAAGCCAATCATTCGAAATATCAAAAATGCTAAGTGGATTAATAAAAAATTATGAATCCAGGTTAAAAGAGAAAGCAATTAGTTTAAGGTAATTGTAACGTTTAAGCACCTTTGCCATTCCGTATATTCTTTTAACACATTTTTAAATAGTATATTAAAAGAAAATGTGCTCAATTCTTATGTTTTTAAAACACGTTTTGACGTTTTTTATTAATTTTAAAAGAAACAACACCTAGGTGATGTCATAGAAACTATTAAAAATTTTTAAAAATAAAATCATAATATACTTATAATAAGCCAATTACATTTTTATGTTTTTATATATTTTTTAAAATCATGAAATTTTACACAAAAAAATTGACAAGTATTGTATTTATGCTTTAATTTTGTATTTCCAAATTATAAAAATGAGCAAGGAAACAATTAAAACAGAACTCAAAAATTTAATAAATGAGATCGAGCAAAGTAAAATTTTATTTATCGAAGAGGCGGATAAAAAAATTGAACATGTAAGAGCTACTCTCAAATTTATTGAAGGTGACATATTATCATATACACCAACAAATGTTATTCACTCTGAATTATTCACTCAAATTAAAGATAATAATATACTACCAAATTATCCTGCCAATGCAAAGTTGTTAGAAAAGATTAAATACTTCGAAGATATCCATCAGCATTTTTGGTGTGAAGAAGAATTTGTTGCATTCATTATAAAACATGAAGCCAAAACTGCAAATGAAACTTTAAAGGGGTTATCCCAAAAAATGAATTATTATATGAATAATGGATATCTGAAAAGAGCAAAATATAATGACTCAAGAAAACATACTTTCTTTTCAACTAATGAAGAATGGATTGAATTATTGTCAAATGGTAAAAATAAAAAGGCTAAGATTAAACGTGGATTTGAACCAGTAAAGGAATTACTAAAAGACTTATCAAATGATGAAATGTCGTATGAAAAAATCAAATGGAATGGACTAAATTAAAAAGCAAAAGGACTAAAAAATAAAAAACCTGGAAGCTAGACACAACCAGGTTTAAATTTTTCTCCTTTATTCTTCATCCCCATCTAAAGTTCCGAGTCATTCTTGGAGTAAAGAGATATTGCTACCCCTTCATGTTTCACAAATATACTGTAAATGAAGGTATAAGTCAAGCAAATGGGTTAAATTTAAAATACTGCATATCAATTAGTTAATAAAATTTTAACATACTTAAAAATGAAAAATCAAAAAATTACAAATGAATCGCATCGTAAGAAGTTTGCGACTGAGGCTAAATGCCTTGAAGCGTTGTTGCATTTTCGAATAAAAGAAGATGAGTTGTGTTTTAATCCACATTGCAATCGACCGATTAAAACACATTGGTTTCCTTTAAAAGCCCGAAGAGCTTACATCTGCCGAAATTGCCTTGGACATTTTTACCCAATGACATCTTCTCTATTCGAGCACAGTCATGTTGCTCTTCCAGATTGGTTTGCGATTATTTATAAAATGTTGTTGAGTAGGAATGGCGTTGCCGGATATGAACTGCATCGAGATTATGGATATGGCACACCTGCCGTATACCGATTGATGCACCTAATACGCTCTCTCATGGGCGAATGTCTTGACTGGAAATTTGAAGATAATGCTTTTGTAGAAATAGATGAATCTTATTTATCGATTGGAAATTCAGGTATGGGTAGAAATTTCCATTTTCCAAGAGGTCGGGGTAGCGATAAAAATGCAAATATTCTTGTTATAACTGAGCGAATGGGTAAAGCAAAATTATATGTAATACCCTCTTCAGATGAAGATAGTATTCTACCAATTATACTAAAGGAAGTTGATAAATCATGTTTAATCGTAACTGATCAATGGTCGGCATACAATAAAGTAAAACAACTTGGATATAATCATATAACTGTAAACCATAAAGACCCAGTTAGAAAAGACAGATATGTAAGAGGTATGGCAAGCACTAATAATGCGGAAAATATTTTTAATCTAATTAAACGATCAGTACGAGGAACCTATAGACATATTGGATATAAATATTTAGCAAATTATCTCAATGAATTTTCCTTCAAATATACATATAGAAATGAATCTGATTATGGATTTAGCAAGTTGATGGATAAATTAACACCACTGTCAGAGCATTACAAAGAAAAATATGAAAAAAAATCTCAAACTGCAGCATAACCATGAGAACCATTAATAAAACATTATTTCTTAAAGGGATGAATTGTGCAAAATATTTGTACTTAGAATATAATCACCCAAAAAAGAAGGAGTCAATCAAAGACAATTTAGCCATTTCCAATGGAAAATTGGTTGGTCTGTTTGGTCAAGAATTGTATAAAGGAGGACTTGATTTAACAGAAGGCGGAGTTGTATATGGAGACAATTTAGTATCCAAAACAACAACATTTGTTATTAATGATGGGATCTACTATGAGGCGGCATTTAAATCCAATTGCGGAAGATATATGTGTCAGAGTGATGTGCTATGCCTAAGTCAAAAAAATAATCGAGTTGTAGAATTCAAAAGTTCAACTAGATTAAAACTTCCAATGCACATCTATGATATAGGATGGCAATGGAAAGTAATTTCAGAATCCGGTTTTGATAAACGATTAAAATTCTTTATGGCACATCTTAATTCATCTTATATACGTGAAGGAGGTATCGATATTGAAAAATTGTTTATTCATGAAGATGTTACAAAAAAAGCAGAACAAGTGCAGTTTATTATAGATAAACATTTAAAGGAATTTGAAAAAATCCTTTCTAAATCAAACACTCCAAACATAAAAGTAGGGAAACAATGTACTAGCCCAAATAAATGTGAATTTTATAATCATTGCTGGAAAAATGTACCTAAGACTTCATTGATAAATATGACCGGAATAAGAAAACACAAACTTGCGGCTTTAGAAAGAGCGGGAATTGAAGACGTACAAGAAATACCTCTTGATATTGAACTTTCAGAAAAACATCGAATACAAATTGAAGTTGCAATAACTCAAAAAGTGAGGATTAATACTGGTGCCATTTCAAGATTTATTAATGATATCGAAACTACGAGTCCTCTAACTTTTATGGATTTTGAAACTATGATGCCTCCTGTTCCATTATATGATGGCTGTTATCCATATATGCACTTATTATTTCAATATTGCATTATTCAACGAAAAAATCTTAGTTGTGAATATGAAACAAAAGAATTTATTGCAAAACCAAATAGAGACCCAAGAAGAGATTTTATTGAAAATCTATTATCTGACTTAAATGTACAAGGAACGATTTTGGTTTACAATGAAAGTTTTGAAAAAACAAGACTTAGAGAATTAGGAGAACAGTTCCCAGAATATGCGGAGGCAATTACAAATGTTATTGATCGGATAAAAGATTTAAGTATCCCTTTCAAAGAGAAATATTATTATCATCCAGATTTTAATGGCAGGTATTCCATTAAAGTTGTTTTACCAGTATTAATTCCGGATCTAAATTATAATCAATTAGCCATTCAAAACGGTGCAATGGCAATGGAGCAATACGCTCTTCTTAATAACTCCACTCCAGAAATAAATAATTATATAATAAAATCACTTCGTGAATATTGTTATATGGATGTATTAGCAATGGTGAAAATTTATGAAGCATTACAAAAATTAGTGAAAAAATAATATTTAAATCTAATAAAAAAACACAAAATGAAAAATGTATTTAATTATTCTTTGCAACCAAAAAGGTTACAAAAACTTGAAGAGTGGCTTCAAATGAGAAGCGCAAACTAAGTGTAGATTTCGTAGAAGATTCGGCACATTTAATCGAGGAAACAGCACTCAATATTATTCCTGTTTTTTCGGAGCCACTACTTCAATTGCCAAAACTATTTGAAGACGAATGGATAAAAAATAAAAGTGGAGAATTAATATGGAAAAGCGACCCTAACAAGAGTACGATATCATCAGTTACTGGTTTCTTCGGATTGAGTTTTGAAATGTTCTTGCATATCTTTTCTCCATATGTTCAAGATACTGGAAAGTATGGAGGAACTCTACTTACAAAATATGCTTTGCCAAAAGATATTGCTTTCAACATAAACATGCTGTTGAAATCAGAAAACACTAAAATGAATTTAGTAGATGGAATAAATATTTTTATATCAAAAAATTAATAAAATAGGAGAAAATAATTATGGAAACCAATATAAAATGTCCAAAATGCAATCACTCATTCGATGTTCAAGATATAATCCTCAATAGCGTACAAAAGGGTGTTAGTGAAAAATTAAAATCGGAAAAAACATTGATTGAAAAAAAATTAAGAGCTCAATTTGAAATCGAAAAATCGGATGAAATTGCTTCATATAAAGAGCAATTGGATCAAAAAATCAAAGAAACGAAGAGCCATAATAAATTGAAGGCAGAATTCGAACGTTTACAGAGAGAAAAATCTGAATTACAAGAAGAAATTGAAGCAAAAATGGAACAAAAACTTTCCGCTATTCTCAAAGTAGAGAAAGTTAAAATCGGAATAGAATTAGATTCAAAAGTTCAATTGAAACTCGCAGAAAGAGATCATGTAATTTCTCAATTAAATGAGCAATTGAAAATTGCACAACGAAAAGCAGAACAAGGTAGCAACCAAATCCAAGGTGAAGTTCAAGAAATCGCTATTGAAGATTTCTTAAAATCCAATTTCCCAATGGATACAATACTTGAAGTGAAGAAGGGAGTACGTGGTGCGGATTGCCTACATAAAATCATGAATTCTTTCAATACTGAATGTGGTTCTATATATTATGAAAGTAAACGAACAAAAGACTTTCAAAAATCTTGGATAGAAAAATTCAAGAAGGATATGCAAGGAACTAAGGCAATGTTTGGAGTAATTGTTACAGATGTTTATCCAAAGGACGTAACAAGACTAACACAAATTAATGGCGTATATATATGTTCGCTTGAAGAATTCAAAGGGCTTTGCCTTGTGCTTCGTGAATCGGTGTTGCTAATGCACAATGCAACAATTGCACAGGAAAATAGCGGAACCAAGATGGAATTATTATATCAGTTTCTAACCGGTTCGGAGTTTCGTTCACACATTGAAGTTATAGTTGAGGGATTTAGTAAAATGAATGAAGATCTTTCCGCAGAAAAAAGGGCGATGGAAGCAATTTGGAAAAAACGAGAAAAGCAAATCAATAATGTATTGAATAATACTTCTCAAATGTATGGTTCAATCAGAGGAATTGCCGGAAATGCAATTGGCACCGTTGATGCTCTTGAATTAACTGGTAAAGGATAATAGATATGTTGTTGATATTAAATATGCTAACAATTGGCAGAATTTATCTTATGGACTCAAAAATTCCATTAAAGTAAGCTATATTCACATTTAAATAAAGCTCATAATCGTTCAATATCTTTAACTAAATAATAAATCAAAATAGATTGAATCCATCATACTACTTATACTTTCATTTAAGTTTCTAGTTTGGTGGATTCAATTAATTTTTAATTAGGAAATTCTAACATTATATTCATGAAAGAAAATAAATTTTTTAAAGACCAAACAATTTCTTCAAAGATTAAAGCAAATATTATATCAGCATATTTTCCGAGTTATTGTAAAATTATAGTTAAAAAGCATGCGCCAAAAGAGATTCGATACATAGACCTTTTTGCGGGTCCTGGAATATATGAAGATGGAAGAGAATCAACGCCAATTTTAATTGGAAAGCACTGTAATAATGATAAATTTTTAAGGAGTACTGTCAAAATGATTTTCAATGATAATCTATATTCAGATATTTTGGAAAAAAATTTTAGTAAGGTTTTTCCAGAAGGTACTTTTGCGAATAAACCACATTTTGGCAAAAGCACTGTTGGGGAAAATGTGAAAATTTCTGACTTTTTGAAAAAGAATACCCACAATGGTAAAAACAACGACTTTCCATCATTGCTATTTATCGATCCATTTGGTTATAAGGGTATTGAAACAAAAGTTTTGGCTGAATTTCTTAAAAATTGGGGTAACGAGATATTTCTATTTGTAAATACGAAAAGAATACATCCAGCTTTGGAAAATGAAAAATTTGAAACTTTAATGTTAGATTTATTTCCAACTAATTTTCTGAAAATTAAACAAGACCGAAGGTATAAACACTCAGTATCTGAAAGGTTAAATTTAATAATTACATGTCTTGGAGCTGAATACCAATCAATATTAAAGGAAACTATTTATTATACGGCATTCAAATTTCAAGAAGAGGATTCTGATGCTACGAGTCACTATATATTACACCTTACAAAGGGGTCTCGTGGTTTTGATTTAATAAAAACTACTTATAATGATTTTGCAAACGTTGGTACAGTTTTCGATGGGGTAAATACATATACTTTTGATGCGAAAAAATTAGAAAGTTCAACTAATGAACTTTTTGACTTAAGTTCGATAAACATAGATAAATTAAAAGATGTGATTTTCGTACAATTTAGAGGTAAAGAATTGTCTGCATACGATTTATTTGAACAGCATCATATAACTCATTTATATAGTAGAAATCATTATACTGAAGCATTAAGACGACTCGTTAATGAAGAAAAATTATTTTCTAATTTTATTGATAATAAACAACACAAACGAACAGTTTTAATTTCAAAAGAGTGCATTTTAAAATTTACGTAATGGCAAATTCTTCAATCGAATGGACAGAAATGACATGGAATCCAACTACAGGATGCACCAAAATTTCTGCTGGATGTAAGTTCTGTTATGCAGAAATAATGACTAGAAGACTCAAAGCAATGGGTCAAGAAAAGTACAAGCACGGGTTTAAAATAATTAAAGAGCATCCTGATACTTTATCTATCCCTTATACTTGGAATTCTTCTAAAGTTGTTTTCGTAAATTCAATGAGTGATTTGTTCCACAAAGATGTTTCAACTCAATTTATAATGCAGGTATTTCAAGTGATGAATGAAAATCCTCAACATGTATTTCAGGTTTTAACAAAAAGAGCTGATCGTTTACTAGAGTTGAGCAAAAGATTAAAGTGGTCACATAATATTTGGATGGGTGTATCTGTAGAGGATTCAAAAGTATGCGATAGAATTGCTTTTCTAAGCAAAACAAAAGCAAAAGTAAAATTCTTATCTTTAGAACCATTAATCGGACCTCTGCCGAATTTAAATTTAAAGAAAATTGATTGGGTAATTGTCGGTGGAGAAAGTGGTCACAAACCTAGAAGAATGGACCCAGATTGGGTATTGGATATTCAAGAACAATGTACAAAAGCTAGAGTGGCTTTTTTCTTTAAGCAATGGGGTGGAAAAAATAAGAAAGCAGCAGGAAGACTTTTGAACGGTCGTTATTACAACGAAATGCCAGAAATGTTTGAAATGGAAAAGGGAGCGAAATAATTAATATGGATGATTTGAATATATTCAGATTAATTAAATTTATAATATGTTTGGGGTTACTTGGGCTTGTTGTTACTGTGGGTATTTATTATTATTATGATCATATTAATCTTAATGATATTAATAATGAAACGATAGGTGCGTTTGGCGATTTTATTGGTGGTGTAATAGGAACCATGTTTGCATTAACTGCAACATTACTCATTTGGCTTACTTATAAAACTCAGAAAGCAGAGCTAGAACAGACGAGTGATACATTGCGAAAACAGAGATTTGAGAATACATTCTTTAATCTTTTACATGTACAACAAGAAATCAGAAAAAATATTAGTTTTGAGACTTCAAACAGAATAACCTGGTATCAAAATGACCTTAATCCAATTGACAGTATCATTAACGGTGATATGTTTTTTGAATTTGCAATGAATGATTTTAGTCGATTATATATCAAAAGACCTGGACTTATTATTCCCGCCATTCAAGTAAGACCACAGAGTATAATTCAAGCAAACTTGGTTCCTGAAATAGAAGTTCCGATGAATCAACCATTAGAAAGAATTAAACAGAAGTATAAACAATTTTTTGACAATTACCATTATCAGTTAAGTCATTATTTTAGACATTTGTATAATATCCTAAAATTTATAGAAAGTACTGAAAAGGATGAAATGGAATTGTTCCCGAATAGTATTGAAGCGACCAAAATAAAATTTTTGTTCTACGCAGGAATTATTCAGGCTCAAATGAATTCTGCAGAATTATTTATAATGTTTTATAATGGATTGTGCTTTGATAATATGGAGAACCTTATTAGGAAATACAACTTACTTGAAAATTTAGCTAAGGAAGATTTAACAGATACCAATGAACACCAAAATTTGTATGGTGAAGGAATATTGAAGTCCCGAATGGATATAGTAAATTGAAACTAATTAAAAATAATTGCCAGTATCAAAACATGGACTTACTTTGGTTGGCTTTAAATATTGGATTTAGTTTGTAAATTACAATATATAAAGGATTAAGTGAAAATTAATCAGCGTTTCCGCATACCCCCTTGTGCAGATTCGCTTCAAATCATGATAGATTTTAAATATTCTATTAAAAATAGCATACTTAAGAAATTTATTTACACAATTAAAATTACGAACTATTTATATATGAAAAGTCTCAAAGATTGTATTATGGTAATTACTGAAAAACAGGCTGGCTCTATTGAGTTTGCAAAACTCTTAAATGATAATTTTGATGCTCTTCAATTATTTATGGAAAGTCGAGAAAATATTGTGGCAACTAAAGTAAATTCAGCTTTGGGAATTGTAAAAGATTTAAGAAAAGGTCTGAAAGAGGATTTTAAAAAGGAATTGGAAATTTTAGAATTAAAAATAGACTCCCGTTTTACACCGTTAGAAAAAGTATTAGAAAGTTTAATTAAGGAACTAAATCCCACTTCAAAGGAATTACTACTTGATGAATTAAAAAAGAGAAATGAATGATGTTTTTGACTGTCTGTAAATATAGTAATCAAATTTAAGATAATAAAACAAGGATAGGTCGCAACCAATCCCTTTATACGTCAATGTTGATTAAACAACACTTTTTTTATCACCACGCCTTCGTTGCATTTTATTTCAACCAAATAAAGCCCACTTGCTAGTGGAGGAAGTGCTAACGTTAACGCAGTACCGTAATCCCATTTTTGGGTTAATAAAACTTGACCTTGCAAGCTAAACAAACGCAATGAAATATCGTTACATAACTTTCCTAAGCTAATGTTTAAATTGCCCTTTGTGGGGTTGGGATATAAAAGCACTTGACTTGCTTGCAATTCATTTACCCCAACACTTAACGTGTCGCATGGACTCCCTGCAACGGGGCCGAGGCGGTAGTTGGGGAAATAGGGAACTGCTGCTGCATGGTATGAAATAATATTTAAACCTCCATATTGAAAATCACTCAACAAGCCAGCAGAATCAGGACTTTCAAAATAGGAAACTTCATTACAAGTAAAATTTGTAGGATAATAAATTTTACCATTTAAAGCCAGTTGTCCAAAAGGATAGTAAGTCACAAAATTATTTGCACTATCGCAAACAGAAAATACAAACTGCGTATCTGCAACTAGCACTTGTGTTGATTGAACGGCTCCAGGCGTATTTATATTTAGCAAATCATACTGAAATATTCTCAGCCTCTCAGGAGTATAAAGGTATCTGGAATTCGACGAAAAATCCAAATCTTCAAGACCTCCATTTGCATTGTTTGGATTATTCAGTACCTGATAGTTTGAAAGCAAACCTGTACAGCGATCGAAATTAAATAAAGCAATATTATGTGCGCCAATTACACCTGCTAGTATTTCTCCATTTGGACTAAATAAATAAATTTCTCCCAATCTGACTTGATAATCCAACCCAATTGACTGAGATCCCATCAATTGAATACCCGATGGACTCAATAAAAATTTGAAATACTCATTTCTGTAGTGCTTTTTAACTATAATCCACCAATCTCGTCCGTTAGCATGTTTAGTTACAGCTAAACCTCCTCCTGAATTACACAAAGTATCGAATAATATACTCTGATTAATCGATACAATTCCTCCACTTCCTGCATTCAAACTTTTATCCAATACTGTTGCATACAAATGAATTGGTACATGAGATGGTATCCAACCAACATAACTCATTGGCAATAGAAATTCCTTGGTAGTATGAAGCAGTAAATACTTATTCGTATCATTAGGCCAAGGTAAAAACATACAGCCTTGCCGTTGTGCTAAACCGTAAGCCAAACCATTAGTATCAAGTGGTGGAGCTAAATTTCCGCCAGCCATGAAATTAAAATTTTTATCAAATATCCTGGTTCCATTGGTGAAAAATAAAAACTCGCCCCTAACATCGCAAATACTTGCATTCTCAAGTAACATTGGAATATATGTATTTGTGATTTGAATTGTTGGGCTGGAGTTAATCGTGTCAAACTCTAAAAATATATTACTGTATAAATTATTTTTTCCATTACAAAGCAGCCATTTCGCATCGTGGAGTTGTGCTTTCAAAGATGATGAAAACAGTAAATGCAGTAGAACAATCACGAAATATTTTTTCCTCATTTCAATACAATTAATTTTTTACGTTCGAATTGCTTATCGTTGGAAATAATCTCAACTATATACAAACCATTTACAATACCGGAAACATTCAAACTGGTATTATAACTTGATAATTCAAAGGTAGCAATTAATTTACTGTCACAGGAATAAATATTAAGATTTCCTTTAAACGAATTTTCATCCTCTTTTGAGTTGATTTTTACATTTAACTGATCCTTGGTTGGATTTGGGCTAAGGCTGAATGAACTAACGAAATTATCCTTCTCTAACGGGTTCACTAATCTATAATTATTATTACATAAATCATCATCTTCTATAATGTCATCAAACCAACTTGCATAATAGGCTCTTGCCCTTGAAACGGGTAAACCATTAGTATACAAACATCGATTTGCAATTTCTATTATTAGATTCGAATCTGCGTCGCTTATAACCTCATTTGACCATGGACCGTATTTTAATTGAAACATTAGAAATTGTCTTTCCAAAATAGCTAAATCAGAAACCAAGTTATCAGCAGTTAATCGATCACTAATTTCAGTAGCATTTGCCATCAGGATTTCATTATTTATGTTTTTCAGAGAATCAATCAAGTTCTTAAGTGAATCCAATTTTTTACTTTCATCATCTCGTCTTAGTAACATTGATTCATCACTAAATGTAGAATCGATGCTTATTAAACTATCAATTATGCTAATTTCAGAATACGAACTCCTAAAATTCTGGATTGCTGAAACTAAAAGATCGGAGTCTTGTTCAATTGAATCGAAAATGTTTCGTGTTTCAAAGTCATAATTAGCCATTTTTATTGGTTCTGAAGTCTGCTCCGAATTCCAAAATCTGTACATGGAGCTATCTCTTGCTATTAAATTTGAATGAACTACTAATTTAAAAGCTAAAAATCTTCGAAGTTGAAATATGGTTTCTATTGGTAAATTACTATCGTCAAGCGAATCTGCAATAAATCGATCATAACTGGTTACATCATTTGTATCTACTGCCGGAATGCTTGCACATCCAGGATCATTTGAATTATGATTTGTCAAAATAATAACAGTACCCGACCCTAATATTAGGAATTGATTCGGATTATAAAAACAATTTGAAGGAGGAGCAACAGTTAGAGCGTTCGAAACTTCAAAAGAAGCATAAGAAAAATTTGAGGCAAAGATAGAACTGTTTGTTTGACTTCCACACCATTTATTAAATTGATCGACCTGATTATTCAAAATAGCGAATTCTAGATGCATTCCATCTTGATTATCTTGCATTTAATCGAACTAATCAGGGCTTAATATGTTATTTACAAAAGGCTAAAATAAAATGTATCAAAATTACATAATACATTTTTCTCTTCTAATCAACAAAAAATTCAATTATAAGTTGATTCAATAATATTGAATTAGATGTTCTAATCACGTAAATCAAATGGAAGTAGACTACGACACACACCTAAAACCAGCAACTGCAATAAAGAAAAATCAAGGAGAGGATGAGGCTTTAAAGTATCTTTTTGAATTATTATTTTCACATCAATGGAGTGACTACGGACAATTATCTATATTTCAAAAAATGCGTGGTTATTATAAGAAGTCCAATCAAGAAAACAAAACTAAAATTCTTGCTGAATTAATAACGTTATGCAATAAACCAGATAATAAATATAAAAGTGAATGTTATTCAACAATAGCCGAGATTTATGAAATTGAAAGAGATGATGAAAAATCTTACCTGATGTTATCTGCTGCAGTTGGTTATATGAATTCTGAAGCAAGTAATTATTTACTGGCAATAGCACAATATATAGAAAGACAATTGGTCATTTTAGCAAGAAAGGGTTTAAATAAGGGAGACAACGCATTCGATTATCTTTATTGGATGCTATCACATCACCTCTACCAAATTTCATGGTATGAAGAATGTATACGCAATGGCTCAATAGTTAAATAAATATATGTTTGGAAAGAACGAGTACTTGAAACTAAATTTCCTTTTGATTGTGATTATTCCTTTTTAGCTTTTAATACTTTATTTAAAGAAAAGGAATTGGGTTCATCTGCAAAAGATTTTCAATTACTCTTATTTGATAAATTTTCACAATCATTTGTAACGTTAGAACATCAGAGCGAAGTTGTTGATTTAATCGAAAAAATCGTTAAGGATTTTCTTGAAGAATAGATGAAATAATTGCAACACATAATTTTTTAAAAAAATAAACTATTTACTTATGGGAGCACAATAGTATTTGATCAAATAAATCCAGATGAAGTTGGTTCAGAAGTATTGGCAAAAACATTGAATTTCCAATTCGATAAGATTGCAAAATTTATGAATTCAAGAGAATGTCTAATCCGGTCAAAGTGTACCACCCATTCCATTGAAAGTGTACCACCCTTTCCGATGAAAGTGTACCACTAAAAAGGGGTTATTCCGGCCAAAGTGTACCACTTGGCTAGCTGACATTCCGGTG
>Ga0209284_10003588_pt1 | contig 18917 bp, 34 predicted proteins | sample FRY03_FD_187211 | JGI IMG/M metagenome (GOLD analysis project Ga0209284, IMG submission 187211) | Freshwater microbial communities from Lake Fryxell liftoff mats and glacier meltwater in Antarctica - FRY-03 (SPAdes) (version 2) | ecosystem: Environmental > Aquatic > Freshwater > Ice > Glacier... | reverse complement strand
GCTTCTAAGAGCCAAGTAGATAAAATATTATTTAATAACAGAAAAGAAGTAGACATCAATACTAATGGATCTGGATACACTATCAAAGAAGGATCTAACAAAGGAAAAACATTGGGACACATACAAATTCCAACCAAGCAATTCAAATCCTAAATAATAAAACAATATATTTTTAAAGTAGTAGACAATTGTAATCCTTTTAAATATACTTTATAAATGTCTTATTTAAATGCAAACATACCTCCCATATATTGTAAAATTCGGAAAGAATATCTTTATGATTTGGATACTAAATATAGTAAAGAAAGCGAAGAGTGTGTTATCTTTGGTGTTGCAAGTATTACCAGTCGTGCGCTTTTATTTCATATTATGTTACCGAACGGGGCTGTCTATTATCGGTTGCCTATCTCAGCGTTTTTCCAAAAACATTTTTCTAGATCCGAAGTGCCTGATATGTCAGTTGACGAATTACAATTGTGGAACTGTTTTAGTTACTATCCTTCTATTATTAATTTTAGTTTTTTAAGTGGACAACAAGGAACATTTTTTGGAAAAGATAAAAAAGAATACCCAGGAACCTACTTATTCACTGTGGACTGGGGACACCCTGACTCCAACACACTCAATATCGAGCATAGTGAAATTCCTCAAGAACATAAGTGCGCACATATTCTGGAGCTTAGCAACGGCAATTATGCTGCTCAGCCTAATAATAGGATTTTGTGGAATATTCCTAGTTATACTACTAAAATCTCTAAGCCAGACTATAAAGTACAAACTACGTATTGGAACGTAGAGAACAAGGGATGGAAAACAGAGGATACTAATAATATATTTTACGATATAAAAAAATAATGAAACTTTCTGCAAACTTTCAATTAAGTGAGTTTGTTAAATCTCAAGTTAAAACACATACAAATTCCTACTAAATATCTTTAAAAAGTCTCTCATATATCAACATAGACACGCGAGATAGACTCTTGACAATACGACAGTACCCCCATATATGGTGAATTACAACTATAACAAATTAATGATACCTTATACTTCAGATGAATGGATATTTATATCCACTCCTTTAATTCCTCACCCATAATTTGAGTAGCAATATTTATTTTCTTACGAAGGGCTTTTACAATTTTTTCATCTACTGTTTTAACAGCAATTAGATCTACATAGGTTACCGATTTCTTTTGTCCTATTCTGTGTGCTCTATCTTCTGATTGTAATCTTTTTTCTAAATCATAACCGTTAGAGTAATAAACAACATTACTAGCTGCAGTTAAAGTTATACCATAACCACCTGTTTGAGGATTACCAACAAAGAACCGCGCATCGGATTCTTTGTCTTGAAATCTATCAATAGTTTTCTGTCTTTCTTCTGAAGAAATTGCACCATAGTATTGAACAATAGATTTAGGACCATAAATAAGCTGTTGGTTTTCATCTTTGGCTGTTGATATGGCTTCTACAATAGCTTCAATATCGTGAATATAATTAGCCCATATGATAACTTTACCCTCAACTTCTTCCAATACTTTTAAAAGTTCTTTTAGTCTATTATTTTTAAGATTGGTTATAGTACCATCATCATTTTTTAAATGACCACAAGTAATCTGCTGTAATCTCATCATTTGCGTTAATACGTGGGGTGCGGTTGCTATTTTGCCTTTTAGTAAAGCGAGGGCCGCGGATTTCATAGTAGCGTAAGCTTCCTCCTGTTCGTCAGTTAATTCAATTTCTCTTTTAATATAAATTTTATCCGGAAGATCTAAACAATCTTCTTTTAAAACACGATAGGAAAAAACTTTTAATATTTCAGATAATTCGTCCAATCTTTGATAATGACTTATAATTTGTACCCTACGTCCACCAAAGTTTTTATCCAGCATAACTGCATACCTATTTCTAAAAGAATAGAAAGAGCTATGTCCTAATAAATCTTCATCTAAAAAACCACATTGAGTATATAAATCTAATGGACTTTTTGTCACAGGGGACCCGGTAAGAATCCTTCTATAATCAGCAAGTTCTCCAAGAGCAACAATAGCTTTAGTTCTTTTGGCTGTGGGTGTTTTGATGGTGGTAGATTCATCTACTGCCATCATAGTTTTGTGGGTTCTTAAAAATTTAGCTGCAAAGTCTAGACCTTTTTTCGTACTAAACGCCTCAACATTCATAATGAGGACGTGAAGGTCATATCCAGTTTGGAATAAAGTTTGATACTCTTTGTCCTTTGTTTTGGATGTTGAAGCAGTCCAAAGTACCATTTTGGGTTGTATGTGACTAGCTAAATGTATGGGTATTTCAGAAGAATACCAGTTTCTATACACACCTTTTGGTGCTATAATAAGCGCCCCATTTATTTTACCTTTGTCATATAGCATGGCTATATTATCTACTAATACTTTACTTTTTCCTGTTCCCATTTCCATGAAATAAGCATAAACCTTTTTATCCCATGATTTTTCCAATGCAGTAATTTGATGTGCATATGGCTTAGTTTTAAATTTATAGTTCATAATTATTTTCTTCTTTCTACTTGACAGATATATAGTAATGATTATATATATGTCAAGAAAGAATTATAGAATGAAGAATAAAATTTTTGAGTTATATAGACCGAAATCTTTAGAAGAGTTTTTATCTTTTAAAAAAGAGAACCCTAAAGAAAATTTCGTATATGTGTTACAAAGTCCACCATCAACTATAAATATTTTAGGTGCATCTGATTTTGGATATTTAGTTATCTGTCTTCCTAACCATGGACCAGATTCACAAATTATATTTTCATCTATTCCTTTTGGTTTTAAAATGAGAAAAAATTTAAAAGACTTCAGACCACAAGATTATTTATTGCTAATAGGAGATCCATCAGTAATTGGAGCTTCTAATGCAATAGTAAGTGACATAACAAACGGTCAATTTAACCACTTGAAATGGGATCGACGAGAGGCTAAATACTATCCAATAAATTTCGATCTCTATCAGAAAGGATAAAGTATGAGTAATGAAGTAAATGACATGATGCTAAATGATTCAAAGGATCTTTTAGATAATGTGGAAACAACACAAATCTCAGAGGAATGTAAAAAATTAAAAAACATTGAAGATGAGATTGAGAGGACTGAGGAGTCTTTAAAAAATTTAAAAACCATGGCTGATGATATTGGTTCTAGAGTTATTCCAGAGCTACTTGCAGAGCAAGGCCTTAGTGGAATAAATTTAAAAGATGGTTCATCGGTTACAGTTAAAAGAGAATATAGGTGCACTGTTCCTAAGGAGGAGGATAGGAAACAGATAGCACATAAATGGCTTCGTGACCAAGGGTTGGGTGACATTATTAAAAATAATGTCTTTGTAACTTTTGGGAAGGGGGAAGATAACAAGGCACAACAATTGTTGGACCTTGCGGCGTCTAATGGATTTCAACCACAACAAAAATCTGAGGTGGCTTGGAATACATTGACAGCCCTATTCCAGGAGCGTGTCGAGTCCGGGCTCGACATGCCTTCTGATGTCTTTAGTACGTGGATTAAAGACAAGACTAAAATAACTCGGAAATAATGGAGAAACAATAATGAGTAATGAAGTAATGGAAAAAAAGAAAGACTCTGGATCATTGGCCTTGTTTGGTAATGATACAGCCAAGGGTTTTGAGAATATGACGCAAGAGGATCTTGCGTTACCTTTTCTCAGAATTTTGGGACAACTATCACCGCAGGTAACTGAAGGGGATGCAAAGTATATAGCTAGTGCGAAGCCGGGCATGATCTATAATACGGTTACCAGCGAACTATATGATGGTAAAAAAGGTATCAGGGTTATTCCTTGTTACTTCAAGAAGGATTTTCCAGAATGGTCTGATAGAGGGGATGGTCCAGGTGCTCCTGTGGCAGTTCATCTACCAAACAGTCCGGTAATCCAAACAGGTAAGAGAGATGGTTCTAAAATTAGATTACCTAACGGTAACTACTTAGAAGAAACAGCTTCTTATTATATTATGACTGAAACAAAAACAGGTGGGTTTACACCTGCGTTGATTACAATGAAATCAACACAACTTAACGTTAGTAAAAAATGGAACTCAATGATGAAGACCATACAAATACCTAACGGGAATGGTGGGTTTGCAATACCACCAATGCATGGGGTTGTTTATAATTTATCTTCCGTACTACAAAAGAACGATAAGGGTTCTTGGTATGGATGGGTTGTAAACATGGAACGAATTATGGGATCGGCGGATAAATCTTTATACTTAATGTCTAAAGATTTTAATTCTAATGTTTCCAAAGGTAACGTGCAAACAAAAGCAGATGTGGAAGAAGTTGCTAAAGATAATGCTCCGTTTTAAGTATTAGATTTAGTAAAGGGGCTCAGTGATGAGCCCCAACAACAACAGAAAGAAGTATAATGAAAGATAAGTTTAAAGAAATATTCGAGGGATTAAAGGTAGCATACGGCCAATATCAAAAAGGTGAAAGGGGTGAAAATGGTAAACAAGGAGGTAAGGCGTTCATTGTTAGGGGTATTGTTACAGATGATCTATGGGAGAAGCATCTCAAAGGGGAAGGTCCTGCATTGGGCATTATCCCTATTACGGAACACAATACTTGTAAGTGGGGCTGTATTGATATTGACGAGTATGATTTTGACCATTTATCTTTGGTTCGTAATGTTAGGGAATTAAAACTTCCTTTAATTGTATGTCGTTCTAAATCAGGCGGAGCCCACGTATTTTTATTTACAAAAGAATTTATATCCGCGTTTTTAATGCAAGGAACATTAAAAAAGATGGCGAAGATATTAGGTTATGAAGGATGTGAAATCTTTCCTAAGCAAACAGAAATATTAGTGGAACGTGGTGACACTGGTAATTTCTTAAACTTACCCTACCACAATGAAATGAAAGGACTACGTTATGCGATTAACGATAATGGCACCGCTTGTACACTTGAGGAATTTTATAAGCTCTATGATGTTTACTCTTGCAAACAAGAAGACCTCAAAGAAATTAAGATTGAAGAAAAAAAAATAACAGAAGCGTTTAAAGAAGGACCGCCTTGCTTAAACAAACTAGCATCTATTGGTTTTGGTGAGGGGTCTAGAAATAATGCATTATTTAATATTGCTGTTTATTTTAAACAATCTAGTCCGGATGTATGGGAAGATGAAATTGTAAAAGCTAACATACAATATATGGATCCCCCATTGAGTAATAATGAAGTTCAACAACTTATTAAATCTGTAAATAAAAAAGGTTACGATAAATATAGATGTAAAGATGCACCTATTAATTCTGTATGTCAATCGGGTCTATGCAGAATGAAACGATTTGGTGTGGGGTTTGGTGAAGAAGAAATGCCAAGTCTTGGAAATTTAACTAAGTATGCATCTAAACCACCACAATGGTTTTTAGACGTTGGTGAAAATAGAATAGAATTAAAATCTGAACAACTATACATGCCTGGTTTATTTGCTTTAGCATGTTTGGATCAAGCTAATTTAATTATACCTATTCCTAGACCAAAGGATTGGAAACAACATTACTTGAAACCAATGATGGAAAATTTACAAGAGATTGAACCATTGGAATCTTTAGACCCTATTAATGAGATTACTTCTTTACTACAAGATTGGACTACCAATAGACAGTCTGCAAGAACAATGGATGATATTCTAAATAAACTTCCCTACACGGACGATAATAAAAATTTTACTTATTTCCGAAGAGAAGATTTTTACAGTTTCTGTAAGAAAAATAATTGGGAACATGATAAAATTAAAACAGGAAATTATCTTACACAACTAGACTGTTTTGTAGAAGAGTTTAGACCTCTCATTAAAAGTCAAAGTCCTAGAGTTATTAAAATTAAAACAATGAAGAAAACGGAAGCTTCCGTTTCTAAGGTAGAGTATCAACAAGATGACTTCTAGCATAGGAATTAATTGGCGTTTAAAACTCACTCAGAAAATTGAGTTTTTACATAGGAAAGTTAGTAAACTTTCAGCAAGGAATAAATTTTTAGAAAAAAAACTAAGAAGATACAGATATGAAAACAATAATACTAGGACCACCGGGAACGGGGAAGACAACCACGTTGTTGAACTTAGTGGACGAGTTCATTCAGCAAGGGGTTAGACCTAAACAAATAGGTTACTTTTCCTTTACTAAGAAAGCTGCAAAAGAAGCAGCAAGCCGTGCGTCGGTAAAATTTGGATTGGATGTGGAAACAGATTTATCTAACTTTAGAACACTACATTCTTATGCTTTTAGGATGTTGGGGATGAGTAAAGAAAAAATGATGAAGATAGAAGACTATAAAGAATTTGGGAAGAAATGTGGCATACCCATCAGAACTGCAAACTACTCAGTGGAAGATGGTACTTTTAATTCAGATAATGAATATCTTACAATTATTAACACGGCAGCAGTAAAGAGAATGGATTTATTAGATTACTATGATTCAAGAAAGAATCTTTTAGATATTGAACGCAATACTCTATTCCTACTTGCGGAAGAACTCAAGAGATTTAAACAAGAAAAAGAACTCAAAGATTTCAATGACTTATTGGAAGATTTTATTAAAAAAGAGATTAACCCTAGCTTTGAAGTATTATTTATAGATGAGGCGCAAGACTTATCTTTGATCCAATGGGAGATGGTACGAGCTATTTGGAAGAACTCTAAGAAAACTTATATTGCAGGGGATGATGACCAGGCTATCTTTAAATGGGCGGGGGCGGATGTGGATCACTTCATTGCTTTGAGAGAAGAAGTAGATAACATCAAAACATTAGAACAATCTTATCGTATTCCAGGTGGCCCTATTCATGAGTTGTCTCAAAGAATTATTAGTAAAGTAGAAAACAGATTTGATAAACCATACAAACCTAGAGATGAGATAGGTATTTTAAAAAGATACTCCGACATCACGCAGATAGATATGTCAAAAGGAAATTGGTTGGTGCTATCTTCAGCCAACTATTTTTTAGATGATGTGAAAGAACTATGTGAATTGAGGGGATGGTATTATCAATACAAAGGACAAAACTCTATTAGCTTAAAACTATTGTTAGCGCTTAATAATTGGGAGTCATGGCGTAAAGGGTGTCATTTAAATAGTTTAGAAATTAAAAACATATATGAATACTTGGGTTCTAATGTCTTAGAGGGTTTTAGGAAGTGTAAAACTTTACATGTAGAAACCAAATACACATTAAAAGAGTGTATGGAGCAGTATGGATTAAATACAGAAAGGGTTTGGTATGAATCATTTGAGGGTTTAGATACTCTTACAGAAAACTACATCCGTAATATGAGGGCAAATGGGGAAATGATTAATAAAAATCCTCGTATCATAATGTCGACTATACATGGGGCCAAGGGGGGAGAAGCGGATAAAGTTTTATTACTACAAGACCTTACAGGAGCAGCGCTAGAAACATTCAGCCACGATCCGGACGAACTACATCGTTTGTTCTATACGGGGGCAACAAGGGCTAGAAAAGAATTACATATAGTAGATCCTAAAAATTTTGAAAGGGCTTATCTACTATGATGTTCCAATACGAGACAGGGAGACTCTCAAGGGTAAGTAGTAGTATCCCGCCGAATAATCTTTTAGACATGGATGAAGGCAAAGTTGGTTCGGTATTCCTGTTTCTTCATGCATACACCGTTAAACCAACAACTACTACACTAATTTAAAGGAGAAAAATGACAACTATATATAAGGAATTACTACAACAGGGCGTTATAAATAATAAGGCTACACTAGGTGAGTTAAGATTATTATTAACAAAAGAAATTAGTCAAATGAATTTGTTTGATGAAGAAGAAGATATTGTTTTTCAACAAGATTTTAAACGCGGTGTCAAAATTTGTTCTAAATGTAAAAAAACCCTACCCATCACTAAATTTGCATTTTTAGTAAGAAAAGATTTAAATTATAGAAGATCTGCTTGTAAAAAATGTTCTAGTGAATCAGCAATTATAATAGAAAAATTAAGATTAAAAGTTGGTGAAAAACCAAATATTTGTGATTGTTGTAAGAAGGTTGTTAACGAAATTGTATATGGTTCTAAAATTGTTTTAGATCATTGTCACCATACAGAATCTTTTAGGGGTTGGATCTGTTATGCCTGTAATCAAGGAATTGGTAAATTGGGGGATGATTTAGAAGGAGTTTTAAAAGCTGGCTTATATTTGTCAAAAAATAATATAGATTTAATTTTAAATATTTTAACTAAACAACTACAAAAGGAGAAAAAATAATATGACGACTAAAGAAGATATGGACCGATTGTTTCCAACCTCTAGGCAAGAAGGTGGAAATCATTATTCTAAACATAAAATTCAACCCTATACTTTTATTACTGCGAATGACTTGTCTTTTTTCCAGGGAAATGTTATTAAGTATGTGGTTCGTTATAAAGATAAAAACGGAGTAGAAGATTTAAAAAAGGTAATTCATTATTGTGAATTAGAAATAGAAAGGTTAAGAAATGAAATTAAGAAATAAAATATTAGACATAAGTAATCACACTACTCAAGGACATGAGAAAGTATTTACTTGGTTAGCTAAGAAATCTAAAACTAGTTTGTGGTTTACTTTTCTGTTAATGTTTATGGCTCTTTTGATTTGGTGGGGATTACAATGAGACACACCCAGATACCTTTATTCGCGCCGGACACCGAATGGGTGATGCCAGATGAACTAAAAGATTTACGCGGACATAAAGAAATCGCCATTGACTTAGAGACAAGCGATCCGTATTTAATGGAGCTCGGATCGGGGAACGTGGTTGGAAGAGGCCATATTGCAGGGATTGCAGTAGCTGTGGAAGGATGGTCTGGTTACTATCCAATACACCACGAGTCTGGTGGTAATATGGATAGAAGTTTAGTTCTCAGATGGCTTCAAGATATTTTAAAACAAGAAGATACTACCTTTATTTTTCACAATGCAATGTATGATGTTTGTTGGTTACGTTCAGCAGGTGTTACTATTAAAGGTAAAATTGTAGATACTATGATTGCTGCATCTTTGATTGATGAAAATAGAATGAGTTATCGTTTGGATACCTTAGCAAAGTTTTATGTTGGTATAGGTAAAGATGAAAAGATTTTACAAGAAGCCGCAAAGGAGTATGGGCTGGATCCTAAAAAAGATATGTGGAGATTGCCAGCGCTATTTGTAGGTCAGTATGCAGAGCGAGATGCGGAAGCAACTTTAAAACTTTGGAAGAAATTAGAAACAGAATTATACCATCAGGAATTATGGGATGTTTTTAATTTAGAAACAAAATTATTTCCTTGTCTTGTAGATATGAGATTCAAAGGAGTACGAGTGGATCTTGAAAAAGCATCTTTTATTAAAAAAGATTTGATGCAACGAGAACTAAAAATAGTTAATAGAATCAAAGACTTAACAGGTATTGAGGTAGAAATGCATGCAGCAAGATCTATCGCAAAAGCATTTGATAAACTAAAATTACCTTATGATAGAACTGAAAAAAGTGATGAACCAAGTTTTACTAAAAACTTTTTACAAAACCATCCCCATGAACTAGCAAGATGTATCGCAGACGCTAGAGAAATAAATAAAGCGCACACCACTTTTATTGATTCTATTACTAAGCATGCAGTGAGGGGAAGAATACACGCAGACATCAATCAAATAAGATCCGACCAGGGTGGAACAGTTACAGGTAGATTCTCTATGAGTAATCCAAACCTACAACAAATTCCTGCAAGGCATCCTGAAATTGGTCCTATGATTAGATCTATTTTTATTCCCGAAGAAAAACATGTGTGGGGATCTTTTGATTATTCACAACAAGAACCTAGAATTTTAGTACACTATGCAAAACTTCAAAACTTAGAAGGAGTGGATGAAATTGTGGAAGCATACAATAAAGGAGATGCAGACTTTCACCAGGTCGTTGCAGACATGGCAGGCATTGAACGTAAGCAAGCTAAAACAATTAACTTGGGTTTAATGTATGGAATGGGTAAAAATAAATTAATGTCAGAACTAGGATTGATGAAAGAATCTGCTGAAAAATTAATTAAACAATATCATACCAAAGCTCCTTTTGTTAAAAAGTTAATGGACAATGTAACTAGGAAAGCAGAGGAAAGGGGTAAGATTAGAACCCTAGGGGGAAGAGCATGCCATTTTGATTTATGGCAGCCCGTTCAATTCGGAGTATTTAAACCACTACCTTTAGAATTAGCCAGGAAAGAATATGATGAACCTTTGAAAAGAGCCTTTACTTACAAAGCATTAAATAAATTAATACAAGGATCCGCTGCGGACATGACTAAGAAATCTATGGTGGCTTTATATGAAGCTGGAATTATTCCCCATATTCAAATTCATGATGAGGTTGATATATCTGTTTCCTCGGATAAACAAGCTGAACAAATAATAGAAATTATGGAATCTGCCGTAACCTTAAAAGTACCTAATAAAGTAGATTATGAACAAGGTGCCAATTGGGGTGACATCAAATAATAATGATGATAAGATTTTTGAATGGCTGTTAAAAAAAGAAAAAGATTTAAAGAAGAGCTTAGTTTTAATATTGATATTGTAAAGGGGGTTTGTCCCCATTGTGACCAATTTACGGCCTTAGTTTCTATTATTAAAAATTATTATAGATGTAGTGCTTGTGGAGAGGACACAAAACAATATGTGAATGGTTCTATTAGATATCTTCCACTTAATATAAAACCTTATCAAGATTTAAAAAAATATGGCGAAAAAGAATAACGTAGTACACATCGCGGGTAAAAGAAGAAAACGCCCAGGGCGACACTCTAAAAAACATAAGGGTCCGAAAAGATCGGAACGCGGACAGGGATTTCCTATTTAAACACCTGGTTTAGATTTATCTTCTAAACAAGTAGAATAAATACCAGTAACAGCGATACGGTTTTGTATTGCTATGTTTTCCATTGATTTTCTTTTCTTTATAGAAGCGTCGTTACATTCCTGTTCTGTTCTATAATACATGGGTGGGTTTTCTACCATAGGTATACATGCTTCTTGGCCAATTGGGCCAATATGGCACAGCATAACTATCATAATAAAGGTTTCCATGGTCTTAACTAATTAGGTCCTAAAATTGTATATTATATATACTTGTTTGGAAACATAAATATAGGAAAAGAATGTTGCCCGCCCCGATGAGATCAGGACGAGCAAACAAAAGGTGTGAAGAGAATTTATTTATACTCTAAAATAATATGTTTGACAAGTATTGAATTATTAGTATAGTTTCCCATATAATATAAAAACAAACAGAAAGAAAAAATATGATGACAATGGAAGAAGTGACTAAATGGGTTTCAACTGCTAAAAAAGGTGAAAAAACTATGTATTATAGGGGTTTTTTTTGTGAAGATTCTTTTAAAAGTTTTGAAATGAGAAAATTTTCAAAAAATCTTTTAGACCTTGAAAAGAAAACTAATTTATTTATTTTATATCAAAAAAAAATTGAAGAAGGACATGAAAGAAAAAAACCAATTTATGAATATTGCATACAAAAAATTAAAACAGAAGGGAGTAAATAATGGCAGACCCCAATAAATTTAAATCTGTATCAGTTCCAATTGATACTTATTATAAGCTATCTTTCCTAGCGAAAGGTAAATTTTTAGATGCTGACTTAACCATTAGCAAAACCATAGAAGCACTAGCAACTAGGGCAGCTAAGAAATTAGGATATAAAAATGGAAAAACAGCTTAATAAAATTATATGTGAAGATTGTAAAGGTAACGGTTTTATTTATATTAACGTTCCCTCTTACGATGAAGTAAAGCAATGCAAAACATGTAATTCACAAGGAGAGATATTTGTCAAAATTTCTTCGGGAGAGGAAATGGATAAATTCTTACATACATCATGAAACATACTATAGCGGGTTACTATTTTGACGGAAAGGATCATTATGTTATTTACCAAGATGAAAATGGTAATACTGAAATGGTATTGGAATCAAATAAGTAAATCAGGTTGTTATTTGTCTAACTTAGCTTGGAGGAAATCATACCGTGTCTACCAACCCAGTCGCAAAGCACTTAAATAAATTTAATAAACCAAAGAGGATTGAAGACAAGCGTTACAAGAAAGAATTAAAACGAATGGTGAAAGAGTTAAAAACCGAAAGTGAAAAATTACAAGACAATTTAGAACCTATTGTAAACAATAAAGAAGAAGAACTAGATCCTGAAACCCAGGAGTATGTGGATAGTTTGAAGGAAAAATTATGACCCTTAGAAAGAAATTCATTAATTCAAGTTTAATTAATAAAACTTGTACAGCATGTAAAAAAACTTATCCAAGAGATGACCAACATTTTTATACTACCCCAACTTCAAGGGTAGATATTTATAATTACAGTGCTAAATGCATCACCTGTTATTGTGAGTATACTAATAAATATAAAAAAAAAAATAAAACTAAGAAGGCAGAAGCAGACTTAATATATTTAAAAAGTGAAAAAGGTTTTTTTAGACAACTGTGGGGCAGCATTGTAAAGTCATCGCATGGAAATGACTTTACAAATTATGAGGAATTTTTTGAGTGTTGGACAGAACAACAAAAAGTATATGGAACCAAATGCCCTTTTTACGGCTTTGAAATGACTAGAATAAGAGGACTCAGTGCAGGAAGGTCTGAGAAAAAAACAACCAATACTAATATATCTAAAGACAGGATTCTTTCTTCTGGGCCCTATAGTAAAAAAAATATTATGTTTATCAGTTGGAAGGCTAATAGTGAAAAACGTAATATATCACCAAAAACGGCTAAACGTTATTTGGAACTTGTAAAAGAAAGGTACGGTACCGATGAAATATACTAAAGAACAAAAACACCAACAAAAGTTTATACGTTATCAATCTGATTGGTTATATTATTTAGAAAAAACGATTGATCAAGGCAATACAACATTTACCAAGTTTGCCGAGGACGAAACCCAAATACCCTGTTTGTTAATTATGAATTTTATTCATCGTGTTAGAGAAGAACTAGATGAAGACTCCTATGAGTCTTTTAAACATTTTGCTTATGACATATTGGATGGTAATCCCCCCAAAGCAAAACCATTTTTAAGGGTTGTTAAATAATGGAACATAATAAAAAATTTATCTACCCCAAATGTCAACGGGAGATTATCAATGGTAAACGACACTATGATATTAAATCGGAAAAGTTACCCAGCGTCACGACCATTATATCAGCAACGCAATCCCCGGAAAAAACAGCCTCTTTAGATGCCTGGAGATTTCGATTAAAGGATAGCTTTATAAAGATACCCGACGACACTAATCCATCTGGGTTTACTTTGATCAACGAAGCGGAATACATTACCAAAGAAGCCGGGGATCGCGGAACGGCGATGCATACAATTTTAGAAGATTATATGAACAGGGATGGACAATTGGATACCCCTATGGAAAAAACTAGACTACCACATAATATGGCCATCCAGATTATACAAAATGGATTGTCTAATGTAACCGAATATTATGGACTAGAGGCAACTTTATATTATCCAGGACTGTACGCAGGAGCTACCGATGTGGTGGCAGTACATAAAGGACAAGATGCCATTATTGACTTCAAGCAAACCAATAAACTTAAAAAGAGAGAGTGGGTCGAGGACTATTGTTTGCAATTGGCAGCCTATACTATGGCCCACAATTTTATTTACAGGACTTCTATAAGCAAAGGTGTAATCATGATGTGTAGTAAAAAACTAGAATATCAGGAATTTATTATAGAAGGTAAGGAACTACAAACATATCAACATAACTTTTTAAGAAAGGTGGATCAATACTATGGACAACACAAGAAATTGGGTGTGGAAGGTAAGTAAGGAAAAGGAGCCATTTATCAAAGACATAAAAATATTAGATAATATTGCTAATGCTTATAACACTTGTGAAAGCGAAGACATGAAGCGAGTATGGAAAAATAAATGGTATGAGATGAATCGTATTATTGCTAATGAACTAAGGGAGAAAAGAAATCATGAGCATGATGCTAAGAAATTAGAAAGAATCTAGTTATGAGGCTAAGAGATTTACAAAGCGTTCTTGATAAATTTACCAATGGACAAAAAGGAACGGTTATATCGGATTGTCCTATTTATATAGAAACTAAGGACGGATATTTAGAAGAGGTTAAGAAGATAGAACTTCAACAAAATAGGCTTATTAATTCACCAGAACCGGCTAGAATTGTATTAAAAGCGGAGAGTATGATGAGATTTAAGTCTATTAGCTATAAACAGGATTAAAAGGGCCCTAGTTGAGGCTAGAACCCCTTAATTTTTGATACTATTGACAGGACAGGCACTCGTCACTGTCTTCGTCTAAACTTTCTAATGTTTCCTTGTGAAAAGGCTTACAATCGTCACAAAAGAATTCGTTGTCTCGGATGGTGAATTCCTGGTGACACCTACCACATTTACTCGTCATCTTTTTCTGTCTCTTCTTCGTTCCACTCTTCGTCCTCACAGGCTTTATCCCTGATCGTTTGGAGATCCTCCTCGATTCTATCTATGATATCCTCGATGGTTTCTTCTTTTTTACGTGGCATGATGGGTTCCTTTTGTTCCGGGGTTAAGGGATAAGGATACGCCGTCCGCGAGCCGGTGACAAGTGATAAATGGATTTTGGAGCGCGGAACGGGGTTAGTGATTGATTTCATTGACTTTTATTTAAAAGAATAGCTAAATAAGCACTTAGCTATTAATTATAGTAAATAAATGTGTACTATATCTTACCAGACATAAGGGGAAGTTAGGGGTCTATTGTTTTTTTTTATAAAATTTTTCAGTAGGGGTGGTGGTGGTGGTAGGAATAAGTCATTGGTTTTATTATCTTTTTTTTGTCATCTACCAGAGCTTAAATAAGCTAATGAAATAGCCATTATTATGTACTCTGCGCGCGAGACTTTTTTTTATTTTCATAAAAAAAATAATAGGGGTCAAAATCCCCCTTATGTGTTAGAAACCTACATGCCTAAAAGCAGCAAGAAATCTAAATATCAATCTTTACTGATAAACAAGAAAAGATACTATTTTTATAAAATAACCTGGGTTGATATTGTGGGTGACTCCGGACATGCAAGTGTGGATGAGTTTATGAAACTAATTCCTGCAACTATGATAAGTTATGGTTATATTTTTAGTAAAGATAAATCTTGCATAAGAAGTTTTGCAAGCTATGATAGTACAGACGAAGTATTTTCTGATAGAAATGTTTTTCCTGCAGGATGTATTATTAAGTTAGAAAAAATAAGTGTATGAAAAATCCAACCCTAACCAAAAACATGCCTAATGTTAAGTGGGATGAATTACCTCCAGTTAAAGGGCCTGCACCCCAGGGCGAACAACAACCAAAAAGATTTAAAACTATTTTGAAGTTTCCAAAGAGACCAAATCCTCGTTAGTATTTTCTTCGGCGGTTACATTAATTATATTTTTATGGTCTTCTAATATCTGTTTCATTTTTTCTTGTAATTCTTCTTCACTCATTTGATCTAAATTTCCCGTCAGTACTAATTTTTGATCAATATACAATCCACCAGCTTTTCCCCTTGCGACCTCCGCATTTATAGCAGCAGCCCACGCACCCTTATCACGTGCACTGTCTCTTAATTTGGCTAGTTCCCCCAAATGTCTTGCAAAATCAATTCCATATTTTTCTTGAATCTCAGCTCGTAACTCTCCAATATATTTCACAACTAATGGTGAGTATTTTATATTTCTAAGCTCGCTCGCTGCCTGCCTAGGCCTGGTTGTGTATCCCGCCTCATATGCACATTCACCTGCTGATTTTCTACCCTCATTATAAACAAGTAATTCTGCAAATTTCATTTGGCGTTCTGAAAGTTTTGCTGGTAATCCCATAATGCTTGACTTATAACGTAATTTACCGTACAAATCAACCCCTGGGGTCGGCTTACGAGGGCGAATCTTGTTATATTAGCCTAGAAACTGGGCCCCTTTAATCCGCTCGCTGGCTTGCTCACTTGTTTTTTTTTTTATAAATTTCCATTAAATCTATTATATAAACAAATTCTGGACCTGGGTCTTTATCTGACCAATCCACAGTTAAATTTGTTGCGCATGCCTCTCTTATTTCTTCTAGTAGCACATCAATTTCTTTAGTCATTGTTTCCTCCAGTTGTTAATCTAATAATATAAAATATTCCTTGGTAAAATGTTTTTGAAACCAAAATATACATTTATTCATAGTTTTATAATCTTTTTCAATTTCAGCATTTTTTATTTTAATATAAACATCCCTTGCAAATCTTGGCAGCTTGCACCCCTCACCACTATAAGGGTTTGTTTCCCCCACCATTTCGCAATCATTATATAAAACACCACATGGAAGTTTTATTTTCTTATTGTTGTATTGTATTGTTTCAGTCATGTTTTCCTCTCTTGGTTGTGCTCGCTCGCTGGTTTACAAATTTCGCATTGTTTTGTTAAAGTTACAAAATCAATACTTTTTTGTTTATTTGTTCAATTTGTTTTTTGGTCAATCTATCGCAATGTCTACAATAAATTACTTTTTTAAACATCTAAAACAAATCCGGTTGTATCGTGTTTTGCCTTGCCTTTAGCATATAGGCCAGCAATCGAATTTTTTTTATCTTTAAACCTTAAATCGCTTTTATCAGCGTCTAAAACTTTAAAACCTTTGTATATGGCCGGCAGTTTTGGCGTTCTAAAAACAGCTGAAATATTTCCACCCATTTTTAAAACGTTAAAAGCCTCGGTTTTATTGTCTTCATTTAAAGAATAAGTTAAGTGGTAATTTTTTGGGTATTCCCCTTTAACCCACCTAATAGCGCGCTTATAAATTTTGGTATAATCATAAAATTGGACATTTTTAAAATCGTTAAATATCCCCGTAATATTCCACTCAATGTCGGAGGTACCATTTAATCTTACACACGGTTTAATTTTTTCTTTTTTGCATTTAATAACAAAGGCCGTTAATTCTTTTTTTAATTGGACCATAAAACTATCACGTTCCAAAATATACCACCTTGTTTTATTAATTCTGGAGTCTTGCACGCTTTTAAATATACCCATGCCGGCAGTATTTAAACAACTAGCCTTGCATCCAAGGGACGCCTGCGGGCATACGTTAAACCCGCTGGAGCTTGCCGGGGCCAAATATAAAATAGCCGTTTTATATCCAAATTTTTGACCTTTAACTGTTTTGGCGTTTTGGTCTAAGTTTAATAATTTTTTAGGTTTTTTAAATGTTAGTTTCATAATTAGCAGTTTCCGCAATAGTTAGAATTAAATGGATTTCTATAATCGTTCCTTAAAACATCAGTACAATTTAAACAATGAAACCCTTGTTGAGCATAAAAGATTTTACCCGTTTTAATATCAATATGAGTAATTTTAAACTCACGGCGCAAATCATTCAATTTATGCTTTTTGTATTTTTCTACAAATTCCGAATTAAACTCATCTTCAACAATTTGTAGTATTTCTTTTTTGTTTAATTTCTTTAGCATACGTTCCTATATAATCCCATATAAATGAAAGTCAACCCTTTATTTTTATTTTTTTTAACTATTGACATATAGTATTATATAGCATTATATGGGACATTAACCAACTAATAAAAGAGGTGTAAATATGACTAATAAAAGAAATGACCCCTTCGGGTTTCAAAAGGCAATTAATCCATTAAACCAAATGGATGAAAAAATGCTAAAACAACTAGCTGAAATTTTTGGGGACAGCCCGAATTCAGTTTATAAAAAAGCCGTTAATAGTCTTAAACCAAAAAACAAGGGGGGACAATAATATGGGGGACCGAGTTAGCATATCGTTTAGAGATGGGGATGAAGATTCTGTTTGTTTATTTCACCACTGGGGGGGTGTGGAATTTCCAAAATATGCCTTTGACTGGTTTAAAGGTTTAAAAGAAAAAACAGGGAAAACAAAAAATTCAAATCCAATTACCAGATTTGAGCCCCGCTCTATGCTGGCCCAGTTTATCGGCCATATAGCCCAAACGCCTTATTTTAAAGAGTGTATGGGCTTTGAGCAAGTTGACGGAAAATCGGAATATAGCAAGCCTATCTATTCATCCGATTTATTATCTCATAGTATTTACTTAGGTAAAGAGCCAAACGACGGGGACAACTCCGATAATGGCCACTATACTATTGACGTAAATAAATGCAAAATGCAAAATGGGAGGGGTGAATACATTGAATAATTGACTAAACAGGGTTTCATTGTATAACTAGTGTACGATGAAACCCGAGGCCAAACTATATCAAAAATTTAAGAAAAACACCCCACTTATTAAGTGGTCACGGCTTGAATGTTGGTCTTCGTTTGGTATTCCAGATTTATTAGGATACAATGAAAATTGCGGTTTTTTCATGGTTGAATTGAAAATACAGAACGGCAATAAAATTAAATTTTCACCCCATCAAATACTATTCCACACCACCAGAACAAAGCGTAATTTTATATTAATTGAACAACCCCCGCACGCCCCGCGCTCCGGGGTAAAACTTTATCGTTCCGCTGACATCGCAGCGCTGGCCGCTGACCCGAACGCCGTCGTGCCTTTGGTCCTGAATGACTTTGAAAAAATACAAAAAATTTTAATTAAAAGCTAACCGCGCCCCGCGCCCCGCTGTCAATGCGAGAAAACGCCGCTGCGTCAATATGTCGCAGCTCGTGGCCTTTGGGCCCACCCACCCATAGAAAAAAACAAAAAGAACAAAACGAAAACGATTCGCGCGTCGCGTGTATCTGTGCTTGTGCCCTTCGGGCCCACCCACCCTAAATAAATTAAAAAAAATAAATGCTTGTGACCTTCGGGCCCACCCATTTTTTT